>Ga0181345_100090_pt1 | contig 4130 bp, 3 predicted proteins | sample Su13VDMM15SN_FD_130107 | JGI IMG/M metagenome (GOLD analysis project Ga0181345, IMG submission 130107) | Freshwater viral communities from Lake Michigan, USA - Su13.VD.MM15.S.N | ecosystem: Environmental > Aquatic > Freshwater > Lake | place: USA: Michigan | collected 2013-07-15 | reverse complement strand
GAGGCACTCATTCCGCAGCTGATGAAGGATGATGACTGGATCGTGGTGGTGTTTGGGGCGATTGTGGATGGGGAGGCCCTGTGGCCTCACGCCATGAGCCTTGAGCAGATCGAACGGGAAAAGGCCGCTTACACCGCCACGTCCTCTTTGTCGTCTTTCTATCGCGAGGTGATGTCGACGCTGATTGCGGAGGAGACCCAGACCTTCAAGCCCTCGTACATCACACATCAGGGGCATCTGCGGAAGGACTTCGTGGCGGTGAGCTTGGCGATGGACCCGGCGATCTCGAAGAAGAAGGGGGCTTCGAAGTGTGCGTTTGGGGTGGTGGGGATGACGCCGGTGGGGCGACTTGTTGTGCTGGAGGCTTGGGGCAGGCGTGGGATGTCGCCGAGAGAACAGATTGACGAGTACTTCAACATGGCGATTAAGTGGGGTACCACCCATCACGGCATTGAGGGGATTCAGTATCAAGAGTCCTTGATCCATCTCATCCAGGAAGAGATGTTTCGGAAGGGACGGGTGTATGGGAATGCTGCGTATTTGGGAGAGATCACGTCGATCAAGCACTCCGCGGAGCAAAATAAAGAGGGTCGGATCAAGGGCGTTTTGCAGCCTCGATACGCCTCCGGGTACGTCGTCCACGATCGGATCTTCAAAGAATACGAGTTGGCCTTGCTGGACTTCCCGAACTCGCAGCTCGATATCCCGGACGCAGTTGCGATGGCTGTTAGTTTGCTTGACAATTTTGCTGGCTTGGCTGGTGGTGCTGAGCTTTACGATGAAACCCGGAGTCCTCGCCTTGAGGACGACCTCGAACTTGAAACCCTTGGTGATTGGCGGAGCGCCCCCTGAAATGACAAGCCTTGCGAAGAAAGTCCTGCGTGGGGATCCACTGCCGGGGGAAGAGGCTGCGACGGAGGCGACTCCGATTGCGGACCCATCAGACATGCGGAAGATGTCTTCGGAGGAGTTCACGGCCTTCTTGGCCCAGACTGCGAAGGGTGTTGGCCGGGGAAAACAGGTCCTGAAGACCGAACGGCAAAAGGCCGGAAGGAAGGCTGTGGAGGGAAAGTTTCCTGCCATTGAGAATATGGTAAAACCTGTCAATCCCAATACGCGCAAGTCTATGGCGCGGGAAGAAACAGTTATACCAAAGTCTTCACCGGATAAGCTGGCGATGTCGCCGGAATTTCTTGATCTCTATCTCGCAAAAAGACTTACAGAAGGTTCGCCTAAATGAGCACCTCGGCACAGGTTAAGGAAGAGGTGATTGATCGCCTCAAGCCGATGAGTGAACTTCATAACAAGGTCAAGCGGCATCTGCTTGATCGGTTGGAGTTCTCTGAGCGGAAGATGGGACAGTTCTACGCCCGGTGGAATGCTCGGGAAAAGCAGGTCCAGGCCTACATCAATCTTCAGCAATATGAGAAGATGCTGAAGGCAATGAATGAGAAGGGGGAGGTGCCGGTTGCGGTGAGCCTCACCATCCCGTATACCTACGCGACGATCAGTACGATTGCGACATACTTGACCCACACGTTCACCGGGCGGAGCCCGATGCTGACGGTCTCGAGCAATTCCGCTGAAGGTGTGAATGCGGCGCAGAACCTTGAGACCCTCCTTCAGTGGAACGTGGACTCTCGGCAGATGCTGAAGCGCTGGATGCAGTTCTTCAAGGACGGGGAGATCTATGGCCTCGGCGTGATGAAGTGTCTGTGGGAGGTGGAAAGTGCGCGCCGCACTGTGCGCAAACAAACGGTCCTGGGGGAAGAGGTCTCCGTTCGGGAAGAACGAGTGGTGTTTGAGGGGAATGACCTCGAGAACGTCGATGTGTTTCTCTTCTTCCCTGATCCGCGAGTGCCGATGGCGGAAGTGGCCTGGCGGGGCGAGTATGTGTTCTGGCGGTCCTTTGACTCCCAGCACAAACTCATCAAGGGCGAAGCGGATGGGAAATATAAGTGGACCAAAGACATCGGGTCCATGCCTGCGATGGGCTCGAACATGGGCGGTGGGGACTCGCTGCGGAGTCTCCGTGCGCAAGGAGACTCGCAACCGGGCTCCCAGACCAATCGGGAGAATTTCACCGGGCTGGAGTTTGTACAGCTTGACCAGGGCACCGTGGAGATCATTCCGGCGAGGCTCTTTGATGATGACTCTCTTTCTTCCCGGCCGGAGAAGTGGATCTTCACCCTTGCGAACAAGAACCAGATCATTCAGGCTGAGCCCTTTGAGTACGATCACGAGTGGCATCCGGTTTGTGTGGTGGAGCCGGAGACCCTGGGGTATGGCTTTGGCCACCTCTCAACCGCGGACTTCCTTTCTCCCATCCAGGATGCCGCATCGTGGTTCCTTAACAGCCACATGCACAACGTGCGATCTGTCTTGAACAACATGCTCGTGGTGAACCCGGCGATGATCGAGATGAAGGATCTTGCGTCGCCAAAGCCGGGGAAACTCATTCGGATGAAACGCTCGGCCCTCGGCCAAGATCCGCGCAACGCTGTGATGCAGCTGCAGTTCTATGATGTCACTCGTGGGAACATGAGTGATCTTGAGGGGCTGTTCCGCATGGGAGACATGCTGTCTTCTGTCAATGATAACCTCCGGGGGCAGCAAGAAAGCGGGGGTCGTAAGACCGCGACGGAGGTTCGGACGAGTGGGGAGGCCGGTGCGTCTCGTCTGACCGCGAAGGCAAAGATCTACTCCGCGCAGGCACTTTCGCCCCTTACTTCCATGATGTCCATCAACATGCAGCAATTCCTTTCCACTGAGTACCAGATGCGGGTGCTCGGAAGAGGAGAAACTCTGTCCATTGGCCCTGAGCAAATCGTTGGGGATTTCTACTTCCCAGTTCACGATGGCACCCTGCCGTTCGACAAGGTCGCCATGCTGGATATCTGGAAAGAAATCCTCCTCGGGGTGGTGAACCAGCAGGAACTCCAGATGGGCTTTGATGGCACGAAGATCTTCGAGCACGTTGCGGAGCTTGGTGGTGCGAAGAATATCTCGTCGTTCCGGCGCCAACAGATGCCGGGGGGTGGACCAATCCCTGGGGTGATGCAGCCGCAGGTCGCCCCGCCGGGAGTTGATCCTGCGGCCTCTGGTGTCAATGCGCCTATTCCGTTTCCCACTCCGATAAGAGGACTTCCGCAATGACCGCCGAGCCCCCACGTCAAAATCCTGATGGAACCCAATACGCGCTTGCGCCTCCCCGCACGGTTGGGGAGTTTGTGATGGACGATATACTTCCGGCGGTGAGAAAGAACCCCCGGAAGGTCCTTGACGCCATCGTCGCGATGTTGGATCATCAGGATGACCTTCTCGGGCAATTGGCAACACGGCCACTGTTGACTGAGGCCGACGTCCGACAAATGGCAGCTACACAGGGCCGAGTGGTCGCAGTGCAAGACTTGATCCAGATCTTCATTGGGAAGATCATGGAAGAGGAAGAGAAGGACGAAGAAGATGGCAACGAATGAAGATGATCTGAGCGGGATTCAAGATTTTGACTTTTCGAGCATTCTTGGCACGGGCACTGATACCCCTGCCGGGGATGTCCCTCCTCCGGCGGCCCAGTCCCCCACGCCGGCGGCTCAGGCGGCTGATGCTGAGGACGACTCCTCCGACCTCGACGATGTGGATGCGATAGCCCAGCCGGCGCCATCCACCAACGATCGTCTTGCTGCTGCGCTCGAAAAACTTGCAGCTGTGCAAGCAACGCCGGCACCTGCGGCCCCGGCTCCGGCCAAGACCCCGGAAGAGAAGGCCTTCCAATTCATGCTGACCCAGCAATCCGTTCCGGCGGATCTGATGGCAAAGCTCACCTCGGAGGATCGCCGGGAACAGATGCAGGGGCTTTTGGCCCTCGTCTCTGGTGTCGCCAACATGGTGCGGCAACGAGTCCGCACCGAAATAACTGAAGAGTACCAGCCTCAATTCAGATCGCTGGTGCAAGACCACGTCGCTCAGCAAGCGAGACAGCAAGAGATGATCGCGGACTTCCGCTCGTCTTTCCCTGTTCTCGCCAACCATCCTGAGGGACAAGTGATCGGACGACTTCTCTCCGAACGGGCGATCAAGGCCATGCAAGCGGCTGGACGGCCCGAGTCGGAAATGTCGTATGGGCCGGT
>Ga0181345_100083_pt1 | contig 4302 bp, 9 predicted proteins | sample Su13VDMM15SN_FD_130107 | JGI IMG/M metagenome (GOLD analysis project Ga0181345, IMG submission 130107) | Freshwater viral communities from Lake Michigan, USA - Su13.VD.MM15.S.N | ecosystem: Environmental > Aquatic > Freshwater > Lake | place: USA: Michigan | collected 2013-07-15 | reverse complement strand
CGTCAAAGGCAAGTTGTCTGATTCTGCCGTCCAGCTGGGTCAAACCCCAGCTTTGATGAAGGTTCTTAAAGACAACAAGATGGGTGACACGTTCGTCTCGCCGACTCAAGGTGAGTTCACCCTGCTTGATTATCGTGCTCGTTCGCACAAATACACGTTATTCGGGCGTGCGAAGAACGGCAAGATGTTCAAGTTTTCGTTCTCGCAAGTGATTGCTGGGCAGTCCCCAGTAAACGTTGCTCGAATGCTTGCAGCGAAACGATAGCCTACTTACCCCAGCAGAAACCTGCTGGGGATTTGGCGTGTAGGCACAAAGTCCCTAGTACCACTCCTTAAAATCTTCGAGCGGCTGTGTTTGAGATCAGCCTGGGATAGCAGGGCTCGCGCTTTTATTTGTGCCTACACTTTAACGCCACCAAGGAAAAAGAAACCCTCCAGTACGCTGGAGGGTTTTTTCATATTCGGCTTGACTATTTTTCGAAATGCGGTATAATCATATTGTGGTTTTGAATGCGAAGGAATAATCTATGTCAAAAGATTCGGTTTATTACATCCGTACTGGTAATAAGATTTCCAAGCCATTTACGATTAACTGGTTTGTAAAACTACTTTTGCTTGTCTTTACTCTGCATACGGTTTATGTTACATATGAGTTCTTCAGAATTATCGAGCTAGAAAAACAATTGGCAGAAACTCAAGCATCTATAAATGATAAATATTATTATATTGCTTCACTGGATGCCGAATTGGCAAACATATCCCAAGTAAATACCAATTATCAAGAATTTTTCGATCTCACACAGGAATCTAATTATGCCAAATCTAGTTACTGAAAACTTAAAAAGAGCGCAACAACTTCTACAAACACAAGAACGTCTTAATTCTGATCTTCAGAAACTCCAACAGGAATTGAGCTACATCGCCGATTCTGTTAACAAGAAGGTCCAAGAACTAGAAACATCTAAAGCCGAATCAAAAGCCCTACAACAAGAGACCAGCAGCTTTATCCTATCTGGTAAGTGGACTGAAAAGGAAGTAGTAGACGTACTATCAGGAACTCCCGCTACTTCTGCTGCCATTCTCTTGCCGTCTCTTGATAGGAACTCGTTATGGAACTTTGTGAAAAACACATTCTCAGGTATTTGGAACTTCTTCGCGAAGATGTTAAAACCCAAGAACCCGTCAGGTCCAGCAGAATAAAAGCAGGACTTATCTACAAGAACGAGCTCTTGTTCTTTGGTACTAATCGAATGAAGAGTCATCCTTTCCAGAAGAAATTCGGAAAGAACGAAGATGCAATATATCTTCACGCTGAGATTGACTGTATCATTAATGCCCTTAGAAATAATATGTCTCTTGATGAGATTTCTAAGAGCACCATGCTTGTTGTAAGGAATAAGCGCCAAGGCAAGAAGTGGGTCGACGGGCTGGCCAAGCCATGTCTTGGTTGTCAAAAAGCCATCGCCCATTTCGATATTTCCAATGTTATCTATACCACCGATGAAGGAGTTGATTGTCTATGAATATTCTTACCGAAGATGAAGTGAGCAGGGCCATTTATAACGTTGGGCTTGGGACTGTTGAACGGTTCAGTGTTGCCGAACTGGTCTCTGCGATTCTTCTTATCAAAGAAACCACAACTGATGCTTATGAGAAGTTTGTTGGCGAGCCTGATCATGAGAAGTTTCTTGATGTAGTTAAGCTTGGCACACAAAGAATGTATGATCAGATCATCGAGAAGATGGAAGAATAATATGAAATGGGTGTGGGAATTCTTCGTTTGGGCTATTCTTGCGTCTCTTCTTGCTGTTCTGGCTAGACTTATTATGATTGAAACAAACTGTGATGAGGTGGTTTCAAAATATATCGGAGATAATATTCCAAGATCCATAGACGTAAACCCTGCTGGTGATTTTCTAACTGGCGAATGTTCGTATAAGATGATTTCGAAAAGCATAAAGGTGCCATAACTTGAGCCTCCTTTCTTTCTTCGAAGATGATCCTCCAGTAAAAGAAAAACAGAGAAGAATATGTGTCGCCCTTTGGGCTTGGGCTTATGAGAAACATTCAGACAGCCTCGTTTCCGACGCAAAGTTTGATGAGACTTGTTATCTTATTGATAAGAATATAAAGACTGGAAACGATCTTCTCGATAAGTTTTTCTCAGAAGAATTTGAGCCTTCCACTGGTCAGTGGGTCCACAAACATCCCGAAAAAGATAAACTTGAAGCATTATATCATAGAATCAGGAGTCGCAAGAAATGACTAATTTTGTCGAAGGTAAGCTTTATAAGTATATTGGTAACAAGAAACACCCAAGGCAAGGCGCTTCAAGCGAAACGGGTTTCAGGTGTGTTGCAGAAGGGAAAGAATATTCCCTGCTTTATTGGGACGGTAGAGTTTGTGGAATGAAAGAAACAACGGTTGCTGTGAAGCAAGGAGCTAAGGACTGGGAAGAGAAACTAGTAGGATAAAATAACTTTTAAAGGAAAAATTATGGACAAGAAACCAAAAATCCGAAAGAAAGTTGCGCCGTATGACGGCAAATCTCCAGTTACCCTAGTCTACAGAAAAGAGTTCCTCGAATCTTTCATTATTGGAACTTTGAAGCTACCCGAACTGTTTCGCGTTACAAATCTTGGAGTTCTTCCAGAATACTTTATTGAGATTCTCGAACTTACCTTCGACTATATGAAACTCAAGAAGAACGAAGCACATGTCGTATATGAAGAAGATGATGATTATGTCATGTTCACGATTCTTCCTTATAAGATTAAGAAAAAACCAAAAACTGCTTGACATCTTCCCCTCAGTATAGTATGATATAGTTAAATTGAAATTCGTGAGAAGTTCGAACAGCTGCCAGATAAATAAACTTACGCGGGGTTGGTATAGAGGTTGTGCTCCAGCCTTCCAAGCTGAAAAGATGGGTTCGAGTCCCATACCCCGCTCCACTTCCCCAAAAATTTGAAAAGGACTAAAATATGACCACCCAAGCTGACTTTAATAGCATTCAGTCTGTGCAGATGTACCCTGATGAAGTTGAATATATGATTGATGTTATTAAAAACATGCCAGAAAATGGTTTGTTTGTAGAGTGGGGCAGTGGTGGCTCAACTTGCATGTGGCTCAATAATCTAAAACCAACACAGTCTTTGGTTTCAATTGAGCATAATATAGAATGGTTTAATAAAGTAAATCAGGCCATTAAAGAATCATTTCCACCTGAGGTTCATTCTAGGTTTACGTATATTTACGAACCTGAACGTGGCGGATATAAACACACCTATGCTTGCGTAGAAGAAGAAAACCCATTTGGCCTCTGGCGCTATATGCTACCAAACGAAGAAATTCTTGATGGTGATGTGTTCTTCGTTGATGGAATTGCAAGGGGCGCAACCGTTGCTCTTATTTTGCTGAAACGAACAAACCCCGATTCGCTCGTCTTCATTCATGACTACACAGGCCGAGAATCAGCTTATTCTTGGATCTCTCAAATATGTGATGTTGAAACCGTAGGACAAACTCTTGTGAAACTCACATTCAAAAAATAAGAACTACCTACCACTAACTTACCCAAAAATGAAAGGACTAAAAATGATTAAAACTGTTTTTGCCGCTATGGCTGCTGTTGCTCTGGTAGCTTGTGCCCAACCTTCTTCGGAAGAAATTGTTGTCGACCAACCAGCTACTGAAACGCCTGGCGAAACGCCAACACCAGAACTGGTTGATGGACCTCCCGCTATTGAAGTGAAGACCCCATAAAGTATTGAACGAAACAGAGTGGGGCATTCGTGCCCCACTTTTTTTTTAATTATGGAAAATAATATGAAAGAATACCTAGATTTTCAAGACGTTCTGTTGATGCCTGATGTGTACTCAAACGTAGATTCCAGATCAAAACCAGATATCCCGTCTGATGGAATTGTTCCTCTTTCAATTGCCAATATGGAGAACGTTGGAACCCTAAAGGTAGCAAAGATAGCATCGGCTTATGGGTGGAAAACGTATATCGACAAGCACACGCCCATCCGAGAATGGAAAGAATTCTTCTCCACAACAAGATGGGAGGAAGCTCGGCTTGCAATTCCGACATTGGGTTTTACAGAGGCTGACATGCTACTTGCCTCTGAACTTAGCTATCTGATTACAAATATATACGGAATTAGAGAAAAGACAATCTGTTTCGATGTTGCCAACGGCCATGTCCTTAAATTCTGGAAAATGATGCAAAGTATCATCAGCAAGATCAATTTCGAACATGTTGTTTTCGGAAACCTGGCCAATCCAAACACCGTTCAT
>Ga0181345_100076_pt1 | contig 4434 bp, 7 predicted proteins | sample Su13VDMM15SN_FD_130107 | JGI IMG/M metagenome (GOLD analysis project Ga0181345, IMG submission 130107) | Freshwater viral communities from Lake Michigan, USA - Su13.VD.MM15.S.N | ecosystem: Environmental > Aquatic > Freshwater > Lake | place: USA: Michigan | collected 2013-07-15 | reverse complement strand
CTTTCCACTCTGGCGCACCAGCAGGTTTTTTCTCAAATAACCAATCTTCGTATAGTTTAATGTGCTTCATTACTTGTAAACTCTTTGTATAAACGCTTGAATATCTCCTTTATCATATCCTAGCAAGTCGCCAACATACTTTGCTTCTTCTGGGGTGCTATCACTTAAGTAACCGCCTTTACTCTCAGCATAATCTGCTAACTTTTGTGCGGCTCTCTTGTTTTTCTTATACAAAACCCAAGCTTTACCTTCAGCTTTGCCTTTAACCTCAATTGAACTAAGACCATTTTCTAAACCATATTTCATTGCAGCTAATTCACTGTCGTTATTTGGCTTATAGAATGCATGATACATTGTTGAAATAAAAGCAAGATCTCGCTTATTATCAATTACAGTTTGTACAGCGCTCATTACACGATGTGCCTCAGAAGCCCTGATTGTTTCTGTGATAAATTCTTCAAAGAGTTTAACGTGCTTCATTACTTCAATAAGTTATAGTACTCTTTGAAATGTTTAATTCTATCAGCAAGTCCAATTGTGCCACCGTTAACCCGCTTTGTTACCGCGGTCACATCAGCGTCGGTTGCACCTTTGTCACAAATAGACCAAAGTTTGTTAGAATCAAAAAAGAATGCTGCTGAAGCAAGCGGGTATTTGGTTGCAACCAAGTCAGGCGCTGCTATACAGTCTTCGCCAATAAACTTGGTAAAGTTTGTGTAATTGCTTTTCCCAGTCAATTGAATGTAACCTCTTCCACGAAACTTGTAGCCTTCTTTGGTAGATTCATCGCCGTTACCCATTCTAGATGCGTATACTCGTGCTGCAATCTTTTCAGGTTGACGTGCATAAGATTCGTTAAGATTGCCTGGAAAGTATTTTCCAAAGATTTTTTTAAGGCCGTCTGCTGAGTAGTTTAGGTTTTCGCTTACTGCCGTAAACCCACCGCTTTCATGTCCACACTGCGCAAGAAAATGCGCTAAGCGCAAACTGTTGGTAATGTTAAACTTTTTTGCGGTTTCTGGTATTTGTGCAATTACTGCTGCCGGTACATGTCCGCGTAGTGCCTCTAAATTAAGCCCTTCCACTTTTGCAATGGATACTGGCGCGACTGGCGCAGCTGCACCAAACATTTTACTCCATGAACTGTCACCAACAATTCCATCAGAGGTTAGCCCGTTGGCAGCTTGCCATTCTTTAACCTTAGTCTCTGTGCCTGGTCCAAATGAACCATCTGCAGTTAGACCTAATTTTGTTTGAAGACGTTTTACATCTTCACCGGTTGATCCTTTTTTAAGTAGCATATTGTTTCTATTTTTATTTGATGTCAGTTGATTCAATTAGCGTGTAGGTAAATGAATTACCATGAATGTCACGAGATTTTCTACAGATCTTCATAAACTCTTCAAAATCTGCAGACTTCTTAAATACTTGACAGCCTTCAGACCAGTTTTCTACATAGGTAGAATCTGCACCAGCCTTGTGAATGTTAATGCCAAAAACGCCTTCTTGAATAGATTTCTCATCGTATATCATATCCTTGTTGGGATCGCGGTAGACTTTAACTGGTTTGTTTTGTCCTAGCGCTTCGTATTTACCACCGTGTAATCTGATGATGTGTGATCCTCGGTATTGACCTTCTACTAATCTTGCAACGCCTGCTTTATTTCCAAACTGCTTTACGCCTTTGGTCCCAGGGTCTGTTGTTGCAGCCCACTGATGCGTTTTCCACTGGCCATCAACTTTATACGTTATGGTTAGTAGATCATCAAATACATTAGTTACCTTTTGACCAGTACCCGCGTTTCTAATTCCTACGATATTTACATCATATCCTTTGTTGCTTGCGTCCTCAAACCAAACATGTCCTTTGGCTTTTACTGCAGCTTCAATTTGTTCTTTTGTATAGCTCATGTGTTCTTCTTTTTTTATTTTTTAATAGCGCCAAGTAGGCTACGATTAGTTTGATCCTTTCCATCATACTCATCATCGTAATGTCGGCTGGGATCATTAGTGTTAAACGCGTGGCGGGCCATCACGTCATCTTCTTTCCAGGTCCGTTTTTGGCCAGACTGCTTTTCAACACCTGTTAACCCAATAAATTCTTCAAAAGTTTTGATTGCTTTAGCCATGGCTTTACCTTCTGTTACTTTTAACTACTCTCGCGTGGATCAGCATCATCGCCCATCACGATTCCCCAATAGGTTATATGGCTTTTTTCTCTGCGAAACAACTTACTTAGCGCGTTAGCAAAAAACCCTTTTTTTTCTGCGCCGGATGTGCCAAAGCTGAACCCACCTTTCACAAACTCTTCTAGCTTGTCAAAATCAGCAATCCTTTTAGCACCTAACCGCACAACCGCCTCCTTGATTTTTAACGCAGCGCCATCTTCTTTATGTTTTGTAAGTTCTGACATTGTTAGCTTTTCATCTTTTCCATTGTAAGAAAAAATCATATCTTCGCCTTCTATCTTGAGCGTTGCACCATCAGTTGCTATCTTTGAGTCCTTGTATTCACTATACGACATAATTTTGCTCATAACTTGAATTTTTCTTTATATATCTGCAGGAAAACCTTTTAGATAAACCACCTTCCGTGCATAAAAAAATGCCTCCAAAGAGGCATTTAGTCATTTATGTAGTATGTTGTAATAGTATTACATCATTTGTACTAATCGAGGGTATTCAATTTTTACCGGAGTAGCTACGTCTTCCAAATCAAGATTATCACGGAACAAAAAGTTTGCAGCCTTAATCTGTAAGTCTAAACGGTCCTTGTGGTCCATTTTTACCTTGTCTGGGTGAGAAGCAATCCAGGTTAACAGATTAAAGAAGTCATACGCATTAATACCTGTAGCAGCTGTACTACGCCATTTATGAGACTTTTCAGCAACGTTAACACCATACGAGCGGTAGAACAACTCATCGTTAAAGTATTGATTAGCAATGTCTTCGTACTTTTCTGTACCGAAGAATCGACGGAATTCATAAAACTCACGAAGTGAGATTTGATTTCCATGTAAGTGATCCACGGCATGCTGTAAGCGGTCCACGATAGTTGCATCGTTATGTTGAATGCTTTTATCAATCAATGAACGAATTTTTGCATCGTTAAATTTAGCTTGTGCAATGTTAGCACCAAATCCAAATTGTCGAGCAGTTGCGCCGTTAGAGCAAACCAATCGCTCAAAGAATGGCGCGTAGTTAAAGGTTAACGAGTTAAAGGTAAAACGTTCGCCTAATTTCCATGCATCAGTTCCGCCTTTAAAGACGTCCACTTCCGTGTCTTGGTCTAACAGCGTTAAATCATACAGTTGACTTTTACTGTCAAATGAGAAATCCTTTAACGAGTAGTCTGATGTAGAAGTACTAAGTGATTCCGTTATCCAATTGATATAGTCATCAGCATTAGCAGTTGATACCACCTTTTTGTTTGGGTTGTCATAGTAAATGTCTGTGATTTCTTCACGACCAGCAGCGTCCAGGGAAACTTTACCAAATAGTGGTATGTCTCCTTGTGCAGCAGTTAACCTACCAGATACAGCTTTCCAATCCTCGGTTGACATAGACTTAGAAAAATCTACAAAGTTAGAACGAACTCGAAGAATGTTAAGAGCGCTTTTCATTGCACGATCTCGTAGCGGCACGGCTTCTAATTGAACACCGGCAGAGAAATCTAATTCTTTTACCTTAAACTGTCGAACGTGGTGAACCTTGTTACCTTGTTCAAATTGATTCGCCTTAGACCGAATCTCGTCAATTACATCTTTGTTTTTCATTTATTAATTTATTTAGTTGTTATATACATTTGATATTCAATAGTTCTACGCAGTAAATGTTGCAATAGATGATCCATAATAAGTGTAAGGGCTCTCATTGTTGTAGAACCATCTGCCATGACTTTCGCGCAACACATAGATTTCTTCACCAATGCTGGTTGCTAGCAGTTGTAAAACTTTAGTATTTTTTGTAACTTCCAAATCACCGGACCAAATAATATGTGGGCCAACACAAACTTTTCCATTTGGTGCAATAACACGAGTAGCGCTGTTGCTTAATTTAGAAAAGCTTGACTTTTTACCAGTAGGTCCTAGCAACTCAGTTGCTATCTCTTGCATCTTGGTTAACGGTGGAAGCCCGTGACCGTATGTGTTTTTAAGATACGCATTCCACTGTGCGGTCTTACGACCATTGATAAAAAACCAACCTGCGTTGATTTCAAACCACTTTTTGATTTTTTTAGTTGTGTTCATATGATATAGGTTTGTAATTAAAGACTTTGAGCGCGTAGTTGTTAACACAAGGGCGACCCGTGTTATAGTAGCCAAAAACTGTTTTCCAGTCGTGGTATCGGCCATGTAGGTATTGCAAATACTTCATGCTAGTTTCTACGTTTAGTTCTATGTCCTCACGAAGCTGTTTGGTAGGTATGTCCTTT
>Ga0181345_100075_pt1 | contig 4455 bp, 4 predicted proteins | sample Su13VDMM15SN_FD_130107 | JGI IMG/M metagenome (GOLD analysis project Ga0181345, IMG submission 130107) | Freshwater viral communities from Lake Michigan, USA - Su13.VD.MM15.S.N | ecosystem: Environmental > Aquatic > Freshwater > Lake | place: USA: Michigan | collected 2013-07-15 | reverse complement strand
CGGCCCTTGTCGCGGTTCATTCTTCAATGATAGGCAAGGAAAGTTGTTTCAGGTTTCCGGCAATCAGTTGATCACAGTTGACAGTGCGAGCGGTTATTCGACTGTTGGAACTATCAACGGTGCAGGTCAATGCTCGATGCCGTATAGCTTTCAATCACAATTGATTGTGTCAGGTGGTAACGTATACCGCTATGCAGGCGGCACGCTAACACAGCTAACAGACCCTGACTTTGGCCGTCCAATTGATGGCGATTGGATTGGCGGTTACTACTTTTTTACTGATGGCGAGTACCTGTACCACACTTTGCTAGCAGACGAGACTCAAGTTGCACCAACTGACTACGCAGTCGCGGAGATTATGCCGGATAAGTCGCTTGGCAATATGCGCACGCCTGATGACTTAATGATGGTGTTTGGTAGATACTCAACTGAGTTCTTTCAGAATGACGGCTCAACAAACTTTGCATTTTCTCGCATTGCGCAGAAGTCGCTTGAGATTGGTATATGCGGCACTCACTGCAAAACTCGCGTTGCTGGCGGCGTGTTTATTCTTGGCTCCCGCAGATACGAATCGCCAGCCATATACGCAATTGGCGCGGGCGATGCTCAGCTGCTATCGACGCCAACTATCAATGAGCACCTGCAGTCACTAACCGACTCCGAGTTATCGACAGCAGTTTTAGAGTCTCGCAGCGATGGCGATATGCAGCTGCTGATTGTCAGGCTGCCTAGCAAAACTTACGCATTAAATTTATCGGCGGCCCAATCAATCGGCGCAGCTAACGCTTGGTTTGAAATATCAACAGGAGTTAATGGTGGCGCATGGGTTGCCTGCAATGGCGCTTATCATCCACTGCTAGCCAAGTGGGTTTACGGCTCAACAACTGACGGCGCTGTATATGCGCTTGATTACACATCTGCCGCGCAAGATGGTGAGTACGCAGAATGCGAGTTTCAAACTCCGTTGGTTTACGCTCCGGCCGTTCGTGTTGGTTTAATTGAGCTTAATACAATTACTGGCTTTGAGTCGTCAAATACTAACGTATTTATCTCAGTGTCGGATGATGGCGTTACAGATTCATCTGAATACGTGCAGCTATATGGCGAGGCAGGCAATTACAATACTCGCTTTGTGGCTTTCGGCTTTGGCTACTTTAATCAGCAATTTTCGATTAAATGCCGAGCGCTGACAAAAGACCGCGTTAACTTTTCAGGATTGAAGGTGCGCTATGGTTAATAAGCTGAGAAATTATGTTTTTACTGAGGCTGAATTGCAGCGGGTTCTTGGCGGCAAGTTTCCAGATCAATTCATCAAGGATTACATTGCAGGCAAAACCAACTCGGAAACGCTACTGGCTGCCATTGATAAAAACACGATTGACATTGCCGACATCAAACTACAGCTAACCGTTATTGACGGCAAAATCACTGTGATTAATGGCCAGATTGTAACGCTGCAATCCGACTTGGCGATAGTAGCTGATGACCTAGCAGATCACATCGCTGACTCAACAACTCACGGCGCAGCTGGTGACATTGTTGGCAACCTTAACTATGCAGCACCTACTGTTGGCGGGGTTGTGTGGCTAGCTAGTGCAGTAGCAGATGCAGCGCCAGTTGCAACGACTCCACCGGCAGCTGTTGCTTTAGCTGGTGCGGCATACTCGCAGCCATACGCGCAGAGCCAGACCGACGCAATTAACGCGCTACGGCAAAACGTCATTGACTTGGTTACTGCCAATAATGCACTGGTGCTCAGCATAAACCTAATGCTCGCATCTGAGCGCACAGCCAAGCAGCGTGCAACATGATTAGGCAGGCAACGCTTGATGATGTTGTCGAATACCTCAGTGAGCGAGGGCTTGCAGTGCCTGACGCCATTAGCTGCCACGCCATGGTCATTGATGATTCTTTGCTAGTAGCATACGACGCTGTTGACGAGTCATCTTGTGAGGTGCATATATGCGCAAAACGAAAAGCAGTAAGGCACGTAAAAAAATTAATAGAAGCCGCAGAACACTTTTTGCTGTTTCAGGGCTTTGATCGACTTTACACATCAATCGAACCAAAATACACCACATCAATCAAGCTAGCTGAGCGCATAGGATTTAAGCGGCTTGGGTGCTACAATGATCACATCATTTTCGGTAAGGAGTTATAAATGTCAGCAGGTAACTTTTTCGCGGGCAATCGCGACGCAAAAAAAGCGGCTGAGGCGCAGACTTACGCGGCAGACCAGTCTACAGCGTTAGGGCGCGAGCAGCTTGATTACATCAAATCAATCATGGCTCCATATCAGCAGGCAGGCCAAGCAGCTCTGCCAGCGTTAGGCGCTTACGTCAACCAATCGCCAGAAAGTTTCAACTTCGACTATCAGAGCTATTTTAAATCGCCAGAATTCGCAGCATTGTCAGGGCAGCAAAACGAGCAAGCGCTTCGAATGGGTTCAGCAACAGGCGGATTTAGAGGCGGCGACACTCAAGCGGCTTTGGCTACCATTGCACCGCAGCTAGCACAGCAGGCGCGGCAAAATGCGCAAAACGAATTTAGCCTTAACCAAGGTGCGCAGACTAACCGCTATAACCAGCTAATGGGCTTGGCTGGCCTAGGCACTGGCGCTGCAAATCAAGTGGGCAATGCTGCGCAAAACTTCGGGCAACAGGCGGGTAGTAATGCTATTTTTGCTGGCCAAGCTAACGCCAACAAGTATCAGCAGTACAAAGCAAACCGAGAAGGGATGCTGTCTGATGTAATGACTGTTTTTAGCGGAGGGTTCTAATGGCTGGTTTACTGCCTCAGGTTATTCAAAACTTGCAAGGCTTGCAGGGTTTGCAAGCAAACAAAACACAAATGCAGGACTATGAAGCTAAAAAAGCTGATATGTCAGAAGCATCAAACGCGCTGCGCGATTACTACAAAACAGGCAATCAAGAGTCTTTGATTAACGCAACCATGAAAAGCCCGCAGTTAGCGCAGCAGGTGTTGCAATCGGTTGGCATTGACAACCAGCAAAAGCAACAGCGTGCAGCGCAAGACGTTGCGGAGCTATGGCAGTTATCCGACAATCCGGACGCATTTAAGCAGCGTGGCTTGCAACGTATCGAGTCAATCATGCAAAGCGGTGGCAATCCGTCAGATACCATTGCGTTGCTGCAAACATACGACAAAGACCCGCAGCAAGCTAGGCAGATGCTTCGGTCAATTGGCGCAGGACTTGAAGCGACTGGTTATAAAACTGGCATTTTTGGCGAGCAAGCGCAAGGCATTACACCATACCAAGAGGCGCAGCTAGGGTTGCGCGAGCGCGAAGTTGCGGCGGCAGAAAAGCGCGCAGGCAGACCAGACACTCAAGTTACCATCGACAACAAGCAAGATACTGAGATTGCCAAGTTGAGTGCAAAAGACTATCAAACGATAATCGGTAACGCATCCAAAGCAAATAAAGAAATTGCCACGATCGGCACGCTAGAGAAGTTATCCGAAAAAGCGTTTAGCGGCACTGGTGCTGGTGCGCTGCTTGCTGGTGCTAAGCTGCTAGACCAAGCAGGAATTAAGACTGAAGGTCTAACAGAGTCGGAAGTTTACGAAAAAGTTGCTAACACTCTTGTTTTGGATAAGTCGCAACAAATGGCAGGTGCGCTTTCCAATGGCGATATGGCATTTTTGCAAAACACAGTGCCAGCATTAAACACATCAAAGGAAAGTCGAAAGCTGACTTTTGACATTGGAAAAAAGCTGGCTCAGCGCGAAAAAGACGTTGCAAAGCTCGCCACAGAGTTTAGAAAAGCTAATGGCGGTTCTTTTGACTCTGGCGAGTTTCAAGTTTATCTTGACGAGTGGAAAGAGGCTAATCCATTGTTTGAATATCCGCAAGCGCAAGGTCAGGTGCAGCAGCCAGCACAGCAAGCGCCTATGCAAGCAATTGACTATTTGCGACAAAATCCTCAGCTTAAAGAGCAATTTAAAGCCAAGTATGGCTATCTGCCGGAGGGGTTATAATGGCGAATCCGTTTGATCAGTTTGATACTGCATCAGCTGCCAATCCTTTTGATCAGTTTGATGCAGGAAAGCAGTCTGCGTCTTCAGATATCCCCTTGTTTGACGATGCTGGCAACCCTATTGAAGCAGGCGCGCCGATGGCAAAACCTGAGACCAGCTTCATCCAAGATGTTGTTGGTCTAGCTGAAACCATTGGCACAATTGGCTCTGGCGCAACGACTGGCGCACTTGGATTTATTCAAGGTGCTGGCACTGGTATAGCTGACGCAATTGCATCTGGCGAATTCGGCACGCAGCAAAGCGCGCAGAAGGTAGCTGATACTGCGCAAAGATACGCTGAACGCGGCACATATGCACCAAGGACTCAAGCAGGCCAAGAGATGGTTGGCGCTATCGGTGAGGCTGCGGCATTGCTGCCGCCTACGCTTGCGGCGTTTAGTCCTGCGCAATCAGTTG
>Ga0181345_100074_pt1 | contig 4470 bp, 9 predicted proteins | sample Su13VDMM15SN_FD_130107 | JGI IMG/M metagenome (GOLD analysis project Ga0181345, IMG submission 130107) | Freshwater viral communities from Lake Michigan, USA - Su13.VD.MM15.S.N | ecosystem: Environmental > Aquatic > Freshwater > Lake | place: USA: Michigan | collected 2013-07-15 | reverse complement strand
TGTACCAGATCTCCTGGCAGGTCGTGCGAGCTGGCAAAAAATCATTTGCAAATTCTATAGAGTCCGCTATCTGCCGCGACATCATATCAATGGTATGCCGCAAACTTTTGTAGGCTGTCTTGCTCGTTCTCACTCCCTAAAGATAGCACAAAAGCAAAAAGCAGCCCACCAGGAGCTGCTTTTTGCGCCGAAAAGTCAAGGTCGGCCTATATATATCTATATAAAAAGGCCGCTAACGCGGCCTTATATCTATATATATTGGCAAAGATAATGCTTATTTTTTATATTCTTCTCTATTTATGTCAATAATGCCCATATTTTTTCTTTCAAAGTATTCTTTTTCCCATTGGTCATAGGTTAATAGCTCTTGAGAGAGCTTGTTTTCTAGGTTAGGGGAGGCAGTGTCAATAAAATTAGATAGTTTCTTAAATGCGCTTACAAGTGCCTTTACATCCCTAGATTGAAGGTGTAGTTTATATTTAAAAAAAGTGATGGTTATTAAAATGGTAGGGGCATAGTTTAGTTTTTTTTGCATCTTGCTAACTGCTATATAGACTCTAAAGGAGTAAGTCTTGCCAGTTTCAGGGTTAGATCCTATAGGTATGTCAATAGTTTGCTGGAGTGCTTTAGGATCAATTCTGGTTTTTTTAGGGGATATGTCCGCTTCAAACCTATTTGTAAAGGCCATGGTATTATTTTTTTAATGTTAATTAAATTCCCTCTGGGAAGAATCGCAGTATTAACCACTTTCTTCCAGGGTCGTTATCTGGGAGAGCTTTAATAATGCTCCTTCTTTGCAGCTGCTGTATGTCCTCCAATAACTCCAGGGGAATATAGGTAGGGTTGAAAATACTTTTATCCACATCAAAGGCCAGATGCCACCATATAGCGACATCATACGGAACGATCGCCTCGCGACCTTTGCCGTAGTTTACGTTCTGGTTCATTGCTGCTCCATAAGAGCATTGATCCACATACGCAAATAGTGATAGGTCATGTACCTATCCATTTTCATATCTATAGCAAAGTCTGGCACGTTCATAATCTCGCCAGTAGTTTTCTCTACAGCGTAGCCCCTTAACTTGTGCTTATAGAATAGTATTTTGGTACCAGGCCAGACAGGAACTTCGATAACATAGAGTGTTGTTAAAGTTTCCCAGGTGCAGTTCCAATAGTGTCGGTCATCAAGTGAATAGGTTAGCTCCCAGCCTTTTGACTCTAGGTAAGGTATAAGATCGCGAATTTCAAAAAAGTCCATATAGTGAGATATTAAGGTTAAACTTCAACTAAAGTATAAAAAAACCACAACGTAAAAGCACGTTTGTTTTGTCTTACTTAAATAATGGCAAACATTTTTTTGCTATTGCTGTAACTACATCAACAGATACTGCATTACCACATTGCTTGTATCGTTGAGATTTGTTCATAGGTTTTACTATATCATCGTAATTCCCAAAGGCCGTATATTGATCAGGGAATCCTTGTAATCGTTCGCATTCGATTGGGGTAAGCCTGCGGATTCGATAATTTTCTACTACTGCTTGATTGCAACTCGTTTCAAGTGTCTGCGCTTTTTGTTTGCCTACTCTACCTCTACGAGTTGTGCTATTGCCAAAAGAAAGATTAATTGAATCACCAGTTACTGCTTGTTCGTAACCATAATTAGTACCGGTTTTTATTTCGACCTTCATGGGATCTTTGTAATCAGAAGCGGATAGTGCATAACCTATGCCTTGAGAATCTAAAACTCTACCGCACTGGCCTCCTGTGAGGCTTGCGGTTTGTTTAATCTTAATAGGCTTTCCAGTCTCTTCTCTGATAGGAAATACTCCTTGCCCACTTGTGGTTGTAGAATATCCGACAAGGTATATCCGCTCTCTATTTTGGGGTAGAAACCAACTTGTATTAAGCAGTTGCCATTCAAGTCTATAACCCCCAATGTCGGTAAAGGCTTGGATAATCGCCCAAAAATCTGCGCCATCATTTGAGGAGAATGTTCCTTTAACATTTTCCCAGATAAATACACTTGGTCGGCATTCGCTAATAAGACGGATTGCTTCGAGGACAAGAGAACTTCTTTGTCCTTCCATCCCCTTTCGCTTTCCTGCCAATGAGAAATCTTGGCAAGGACTTCCAAAAGTGATGAGGTTGATGTTAGGGAGGTCTGCTCCTCGAACATCTGTAACTGATCCGACATAGCTGCTTGTAGGGAATTGATGTTTGTAAACTGCGATTGCGTGTTTATCTATCTCCGAGAAGTAGGATGTTATTTCATATCCTGCCCGCTCAAAGCCTAAATGGAATCCACCGATTCCGCTAAATAAATCAAGATGATTGATTTTCATTAAGTGAGATAATAGTTAAACTTTGTCTAAAGTATAAAAAAAAACGGAACGCACAAGTGCGTTCCGCCGTTTAACCAGGATCTCACTCCCAGTATAGCCCATCACAGGCCACCTTTGTTTAACCTTTCTTAAATGCTTTATCAAGAGCTTTGGCAAATTCAGATAACATAGTGTCTAATTTTTTTTGCTGTGCTATAAGTTTTTTAACTTCTGCTGCATTTCCAGGCTTTGCCGTTGCTGCCGTTGGTTTTGCATTGCCGCCCATACTTTTACCAGATAATCGCTGCTTCATAACAATAGTATTGATGAGCTGTTGCTTTGTCTTGGCTTTGCCATCGGGCGCTACCAATTTTCCGCCTAAACGCTTTGCGGTTGCCTTTAGCGCGGTAACGCTTTTAGCTGATAATTTTTCTTTTTCGCTTTTCATAGGTTTTTTAATAGGCATTGTCAAATATAGTTATTTAATATAAGATTTTATATCTGCCCTGCTGGTAGCAAGCCGCCAGCCTTCATTCCAGTCCTTGTCCGGAATCAATAGCGCATCGGGGCCATTCTCTACAGCAGCCATAGCCTTTACGATCTTGATAAAATTTTCTTTTGTAGGGCTGTAAATTACATTTTTTGATATGCCAGTTCTAGAAGATACGCTCTTAATATATCCTTCTGTGTCATTTTCAAAAGGCGGTGCCCACACATAAATAAGCTCCTGGATCGTATCAAGGCCGCGCCTGTGCTTTCCTATAATATCTATTAGCATAGCGCGAATACCAAAGGCCATAGTTTTAAACTGCTCAAATACAGGATCAGTACCAGGCACGACCTTGCCCTGCCAGGTTAATGATGATTTAATCAAATTGCCAGGGTTGTTATTTCGTATGCCGCGAACAGAGCTTTTGATAGGCTTATCACCTTTTGTAAAAAAAAGTGCAGCTGCGATCAAAGTAAACCAAGGCCAGATATTGTTCATGATCCAGAGTTTTATTTTATCGAGAATAGCCATACGCGATAAGAGCTGCGATAAGCAGCAGCGCAAATGTTTTCTTTTGTGGAAATACATCAACACCAGGCAAAGGGTCAACAAAGGGTTTGTCGTTGGGATCCGCTGGGCTGGTGGCGTAGTAGGTAGATCCGTCTGGCCTTATATATTTATCGAGATCCATTATTTGAATAAAAATAGAGCGAGCGCCCCTAGTGCTACCGGGAGCGCCCATTTAGGAATTAAACTAGTAGTACCTGGTAAATTGATTGCGCCGCCACCAGATCCAGTTGTTGATAACTTCCAGAACTCTGGCCTATGCTCCGCGTAGTACGATCCTGGAGCGTTGCCAGGGATCGTATAGTCAAACTGCCAGTAGAGCTTATTATTTTTCTCGATCCAGCTATAAACAGGCCCAACTACCAGGCCTGCGTTTACCATTCCTATCTGCGATCCACCAGGGAAAGCAAATAGAGGCACGTTCTGCTCTGCGATCAGATACTTACCTATTACATCGTTTGCGGTCATCGTATATAGCTGTATATAGTTTTTGCGGTAGTATTAAGATCTATGGGGAGTTTGACATATAGCAGCTGCCCAGTCCTAACTTTTATGCTTCCTTTTACCTGGATCGTAACATCGCCTTTTTGCGCTAGCTCGTTAATTAACATTAACGCTTTGCTGTAGATCTGCTCCAGCTCTAGTTTGAAATTGGTGCGAACATTTGCGCTGCCTTTTGCAGGCACCAGGTATGGCCCTGGCATAGAGATAGATCCTATGTTATTGCCTTTATACAGAAACGCTACATCAATATCCTTCACCTGGCCTACCAGATCGCTGGCATTAATAAACTGCCAGTCCACATAGCCTTCCAGATTCTTTGTAGTAAATCGGTTTATCGCTACTGCATCAATTTCGTATGTCCAGTCCATTATTTTAGCAGCTTTTTTTGCATATAGTGAATATACTCTATATCCTAAAAAGCCGAGCCCTAATATCCTAAATATGCTCACGACCATAGGATTTTAGCGGCGTAATAGCCTGGAGTTCCCACTTTAATGGCGTTGTCGGCATGGCGAATGAGATAGAGCTCGCGGCGTTTGTCCGCCGTTCCTGGAGCGACTGCGCCTTTTTTTTCTTCCTGTAGGT
>Ga0181345_100071_pt1 | contig 4484 bp, 7 predicted proteins | sample Su13VDMM15SN_FD_130107 | JGI IMG/M metagenome (GOLD analysis project Ga0181345, IMG submission 130107) | Freshwater viral communities from Lake Michigan, USA - Su13.VD.MM15.S.N | ecosystem: Environmental > Aquatic > Freshwater > Lake | place: USA: Michigan | collected 2013-07-15 | reverse complement strand
CAGAAATGCCGCCACATGTCCCGCCCGAATTGTTTTCAGGAACGACGCATGACCCAAGTAATATACGATATCGAGACATATCCGAATTACTTCGCGGTCGGCGTTCTTCACATGCACTCGGATTATTACGCCGAGTTCGAGTGCAGCGAATACCGGGACGATAGCGCCGCGCTGTTTCAGTTGCTCGGCATGTTCGCGCGCGACGGCGTCGAAATGGTCGGGTTCAATAACCTCGGCTTTGACTATCCCGTGTTGCATCACCTGATCAGGAATTGCTTTGACGAACGCGGCGAGCGGCAAACGCGCTTCGGGCTCGCGGTCGCGCAAGCCGCGTACGCGAAAGCGGAAATGATTATCCGCGGTAATGACCGCCACGCAAATACGATTTGGGAGGCGGACCGCTTCATTCCGCAAATTGATCTTTACAAGGTCAATCACTTTGACAACGTCGCCAAGGCTACATCGCTCAAAGTCCTACAGTTCACAATGCGCGCGCCGAGCGTTGAAGACTTGCCGATTGAGCCGGGAACGCGCGTCACGTTCGAACAGGCGCGAGAACTCAACGCGTACATGCGTCACGACATTGACGAGACGAAACGCTTTGCGATCCGTTGCGCCGAGGAAATCGCGTTCAGGCGTTCCATGCGCGAGGAACTGACGGGCGACGTTCTCAACTGGTCCGACGTGAAAATCGGTTCCGAGATTCTGATACAGCGCCTCGGCAAGAAAGTCTGTTATTTCTATGACGCGGACAACCAGCGCCAACCGCGACAGACGCCGCGCACGTCCATTCCCGTTGCGCCGATCCTGTTCCCGTATATCCGGTTCAATCGCCCCGAGTGTAACGCGTTGCTCGAACGCTACCGGGCGCGGGTCATCACGAACACCAAGGGCTCGGTATCGGACGCAATCGAACTGGACGGCTTCACGTTCGCCTTTGGGTCCGGCGGCATACACGGGTCCGTTGACCGGCAGGCGTTCCGGGCGACGCCGGACATGATCATTATGGACGCCGACGTCACGTCCCTGTACCCGTCAATCGCTATCGAGAACAACCTAGCGCCGGAACACTTGGGAGAGGCGTACGGGCGCGAATACGCCCGGCTCCGTACCGAGCGAGCCAAATACCCGAAGGGCTCACCACGGAACGCCGCGCTTAAACTGGCGCTGAACGGGACGTACGGCAATTCGAACAACGAATGGTCTCCGTTCTATGATCCGCAATACACGATGGCGACGACGATAAACGGGCAACTTCTCTTGCTCATGCTCGCCGAGCGGTTCCTTGACGCCGTGCCGGAGTTCCGGCTTATCCAGATCAACACGGACGGGTTGACCGCTACCCTACCCGCCTCGTCCCGCGCCGCTTACCAGCAAGTGTGCGACGTGTGGCAACGCGACACCCGGTTGCAATTGGAGTTCGCCGAATACGCTGCGTTCTTCGCGCGCGACGTCAACAATTACTTGGCGGTGACGACGTCCGGCAAGATCAAGGGAAAGGGCGCGTACGATTACCCGCACACCGACGCCGAGTATTCGGGTTGGTGGCATAGGGATTACAGCGCGCTCGCGGTACAGAAAGCCGTTGAGGCGCATTTGATCCGCGGCGTTCCCGTCGAGTTCGGCATACGCGACAACCGCGACCCGTTTGACTTCATGTGCAGGTTCAAGACGCCGCGCACGTCCAAGCTTATGCTCGGCGACAAGGAACAGCAGCGCGTGACGCGGTACTATCGCGCCCGGCCGGACGCGGGAGGTTTGCCGCTCGTCAAGCGATCACCGCCGCCCGAACACGCGTACGCGGAGCCCGGCGCTTTCAAGCGGAAGAACGGAATTGATGACGCCGAGTTCTACAAGGTGTTGCGTACGCTCAAGCCCGGCGAATGGTCCGAGTTGATCCACACCAAAAACAAGAGCGTTTATGGTGACAGGGAAATCTGTGTTGCGCAGTCCGCGAAGGTTTGTAACCGCGCCTCGGATTTCGATTGGTCCGCGGTTGATTACGAATGGTACATACAGGAAGCGTTGAAGCTAACGGAAGTGTTCAACCGTGACCCGGCGTGACTTCCTGCTAGAAGTCGCCGAGTCGGTACACACTGACGATTGCGTCTTGTGGCCCTTCGCGCAAACTGGCGCGGGATACGGCAAGCTTTACGTTGACGGACAATACCTAGACGCACACCGCGCAATGTGCGTGTTCGCGCACGGCGACAGACGCGAGGAAGGTCTAGACGCTGAACACCTTTGCGGGTCTAAGCTTTGTATCAACCCGCTTCACGTCGAATGGGCGGAACACCTTCGCAATATGCAGCGCAAGCGAGAACACGGTACGCAATCGGAAGGCGAGGAACACTCAACGGCGAAACTCACCGACGCGGAAGCAATCTACATTCGCGACAGTGACGAAAGCCCCGGCGTACTCGCGGCTCGTTTCAAGATCAGCCGGAAGCAAGTTTGGAATATCCGAACTCGCAAGCAATGGTCGCACCTTCCCTAATCACCTGAACGCGTGCGGCCCTTGCTCGAACACCACGCCAACGAACCGGAAGCGCGCCGGGTTGCCGCCGTGGTCGAATACGTCGGTTGTGTGGATCGCCTCGCCGGGGTTGGCCAGCAGCGCGCGCCGGAATTGATCGAACGTCCGACCCTCAAGCCGGATTACAATGTCGTCGCGTTTCGTCGCGAGCCCTTGCGAGTGCAGCGCGGCGAGCAACGCTAGCACGCCGTCGCCGAGTTTCGTAACGTCGGTCATTCGTCTTTCTCCCACATTTTCACGAAGCGCACGCCGTACAATTCGTACGACGCGCGGAGGTTGTCGGCCGCGGCGTCGCCGAGCATGACGCGAACAAGGTACAACTGCACCGCGGCGAATTGCGGTCCGTGTGCTTCAATCAACTCCCAGCCGAAGAACCGCCCGGCGATGATGTGCGCGAGTTCGTGCAGCGCAATCGCCTTGGACCGGGTTTCAGTCCCGAGACGAATGCGCCCGCTTGTGTACGCCGCCGACGCGCCCCGGCCGCCGTAGTATACCGACACCTTGGCGCACGCACTACGGCCGAACGTGGCGCGAATGGCGGGGTTCGAAAGCGTCTCGTCTATGAAGGCTTGCGCGGCTTCATCGGTCGGGAGTTCGCCGGTCGTGTACGTGTACCGTTCGTTCTGATCACGCAAGGCGTTGCACCATGCGAACGCCTCGGACGCGTACAGCTTCCCCGCTTGGTTATCGCGGGGAGCGCCGGACCGGCGCTTGGCGGGCATCTTGCCGGGCATGGCGATTACCTCGCGTTGTACGAAAGCTTGTTGATATCCATGCCGCGGCCGTAAATGCCTTCAAGCATCCGATGCGCGCGGGTCATGTTCGACATTTCCGTGCCGTCCGAATTGAACATGACGCCTTGATGCACGTATTCGCTATCGGTGCAAACGACAGTGACAAGGCAACGGCCTTCCGTGATATTCGTCAGGTCGGCAATTTTGCGGGTTGCGGTTTTCATCGGTCAATCTCCCTTGTGGCGGTGTCCGCCGTTGATCAGTCCGTTATAGACGCAACATGTTAAGAAACCGTTACGCCTCGTCCGGCCATTGCCAACCGTCAACCGTGTTCGGGTCCGATGTGTACGCCGTTCCGCCGAGTCGGAAATCATACGGCGCGCGGCCGGACGACGTGAACGTGTTCGCCTGTTCGTCGGCCGACATGACACGATAGAAGCCGTGGACAATGAGCAAGTCGCGGGCGGCGTTGATCACCTTCCGGTCTTTCGTCTCGCGCTCGGCAAGGTCGTACGCGTCGAACAGCGCCGAGACTTCATCATACGCGTACTCGCGGTCGTCAAGCGACATGAAGTGTTCAATCTCGGAAGCGAGCGGCGACGTCCGGGCGCGCTGAACTTTCAGGCGAACGGCTTCTAGGAGGGTTGCGCGGGTCATCGGTGTATCTCCCTTTTGATGCGAGAACGGTACACCCGCCGCCCTAACAAGTCGTTAAAGGCGGCGGGGTCCGGCGAATTATTTTGCCGGGTGCGCGGCGAACTCGGGTTGCGCCTTGAACTGTTCCCACGTCTTGAGAGTGATGTTGATGTTCTTGTGCGGGATAAGTTGCATTCCGCGCTTGCCGTCAGCCTTGACGCGGAACAGGCGCGAATACCAACCATGACCGGCTTGAAAGAAATACTCGACTTCGTATTTCCGGCCCTCGACTTCGGTTTGGAAAATCGTTTGCATCGGTCGGCTCCCTTGTGTGAAGACAGGATGCCCGAGATTGATTGCCAAGTCGTTAACAGCCGAACGATTTCCGGGCGGCGTGTACCCATTTTGGGTATTCCCGAAATGTACCCGGTTTGTTCCGGTTCAGTTCACGGCGGCGGACCTAGCACGATCCGCGCCCCTACAGCGTCCGCCCGTGCGCGGCAAGCGCCGCAGATATACGAATGACCCTCAACGTACAGAACTGCGCCACGGGCTTCCGTAGCCCCGGCGGCGCGTAT
>Ga0181345_100068_pt1 | contig 4565 bp, 7 predicted proteins | sample Su13VDMM15SN_FD_130107 | JGI IMG/M metagenome (GOLD analysis project Ga0181345, IMG submission 130107) | Freshwater viral communities from Lake Michigan, USA - Su13.VD.MM15.S.N | ecosystem: Environmental > Aquatic > Freshwater > Lake | place: USA: Michigan | collected 2013-07-15 | reverse complement strand
GACAACCCGTTCCATCCAACTGCCAACAGGTGCAAACCTTGATTTGGCAACTGAGTGGGCAATTGGTGAGGCATTTGACTTTAGCGTGATTACTTTGGCTGCATTTGCTTTGACCATCACGGTCAACACAGGTGTGACCATTGTGGGTTCTGCCGCAACTGCGGCAACGTCTGGTGCATCTGCACGATTCCGTGTTCGCAAGACTGCGGCAGATACTTTCATTGTTTACCGAGTAGGTTAATTAACCCACAGGCCGGCAGAGATGTTGGCCTGTTTTACATGGAGAGCAAAATGCCAGGACACACAATGAAAATGGGTAAGGGCGACAAAAAAATGTCGGATGTTATTAAAAAAGAAATGAAAGCAGGCAAGCCCCAAAAGCAAGCCGTTGCTATGGCGTATGGCATGATGAAAAAGCCAGCCGCTAAGTCAATGAAAAAGAAATGATTAAATCTGCTGCAATCGTCAAGACCAAGGCTCTTGCCCCGTGGAAAGAGCTGCGGTTGCAAAAGCGTAAACTGAAAAAGTCTCAGGCCGCAGAGCGCAAAGCAACAAAACAAATGCGACCTTCACCAATCGGTAAGCGAGTTGTTGAAGTTGTTGAACCTGTAATGCCTGAAGTGATTGAAACGCCTGAAGTTGTTGAAACTGAAGACACCCCACCGACCCGTGAGGAAATGTTGCAACAGGCTGAAGCGATTGGCTTGAAGGTTGACAAACGCTGGTCAGATGCGACACTGCTTAAACACATTGAGGAATCAGCATGGGCTACACAAAACGGCAATTCATAAGTGCCGCCTTTGAGGAAATCGGACTTGCGTCTTATGTTTTTGACTTGCAGCCTGAACAGCTTGAATCTGCTTTGCGCCGACTTGATGCAATGATGGCAGACTGGAACGCCAAGGGCATCCGCTTGGGTTACCCTTTGCCATCCAGCCCACAGGACAGCGACCTTGATGAAGAAACTCTAGTGCCTGACTCGGCTTATGAAGCCATCATTTGCAGTCTAGGTATCAGACTTGCGCCAAGTTATGGCAAGCAAGTGATGATTGAGACCAAGACCACGGCAAAGCAGGGTTATGACATCCTGTTGCAAAGAGCCACATTCCCGCTTGAACAGCAACTGCCTGCAACAACGCCTGCTGGCGCTGGCAACAAGCCTTGGAGGGTCTACGATAATCCGTATGTACGCCCACCCTATTTTCCTGTGGATGCTGGCCCTGATGGGCCTCTCGAATATAACTAAGGACAATCATGCCAACGATCAATCAACTGCCAGTACTCAGCACCATTTCCAGCGGAGATCAGTTACCTGTTTACTCGCCTAACAATGGGGACGCAAGACGCACATCAATCGGCAGTTTGTTGACTTTCTTTCAGCAAAGTTTTGCATCGCCCACACTGGCAGTCAATCTTTATGTGCCTGGCTCTGGCTTCAACATTACCGTACCAACACCTGTAAGCAATGACCAATGGATGCTTTTGCAACCCGCTGGAACGTTGGCAACGGGCACGATCACTTTGCCTCTGAACACGGGTGTTCCTGATGGCACATCGGTATTAATTACCACCACTCAAGAAATTACCTCTTTGACTATTGCTTTGAATGGTGCTACTGCCATTTATGGTGGTGTGACGTTTTTAGGTGCAGGGACTGCAACAGCAATTCGCTTTTATCAACCGACAAACTCTTGGTATCAGATCAACGCTGATGCAGTTTATGGCGCAAATGTGCAGGCTTTTTTGGCTGTGCCATCGAGTGCCAATCTACGGGCAGCGATGACGGATGAGACTGGCACTGGTCTGTTGGTATTTAACACCACTCCAACATTGGTAACCCCAATTCTTGGCACACCAACCTCTGGAACATTGACTAACTGTACTGGTTTGCCAATAGCAACTGGGGTGTCTAATTTAGGTACAGGGGTAGCAACATTTTTAACAACACCCTCAAGTGCTAATTTATTGGCTGCTGTTACGGATGAAACTGGTACTGGTGCATTGGTATTCACAAATTCTCCCACATTGATTACTCCTGTAATTGGTGCAGCTACTGGCACAAGCCTGACAGCTTCAGGTGTAATTGCATCAACTGGCACAGCTGGCGTGGGTTATGCCACAGGCGCTGGCGGTGCAGTTACGCAGATCACTAGCCGCACAACAGGCGTAACCTTGAACAAGACGACTGGTGCAATTACTCTGTTCAGTGCGGCAGGAACAACTGTTGCGGCAACATTTACCGTAACCAACAGTACCGTGGCGGCAACCGATGTGATTATTTTGAATCAAAAGTCAGGAACTGACCTATACGACTTGATGGTCACTGCGGTGGCTGCTGGTAGTTTCAACATCACATTCCGCACCACTGGCGGCACGACCACAGAAACCCCAGTATTTAACTTTGCAGTTATCAAAGGCGTGGCAGCGTGATGGCAACCAAGCCCAAGTCCTCTGTCAATGCGGCTGGCAACTACACAAAGCCAACCATGCGAAAAGCCCTGTTTGAGCGAATCAAGGCAGGGACAAAGGGCGGCGATTCCGGCGAATGGTCAGCTCGAAAAGCCCAACTGCTGGCGGTGGAGTACAAGAAAAAAGGCGGTGGTTATCGTGACTAAAAAAACAAAGCATTACTTACCTGATGGCAAAGTTTACAAAGGCCCAGTGCATAAGATTGGAGATAAGGTTATGACTGGTGCAACGCACACGGCGGCAAGTGTGAACCTCAAACATACACCACCCAAAAAAGCCAAAAAATGAAAGCCCCGCAAAAGTCACTATCAGACTGGGGCAAACAGGACTGGCGCACCAAGTCAGGCAAGCCATCGTCTGAAACTGGCGAGAGGTATCTGCCAGCAGCCGCCATAAAAGCATTGACTCCTGCTGAGTATGCTGCAACCTCAAGGGCAAAGCGTGAGGCCACAAAAGCAGGCAAGCAGTTTGCAAAGCAACCAAAAAAGGTTGCCGAAAAGATCAAGAGTTTTAGATGAAAACCCCAGTCTATGCACGCAAAGAAGGGCAGAACCCAAAGGGCGGTTTGAACGCTAGGGGCAGGGCTGCGGCAAAGGCTGAAGGCATGAACCTAAAACCTCCAGTCAAGACTGGCGACAATCCCCGCAGAGCATCGTTCCTAGCCCGTATGGGTGGCAATGCAGGTCCTGAAGATAAAGACGGTGAGCCTACCCGCTTGCTGTTGAGTTTGAGGGCTTGGGGTGCTACTTCAAAGGCAGATGCTCAAGCCAAGGCAAAGAAAATATCAGCCCGAAACAAGGCGAAATAAGCATGGATTACGAAACCTTAAAAAACGTGCTTAATGAAAATCAAGGAAAAAACTTTGTCCGCAGAATTTTGAACCCAGAGGCATATCCTGTTTTGGATTTAGGTGAGGGTAATATTGCTACACACCAAATGGAATACTCAGAAGCTGGACCAAACAAATTTATTGTTTACCCACGAATTGCATACGAGAATAAAGAACTTAAAAATTATGGTGACGATGCCTTTGATAGGGCATTGAAAAGTAAGGATTACATTTCTTTTGACAATGCGGCAGATGCTGAATATTTTTCTAAAAACTACAAAGAATACTGGGACAAAGAAAAGAAAGTCCTGCCATCAGTAGGTGAAAAGTAAATGCAAATACCAATCCTCAACGGTATTTACACCGACAACACACCTGAACTGCGTACATCGTACCCAGTTAATCTTGTGCCTGTGCCAAAACAATCAGGTATCAGCAATGGCTTTTTGCGACCAGGCGATGGGATTGTTGCAAATGGCACAGGAACAGGCATTGATCGTGGCGGCATCAACTGGCAAGGCGATTTGTATCGCGTAATGGGTACAAAGCTGGTTGAGATTAACAGCGCAGGCGTGGTGACAACATTGGGCGATGTAGGTGGACCAACAGATCAACTGGTGACCTTTGATTACAGCTTTGACGAGCTGGCGATTGCATCGGGTGGGCGACTGTACTACTGGGATGGCTCGACCCTAACCCAAGTGACCGACCCTGACCTTGGGGTGGTGCTGGATGTGGTCTGGGTTGATGGATACTTCATGACCACGGATGGCGAGTTTTTGATTGTCACTGAGTTATCAGACCCAACCCAAGTTAATCCTCTCAAATACGGAAGTTCAGAGGTTGACCCCGACCCAGTGGTGGCATTGCTTAAGTTGCGGAATGAAATCTATGCACTTAACCGCAATACGATTGAGGTTTTTGACAATGTGGGCGGCGAGTTGTTTCCATTCGCACGGATTGATGGCGCACAGATACAAAAAGGTGTTGTCGGTACATTTGCTTGCTGTGTGTTTATTGATCGCATAGCATTTTTAGGTAGTGGTAGAAACGAAGCCCCAAGTATTTATGTGGGCGCATCGGCAGTGACGTCAAAAATTAGCACACAAGAAATTGACAATATTTTGTTAGAGTACACCGAAGCACAGTTGGCTTTGGTTAAGCTGGAAGCAAGAAACGATAAGAACCACCAGCACCTTTATGTGCATTTGCCTGACCAGACCCTTGTTTATGATGCAGCCGCATCAGAGGCTTTGCAAACACCAGT
>Ga0181345_100067_pt1 | contig 4586 bp, 4 predicted proteins | sample Su13VDMM15SN_FD_130107 | JGI IMG/M metagenome (GOLD analysis project Ga0181345, IMG submission 130107) | Freshwater viral communities from Lake Michigan, USA - Su13.VD.MM15.S.N | ecosystem: Environmental > Aquatic > Freshwater > Lake | place: USA: Michigan | collected 2013-07-15 | reverse complement strand
TATATCCACTGTTATTAATGGTAACGTAATTGTTGTTGCTGATCCTCCTGATGCAAAATAATATACTCCAAATAGCGTAGGCAAACTCGGTAAAACTGTTGCACTTGATAACAGTTCTGATGTCTCATAAGGTTGAAAATTAAGATTTACTTTTAAAGTTGCTCTTACTGTCATATCACCTGTGCTTGTAGTTGTAGCATACATATTTGTAGATGTAAGAGTAGTAGTTGATGTGTCAAATGTCAAACCTGTGTCATTTGATAACGTTGTAAATGTTGTGTTTGATGCTCCGCCTGATACACCAAAAGGCACACTATACAAAGTGACAGCAGGTGTTAAATTTGTAGATATATTTACTGCTGCTGATGCGACAGAAATTACACGTGATATAATTAACCATTTTGTGGTTGATACGCAAATGATTTCTGCTTTAGGGTCATTAAAGTATATAGGAAATGTACCTGGGTTTGGTATTGTTGTGTATGCTCCTGTGTTGCTTACATAATCTATAGATTGACCTGCCGCAGCAGTTAATAGTAATGAATTTGTAGTGCCTATTGATCTATATATGTTAAATTTTGCTCCTATATTTACTGACCCTGTTATTGATGGTAAATTTAATGTTGTTAGCGTTGCGGCAGTTAAAATTATATTCTCGTTTGACCTAAAAGTTAAATTAATGGTTGTTCCACTTGTATATTCTTGATTACAAGCTAATCGTGTTTTTTCAGGTATTGTTAGTCTTGGATAACCACCTGCGTTGCCTCCAATAACGAATTCATAATCTTCTTTGGTTTGAGCGTTATATCCAAGACAAACAGAATTAACAACATCGCTTTTTGTAGTATTTGTTGCTCTACCAATAAATTGATTATAAAGGCCTGTTACGCAACCACCTCCTGCTAGATAACCTATTGCCTGATTATCGAAACCTGTTGTCAAATTATAAAGTGCTTGGTAGCCAATTCCTAGACACCCTGAAGTAGAACAATTATATAATGCTCTTTCACCAATTGCGATGCACGCTAAAATACCGACACCTGTTGATGCTCCCATTGCTTCATAACCCATTACAATTAGGGCATTTGAACCAGCACTTGGTAACGCTCCAGAACCAATTACTAGACAACCGTTAAAATCACTTAGACCTCCACCTACATTTGAGCCTATCAAAATATTTCCTTGACCAGAAACATTTGAGGGCATCGTGTTATATCCAATTGTAATATTATCTACGCCTACTAAATTCACTTTTTGCGAACCTTCACCGATTGCGATACATCGTGATGGACTTACTCCTCCCCCGTAAATTCTTTCTAATCCAGTTAATTGCATTGCTTCGTGTCCAATTGCGATACACGAATTTCCTGAACCTTGCTGTTGTAAGGCAGAATTTCCGATTCCAATATTTTTTGACCCTGTGCTATAAACATATCCTGCTGGGTTTGAATCTCCTACTAATGAATTTAACCCTATCCCTATATTATTTAAAGATGTTGCTTGTCTATTTGCCATTGCGTTAGCACTAATTTGAATATTTGTGTTTGTTAGTACTGTGCGTGGCAAAATACCTTTTGAAAAAGTATTATTTTCTGTCCACGTATTTGCTATTGCTAATTGACCATATCCAGATAAGCTACTTGAAATTCCATTAATTTGTGTCTGTACATTTGATGTAATACCTGTAAAATATGCTCCTGATACATCTTGAAAAGTTCCACAAGATAAATTATCAAAATATGCATTACTATCTCCTGATAATGTAATGTCATTTGTTGAATTTATACCATCTGTATTCATTTGCTTAATATATTATTAGAATTTATTATTTAATGCGTTTTACAAAATCTATAAAATCATATATGCTTCCTTGTTGCTTTGCTTCTTTTAATGATATTTCCTGTCCTGTCATTTGTCTATATTGATCTCTCCAATATTTCCAAGTCTCTTTTGCTCTTGCTTTCTTTTGTTTTATTTCAGGCATATCAGGTATATTTTGTTCTGTTTCTAAACTTTCTTTTGTAGTTGGTCCTGTCATTAAGCTTTCAATTTCTTTTCCTGCTAAATTTACTTGCCTTGCTCTTTTTATTTCTTCACTCATTTTTTTTACTGAACTTACCCTTGGTGTCGTTTCTTGTCGCTCAGGTGTTAATAAATTTTCATCTATTTTAGGTGATGTAAAACTAGGCTTAAACGCAGGTGGTATTGATGGTTCATCGGTTTCTGCAGGTTTACTAGGAATAGAGTAAGGCATTCCCATTTCTATTTGAGGTGATGTTAATAATGGTTCATATTGAGGTGGAATAACTGGTTTAGCAGGTAAAGGTGGATTTACTGTCTCTTCGGCAGGTAAAGGTGGTTTTACTGGCTCTTCGGCCGGTAAATTCCTATCGTCCATCGGTTCCCTCATTGATCGTAATTCTTTAATTTTTTTTGAATAAAAATCATCTTCGCCAACTCCTCTTACGCCTTTAGCAGGTAAATTCCAATTGTCCATCGGTTCTCTCATTGATCGTAATTCTTTAATTTTTTTTGAATAAAAATCATCTTCTATAGGTTTTACACTTATTGCTTTTATTAAATCTACATATTCAGGTTTAGGCGGTTCTAATATTTTAACAAATCCTTCTGTGCCTACGCCTACGTCTTCAAAAATACGTTTAGCTGTGCCTACTCCTATATCTTCAAATGCTTTTTTATCCGTACCTACTCCTATATCTTCAAATGCTTTTTTAGGTGCTACATTTTTTATTGTAGGTGCTGCTTCTAATGGTAAATTTGTTGCTGGAACTGGTGGTTGAGCGTATGACTGATATATAACTGGCGGTGGAAATGCTTGCATTGTGCTAACGCCTTCGCTTGGTTCTCTTGGTTTTCTTGTTCTTCTACGTCTTGATTTTTTTTTATTAACATCGCCTATTCTTACGACAACTTTTTGTTGCACATTTTGAACTTGTTTCTGTTTCTGTTTTTGTTTTTGCTTACGAACTTTTTTAATAGCCATTTATTATAATACAACAAAATAAAATGTTTGAAATCAAAAAATCTAATATACACGGTTTAGGAGTATTTGCTACACAAAATATTAAATCAAATACTAAAATTTTTGATTATTGCGGTGAATTAATGAAATGGAAAGATTTTACAGCTAAATATGGTAAGTATAAATATAATTCATTAAATACTTATCCTATGCGTAGAACTTGGACTATAATATGTGCTAAGGAAGAACCTTATAAATCTAATAATATAGTCAATTTTATTAATGAAAGTTTAGACGCAAATGTTATTTTAAAAAAGAAAGCTCTTTATTCAAAGAGAGAAATTTTACAAGGAGAAGAGTTTTTTTTATTATATCCAAAAGATTATTATAGAACCTATTGCTTGGCTTAAAGATATATTAAAAATACTTAAAGAAAAAAAATAATAATATATTAGTTAGCTATGGATATTCTTATACTTTCAAAAGTTTTATTTAAAATGTTTGATGAATTAGGATTTACACCTTTTCAAGAAACATACGACAATTTAATAAAAAAAAGAATGTATACTAGACAACCTAATATGGTAGTAAAAAATATACACGTATCTGATATATACTTTAATGATACATATTTTACCATTACTGATAATCAAGTATGGCGTATGTCTTTTGCTGATCGACCGAATGAAACGGGGGGAGGTTTCTTACAGCTTACTGATGGTTGCGATTTTGTCGTAAATATATTGCTTACTGATGGACAACTTACGATTGCGAAATTGTATCGTGATATGCAGATTCATATACCTAATGGGGTTCTTTATTAAATTTTAAGTAAAATAAAATTCACACCTTGCGAAAAAAAAATTGATTTAAAAATAAACTTAAAGCTTAATCGCATTATAATATAATAAGATGTCAAACGCAGAAGCCAAAATGAGAATAATTTATACGGATAAAGTAACTAAAATATTTGATGGATTACAATATATTCCATTAAAAATTGAAAATAAAATGGCTGGAAAAGATAATATACAAATAAGAACTTATGAAAGACAAACTAGAATGACAATAATGAATACTGATAAATCAGAAGATTATGATGAAACTATATTTACAATACCTACTACTTTGTCTTCATTTGAATATTCTATAGATAAAAATTTGCTTCAATTACACGATACATTTGCTATTTATATTAATATATTATTAGATGATAAAGAACTAGAAATTGTTAAAAACATTTTACAAGAAAAAGCTATGAATGTATTGTATTAAATTTCACTTCATCAAAGTTATAAAAAAGTCTTTTATATTTTAGATTTAATAACAGGTAATCGTGAGGTGATTTATATAATTTCATTATTTCGTCAAACTGTTCCTGTTTGTATTCAAAAAATTCATCAAATATTTTTTTCATTTGTGATTTACCTAAATTGAAGCATATTAGATTTGTTGCTATTTCCCGCCACTTACGCGGTAATTGAAATATGTTTTGTCCCAATAAAAATATACTACATTTTAAATGTCTCATTTTTATAATAATTTTATTTAATACTTTTTCTGCTTGTTTATCAGTACGAAAATTCGCCCCGAAATCGTCAAT
>Ga0181345_100064_pt1 | contig 4837 bp, 10 predicted proteins | sample Su13VDMM15SN_FD_130107 | JGI IMG/M metagenome (GOLD analysis project Ga0181345, IMG submission 130107) | Freshwater viral communities from Lake Michigan, USA - Su13.VD.MM15.S.N | ecosystem: Environmental > Aquatic > Freshwater > Lake | place: USA: Michigan | collected 2013-07-15 | reverse complement strand
AGTACCTAAATACTTATTATATATTACCGCTAAAGGAATAGCATCGTATAATGACAAAACATCAATAGCACACGAATTTTTTGGTGCAACTAATATAATACTACCATTATTTGATACTTGTAAACTTCCATCTACTATTTGTAATGTTATCATAACTTTATTTTAATTTTATTAAGGTACAATGCTTAATATTCCTAAATTACTCCATACCGCACCAGTTGGTAAACCAGCACTTGAAGTTGGAATACTCATTATTGATAAATTACTTACAAATGTTGTGGTACTTCTATTTGCAGTTATATTAGTTCCAGCAATTATAACATCATCACAACCATAAGTATTATTATTTCTACCCCCCACAATTGTTGAATAACCGCCAGATGCAGTATTATTTCTACCACCACTAATTGTTGAATGACCACTTGAAGCAGTATTTAATTCCCCACCACCTATAAATGACAAAGTACCAGAAGCAGTATTAGTATTTCCTCCACCAATTGTACTATAAACACCACTTGCATCATTTGTTCCTAAAATCGGCTGAATACCCGTTGCATTAGCATTATATTCAAAAGGACTACTACCACCACAACCACCGCCAACGGTATCAAATCCTAAATTAGCTTCGGCAAAAGCAATAAAGCTATTTACAGTAAAAGGCGTACCTACTGAATTTTCGCAATTTGCCAAAGGTTGAGTAAAAATATTAGTTGAAGTGCCTAAATACTTATTATATATTACCACTAAAGGAATAGCATCGTATAATGACAAAACATCAATAGCACACGAATTTTTTGGTGCAACTAAAATTATACTACCATTATTTGATACTTGTAAACTTCCATCTACTATTTGTAATGTTATCATAACTTTATTTTATTAAAATCCTAAATTAGCTTCGGCAAAAGCAATAAATGTATTTGCAGTAAAAACCGTATCTGTTGAATCAACACAATTAGATAATGGTTGATTAAAAACTGGTGTAAAATTAGCCAAATATTTATTGAATATAGAAGCAAAAGGCGTTGCGTTTTGCAATGCTAACGTATCAATAGCACAAGCATCTTTTGGTATTACCAAAATTATTGTACCATTATTTGATATTTGTAAACTCCCTACAATAATTTCTAACTTATTCATTTTTATATTTTTATATTTTCCAAAATTTCAAAACTAATCCCCAAATAAATGAAAGCACTAAACCGCCACCAACTAATCTTGATTTAAACTCTTTGTCTTTTTCAATGTAGGCATTATGTTCATCAACTTTTTTAATTAAACCGACTTGACCATAAGTTTCATCGCCAATTACAGTTTGATTTAATTTTATTAACGAAGTATTAACCTCTTGAATTTTCAAACTCATAGAAGATAAATTTTGTTTAATCCAATCTATATCAGAAGCATTTACTTCAATTGTTTGATTTGCTTTTTTAGTAGGTCTGCTTAACGCCATATTTTTTTATTTTAAACACCCAACTCGCTTAAATGCTTTGTTAGACTAATACTTTTATTTTTTATATTTCCGTTGTAAAATTGCAATCCTATTTGTGGAATACCGTTTGCATCTGAATACATAATAATATTACAACAAACATTCTGCAATTCGTCTTTAGTTTCTTTTGCGTACATTTCCAATGACTTTTTTAAAAATGGATTTGCAATACTTTCATATCCTAAAAAATCTATTTTTTTATCCATTATATTAATAAATCTAACATTTTCAACAACATTATTCTGTACACATATATCGTAGTTTACAGTACCGTTAATATCATTTGTTACTTTTATTTGTACTTCTCCAGTTGTAACATTATATACTTTTGCATACTTTGTTAAACCCGTAATCATAATCTTTTTTACTATTCCTTGCACCATTTTGTTGTTATTTATAAGTTTCTCGTGTAAAAATAATTATTTTATTCCTAAAATCGAACCTAATTTTGGATTATTTTTACTGAATTTTTGCAATAAATCATCAATACCAGAACTCTTTAATAAATCTGCACTATATTGAAATTTCTCTTTGTCAAAATTTAAAGTATAATTAAATCCTAAAAATTTAACTTTCATATTTCCAGACAATTGAATATTGATAGGTTTTCTTGAAATAATATCACTTCCTAAAGATAATGCGGACTGCTTAACTGCTTTTGTATCAATTACACCAGTAGCTTTAATACTTATTTTACTGTTTGGCAAAATTGTAATTGGAGTAGTTGAAATTGTACTACCAAATTTAACATCTTTAAAGAAAAAATCTAAATCATAACTATTTAGCGTTATTTGAAAATTAGATTTATTAGTAATATCAAATTCAACTGATATATTAATATTGTCGCCTTCAACACTTAAAATTTGAAAATTTTTAATATTGTAATCATAATTTAATGCCAATCCAACTTGATATGTAAAATATCTGTATAAACCAAATCCAGCTAATCCGAAACCACCTAAAAATAACCACTTTTTCATATTTTTAATTTTTTGATTTTGAATTGGTAAAAGTCATAATTAATGCTAAAGCACCAATCAATACGACTGCACCAAAAAATACTCTTTTATTCCTTTCGTATATACTTTCCGCTTGTATTCTTGCTTTGTCATAAGCACTATATTCAGCACCTATTCCAGCAACAACCTCTTGACGACTTGCCTCAACTTCTGCTTGACAACCATACTTTATAAAATCCTTTCTATCTTGATTTAATGCAATTGTTAATTTATCAGCAAAAAAAACTTCAACAGAATTTTCAACCAATAATCCTTTTTCATACATACTTGCAACATTTTTGGAATTACGGTCAATGCTTTTATTTAAGTCTAAACATTTTTTTCTGTTAAATGCTTTTGTATCTGTATCAGATGCACAATTATTAGTTTTATACTGTATAATTAAATCATCAAGTTGTTTTTGGTTTTTATCAAAATATAACTTAAATGTTTCATACGGATTAAGTATCAAAACATTTGTTGGAACTTTTTGAGTTAATTTCAAATTTTCCATAAATTTTTGTTTTGCATCCAAATTCCTTTGAATTATAGAACAAGGAGAACTTAATATTTGAATACCACTTGCCATAATTTATTTTTTTAAAACAACTATTAAACCAACTATTAAAACCAATGCTCCAACGCCAATATATACTTTTTGCAAATTAAAAGATTTATCAACAACATCTTTTTCTTGACCAATAGCGGTTTTTGTAAGTAAATTTGCACTTTCTTTTAATCTATCTTCTTCAATTTTATCTCTACATTCCATACTATTAAAAGTAAGTTCGTAAACATTTTTTCTTGTTTGCAATGATTTTATAGTTTCTCTATTTGCTCCGCCAGTTAATAATTTTTTAGTTTCATCTGAAAGTTCTTCAGTTATTAATTTAAGATTTTCGTCAGTTTTATAACAATTTTCTGGTTTTAATGGGTATTTTTTATATACTATCTTATTCTCTTTAGTTTCAATATAAGAACCCGTTGGACTTTCAGATGGTTTATAATCAGATTCGGCTGAACCTAATGTAAATAAACTTCTTACACCTCCTTGACCACTATCTAATGCTTTTGCCATTTTAATTATTTTTTTTTCTTAATTCACTTCCAATCATATAATATCCTAATTTTGTTAATTTATCATATAAATTTTTTAGTGATTCTAAATCTTCTTTTGAAAGATTTTTTACTTCACTTTTTGTATAAGTAGCACCAGTAGGTTTTATTTTAAGTATTTCTATGTGAAGTGCTTTAGCTTTATTAAAATTAGAAGTATCAATATCAATATCAATCATAGAATTAGCCAAATCTTTAGCTTTTTTGTCTAATTCTGCTAATTGAGATTCCCTATTTTTAGGTTTTGTCAATGTAAGTAAATAATAACCGATTATTCCTAAACCACCAACTATTAATAATGCACCTATACTGTTTTTCATAAAATCTAATTTTTATCCAATGCAAACTTAAATCCAACTAATAAAATTAAAATTCCAGCAACCGCCAAAGTATATTGAAGTACTTTTTTATTTCCAAATTCCTTTTCCTTATCTACTTGTTGTAATAAAGTCGTTTGTTCATTTAAAAGTTTTTCAATTCTACCAATTTCCCCAGTATCATATATTTTACCTACCGCCATATCATATTAATTAAAATTATTATGTTTTTGGTGTTTTTTTACTTAAAACTTTATAAGCAATAATAACCGCTAATAAAATACCAATGTATAAAACATAATTTGGTTTTTCTGGAACAACTCCGCCACCATCTGTTTCAGAAGCACCACCGCCACCACCACCGCCACCGCCTAAAAATGTTGGTAAGGATAAAGGAAAAGTATTACTACCAGTAGTTGCTCCACCGCCAGTAGATGCTCCACCGCTTGTAGGCGTTGAGGTTGGTGTAGGTGTTGGTGTTGGACTTGGACTTGGACTTGGATTTTCAAAAGTTGGTTCTGTAACCATACTTACACCACCACCTTTAGTTGGTTCTTCATCTTGTAATATTGCTTCGCAACGCTCTCCAATTTTTACTTTTTTTCCATTTGGACAAATTTTATACCCTAATTCAGTTGATGTAGTTCCAATTCCCCCTTCTATTGATGTTCCAGCTTCTCTTGCCATAATTTATATTTTTAATTGTTAAATTTTAAATTGTTAATCCAGCGTTTGTTACTGTTTTTTTGATTAAATTGTATGTTTGTAAATTTGAATACCCAACCTCTTTGTTAAACCATTCTACTAAATCTAAATCTTTATATCCAAATAAATAAGCACCCAAAGTAGGTTCGCCATACAAATAATAACTTTTTCTACCATAAGCGTTATATACTTTTAAAAAGTCGTCT
>Ga0181345_100063_pt1 | contig 4864 bp, 5 predicted proteins | sample Su13VDMM15SN_FD_130107 | JGI IMG/M metagenome (GOLD analysis project Ga0181345, IMG submission 130107) | Freshwater viral communities from Lake Michigan, USA - Su13.VD.MM15.S.N | ecosystem: Environmental > Aquatic > Freshwater > Lake | place: USA: Michigan | collected 2013-07-15 | reverse complement strand
ATACACGTGAACTGACTGACATCACTGCTGAAATGCCCGGTCACGTCTACCTGTTTGGTGATCCCGAAAGGCCGCCAGGAAGCCCAGGCAGACCAAGAGACAAGGCAACTGCTCATGAGCAGCTTATGCGCGTCAGACAAACGGTAAACATGCTTGTACACGGAGCAACACGACGTCAAGCCATTGAATGGCTTGTTAAGACTTACAACATCAGCGAACGTCATGCTGACCGCTATCTTCGTGCTGCCAAGGAAGAAATCGTTGCACAATGGGAGTTAGAACGACCTGAAATGCTTGCCACACTACTCTCGCAGGCATTACAGATCTATCACAATTCAATTCGTGATGGACAGAATAGCACTGCATTGAACTCGCTTCAATTTCAGTCTCGCTTAGTCAAACTAATATAAAAGATGTCCATTCTGTCTGGATGCTTAGGGGGTAGGGATCTTTACGAACCAAAGTACAGGGAAGATGGTGTTGACTTCTCGGTACTCATTAGTCAGCTTGAAAGCACTCTTGGGGAAGCACAGGGATCGGTATATTTTGCTGATGCTCGTTTCAAGATGCTTTGCTGCGGGCGCCGTTTTGGGAAGACCTATCTAAGTATTTTGCGCTTGGTTACATGGGCTTTGTCCATGTCTGGTGGTCGAGAGTTTTGGTATGTGACCAAGACCCAGGATTCTGCAAAACGAATTGCATGGAAAATGCTGCAAAGCATTGCACCAAAAGAATCTGTTGCCAAAGTTATGCTGGGAGAGGTAAGTATCACCTTCACCAATGGATCAACCATTTGCTTGATGGGAGCAGATAATCCAGACTCTCTTCGAGGCACCAGTTTGTCTGGATGCGTAATTGACGAAGCCGCTTACTGCAAGCCTAAGTTGTGGCCAGAGGTTGTCCGACCTTCATTGGCAGATACCGGCGGTCAGTGCTGGCATATCACTACGCCTGCAGGTCTTAATCACTTCCATGACTTGTGGGAATCACATGAAGGTGATCGCACATGGAAACGATTTAGTTACACCACATTGGATGGAGGACGTGTTCCCGCAGATGAAATTGAAGTAGCAAAACGAGAAATGGATGCTCGCACTTTTCGTCAAGAGTTTTTAGCTAGTTTTGAAACACTCATGGGTCGGGTGTATCCTGACTTTGATGATGCAAACATTAGCGAAGACATTAAGGACACTGGTGGCCCAATCCTTTGGGGCACTGACTTTAACGTCAGCGTGCTGGCAGGTGTAATTGGTAGTCGTGTAGGAGATACATTGCACATTTGGGACGAAGTAAGCGTGACGCAAACTAATACTGATGAAGTATGTGCCATGCTAAAAGAACGTTTCAAAGATCGAAAAGTTATTGCCTATCCTGATCCAACTGGTTCTGCGCGAAAGACATCTTCAGCTGGTAGAACTGATCACGAAATCATTCGTCAACATGGTTTTGCTTGCATGAGTTCAAGTGCCCCATGGGCGGTGAAAGATAAGATCAATGCTACAAATATGATGATTCGTAGCGCCAGTGGTCATATTCGACTTTTTGTTCATCCACGTTGCAAGAACACAATAAAGGCTCTTAAGAATGTCACCTACAAGGAAGGATCTGATGATTACATCATTGACAAGTCAGCAGGCATCGAGCACTGGACAGATGGTCTGGGCTACCTAATATTGAGCGATTTCAACCCGCTTCACCAAAGGGCCGGCAAAGGCACTGGCATTAGGCTATATTGACACTATTGGCACTGCAAGCAATTCAATGTATAGCACCCCGGCCGCCTACGATCGTAAAGTTACCGAGCGACCAGTAACGAACGTTGGGGACCCCAATGGCGCATGGCATTCCATGCTACCGCATTGGGTCTTGATCGAAGATCTAATGGGCGGCACCTATGGCATAAGGCGTAAGCATCGCCGTTACCTACCACAGGAACCACGGGAGCAGGATGAAAGCTACGATAATCGTTTGGCCAGAAGCGTTTGCCCGCCTTATTACCAGCGCCTAGAGCGTATGCTGGCTGGTATGTTGACGCGTAAACCCGTCAAGTTGCAAGATGTATCAGATGCAATACGTGAGCAGTTGTTTGATGTTGATATGCAAGGAAATGATCTAAATGTTTGGACCTATGAATCAGCCCGCAAGCTGGTGCGTTATGGCCATATCGGTTGCCTTGTTGATGCACCATCAAATGGTGGCCGCCCATACTGGTGCACCTACACACCACGTCAAATCCTTGGTTATCGCACCGAGCAGCAAGATGGCCAGCAACGGCTGACGCAGCTAAGGCTGCAAGAAACCGTGCTAGAAGCAGACACCGATAGTAAGTACGGCGAAAAGCAAATTGATCAGGTGCGTGTGCTAACGCCTGGGCAGTATGAAATCCACCAACGTCAAGATAATGGCAACTACAAAGTAGTCGATGAAGGCACCACAAGCCTACCTGAGATCCCATTTAGCGTTGCATACAGCAACCGCCTTGGCTTCATGGAATCAAGACCACCGCTTGAAGATATTGCAGAACTTAATCTAAAGAGCTATCAGGTGCAATCAGACCTTGATAACATCCTTCATGTATCTTGTGTGCCGATGCTTGCATTATTTGGCTTTCCGTCAAGCGCAGAAGAAGTATCAGCAGGCCCCGGCGAAGCCATTTCATTCCCTGCAGATGGCAGGGCAGAATACATCGAACCGCAAGGCCGTAGCTTTGATTTTCAATTTAAGCGATTAGATCAAATTGCAGCGCAGATTAATGAACTAGGCTTGTCGGCAGTGTTAGGCCAAAAGCTATCGGCTGAAACCGCAGCATCTAAGACGATTGACCGCAGTCAAGGCGACAGCACAATGATGGTAATTGCGCAAAACGTACAAGATATGATCGACAACAGCCTTAAGTTTCATGCGCAATTTATGAGCCAACAGGAGGCAGCAGGTAGTTGTACCGTTAACCGTGATTTTATTGGTGCTAGGCTTGAACCAGCTGACGTAAATGCTCTACTGCAACTTTATACCGCAGGTACAATTACCAAAGAAACACTGCTGATGCAATTATCAGATGGCGAAGTATTTGGCGATGATTTTGATGTACAGCAAGAAGTAGATGCAACGGCAACAGGCGGCATGTGAGCACACCAGCAAGGCTATACAAAAATGCAATTGACCTCAACCGCTACAGTAATAGCGTAGCGCGACGTGTTGTTAATTCATACAACGACATCATCATTGATGCAGTAGATCAATTGCGCGTGATTGATGATCTTGCCGCACCTGTTAAGGCAGCACGGCTGCGCAGCATCCTGGCGCAACTCAAGCAATCCCTAGATGGCTGGGCTGGTGATAGCACCGAGATCACTGCAACCGAGCTGCAAGGCATTGCTGAGTTGCAATCGGAGTTTGTTGCTAATGAATTGCGCAAGGCGATGCCTGAAGGTGTTACCCGCAGCAGCGTTAATACCGTAGAGATCAGCCCGCAATTTGCGCAATCTGTTGTTACTACAGATCCAACGCAACTTAATGTTGTTGCATTAAGTGATGACTTGTTTAAGTCTGTCTATGGCGTGGAAGCATTGGCGCAGCAGGCCGGTACTGGCACATTCAGTCTTACCGCTGCGCGTGGCGCCACTATTACATTGCCCAATGGTCGCACCGTGGAGAAGAGTTTCCGTGGTATCGCAGTAGACCAGGCTGAGAGGTTTAACCAGGTAGTGCGGCAAGGGCTGCTGACAGGTGAAACCACTCCAAGTATCGTCAAGCGCTTGATTGGTAGCCTGCAATTCAGTCAAGAGCCAACCATGGTCAGCAAGACCTTGGCAAAGATCATCGCAGCAGGTGGCCAATCCACCTCCGTAACCGATAGCCAAGTTGTAGCGCTTATCCGCACTAGCATCAACCAAGTAGCCAATACAGCAAGCCAGCAGGTGTACGAGGCAAATCAAGACATCACGCAGAAATATCGTTACATCGCAACACTAGACACTAGGACCAGCGCAATATGTCGTGCATTAGATGGTAAGGAGTTTGACTATGGCAAAGGTCCAATGCCGCCGCAGCATTTTAATTGCCGATCAACGACCGTACCTGTAATCAATTACAAGGAGCTTGGTTTTGATCCGCCGCCATCCGTAACAAAAGGCAAACGTGCCAGTATGGATGGCCCCGTGCCTGCAAGCGAAACCTATGGCGAATGGCTTGCGAAGCAACCACGTGCAACGCAGGCTGATGCGCTAGGCCCCGGCAAGGTGGCATACTTCAACCGCCTTGCTAATAAGTACGGCCCAACGGATGCCATGGCAAAACTGGTTCGTGATGATGGCTCCGAACTGACGTTGGCGCAACTCCGCAGCCGCTATGGCGCGGTAAACTGATTGAAACCACCCAACAGCCATGCCTGGTCATTACGGCGACATGAAGCCCGCCAAAGGCGCTAAAGCCAAGCCGCAGAACCCTGTCACTACAAAAAAAGGCGTTAAAGCCAAACCGCAAAAGCCTGGCGCTACAAAAAAAGGAACTAAAAAGAAGTGATTACCTATCGCGGTGAGAAATTTGAGGGTTACAACAAACCCAAACGCACACCAAATAATCCAAACAAGTCGCACGCCGTACTTGCAAAGGAAGGTGATACGATAAGGTTAATCCGCTTTGGCCAGCAAGGCGTTAGCGGTAGCCCATCGCGCAAAGGTGAATCAGCCGCAGACAAGGCACGCCGCGCATCATTCAAGGCACGGCACGCCAGTAATATCGCCAAGGGTAAGCTGTCTGCTGCTTACTGGGCCGATAGGGTAAAGTGGTAGGGCAATCTATCTTTGCGGGATAATGTCCGACGAGATCACCAATCAGGCATTCCCTTTCCCTCCCCTCCTCCTTT
>Ga0181345_100062_pt1 | contig 4874 bp, 2 predicted proteins | sample Su13VDMM15SN_FD_130107 | JGI IMG/M metagenome (GOLD analysis project Ga0181345, IMG submission 130107) | Freshwater viral communities from Lake Michigan, USA - Su13.VD.MM15.S.N | ecosystem: Environmental > Aquatic > Freshwater > Lake | place: USA: Michigan | collected 2013-07-15 | reverse complement strand
TGGCGAGGGTGTCCGCATTTGCAGTGCGCACAAACGCTGCCTTCGGCAGAACCGTCTGCATGAAGGAGAGCATATTCATCGCGGGGTAGGCAATCCTGAGCGCCCCGAGTTCGAGGTGCCACATCAGCTTGTTCGTGGCGGACACAATCCCACTCGCGGTGTTCTTACCCATGACAGGTGCGAGGACCGAGTCCACCACTTGTTCTTGAATTTTGGCGAAAGGCGTCCGCATTCCGGCGAGGTCGTTGAGACGCTCGGTCAGGATGTTATACATCGTGGGGTCCTCCATCGAGACCTTCGCGATCTCATCTGCGAGGAGGTTCGTGACCGAGGCATTCGCCATGTACTTGGTGCGGGAGCGCACGTTCCCAGCATACGCCTCGAGAAGTTCCTGTTTGGTGAAGGGTTTGTCAAAGTGCTTGAAGCCCGCGAGGTTCTGGCGTTCCAAGATCCAGGCAGGAGACGAGACATGGGGCTTCAGGTCCCGCGGCAACTTGACCGTGTCAGTGATGTCGAATTCCTCAGCAGTTCTCACAGACCCCCCTTTCGCGTTGAGATCCGCGGCGAGTTTCTCTGCGTTCTTCTTCGCACTCACGCGGCTTTGCCCCGCCGCGATACCAACGAGTTTTCCTTCTTGATCCCTGATCGCGACACGGAGATCCCCTTCCCACTTCCGCGAGAGGCCGAAGTGCCCGACCGAGGGAGTCAAGCGGGTGTTCCCCACGGCCTCTTCTGTCCGCGTAACCATCCCGGTGAGGTTCTTGTCAAACTCCACCATCTTGTTCGCGAAGTCATGCGCGGCCTTGGAGATCTTTCCTTGCGCAAACATCTCCGCGACTTGCTCGGGAGTGGCTTGCGCTTTCCAAACCGCCCAGAAGTCCGTCACGTCTTTCTCGGTCAGGTTCGCAAGGGCCTTCTGGATGGAGTCCCCAGAGAACCCCGCCGGATTGCCACGGATGAGGTTTGAGAACGCACTTTTCCCCGGAGTGAGTTCTTTCGTCCCGTAGACGAGTTCGCGCTGGAGGGCCTCCGCGGCGTCGTTGGTTGCAGTGGCAATTGCCATGACCCGTCCCGCCCGAGGGCTCCGTCCGAATTGCTGCACCGTGGGGGCCAAGTAGTGCGTGGCAAAGTCCGCGATCCTTTTGGTCATCTCGCCCGTGCCCTTGAGGGCCTCGTCCGCGCCGAGCATCTTGGTGAGTTTCCCGGCCATGTCGCCAATGGTGCCCGAGGCCGCACCCAGTCCCACATACTTCCGCAGGGGGATCGTCGCCATCATATCCCGAGCGGAGTTGAAGATTGGACTTATATCCCCCGCCGGAGGTTTGACCTTTGCGAGGAAGAGTTGGTGATCCGCAACAGTGTTCATCCAAGCCTGAGGACCTTTCTTAAACTGTCCCGGATCGTCGGTTTTGAAGATCATCCACTCGTCGTCCTTCGCAGGTGCAGTGGGCTTTCCCTTCACGCGTTTCGCCATGACGAACAGACCATCGCCAGCCTCTCTCGTCATATACCAGCCATCCCCAGCCGAGGCCATGGTTTTGTAGATGGTGCTCTGGGCCCTCTTCGCCCCTTCTTCTCCGGTGAAGGTCAGACGCCGAGGCACCTTCACATAGTTGATCCAATCCGCAGGAAGGCCTGCAGCCAAGACCGCCGCCTGCCAGCCCGCATCCGTGGCAAAGCCCTTCCGTTCCGTCTTCGCATAGCGCTGACGGAGAGTCTGGTCGGTCTTGCTCTTGGAGTAGAAGAGTTTCGAGAGTCTCTTCCCACCACTCTTAATCGTCGGCCCGACGTACTTGTCTCGGTCGAGGACCTCCGTTCGGATTTTGGCTTCCAGGGTCGCAACCCGGTTCCTCGCCTCGTTGAGGAACTTCGGATCAACAGTCCCCGCAGCGATCTGTTCCTTCAATTGCCGGATTTGATACTGCGGGCTTGCGTCCAGGTCAATCCCCTTAAACATCTCCTGTTGCGGCGCAAGGCGTTTTCCGCCTTGAGAGAGAAGCTTAAAGCCTCCCACCCCAGCGGCACCCAGCCCCACGTTCAGAACCGAGTCCGCAAACATATCCTCGAAGGACTCACCCCCAGGGACCACCGCCCCCACGCCAAGCCTTGCACCCTCAATAATCCCCGCCCGAGATGCCTCCTGCAGCATCGCAGTCTTAATCGGCGAGTTCGCGATCTTCATCCCCTCGATCGCGGCGTTGAGTTTCTTTGCCCCCGTGACCACCTTATACGCACCGGCATAGGGACCACCCACTCCAACCAGCCCCGTCAAGAACCCCGTGACCGGGTACTTCCGCTCATAGAGCACCTGCTCAGGGGACTTCTCCACCCCGACGAGGTTCAGCGTGTTGGAGATAATACTCGAGGGAATACCTGAGATCTCACCCCAGATAGACTTATCTCCTTCATCAATCGCGCCATACTGCGCGTTGAGTTTCGCCATGGTGTCCTTGAGCGAGTCGGTCATTTCAAGAAGTCCAATCCTTTAACAAGGCCGGGCTTGGCAGCAGAAAGCGATTGCGCCTTGGCAATCATATCCGGAGTGAGAAGTGGCGCAAGACGCGCAGCTTTCTCGCGAAGAAGTGCTTCTTGCATTTGCTCTGGAGCAAGTGCGCCATTACGCACCTGTGCCTCAACCGCGGCTGTCGCCGCATTGACAGCTTTCTCATACGGACTTTCCGAAAAGAGATCTCCAAGATAGTCCGCGGAGTTAAGCGGGAAGATGTATTTGTTCTCCCCTGCATCGCCGGGATCAAACAGCTTGACTTCGTTTCCCGTTCGCAGAAAATCCATGATGAGTTCTTGCTTGAGTTGTTCTGGATGGTATTGCGCAAGAGACTGCAAGTGAACAGTGCGTTGGGCTTCTTCTGGAGAAACCCCGGTTGCGACGAGGTTCTGCATAGTTTGGTTGATTTGCGCGCCCGGAGTGGTCGGGACGGTTTCTTGAAAGGTCTCTCCGGTTTGCGGATCAGTGTATTGAACAGTCATAAACTGTCCATCCTCAGATTGCCCGACGGGAGTCCTCGCCCCACTCTCCCGTAGCGCCTTCTGCGTCTCATACTTGAGCACATCCATGCGATGATCTCGGTCGATGTTGGCGTTGGTGAAGGCCATATTGCCCCGAGCTGTGTCCATGTCGATCTGAGAATTGATCCGGTTCATCGTCATCTCAGCGTTCAACATCGCCGTGTTGCGTGCCTCGTCAAGTTGCGCCCTCGAGGCTGCCAGCGCATTCTGCGTGTTGAAGAAGTCATTCTCTGTCGTGGCGTTCTCATGCGCAACGCGGTCTTGTTCAACCTGCATTTCAAGCCCAGCGATCTGCGCCTGAGACGCCCGAACAGCTTCCTCAAACGCTGCATTCTCTTCCCGGCGTTGTTTCTCATAGTCTCCCTGTGCGCCGAAGAACCCACTCGTCGCGCCGAGGAACGCATCCCCAAAGGTCTCACCATTCATCGCCCCCGCCGCCGCACCCTGCCACCCAGTCTGCAGTTTCTCATTCCAGGCATCGCGCTCAGAAAGCCGACGATCCACTGGTTGCAGGGCCTCGGTCATTTTTGCCAAGTATGGTGTGAGGTCCGCAGCCTTCGGCGCAGCTCTCGGAACATAGTCCGGGAGATCCCGCTCCTTAAATTGCGGAAACGCGTCGGTTAGGCTTGCGCTCAGTTTCGACCAGTCCGGTCCGCCGAGATGCACCGGCGCAAGCGGGGCAATAAGAGGCTGCACCCCGAGATTGACCTTGGGGTTTGCATCATATGGGTTCTTACCCTGCACCAGCGGAATAGCAGGAAAAACCGGGAGGTTTGACGTGGGTGCAGGCTTAAACGCCGGTCCCGGCGCCGGAGCATTCGGTTGCGGGCTCGGAGGAACAACCCCGAGCTTCGCAAGAATATCCTGGATCATTTGAACAGGTTCCACGAATTAACCTCCCGGAAAGAGTGAAGACAGGCCGCCCAGGCCTTTGGCTGCCGATCCTGCAGCCCCCGCAGCACCAGCGGCGCTTGCCGCCGGCCCAAGGAACGAGAACGCGCCGAGACCGCTCGCCATGCTCGCCGCACCGACGCCAAGCTTAAGGGCCTCAGTGAATGGGTTCGGCGTGGTTTTCTGCGTCTGCGTCGAAGACGACGTACGAAAGGGGCTCGAGTTGTAAAAGTCTGTTGCGCGATCGAGACCCAGAAACGGCAGCTCCGCATTGAGTTGACGCTTACCGAGTTCGTTGTTGATCCCGAGTTGCTGGTCGCCTCGGAGCATCTCAGCGATCGCTTCGGCGATCTGCGCGGGGATCATCTCCGCAGCCGAACCCGCGCGGTAGAGTTCCGGCGCGTTGAGTTGATACCCGCGCTCACGTGCGTAGTTATCTCCCCACATCTGAGCCGCGATGTTCGAGGCACTTTGCGCATAGTCCCCCACGGCCTGACCCTCACGCAGGAGTCCCCGATCCGAGCCAAACGCATTCATTCCGACGTCGTTCTGCTTCATCGCAGGCAAGATCTGCCGCATCAGCTGTTCCAGATACGGCTGGGTCGAGGCGTCGATCGACTTCTGCAGCGTGGGGTTTGTGGCGGGATCGAGATACTTGCCACTCGCCACATCCATGACGTTCTTGGTGAACATGCCATTGATCGGGGCCATGGCGTTATAAGCGCCCTGCGCATCTGAGACGCTCTTGTCGTCCCAGGCATTCTTCGTGCCCGAGACATCACCGGTCCACTGCGACCGATCAATCGTATTGACCGCGCCTTGGTATTGCCCCTCAAGGTTCTTATACCCAGGAGTCATCCAGGAGGGAAGCCCGGTCTCAGTCTTGTTTGTTTGAGTCTGCTTCGAAGACATTACTTCACCTCCATGAGCGAGAACGAAAAGTTCTTCGCACCAAG
>Ga0181345_100061_pt1 | contig 4968 bp, 3 predicted proteins | sample Su13VDMM15SN_FD_130107 | JGI IMG/M metagenome (GOLD analysis project Ga0181345, IMG submission 130107) | Freshwater viral communities from Lake Michigan, USA - Su13.VD.MM15.S.N | ecosystem: Environmental > Aquatic > Freshwater > Lake | place: USA: Michigan | collected 2013-07-15 | reverse complement strand
CTACTTTCCCACAACTACGTAGGCGTGCAGATGAAATACCAGAAGTTACACCTTGGGTTTTTACGGTGGTAGGCCTATCAGATTATTCATATCCCAAAAAGGATGTGCACGACCTACAAAGATTTATTGGTGTGATGGATAAAATTGGGCATGCATATTGCATTCAAATAATTACCCGCAAAGGGAAAAAAGTTGAAAGCGCGTTATCACACCCGCGCGTTAAGTTTTTATACAACTTGAGCTCGGCAGAGACTGGGCAAGCAATCAAAGATTCGCATTATCTTTTACCACTGCCTAAGAGAGGCGGGGCATATTACTCTAATCTGATGACTGGCATTATTCCGTTGGCCTTAAGTTATGGAGTACCTATGTTGGCGCAAGAAAACTATTTTTCTATTTATCGGTTACAACATCAGGCAGTAGTACAAGACAGCTTGGCAGAATATGCCTGGAAATTACAAGACAAAGAGTGGTATCTACAAGTAGCAGCAGAGTGTATTATTGATGCTGATGCACAACAAAAAAACGCCAGTACCACGCTGGACCGGGTTAATCAAGGACTACTGTTAAATACAGGTATACCTTTGTGACTGTAAATAGATTATATTAATAAAAGCATTAAGATACACGAGATGTCACTAGAATACACGGTATAGGCCAGTTAAATCATCCCAACTATAAAAACTTGCAAAATATGTAATTGCAACAATGATATATAGGTTTTGAGGGCGCGTTGCTGCTGGGCGCAACGGAACTTTTTATTAAGCAAAGTATATAACTATTATGGAAAAACAAACATTTATTATGGACGTTGATGGAACTATTTGTCAAGCAGACTTGCTGGAAAATGGTAAATTTGACTACGAAAACGCAAAACCTATTGCGGTGGTAATTAACCGCATTAATGAACTGTATGATGCTGGTCATCAAATAATTATCTCTACCGCTCGTGGAATGCGGACGTACAAAGGCGACATCAAAAAGATTGAAAAAGAGATTACGCCAGTGCTAGAAAAATGGCTAACAGACAATGCTGTTAAGTATCATCAACTGGTTGTAGGCAAGGCGTGGGGAGAAAATCCGGTCTATGTAGACAACCGCAGTCTCTCACTTAAGTCTTTTGCAATAGAAAACCCAGAATTTTTTGAAAGTATGATTCGCGTTGACAACAACGTAAATACCTACATATGAACAGAAGCGTAATTATTCCTGCGGCGGGGCTAGCTACCCGAATGAAACCACTATCTAAAGGGGTCAGTAAAGCCATGATACCAGTTAATGGAAGGCCGCTCATCAGTTATGTTATTGAACAAATTTTCCAGGACGCCGACGTAAACGAAGTGGTGATTGTGGAAAATGAGATTGGTGACATTTATGAATTTGTTACTCGTGTTTATCCAACACTAAACATTAAGTGCGTGGTGCAAGAAGAAAAGCTTGGACCGCTACATGCAATTAGCGTTGGGCATAAAGAAATTGAGAATCCCAAGAACGCCATTACTGTGTGGCTAGGTGATACTATCTGTCTTAATCAAATGGCTTACCGCCAAGACTTTTTAGCAGTACATAGCGTAGAAGACCCACATCGTTGGTGTTTGGTTGATCACAGCGGGCAGTTATACGACAAACCTGAGACTCCAGTAGCAACTGATTTGGCGCTGATTGGCATTTACAATTTCTGTAACCGCAAAGCCTTTAATAAAGCACTGGCTAAAGGCATGAGTCATCCTACGCATAAAGGTGAGTATCAAATTGCTGCGCTGTTAACCGACTATATGAAATCTGAAGGTCCAATGGATCTTGTGATTGCTGATGAGTGGTACGACTGCGGAGAACTTAACACGTATTACGAATCCAAAGCACGCCTTCTTTCTAAAACAGCACGCTCGTTTAATAACATTGAGGTTGATACCTTCTATGGAACGGTTACTAAAAGTAGCCATGACTATGACAAACAGGTAAAAATTGATGCTGAGAGAAATTGGTTTGATGGCCTTACTGAAAAACAATCGCTATTTTGTCCACGGATATTGGACAGCCAGCCAGGTCAATTGGTCATGTCAATGGTACCAGGGACTGCGCTCAACGAGGTCTTGGTTTATGATAACCTGCGAACAGACATTTGGCATGAAATTATTCGAAAGATCCTCAACATTCATCATCGTGTTTTTGAGTCAACCAACTCATTAACTGCTGACCGGGACGACGCAGACCGCCATTGTTTTGAACACTATTACATTAAGACACGCAATCGCATTAGCGAAATAGAAAAATGCGTTGATCTAACAGAGTCTGAAATCTCTTTTTTAACAGAGACTTCGCTGTTATTAAGTCATGGCTCCAGATGGTCTCATGTTATGCATGGTGATAGTCACTTGGGAAATATCATTTATGATCCACATAGTGGTTCGCTAAAGTTTGTGGACCCACGCGGCGTCTTTGGAAGAACCTGGACACAAGGTGATTTGCGATACGACATGGGTAAATTAATGCAAGACTTTTATTGTGGCTATGCTATGATTATGGCAAAGCGATACTCCATGTTTGGCGACTCAATTACCATTGATTGGGTACCAGGTACTGAGAATTTAGCAGACTTCTTGGAAAATGAATTGGCCCGTGAAGGCTATGATACCACGCTAATTAAGCGTCTGTCAATTTTACTTTTGCTAACTGCGATACCTTTTCACGCAGATGATCAAGAGCGCCAACGCGCAATGTTATTGCAAGGTCGCGCTTTAATTACAAGTTTACAAAAAAATAGTACTAACAAATAACAATTATGAATTACAAAGACAAAAAGATAGCAGTCATTCTTGGACAAGGCGTTGAAGGCTGTGGCGTAACACGTGTTGCAACTGAAATGCAACTTTGGGCGCGTAAAAATGGAGTGCACTTAGAGGTTTTCTCGTATGACTGTAAGTTTTACTCGCGCAGAACTGCACATGGTCTGAACTTTCGAATTATGACACCAGATACACTGGACGCGTATCGAAAAGAGTTAGATGCCTGGGATTTGGTAATTTTCCATAGTTATCCGCACAACAAATTTGAACACGAGGATGCTAAAAAGTTTTATCACCATTTTCTTAAGCCGCTCAAAGCGCTGAAGGCAGGATTTATTCATGAGATTAGCAAAACTAACATTGATAAAATTACCTATCTGGTTCCACTAATTAATGAAATGGATGTACTATTTCACTTTGAGACTGACACGTGGTTTTCACAGCGAGTAAAGGAAATGTTTCCTCATAAAGCGGACCGTATGCTACGGTTTCGTATGTGGGTAGACATGGAAGAGTTGTTTAACATTCGTCAAATGTATAACATGGAAGACAAGGCGAAAAAACTTACATACATTGGTCGTTGGTCTACGCTTAAAAACATTGACCGAACACTTAACATTGCTGATGAACTTAACGGCCGCAATTTAGGCTGGGCTTGCGAAATGCATGGAGTTGAAGCATCCATGGGTTCCAAATGCCAAGTTATTGATCACCCAACTGTGACCTACATTAAAGTAAATAAGAACGCGCCGCCACACATTCGCATAGGTGGAGTTCGTGATGAGATCATCTCGTTAGAAGATGCCTCTAATTCTCCAGTTCGTATCTTTCCTGAATATGAAAGACGTTGGGGACTAGAATTTGTAGCCAAGAATCTCTTTGGCTCAGCATTTTATTCTCTACCAAAAAGCCCAGAAGACTATGGCAACCGCATGGAATATACGCAGATTGAAATTATTGGAGTAGGTACAGTTCCGCTCTTTGACGAGCATTGGGGCAAGCATAATAAATCGCATGATGGCACACCTTTTTACAACATACCTGACTTGGGTATCTTTTCTAATGGACAAGACATTCCGCAAGTAGTCGACCGTATGCTAGAAATTGCTAACGACCCGATTGCCTATAACCGCATTCGTGAAACTGGTTATGAGGTAATTAAGCAAAACTTTGATGCATCGGTGGTTATACCAGAAACTCTGGATAAAATCTTTGCACTAGGACGTGATGTGCACAAGGTAGAAAATGACGAAGAGTTACTTACCAGTCTGGTTGACTCAGCTTTTTCGCGAGGCGTTAAAGAACTGGAGAACTCTGGGCGCATTCCAGTACTAGGGATAAAAGAAATACTTGATAAACAACTGTTCTTCCTGGAAGGTTGGAAACAAGTTCCGTATAACACTAACAAATCAACATCACTATTCTAATGGCACTATTTGAAGTAGAAAAACCTAGAAGTAAGCTGATTCATTGTTACAATTCAGCAGCGCTAGATCCAACAAAAGAGACTATGGTTTTAGTCTTTTCTCGACTCACGTTTTCCAAAGACCAAGACCACGTCTTGGGTTGGCAGCGTCAGATGGTTAAGGAAATCTTGGAGCCCAGATATAATTTAGTTTGGGTAGGTGTAGATAATGATGCGTCTCGACTAGTTGAGATGGGATATACCAACATTTACGTCATTTCACAGAAAAGATATCTGGCTGTGAAGGAGGAACAAATGAAACGGGCTAAAGAGATGGTAGAAGGTGATGATGCATCCTGGGAATACAACCGTGATGTGATATTGGATCACTTTCATGAGGACCTTCCGCATGTTTCGCCAGAACGCGTAATGTGGTTAGATGAACGATGGGCATTTCTTCCACTAAAGGACTATTGGAGCAAAAAAGGCTCGCCTAGCAGTATTACTGAGCGCGGAATAGTTAACAATGGTAATGAGTTTCACGATTGTATCGTTGAGGATAACGAGTCTATTGACTTTATCCGCGGTACTTCTAAAGAGGTCAACGACAAATACGACTATCATGTAGGTATTCTTACATTTACTTATTGGATGAAAAATCTGCTATATAACTTGGGAAAATGGTATATTGACAATGGTGTTAAAGCTGGAAAGTTCCAAAAGTCTTATTACTTTGTAGTAGACCCAGGAAGTTATTACCGAGTTTTTGATGGCATT
>Ga0181345_100048_pt1 | contig 5718 bp, 5 predicted proteins | sample Su13VDMM15SN_FD_130107 | JGI IMG/M metagenome (GOLD analysis project Ga0181345, IMG submission 130107) | Freshwater viral communities from Lake Michigan, USA - Su13.VD.MM15.S.N | ecosystem: Environmental > Aquatic > Freshwater > Lake | place: USA: Michigan | collected 2013-07-15 | reverse complement strand
TTCCAATTAAGCTGCAATTTATTTTTTCGAGCTTGCTCAATGGACAAAAAGTTTTTGTCTCGGGAACGACTTAGAAAGGTTTCGCGAAAGGCATCGTAGTCAGTTTTTACGCCTTGCGCATAATCTGCACAGCCCGCACTTAGTAGGCTACTAGCAACAGTTACCGCTCGAGATGCATCGTTTACATGTACTACAGTCTCCCGGTATTGAGGCGCAATTTTAACCGCAGTATGTGCTTTGGAAGTTGTAGCACCGCCAATCATAATAGGTATTTTGATTCCTCGCTTGTCCATCTCTTTTGCTAAATACACCATTTCATCTAGTGAAGGTGTTATTAGTCCGCTTAACCCAATAATATCTACCTGGTGCTTGATTGCTTCATCAATTATTTTTTCTGGTGCAACCATTACGCCTAGATCTATTATTTCATAGTTGTTGCAGGCCAAGACTACCGAAACTATATTTTTACCAATGTCATGGACATCACCTTTGACTGTTGCCATTAGTATTTTTCCAGCAAATTTAGAGGATCCACTTTTTTCCGCCTCAATAAAAGGCAGAAGATAGGCCACGGCCTTTTTCATTACACGAGCAGATTTTACTACTTGCGGCAAAAACATTTTCCCACTGCCAAAAAGATCACCTACCACATTCATACCAGTCATAAGATTATTCTCAATGACATTGATTGGTCTATCTGCCTCTTGCCGCGCCTCTTCAACATCTTCTACTATGTATTGATCAATGCCTTTTACCAGGGAATGCGTTAACCGCTCCTGTATGGTACCGCTGCGCCATTCCTGTATAGCCTTTTCAGTACTTTTATGGCTGCCTTTAACTTGTTCAGCAAAATCTAATAGTCGTTCCGTTGCATCATCTCGACGGTTAAGAATAACATCTTCAACCAGTTCTAATAAGTCCTTTGGTATTTCATCATAAATAGCCAGCATTTCTGGATTAACTATTCCCATTGTCATGCCGTTATTGATTGCATGATAAAGAAAGACCGAGTGCATTGCCTCTCGAACTGTGTCATTGCCACGAAAGGAAAAGGACACATTACTTACACCACCGCTGATGTGTGCATGTGGTAGATTTTCTCGGACCCATTTAGTTCCTCTGAAAAAATCGACCGCGTTTAGTCGATGCTCATCCATTCCAGTAGCTACTGGAAAAATGTTTAGATCAAAAATAATGTCTTCTGGTGGAAACTTTACTACATTTACCAAGATATCATATGATCTTTGGCATATCTGTACACGCCTTTCATAGTTATCAGCCTGACCTGTTTCGTCAAACGCCATTACAATCACCGCCGCGCCATATCTTTGAATTAGTTTTGCATGGTGAATGAACGCCTCTTCGCCTTCCTTTAATGAAATAGAATTTACTATGCTTTTACCTTGAACAACTTGAAGGCCTGCCTCTATAATATCCCATTTCGAACTATCAATCATAATTGGGACTTTGGCAATGTCTGGCTCAGCTGCAATCAAATTTAGAAATTTGACCATCGCCTCTTTACTATCAAGCATGCCTTCATCCATATTGATGTCGATGATTTGTGCTCCTCCTTCTACTTGATCTTTGGCAATGGACAAGGCTTCATCAAATAAGCCTTCCCGGATTAAGCGTAAAAATTTACGAGAGCCGGTCACGTTAGTTCTTTCACCCACATTAACAAAAAGGCTGTTCGGTGTAATAACCAAAGGTTCTAAGCCAGATAAGGTAAGATTTCTTCTTTTTTCCATTACTTGCCTTTTGTTTGTCGAGGTTTATACTGCGCTGCAATCTCTGCAATACATCGAATGTGATCAGGTGTAGTACCGCAACAGCCACCAATGATGTTAATTAGGCTCTCTTCTAAATATGCTTTTATTTGCAATTGCATTTGTTGAGGCGATTCATCATATTCACCAAACGCATTAGGTAAACCTGCATTTGGATGCGCTGAGACATTAAAAGATGTGTTGGCTGATAGTGTTTTCAGATAAGGCTTAAGTAAATCTGCACCAAGAGCACAGTTAAAGCCTACACTAAGAAGAGGTATATGCGAAATTGAGATTAAAAACGCCTCAACTGTTTGACCAGATAAGGTTCTGCCAGAAGCATCGGTTATTGTACCGGAAACCATAATAGGAATGTCTATGCCACGCTCTTCCTTCACCTCCTCGATAGCAAATAGCGCGGCTTTAGCATTTAGTGTATCAAAAATTGTTTCTACTAAAAGCAGATCAACCCCGCCATCAATTAAGGCTTCTACTTGTTCCCGATATGCAATGCGTAATTGATTAAAAGTAACTGCTCTGTATCCTGGGTCATTAACATCTGGTGACATACTTGCAGTACGATTAGTAGGTCCGATTGATCCTGCAACATATCGAGGTTTGCTTGGATCTTTGGCGGTATATTCCTCTGCTACCTCTCTGGCAATCTTAGCCGACTGAAAATTCAATTCATAGACCAGGTCTTCTAGGTGATAATCTGCCATGCCAATGGTTGTCCCAGAAAAGGTATTGGTTTCAACTATGTCTGCACCAGCTTCAAAGTATGCAGCATGCACTTCCTTAATGGCAGTCGGTTGTGTAATGGAAAGCAAATCATTATTGCCTTTTAGTGATGAAGGAAAGTCTTTAAATCTTTCACCGCGAAAGTCTTCTTCAGAAAAATTATAGCGTTGAAGCATAGTGCCCATTGCGCCATCCAAGACCAATATCCGCTGTTGTATGCAATTCTGTATTGTATATTCTTTCATTGCTAGAGCGCCAAGCTTATGACCAGCCTCTGCCAGAACAACTCATTGCTATGATACGTTGTTGTTCTAGCCAGGTAAGGTACGATATTATTTTGTAAATGCTTTTCATTATTTGCTTTCTATTTGATTCCAAGTATCAATGATGGCCCCTGCAAAAAGTGTTTCACGACCAGTCCATCCTGCCAAGACCGCGCCTCGGTACAAGTTTTCTGGAAGAATACTATTGTTGTAACCGCCAACCTGAACGGTAAAAATGTTAACCACCGGGTTGACCTTTTTGCGATATTCTTGAACCAGTGACAGCACATCAATGTGGCGGCTACTGCGTTCGCACTGATGTTGTTGATACTCACTTGGATTAATTCCATATAGCCCACCGTGCCCAGCCTGCATATCAGAGTAGATAAAGATTGTGTCATAATGAATTCTATCAGCGATAGCCTCTTTCCAAAACATCCAAATACCATTTTCAGTTGACATTCCTTGATCACGGCCTCGAGCAGATGTCTCCTCTAATTGAGTAAGAAGCCCATTACGTTTAGATACTGGCTTCATTGACAGTCCGTCCCCAAAGACTCCAACATGCCCTTCCTCTGCGGCGTGTGCGGTAATTAGCGAAGACAGATTAGCAATTTCAGCAATGGTTACCGAACCATACTCACTATTAAACGTGCCCCAAGCAGAACCACTGTTATCTGATAGGCAAGCTACTTTGCCAGAAAGACTTGGTGTATTTCCGACTGCTATATCCATGCATTCCTCAAGAGCGTCAAGGAGTAATTGCTTGTTATCAATTTCTACAGCATTAATGGCTTTGTACGCGCTCCAGTAACGGAAAGGAAACTGTTTACCACTGGGTACGCCAGCTTTCAAATCGTTAAGGATTTTAATAGCAAGTGTTCTGCCTTCGCTTTTACCACCACGTTCAGTAATCTCGGTAAAGATACCACGAAGGTTTTTCAACAAGGCCATGTGCGGGATGCGAATTTGATCAATTATTTGTTCCCAAGATTTACCATCAGACTTTAGGCGCTCCCAAGTCATTTCTGTTTCAGTTACACGCAATTTACCAGTTTGCATCAGTTCATCAATATCAGAACTGTTGGCGTGAGACAGACGAACCAGGTCAATCAGTTTCTTTCCTTTGTATTTATTCAGTTGGTAACGACTGTATGTTTGTAACCGCTCAGCCCATGTGCGTTTAAGCAGCGAAGGCAAGCCTTTTTTACTTCCGTTTACAAACATATAGTAATCAAATTGATTGGTAAGATCATCTGGTCGTGAGGCAATTTCTTTACCTACTGCTTTCATTACTCCTGCATGCTCCTCGTTAAAGGCAGTTCGGCCCGCGTGCAATGTAGCACGAACATAGATAACTGCCGGGTTCAGCCTCATATTAAAGTCTTGTCGAAGAGTCTTGGCCAGTTTTAGTGTTGCACCAAAATCATAAGATAGCGCGTCATCAATAGCTTGAGTAAAGACGTCAACTGCAGATTTACTTCTTAACTCGCCACCAAATATATCATGGTTAGCAATTAGTGAAAGGTGCTCAGATTGGCCTGAATCTTCTAGTCCCGCTCTGTAGTATTGCGGTTCTGCAAAAATCGACGAGGCAGCTATAATACGTAACGTGTCGAGTGCGTTTAGTGTGTAAGAGGTTCCACCCATAAAATTGGTAACAGCCGTCTTGGCAGTCTCACGTTGTTCGGCCATTGTCTTTGTGCCGTATTTGTCTAGTTTACTCATTTTTCTTTTTTGTTATTGTTTTGCTTCCATTTCAATTGCTGCTAATGCCGACCCTAGATACTGATTGTCATCTTCTAAAAGTTTAACATATGCTTTTATCCTTTTTAGGTCCTTCTTTTTTTCTATTAGTTTGCCGTATACTTGACTAGTGTCTTCCAAAAATTGTATCTGGGCGCTCATGTTGGCAAGTGAATCGCTTTTCATGCTTAATTCCGTGGTCATTGAGTCTAGCTTAAGCTTTAAACCTTGTGTGTATGCATCACAATTGGATTTTGTTTTGCAAGAAGCGATTGCTAGAATTGTGCCAGCGATTGCGCTGAGTAGTATTGTGTTTTTCATATTATTGATTGTTGATTTTGGTAAGTGTATAACAACTGTTTGCGGTTTTGAATTTAAGATAGGAAAGGTCTGCTTTAGCGGCAACCACCTCTGTTAATGAGGTTGTTTGCCAAGTATAACAGTCATTGAACGGAGACATAATCAAGGATCTGCCTACGCCATGAACATCATGCTTGGCGCTAAATCTGCCGTCATCGCCGAATTCAATCCACATTACGTCTTTTGATTTTTTAGTTAGGCCGTCGCTTTCTCGAACTAATTGCCAATTGAATTCATTTTCAATTGCACCTTGTTCGATGGCAATTTTCAGTAAATTGTCTTCCGTTAATGTCATTGGTATTTTATTTTGTTTAAGCTTGCTCATTGTACTTCGGTATTAGGTGTTCCAGGTGCTTTATCAAACTTTAATCCCCACATTAGGCCAACATACACCATCTGCCTTTCGGCCATACTAGCATACATTCGTAGATTTTTCATTAGGTATTTTTTACCCCATGCTTTCCACTCATCGTACTGCGCTTCAGTCATAGTCCATTGCGTAAACCAATTGTCTTTGCGGTCTTTGATGTCTTCGTATGTAACTTCATGTCCAGCAATACGGAACATTTCATTAATCAGCGCAATGATTGCCTGATCATTTTTTTCTTCTCTACTTAATCTTTTTGCCATGTTATTTCATTTGTTACTTTATTCCATTCAAAACTAACTGGTAAGTTAGTGTAATTATAGCTCTCGTCTAGTATTGATGCATTAATAAAGTGCGTATGCCCATTGTAGTAGTAGCCCGCGCTTCCGTGTATATGACCAAATATATGAATTTTTGGTTTAATCTCATCTACTCGATGTCTTAACATTTCACATCCTACTCGTATACTTTG
>Ga0181345_100045_pt1 | contig 5801 bp, 7 predicted proteins | sample Su13VDMM15SN_FD_130107 | JGI IMG/M metagenome (GOLD analysis project Ga0181345, IMG submission 130107) | Freshwater viral communities from Lake Michigan, USA - Su13.VD.MM15.S.N | ecosystem: Environmental > Aquatic > Freshwater > Lake | place: USA: Michigan | collected 2013-07-15 | reverse complement strand
TACATAAGTAGGTCCACGATTGTCATATACATCATAGTTATATACAGTGCCGGGGGGTACAGGGATAGGCACGGTAGCAGTACCACCGCCATTAAATCCAAAGGCTCTAGAAGTGGCTGTACCAAATTTTCCTAGTAATGGCATAACTATTCCTTACGCAAACTTAACTAGTGAAGCAAAAACGTTATATGTAGCGCCACCTGTTTTTATAATGGCGTATGTGTATACGTCAGTACTGTTTATGTTACCCGCTGTTGGAGCTGTACCGTTTAGCCATTTAGGAGTGACTGTGGTTCCGTCAATCTGTAAGACGTTGTTGTAATATGCTGTAGCACCCTGAGCTGCCATGAAAAGAACAGTAACAGTCTGACCCGCTGACATTAGGGTGTTTAGAGAAGTTGTGCTGCTACCTCTAATGTTTAGCGTCCAGTTGCCAGAAGCACTTGTTGTGTATTGCAATACGGACTGAGTAAGCGCATCGAAGTTAATCGTACCTCCAGCAGCCGTAGCGGATACCGTTGAGTTTTCATAAATGATTGGTGCGCCGCTAATCCCGGTCGCTGAACTAATAGCTACAGCCATGTTTTACCTCTTACTCGTAAAGTATGTTGATTGAACCTGCATCAAATGTGTCTGTGCTTGTTGTAGTAATTCTAATAGTGTCTAATGTTCCAGAAAAAGTATTTGTACCTCCACCAAAAAGACTACTAGAAGAACCATCAAAACTACAAGCATGAGAACTTACCCATATATTACTTCCAAGTAAAGTTAACACCATGTGACCACTTAATGAGATAGCTCCTGAAGTACCTCTTATAACGTATCCGGCTGTACTTGATGCTGTGCCACCAGCACTGCCACTCGTTCCTGTACTAGTGCTTACATATCCCGTACTATCTATAGTTCCACCAACACCGCCCTGAACAAGTAGGTTAGCAGTGGAACTTATACTAACGCCATTAAACATTATAGTAATACGTTTAGTGCTAGACGGTATGCTAAGAAAATCTACGCCAACAACAGTAATTGTTCCGCTGACTGTACCTGTTGAAATTGGACTAATTGTGTATGTACCTGCACCACCAGTACCAGTACCTAATGCGGTAATTGTTGTGCCAGCAGCAATATTAGTACCTGCAATAACCTGACCAACTTGAATAGTTCCTGTAACACTTGAAGCAGTTAATGTTGTACTTGCGCCAGAAGTTGCACCAGTAAATGATGTAGTCGTAGTTGTTACAACAGTACCAGATTTAATAGTACCGCCACCGTTTGCATTTAAAGTTCCGGTAACAGTTAAACTACCTAGCACAGACGCTGAACTTGCAAATGTAGCAATCTGTGAAGTTGATAGTGTTAACGCTGTAGTACCTGCACCTGAACCTGTTTTAAATTCAAGTATGCCGTCGGCTGCGCTAAGTAATGACGCACCGTTATTTGTTGCATTACCTGCTGTTATGATCGTAGACATTATTGCTCCTTAACCTACTACTACCCAATTAGAACCAGAAGTGATTGTGACCGCCACTGTCGTTGTAAGTGCAAATGCTGTTAGCAATGAAGCTGAGTTACTAACCGTATAAGTTCCCGTCTCACCAGTACCCGTACCAAAAGCCACTATAGTTGTATTAGCCGGAACCCCAGTACCTTCAATAATCGTGCCAATATACAACTTGCCAGCCGTTCTTGTTAATACATTTAAAACAGTACCTGCACTAACTGATCCATCGCTTATTGTGGCTGTACCTGCAAATCCTGTATTTACAGTAATAGGACCGGCTGTCATGGCGTTTGTTGAGGCTGGAATGGTATAGCTAACGGTTACAGCTTGGTCATTCTCGTAAAACACTTGATTCTGTCCACCGCCTGTAGCCCCACCACCTGCCCCACCGCCGCCACCAATACCATCCCACACAGTGCCGTTATAACCTTCAAATCTTGACAAAGTAGTATTGTATCGAATAGTCCCTTGACTGCCAGCTTGTTGTAGTGTCGTGCCAACAGGTAGTGTTACTCCGCCAGTACCGGCAAATGCTCCATTACCGCCAACAGCAAGTCCACCGTTAACTAAGAAGTCGCCCGCAATACTATTTATTGCTTCATATATGCTAGGTGTACCACTAGATTTTGTATAAACTATTACTGTTCTACCGGATGGTATTGATATTTCTGTAGCCCCAGATTGTGTAGTGCCGTTTCTTGCTGTCGCTACTCTAATAGTTGCCGTATAAGTTGTTACTGAGTTTTTAAATATGTATATTTTGTTTGCTGGCGGAGCATATATAAAAAAATTACTGCCGGGCGTACCAATTAGCTCAATAACAGCTTGCCTTGCTTGGTCAGATGTACCATCAGTAGAGACCAAGGCTTGCGCCGAAGATGTTACCGATACTTGTGAAAAACCAGAAATAGCCTCTGTTAGAAGAGTTGCAAGGTTGTAATTGGTAGTAGTCCCCCAAACACCTGCCTGATCGCCTGTAGCAATCTCTGCAATACGTAGATTATTGTTGTATGTAGTCGTCATATTTTTTCCTTACAAAACTACCCAACGGGAGTTGTTTGCTACCGTCACAGTTATGCCACTATTAATTGTTACGGGTCCGGAACTCATGCCATTAAACCCAGATGCTACCGTATAGCTAGTTGATATTGTGTTCGAGTTTACATAGATACCATTAGTTGCTTCTGGGTTTGCACTGCCACCGCCACCGCCTGTTGAGGCAATCGTAATAGTCCCAGAGCCATTTGTAATTGTAATATTAGAGCCAGCGGTTAGTGTAGCTTTGGACAACGTGTTGCCTGTGCTATTACCTATTAGTAACTGCCCATCTGTATACGATGTTTGTCCAGTACCACCACTTGAAACACCCAATGTACCTGCTAAAGTAACTGCGCCTGTTGTGCTTGTACTAGGAGTTAAACCATTTAACGAGGTCTGGAATGATGTAACCCCACCCGTACTAGCTGCCCAAGCAGGCACACCGCCAACTACTGTTAAAACTTGATTAGTTGATCCAATTGGAAGTTTACTTAGTGTGTTAGTAGCAGACGTATAAATTAAATCGCCAGTTGTGTATGTAGAAAACCCTGTACCGCCGTAAGCTGAATCTATAGTAGTAGCATTCCACGTACCAGCCGTTAATGTACCAACACCTGTAACCTGCGTATATCCACCAATTAAACGACCTGATGGCAACGTGCCAGTTGAGATATTCCCCGCATCGGTTGTATTCGTAGTAGCTGAAGCAGCCAAGCCAGATACCGCACCAGCAGCTATAGCAATCGATGTATTAGTAACTGTTGTTAGCTGACCTTGTGCGTTAACTGCAAATACTGGAACCTGAGAACCTGAACCATAAGTGGCGGCAGTCACGCCTGTATTGGCAATATTAAATGTATATGCTGGCGACTCGTTTAAACCTGTACCTGCCGTGTAAGTAATCGGCGCAGAAAACTGTTGAAAAACAAGCGCCGTCGTACCAATTGTTATTGGAGGCGCAGTCTGCTGCACCCAAGCGGTATTTACGTTAGCAGTACCGCTAGTCACTAAGAAAAAATCACCCTCGTCAATCTGGTCAACTCCAGTACCAACGGTATCAAAATCCGTAGCACGAGTCAGTATGTATGGCGTTCCAGCAGAGCCAACCTGAGTAACCGTGTAAACACCGTTGTTTGCTCCAGCAACTTCATTTTTTACAAGTATGCGTTCTGCAACAATAGTAAGTGTTGAATCCACAGAAAGAGCGCCATTAGCGGTTGCTGTAAGCGTAGCCCCTACTCCAGATGCACCATTGTTATATGTGTTTGCTGGTAAGGCTACCGTAGTAGCCAATGCCACTGCTTCGTGGAAGTGAATACCAGACGCAATAGCGTCTGCGTACTGCTTATTAACAATGTCTGTGTTGGAGACTGGGGCAGTAGTAATTGTGCCTGTGGTCAGCGCAATTGAGTTTGCTGTTAGCGCATCAAATGCTTGCTGTACGGTATATGTGTTGGCTGTGTCTTTGTAGACTGAACGCCCTGCTGGGTAAGTAACAAATACATCTTTAGTCCCAGCAGCAAAAGAAACTAATGAGCCACCACTTGATGATGATAAAACTGTAGTTCTTGATAGTGTAGTGCCGGACGAAGTGTATGTACCAATACCAACTTCCCAAGTTCCAGCAGTACTATCAGTTATTGTGTAGTAAGTTTGATTTCCATTACCAATGGCAGAAAACGATTGAAATCCAGCAACAGCCCCAGCAAGCGTAATGGTACCTGTACCAGTAGTGGTAGTCGATTCTCTTACACGATCTAATAAAACTAAGGCCATTACATCCTCTTATCCAGTACTTGTTATGTCAGTCCACGTAATATTCTGCGATGTGTTTATAGTCGTCCACCCATTACCTTGAGGATTATTTATGTTTGTCCATAATGAGTTAGAACTTGTATCTGGTGGCTCCCACAACTTTATTCCAAAAAAACTGTCAGTAAAACCAGCAGCTTCGTTAACGGCAATTAAAAAATCAATTTGACCGTTATATGCATCTTCTATATCTAGTGCGTCTGAAAGCTGGGTTACAAAATTTATCTGAGCGTTAAATGCATCAAACACTCCTAACACTTCAGCTATGTCTTCGTTAAGTACAAGATTGCCTACATACTGATCTATTACATTTACTGATTCATTAACAGACGCAGCAAATACCCCGCCAAGGCTAACCGTAGAAAACGGTACTGTTGCAAATGGTGTAAGTCCAAACATTCATTAAGCCGCTGTAGCTGAGAAAGTATAAGTTACGTTCAAAGTATCACCAGATACTAGTCCTCTATCACCAACCGTAAAATTACCCACTGAAAGCAAAGTTCCTGTAGTGCCAGCTTTTGTGCTGCTAGTAGTTATAAAAGCACCCGCAATAGTTGCGTTAGCATTAATAGTAAAAGTCACAACGTCTGATGTAGCTACAGAAGGGTTAGCAGTGGTAGGGGTAGTAAATACTATCAACGGACGAGTAGCTTGCGAGTAATCTGTGTTCTCTGTCCATGTGGCATGTGCTGACATAGTATTTGCAGCGTTGTATGTAGCTCCAGTATTTACTAAACCCATGTACCATGAAGCCGTGTAGTTTGATGCCAAGAACACTTGCTGGTTTATAAACTGTAAACCGACATTGACTACTAAGTTAGGAAACTCTTCCGCCCACTTTAGGTTACCGTCTTTGTCATAGCATGTAGCCGTGAACACTCCACCAAAACTACTCTTGTTTGCTAACATAATCGTTCCTTAAACAAATCTTAAAAGAGCTGATGACGCTGTATTAACAGGCATGACTACAGTATTACTTGCCGCAGTAAACACCTTATCTGAACCAAAGTCCAATACAGCTACCGACTTATCACTCTTACTGCTGTTATATATCAACGCGCCACGCGCAGTAAATGCGGCACCGGGCCAAGATACATTATTAAAGTCTATATAAACTGTATTTGTATTTACATCTGAGGTAATAGTCACGCCTGTAATTTCAACTCCGCCAGCGTCATAGCCTGTACCTTCTACTTCATTCTCTGTTGTATATGCAGCCGTAGTAGGACCCAACGTAGCAAAACCTGTATACAAAGCCATATATAACGTATCGGCAGATAGGTCTTGTTCGCCTTGCACGATGTCGCTTCTAAAGCTTAACGTCTGACCTTGTACTAATGGCATTATGGATTAACCTTAATCTTAGCCTGACCATCACGGTATGCATCACCACGCTCGAGACCATTTCCTAAACGATTCAACTGACCAAGCGCATCTTGATACATTTTTT
>Ga0181345_100044_pt1 | contig 6046 bp, 10 predicted proteins | sample Su13VDMM15SN_FD_130107 | JGI IMG/M metagenome (GOLD analysis project Ga0181345, IMG submission 130107) | Freshwater viral communities from Lake Michigan, USA - Su13.VD.MM15.S.N | ecosystem: Environmental > Aquatic > Freshwater > Lake | place: USA: Michigan | collected 2013-07-15 | reverse complement strand
TTGAGTGCGCCGTCAAGGCCCAGGTAGATCCTCTTGGCCCCATCCACGTAGGCCTGCGCCAGCGCTTGCACATCGGCCGAGGCCGTGACTTCCACCGCCCAACCCCGAGCCTTCTCAACCTGGCCCTTTCTAAAGTCCACGTTGAGCCCATCCACCCAGAGCGGTGCCTTGAGCGTGTCCACGGATTTCCAGATCCCGCTCTCAAAGAGACTCCCGTCGGAGAGTTCATCAATCATCTGAGTCAACGAAGTCTCTCCATAGGTCCCATTTCAAAGTCATACGCAAGGGCTTCTTTGCGTTGTTTCTTGTAGTCTTTTTTAACCCTGCCCACAGCACCTTTGCGCACAACCTTAAGACCATCATCAGTCTCAAAGGCCTTATATCCCTCAGGAATAAGTCCCTTCTTCAACGCATTGCGATAGAGCTTAGTCTTACTCGGCGTGTCTCCGATGAAGACGTAAGAGTCCCCACCAATCTTCGCTGAGTGATCGTCAAGCGCATTAAAGGTCTCTTGGAAGATTTTCCGAGTCTCCGCGAGCGTTGGTTTGTATTTCGCCTGAAGTCCCATCATCACAGTGTATTGACCGGGAGACTCAGGATAATCACTAAAGTGAACATTGACCGCATGATCCGGAGCAACCTTGAAAGCATAAGTGAGGTTTCCGCCATCTTCACCAAAGCTTTGATATTCCTTATGCACTCCCTTCATCCGAGGATTTCCAACCATTCCACTCTTCCGAAGAGTCCGTGCAGCAAGCCCACCACCTTTCCGTCCGAGAAGTCCTCCCGCAACTCCCCCGAGAAGTCCGCCAAGCGCAGGATCATCATCGGTTAAGCCACCTGCCGCCGCCCCCACCATCGAACCTGCAGCAAGTCCCGCGTCCGGAAGCATGTCCTTTGCGAGAATATTCCGAACAAGCTTGGACCCAAGAGACGCCATCAGACCGGACCTTCGTTCTTCTGTCCCGCACCAAGCATGGCGGCAGTACCACCACTCGCCAACACTCCCGCGAGAAGGTTCGCCACGTCCTTGTTCTTCGGATCAAACGCGGCGAGGTGCCCGCGAATGTGCTGCGGCTTGAAGACTGCGTAGACAGTCGTATTGGGAGTATTGTTGTTGTTCCCGAACTTGTGATCCTTCATGTTTTTGAAGGTCACTGAGTCATAGCCATTCTTTCGGGCAAGGTTTGCAATTTCATTGGTCTCAATGCCTTGAGAGTACCCAGCCTTTTTGAGAAGCTCTTGGAATTTTTTCTCCTTAATCATTCCCGCAGAAAGGCTTCCCCAGGTCTCGCCACCCGCATCAACCTGAAGGCTTCTTCCAAGCTTCAGTTTCACCTTAGTCATCTGCGGAGATATTTCTTTCGCGTACGAAGAATTTTCATTGTAGAAGTCGCTGTTCAGATCCGGCATGTAAGTCTCAGCCACCGGCGCATCCTTAGCAAACCACCGAATATCCCGGTCCTTGCTCAGATCAAGTGGCATGTGCGCGCCGCGATAGGCTTCGGTCTTATAGCCCTGCGAGTGCGCCCTTCCCGCACGAAGCGCTGGCGAGATCGCAGGAGCCGCAACTTCGGGCTCGCGAATCATCACGTTCTGCAGGATCTTCTTGGCAAGGCTCGACATCTTAATCTCCCAGGAAGTCCACGAGCGACGGGTGCTTTTTGGCCTGCGACCACGGCATTCCGAAGAACATCTTGGAGACTTTCTCCAGCGCCGTCTTATCCCCCTTATCCACCAGCTTCCCAAGCAGATCAATCACTTGGTCTTCCTGTTCCGCTGTGACTTGCATCTTCATTGGCAGCCTATACGCGTCGTTTGAGTTCGCGTGCAGAAGGTCGTAGTCGCCCGCAGGCGAGATATTCATATTCGGTGGAATTTCCTCGTAGGGCGAGAGGGCCAGCTTCTCCGGCGCCATGTGCGTGGAGGGAAAGCCCTTCGGCGCCACCGCCCGAGGCGCCATCGCTCCCACCGCATCATTTGCAGGAGCAGCAAGCCGCAAAAGTTTCGACCCCAGACTGGCCATCTTCTTAGTCCTTCTTGACGAATTTTCCAAGCCCAGGCACAAGGCTCAGCATAAACACAAACACTGGCCCTGGATTGTTAATCATACGGAGAAGGGGTGTGCTCGCCAGTCCCACCAGCATCCCACCTGCCGCAGTCACATAGTAATTCACCGCACCCACCCAGGTCCAGCGATCCGCTGCCCAATGAGCCACGAGCGGCCCCAGCAGACTCGCCATCCCCGCCCCAACCAGAATAGAGATGATCTTCTGCGTTGGAGTGCTCTTCTCCGGATTGATAAACGCATACGCGCCGAAGATCCCTGCCATACCTGCTGCAGCGCAATGCCAAGCCGTGACATCCTCGCCGCTCGCCGTCGCCACCGCAGCCATCACAAAAGCCGCAGCCCCAGCCGTTACTTCATACGCCAAGGCAGAACCTTTCCCACCAGATAGCCAAGTCGATAGCTTCATCTTGCGTCTCCGTTGTATCGGCCGATCGCACGAGGACAGGCGGACGTATCGCGTACTCCCGACAGAATGCCTCACTTGTCGGCGTCTCCGTCCCCAGACCAACGAGTGCGCACCCGCTCACGCTCAGAAGAGTCACGACGAGCAGCATTGACTTCACGTTGCTTTTGCAGTTCATCCTCGGCTTCTTTCAACTTCTTCTTGAGTTCTTCGTTCTTCACTGCGAGAGCACTTGCGATGGCAATGAAGGCCCCTTGCAGGGCCTTCATCAGTCCATCAACAAGGGAAGCCCACAGGCCGCCAACGGCGTTCTTGGTTCCCTCGTCGCTCATTACGCCAGACCTTCTGCGATCTTCGCAGCGAGCCTCGCGACTGCCGGCGCCAGGAGATCCCGGATAACCGTGTCGTCCACAGCGGTGTCGGTCGACTTCGCCACCTTGACGATTTCCGCCGCGAGGTGATCAACTCCGCTGTCAACCTGGTCCTTCGTCGTCGAGACGATGAAACCGATGGCAACCATAGCCAGGGCTTCCACATTGAGTCCATTCATCATAGGCTCCTTCTAGCATCAGACACCATGTCCGATCTCTTACGTATCAACAACACTGGAAAGCTCGATCGTACCACTCGCCACAACAACCGAGTCACTCACCCGCCGGATCTGCACAGTCAGGGATGAAACGTCCGCACCAATAGTTGTGCGAGTAAGACTCACCACCCGAGTGGTGGAAAGAGCCAACCAAGTATCCATCGCGGCACCTCCCGGAGTACTTCCGCTCGTCACATGGAAGTAGATCTCATACGCATCACCACTTGTCGATGTTCGCGGGGTTATCCAAGCCCCCAGCGAGGCGTCCGAATTACCAACTCCAACATACGTTCCATCTCGAAGGAAGGACAAACCCGCAAAGGAGTCCGAAGGGTCAATCTGATAATCCGCCGCGCCAAGTGCGCCAAGCGTGAAAACCACACTGCTTGCGGTGCGAAGCGCACCAGCGGCGAGAAGTGCCATCACGAGACGTTCCCTCCCACATACCACTCGGTCGCGCTCTTAAAGTACACGATCGCAATGCCATAGGCCGCAAGGGTCACACTTCCAGTCGAGGCACTCCCCGCAACGCGTTGAGTTCCTCCGGCACCTTCCGTGATTGCCAAGGACCCCGACGTGGAGTTAACGAGGAGAAGCGCCTGTCGCGCAGTGAAGACGTTGATCGGGATCTCCACCGCCGCAGTCATGAAGATCATGTCGTTTGCGTCAGTGGCATCAAGAGTTCCACTCGTATGCGCGCCGGCAGTAACCGTGCCGTTGAGGGCAGTCAAATCAACCGCACTCCCGCCATTGATGGTCGGGGAGGTGAGGGTCTTATTTGTCAGTGTAATTGCGCGGTCCTTCAGGACCACCTCATCTCCTTCAACCGCAATCACCCCCGCGCCTGTGCGCGCGATAGTAGTATCCGTGGCGCCAAGTTCAATCGAGCCAAAGGCAACCGCGTCCGAAGCCCCAAAGCCCAGCGCGGTTGCAAATGCTCCCGCACTCGTCAGACCGACCAGCCCACCAAAGAACGCGCTCATTGCCCCCAGATACCCCCACTGCAACGCGGAGATCACGGAGGAGTCAATCTTGCGCAGCTGCGTGAGCTCGGTGTTGGTAAGGCCTCCCACCGCAACATACCCATCGAGAAGAGACGAGTACGCCTGCACGTTTGCACCGGGCTCAATACCAACAAGCGCCTGGAACGCCGCGGCATCAGCCGCACCACTGAAAGACCGTACAAACGAAGAGAGATCGTAGGTGAATGCTGTGGAGGTAGATCCAAAATACACGCCCTTGTCCGCCGCAGGCGTCAATCCACCGAGTAGTGAAAGCGAAGACGTCAACGAGATGGAAGTCAGAACCTCCGCGGTGATTTCTTGCCGAATGCGTGTTCCGCCAGCCCAAACCCGCGCACTCGTTCCCTCCACGCCCCGTGTGACAGTCAAGACTCCCGACAGCGGGTTTGACGTGATGTCAACGAGTTCATAGTTGTTTGTGTCATCGGTGAGTGAGCATCGCTGGACTTCCGCCCCGGTTGGGGAAGCAAATCTCGCCGCAAGCGTGGACGAGATAACAAGCGTGGTGTCCGAGGCGCCAAGTGCCGACAGCAGTACCGCTTCGGCAAGGTTTGAAAACTTGAAGCTCATTCGTCATACCTTGCGATAACAGGCCGCGCGGAAGCATCTACCCCGCGATATTGTGTCTGCCAGCTTTGCGTAATCGGACCCGCAACGAGGAACTCCCCATCAGTCCCTACAAGCAACGCCCCATCAGCACCAACAAGAAACACCAGCACATCACTGGCGTAAGTAAACGGGGACGGGGAGGTCATCGTAGAAATCCTGCCTCATGACAATTTCAGCAGCATCGAGGTCTTGATCCTCCGCCGCCATCACCAGCGAGTCGAGTTTGTTCTTCCCACTTGCAAGCAGGGCATTCGCACGTTCAAAGTCCCGTGTGGCCTTCGCCGCCTGCGCGAGGGAGTAGTCAAGCACTCCATCCTCGAAGTTATCGAAGAGCCAATGCTCCCACGAGTCATCATTGACCGGTTCGGAATACTCCCACCAACCACCCTCAAAAGTGTAGGTGTAAGCGGGAGTGTTGTTGAGGATCAGGAGATTCGACCGAATGAGTTGAAACGCGGTGGGGATCGTGTCGTCCTGCGGCGGCGGCATTCTCGGTGTGTCAAAGATCTGCCGCAACACCTGCGCGGAGGCGAGCAACTCCCCGTCTTGCTTCGTGATCCGCATGAAGTCAATCGACCGAACGCGCCGATTTGGGATCTTCAAGGCCCGCGGCAAATCCACATTCGGATCGTTCTGGACCTCGAAGAGCGTATACATGTGATTGAACTTGCGAGTCCGTTCAATCTCCATCAGCGCTCTTCTCACATACGAGAAGAGTGAGGCATCCTGGGACGTCCCGCGACCGAGCTGCGCTCGGAGACTCGTCTTAATATCCCCGAGCGCAATCGTCATGGCTTCACCACCTCAAGTCGTCCGTCAGGCCCAAGACCAAGTTCCGGCTGGTTATCGAAGTACCCGTAAAGGGGACCCCCATACGGAACACCAAGGACAGGTCTTCCACCCGTTCTTTTCCACTTCATATCACAGAGGGTCGTGTTAGGCGAAAGGCCAAACCTGATCCCCCGCTCCTTAAGTCTCCCGATCCAATACTCCGTGCAACACCGTCCTCCTTCATACTCCGTGCGGTCTTCATAGTCATAGTCCGCACCGAAGATATTGATCTGCTTCACTCCACACCACGCGGCATACGCCAGCATGTATGGAGGGGCAGTGAAGAAGTAGGTGTCTTGATATTCCTCCACGATCTCCTTGATCGGGTAGATCAGAGTCTTGAGCCCCCGTACCGGCCTCAACGTCACAACCGGCCGAGCATAGACATTCTTATAGTACGAGTAGAACTTTTGTTCCGGCTCGACCTTGGACATCTTGTTCAGATCGTGAGTGTTCCACGCAAGTTGATGCGAGTAGAAACTCGCCGCCTTGTTCACCACCCAGATCGGGTTGCGGTCATC
>Ga0181345_100037_pt1 | contig 6673 bp, 11 predicted proteins | sample Su13VDMM15SN_FD_130107 | JGI IMG/M metagenome (GOLD analysis project Ga0181345, IMG submission 130107) | Freshwater viral communities from Lake Michigan, USA - Su13.VD.MM15.S.N | ecosystem: Environmental > Aquatic > Freshwater > Lake | place: USA: Michigan | collected 2013-07-15 | reverse complement strand
CTGGTTGTGTGAAGCGTACAGCAGGTGCACTCGAACCCACAGGGTCGTTGGTCACTTGCCAAATCTTCCAAGGTGACATCTGTGTGATGTCTTCGTTCGGAGGAATACGCTCTAGGTTTACTTCGACCTGAGGGCCGGAAGCAATACCCATGTTGTTCACCAACGCACGAGCAGCAGCGTTACACACGTTCTGCAAGTCTTCAATGATTTCGGGAATACCCTTACCCCAGAACGCACCGGGGCATTTGATAAACGAAGTCTTAGCGTATGGCTTCTGACCTAGTGGGTCATAGTTCAATACAGCCTTGATGACGTAGTTACCAATCATCCACACGTTAGCATCGTACTCTTGAGCCTCGTCAGGGATTTCTTCTTCCGTCAATCCCCACTCACGGAGCATCTTGCCGGAAACTTTGCCCCAGAACTCAAGTGCGTCAAACACATCGGTCGGACGCATGTAGGAATAGAACTTACGCTCCTCCTCGTTCTTAATCAACTCCACGTCTTCGTTAATCCAAGATGGGCCTGCGCCCTCATCTAGGATGGTACGGATAGCGTCATCGTCGTAACCCGGCACACCAATAAGGTCTGATAGGTCAGGGCGAGATAGTGGGTGATGCTCGAACAGGTATCCATCTTCAATGCGGGTAATGCCCGGCTCAGGATAAATACGGAATGGGTCAACTCGCTCAAACTCAGGAGCAAGTCTCTCAATTGGTTCTACAGTCGTACGACCATCAACTATCTTCCAACCAAGTGTACGTTGACGACGCACAATCGGGCCTTTGATAAAGGCACATGGGTAAGTTACAAGGTCAGTAACGAAGTCGTTGAATGAATCAGCCCAGCCGCCTTGAGCAAACTGGTCTTCAATCTTTAGCTTCATCTTGTCAGCACGAATCTGTGCGTCTTGCAAAATCTTAAAGCGATAGTCCTGTGAGACCATCTCTTTGAGTTGCGCCATCTCTTGTTTGCTAGGAGCTTGTTGGTTCTCCTCCAGCATAGTTAACACTTCGCTGGCAAACGTGTCTTGAATCTGTTGACGGTCAAGTGGCGACAAGTCAGGAATCGGGGTGGGGACAATATCCCAAGGGGGTGTACCGCTGTCAAGCAAGATGTCTCGTAACCACGATTCCGCAGCACGGCACTTTACTTCAGTAATCATCATGTAGATTTCTGAACCACCTTGCTGCTTAATCTGACGTAGCTTATCTGGCTCATACGTACCATTACGCTGACGCATAGCGGTCAGCATTTGGTCTTCGATGGGCTTCTTGGCAATCTTCGCTACATCCCAGCACATACGAACGTGTTGAGACAAGCCAAGTACCATTGGTTGGTTTTGTCGCTCTTGTAAAGCCTGCGCCGTCGCGTCCTCATCCTGCTTGGTGAGTTCAGCGTTAGAGACTACACGAAGAAAATTTAAACCTGCCATGTTTTAATCATCCGTATCAGGGCGCTTGCTAGACATGTGCTCACGGACTTCCATGATGTCATCAATATCCATCGGTGGTGGTATGTACTCGTATACCCCCATTGGTTTCGGCTTTCCAGCAAGACCACTGTTGTCCATCTTCTCGTTGTCCGAGAAAATTTGCGATGTCTTGGTAACTTTAACTTTTGCCATTGAAGTCTCCTAGTTCACACCTTACCACATATTGTAGGTTGTGCATGACAAGAAGTATACACACACTCAAAAATAAAGTGCAAGTATAAAAAATCCCCGAGGACGTGACCCCCGGGGATAAAGGTGACAACTGCGTGAAGGAGAAACCAAACTCATTATATCAAGTCCACCCTGCGGATGCAACAGGGCGAATGTCCCGACGTTGGGGACTATAGCTACCCTCCCCTACGCTGGCGATATGTAGCATCAGGTACTGTAAGGCTTCAGCTACGTGGGAGTGCTTGTTCTTGTCAATATCCCCGTCGCCCTTGGGTTTAAACCTATACCCGCCCATCATGGCGGCTTTAAGCTGTGTGCACCCGGGGTCAAGTAAGAACGCTGGGTCTCCGTCAACTTGACGCATCAGATACTCATCGACTGCGTTAATCCGGGAACTGACGTTATTGGTCTTGGCTGGGAATACTTTAAGCCCCTCAGCCTTGATGATGTCCACCGCACTGCGCTCGTCGGTCTGCGCCCGCTGCACACCTGCTGGGTCAGTCACCACAATAATAGGTGCGCCACCGAACCGCTCGTAGATAAGTGGCTTGAGTACTGTACGCACAAATCGCTGGATACCCATGTCAAACGATACAGCCTCGCCAAGTATCAGCGCCCGACCACGGGGGTCTTGCTGTCCGATGACTGCGGCGGGGGTAAGTCCCAAGTCCATCCCGATGACAATAGGGCGCACACCGTTGTGGATGAACCGGAGTTTCTCCTTTGCCATGTGGTAGTCCGGTCTGAAGTATTTGTAGACGGGCATACCAGCAGACGACAGACCGTAGTCCCCGTCGATGTAGACACGGATGTATTCTTCTGAGCGACCTTGGGTATCGTAGTAGCCATCGGGTAGATTCTCGATGTTTTCTGCATAAGGACTGCGACCGGAGGGCTGCTTAAAGACATCCCATCCGTTATTGTTGGCTGACACCCCATCCTTGGGGTCAAGCCCTTCCATCTGATAGTACCACCACGTATCCATAGTCGGGGGGTTGGTGTCGCCCCACATCCCATGCCATGACGGGCCACCGTCTTTAGCCGACGGAAAACGCCCAATACGCTTGGACATCGCATCCACAATGTCGGGGTGGATGTCTCGGCACTCGTTAAACCACGCGAAAGATAGCTCCAAAGAGTTCAAGTTGGCTACGTCATCCGCATCATCCAGTGCCCGGAACATAATCTCGCACTCGACATCCCCTACTTTAAAGAAGTAAGTCTTGGTCGTACGCATGTATTGCCCACAAACCCCCGGCGGAAACCAGTCCAAGAAGGTCTTAATGGTCGTATCTTGTAGCTGCCGTGCAGTTTCACGCACAATAGCCGCCCGTGTTTTGCGTATCCCTTGGGCGTTGGGTTCTTGCATACTAGCCCTGCGGACTACTTCAAACGAGCAAGTCACGGATTTACCCGACCCGACAGGCCCAATCAGGACACGCATCTTCTTGTCCGAGTCCATGAACTTCTTGCCAGTTGGCGGCGGTGTATAGTTAATATCAAGCATTGTGTGCCTCCACCAGCAAGACAATGAACTCATTGCCTCGGCGTTTGTGTTTGACTATCTTAGTCTTGAAAGAAAGATTCAACCATTTCAGGTTGGTCTCCATGTTGTGTGCTTCGCTGGCGGACTTGAACCTTGCGGCTCGCATCCCCTCGTAGGTTGAGTCGAATAGATTTTCAAGACTCAAGGGCATCGACATCGGTCACCTCAGTAATATCTGCTTCGATTGTCCGAGCATCTTGTGGTGTGCTGCCGAGATTGATGGTGATACGTACTCCGCCCGTACTGCCTTCACCGCCCGTTTCAACTTTCGGCTCTAACCCGCCCCACTTCACAGTGGATTTAATCAGGTCGGCCTTGACTGCGGGGGATACGGCAGGGTCGTGTATCAACATCCAAGACGTTGTTAGGAGTTCTTCCGCCTGTGCACGCGCCTTGAGTTTGAACGTCAAACCTTTTTCTTGGATTTCTCCTCGATAATGCTCGACCTTCTTCAAGAACACCTTATCGGCGTTGAAGTTAATGATGTCAGATGCGGCTATCTTGTGGCGAGTCATTACCTCTTGCAAGGTTTCGCCGCTGCCCTCTAGTGTGAGAGCAATGTCGAACGCCAGCCTATCTGACCACTTAGTGTGGTGTAGTGGTAGGGTATCCATGCTGCGAATATAACACGGTGTCTTACGGCTGTGTCAATAGGTAGCGGAAAAATTAGCTAACTTTACACGTTCCTTTTTTTGGGTCTTAGTTTAAGAGGTTTACTATATACAGGGGGGGCCAAGAAAAACGCAATCCATGTACCCCCCCCCCATGAGCCAAAGCGAAAAGCACCGCGCCCAAGCCCTGAAATCAGGCGTATTTGACATTATTGTAAAGTTAAGGCAATCTGGATTTGTCGGTTGCAGATGCAGTCGATTCAGGTGAAAACCTGATGTTCTTTAAACTTGATAGGAGAAATACCATGAGTGAACGCACTCCGACCGTTAAGCGGTCAATTGCTCCCGTAACTGTGACGGTAGAAATCACAGCCACCCGTATCAACGAGAACGGCACGCTCTCGGGAATTACGGCAAAGGTTGTGAAGCAACCAGTCAAGGGTAACGAGTTTAAAACCTCAGTACCCCCAATGGCAGGCGGAGCAATCTACCTGAAGGCGGAGAGTCTCGAAGGATTACAAGTCCTGACAGGCGACGAGCCAAAGGTAGCAGTAAAGCGTAAGTTGTTCTAACGAACCCCCCGACTGGTGACAGCAGTCGGGTTCTTTTTTAAAACCATGAGGAGAAATCCAATGAAGGTACGTAAACAAGAGTCGTATAGGTTCTGTGTAAAGTGGATAGATGGAGATTCAATCTTCTTCCGCTGGTTCAAACGTGACAAGCAGGCATGTCAGTTCCAGCAAGAGTTGATAGACGACGGAATCCCAATGCAGGATGTACGGATAATGATGAAGTAAACCAAAGGAGAGGAGGCGAAAGCCTCCCTCCCCATTACCCAACCCGTCGAAAGGCGGGTTTTTTTACGTCCAGACTTTACATTTCTCTATGTATTATATATAAACCATACGTCGGGGGGTGCAGGCACGGCACATTTGCGCTATAAGATGTAAAGTAATGGGGATAATCTATGGACAATCTAACCTATACGCCATGTTTAGATTGTTGTAAGGTATAACTTGACACCAGTAAGTGGTTGATTTCATTGGTGTTTAGCCATCTTGTAGTAGAGTTAATCTAAATAATCTAAATAATCTAAACAATTTACCCATATACCCTTTCATCTAGAGGTCAGACTGTAAAGTTAAGGAGGCGGCGTCCATATGTGCACATTTTTAGACCCTAACTTGACAAGATTATTTGCCTTTTTTAGATTATTGCCCCGTAAGTTGTTGATTCTTTTAGGTATTCCTAACAATCTAAGTTTTGTATTTGACTGATTCTTTTGGATATGGTATTCGCGGTGATGGATTGTAGGCTGACCTTGTAAAATTACTTTACTAAGCCGACCCTCCGAAGTTAGCGGTCACTCACCCGCCAAGCCCCGCCCAGCTTGTGTTTGCGTTTTTTCCCAGTTCGGGCAATCTAACCCTGACCCCAGCAACAACGCTGTGGTGTCTTAAATGTAATGTAAACAATCAACTTTAGGAGTTAGCTATGCAGACAGCAACATTGAAGAAGTCAATTAAGCCAGTAACATTCACCATCAAGGTGACTGCTAAGAAGGTCAATGAGAACGGCACGTTCTCTGCCTTTGAGATACAGAGTGTCATTGGTAGTGTAAAGAACAACACCTTCAAGGTAGTAGCCCCACCACAAGCAGGAGGTGCACTTTACATCAAGTGTGAGACATTGGAAGGTATGGAAGTATTGCAGGAAGGTACTGCAACTAGTGCAACTAAGCAGAAGTTGTTCTAAACCCACGGCAGAGGTAACCCCTCTGCCTTTTCTATCAATATGTTTATAGGAGATAACTCGATGAGAGTAGACATGACACAAACCACACGTTTTCTATCGCTTTACGATGCTGAGTTGGAGGAGGACACCTCCGATGAACCATTGCATGGTCAGTTCCTCAGTACTGAGGGCAGTATCTACTCATACACCAACTGGTTCTATGATGGTGATGAGTCAGCCTTTGGGGTAATGTGATGGAAGACTATCATTTACCCATCTGTACCAACTGCTATGCCGTGAGGGTAGAACCTCAACGCCGTAACATGACACGACCTACATGCCTACGCTGTGGGGAAATAGTAGCAAAACAACGTAAGTTTACAGTAGCCTGCAACAACAAACAGGGGTATGAGCTTATCACTGACCCCAATCATCTCAAACAACTTAACCCAAAGAGGACAACATGAAACGATACATTTTGTGGATGCTTTACGGACTAATCATGGGTGGCTTAGCCGCCTACTTGATGTCATGAAACGTACTAAACCAATGGGCATGTCAGTCAATGACTCATGGCTTAAACGAATCACTCGATGGGTGCTAACTGCCTTATGTATGGTGCTCTTTTGTACCTTCATGGCAGTGGTACTCATCGAATGGATGGCAGGATGTGGCGAAAGCTACATTGATGCCAACGGCAGGACGCACTTAAACGAGTGTGTATTTATCAACTTCCCAAAGGAGTAAACATGAAGCGACTATTTGCAATCCGTGATAGCCGTGGACAACTTGTCCGCAATGAACAGAAGCAACCGATGTACTTCTCTGACAAGCAAGCGGCAAGGAATCATCGTAGCAACATCACCCAAAAGACTGACGAGTACTTCGTCACTTACGGCATTGACCATAAACTTTACAAAGGACAGTAATCATGCGAGCCTCACTACTTAAAGACACAATCAAATCTACATTCCCTATTCAGCGTACGCTGTGTATCGAGGGTAGCCCCGGTGGTGGTAAGACAACCATCGTGCATCAAGTTGCAGAAGAACTTGACATCCCTGTTATCGAACGACATATGCCAACCATGCTTGTCGAGGACTTCGGTATCCTGTT
>Ga0181345_100036_pt1 | contig 6684 bp, 14 predicted proteins | sample Su13VDMM15SN_FD_130107 | JGI IMG/M metagenome (GOLD analysis project Ga0181345, IMG submission 130107) | Freshwater viral communities from Lake Michigan, USA - Su13.VD.MM15.S.N | ecosystem: Environmental > Aquatic > Freshwater > Lake | place: USA: Michigan | collected 2013-07-15 | reverse complement strand
TGGCGTGATTGCCCATGTTAGAAGCTCTCCCCGCTCGCCACCTTGGACAAGTGGATGGAACGGCACAGTACCGCGGCGTGTACCACCGACCGCGCCAGCCAGGTCAGAAAGAAAGTGATCACTTGATCACCCCCAAGTGCCGTTTGATGTCGGCGCGAATTTTGGTTGCCAGCCCCGATTCACGCCGAGACATTGGCACTTCGGCTTGAAGCCTGAGAATGCGGCGCTCGACGTCGCGCAGCAGGTCTTTTGCCGCCATCATTTCGGTGTAGCGCTCCTTGGCCAGCTCGACCAGCGCCAGCACGCCGTCGCGGAAGGTGTCGGCGCCGCCGTAGGATTCCAGCGCCAGGAACACGGCTTTGTGCAGCTCGCCGCCTTGCTCATAGGTTGCGAGCAATTCAGCGGCAGTAAAAAGCGGTTCGCAAGAAACTGCGTAGGACGGGTCATAGTCATATCCGCGCTGACCGAAGTAGGGATCATCGGTAAACGACAGGCGCTTTTGCTTCTGGCAAAGTTCCTGATGCAACGTATGCAAGAAGGCGGCAGGGTTTGGGTTTTTCACGATCAATCCTCGTTTGGGAGCGCGGTATTCCAGGCATCGCACTTGGGGCAATTGCCGTGGCGGGCGCGCCAGATTTTGGCGTCGGTGAAGCACTTGCAGTTGCTGCATTGCACCATCACCGGTTCATCAGGTGGATCGAGCGGCGGCCCGCCCATGTACACAGGGTTGGCGGGTTTCATGACGTCACCCAATGCCAGAAGATCCCCGGCCAGCCGTGGAAGGTCGACGCCACCAGCAGGCCGATAGCAATGGCGGTGCCCAGCAGCTCGGGCCACCGCGCACGGTCAGCGCCACGGATATTGTTTTCGCCCAGGGCCTTTTGACGGGCAATGTGCGCTTTGACGGCTTCGGTCGATGCCCGTTTGGCTTGGCGTTTCATTGCCGACTCCTTGCATCGATGGCGCGTTGAACGATGGCGGTATTTACATGCGCCTTGGCCAGATTGGTCTCGATGACGTAGGCCTTCCACGCGCTCGGGTCGAGGGTGCCCAGGACGTAAGCGGTGTCGACCAGCTCACGCGCGGCGGCCAAGTTTTCCTGCGCGGTCAACTTGAAATTCGGGTTCTTGGCAAAGCCCATCAGCTGTTCATAACGGTCCTGCAACGGCGCGATCAGCGTGCGCGGGATGTCGCTCGGCCTGGCTTCGGATTCGTGAGGGTATTTGGCCACCGCTTCGGCCAATGCAGCCTCGGCAAGTGCGCGTTGTTCTTCGTTCATCGGTCGATGCTCCAGGGTGGTCGGTTTGGTACTGACAAAGCCCGCACATGGCGGGCTTGGGGGTGGTTGTGTGGATCAGTAGATAGCGCAAATTTCCTGGTCATAGCCATGGGAAATAGCCTCAACCTTGCCGCCCTCATGGTCAGTTCCACCAACCTCCAGGTATTTGGCAAGCGCCTTATTGGCGTCGGTTGCGGTGATATGGGCAATCAGGTTGCCGGATGCATTGGTGATTTTGTAAAGGTTGCGGAGTGCGTTCATGTCGTGTTGCTCCAGGGTGGTCGGTACTGGCAAAGCCCCAGTTAAGGGGCTTGAGGTGGGCGGGGTTGGTTATCCGGTGACGAAGTTATCGACATCCGAATCAAGGTAGCTGCCCCCGGTGTTGCCGCGTGCGTAGCTACGGCCATACACCTCGGCTTCCAGTTCGGTGCGGAAACGATGGCATCCACCGGTAGCCATTTGGCAAAGGATCTTTCCGTCTACCAACACGCTGAAGCTTTCGCTGTTCTTGATGGCTTTAACGTTCATCCCGTCTTGCTCCGTTGTTCGTTTCGATGGGTTAAAGATAAATTAACTACGCATATGCGTCAACACCATTTGCAAATAAACTTGGTTGACTGTGACACCTAATAGGAATTACATTCGCCTTCACTGAAACCGGGAGGATCCATTATGAACGTTGGGAAAAGCCTTAAGGTCGCCCTGGCCAAGAAGGGAATGCGACAAAACGAATTGGCGCAAAAGCTCAAGGTCAGCCGCCAATGGATTGGCAAGTTGGCCAACGCCGAGCGCGCAGGCATGGGCAGCGTTGAGATTCTGGCCGGCGCCTTTGACATGAAGGTCAGCGAGTTCCTAAGCCTGGGGGATGACTGATGATTTTGAATATCAAGGGATCCAAGGACGTGACGCTGCGCACTGATGATGGCTGCCTGCTGATTGAGCAGGATGGCCAACAGATCGTGCTTACTCCAACCCAGGCCGACCTTTTGAAAAACTTCATCAACAGTGCAAAGGACCAATTGCATGGAAAGTATTACGACGCAACAAGAGGCGACTAGCATGGCGCGTATCCGTTCAATCAAGCCCGAATTCTGGACATCAGAACAGGTCATGGAGTCGTCGCCATTGGCCCGCCTGCTGTTCCTGGGCATCTGGAACTTTTGCGACGACAGCGGCGTGCACCCGCTCAAACCGGTATCGCTTAAGGCCCTGATCTTTCCCGGCGATGACATCGATTCGACGACTATTCGACGACTACTCGACGAGCTATCTAAGAATGGTCTTGTAGTGCTCTACGCGGTCGGTGAAAAAGAGTACCTACAGGTGACAGGCTGGCACCATCAGCGCATCGATAAGCCAACCTACAAATTCCCTACATCAGAAAAAGGAATTCCTTTAAAAACAAAGGGTTCACCAAAAAAATTCGACGAGCCCTCTAATACTACTCGCGGACTGTTCGTAGAGGACTCGGATACGGAGAGGAGAGGAGTAAATCAAGAACACTCCATCAAATTCGATTTGAAGGCCTCATTCGCTACTTTTTGGAAGCTGTACCCACGCAAAGTTGGCAAAGCAGCCGCAGAAAAGAAGTTCGCCACCAAGTGCAAGGACCAGGAAACGTTCGAACTGATCATTGCCAGCACCGGGGATCACATCGCCCACGCCTGGAACCTTGCAGAAATGAATTTCATCCCCCACGCCGCTACCTGGCTGAATCAGGAACGGTGGAACGACGAGGTGTCGCATGTCAGACCAACCAACACCAACCGACAAGGAAGTGGGCCAGCTGGCCTTAGCCTCGTTGATCAAGTCCGCTTCCGTAACGAAGAACGAGCGGCTGAACGATGCCGCAACGCGGGACAAGAAGCTGCGCCAGATGCCGAACTACGCGACTCCGAACTGGGTGAGGGACGATGCTTCGACGGAGAGTTCGCCCGCATCCGCGACACTGATGGAAAAATTGTGGGAGTTGATGACTGAGCTGTACGCCCACAAGTGGACCAGCGTACACGGCCTGGCTGATGAGTCTGGCAACTGGGGGAAGGTGCTGGGTGGCATCACCAAGCACCAGCTTGCGGACGGTGTTCGCCTGTGGGTCGACGCCGGGAACAAGTGGCCGCCAAACCCTGTGGAGCTGCGCGAACTGTGCCTGACACCGCCAAGCGCCCTCGGCATCCCGACGCCCGAGAAAGCCTGGCGCGAAGCAGTGGAAGCCAGCGGCGACCCTGGCACCTGGAAGTTCAGCAACCCAATCGTGCAGGAAGCCGCACGCCTGACCGACTGGTACAGCATCCGCACCGGCAAGCCCAGCTCCGAAGCCGTGGAGAAACGGTTTTACAAGCGCTACAGCGACTTGACCATGAAGTTGCAGCGCGGTGAACAGCTGGTCGACCAGCAGCTGCTGTTGACCCAGGAAGCGGCCGAGGATGAGCGCGAGCGTGCCGACAAGGCCAACGACTCGCTTGTCAGGCAACGCATTATCGACCAGGGGCTGCACCTGAAAACCCCGGCCGAGCTGCGGGCCGAGCTGCTGGAAAAGATGGGGATCAAGCGATGAGCGCCATCGAGATCGAAAAATATCAGGCTCCATTGCCGGCCCCGACCAACCCCGAAAGGATTCCGATTTGTTCGGACCTTGACGACGACTGCAAGTCGATAACCGATCCGCTGGCTTGCTGGCTTTACGACATGGGCAAAGGGCTGTGTCCGTATTGCTCATCCTGCAAACCCAAAAACTGACCGCAACACCTGGAGGAAAGACCGATGAGCGACAAGACCGAAAACCTACGATTCGTGATGTACCGCCAGCTCGAGGCGATGCGCAAGGCGCGCAAGCAGCCGGCGGCCCTGCAAGACTTCGAAAACAAGCTTGAGGATTACCTGGTGGGCTTGAGCGTCGACCACACTTCCCTGGTGGCCTCCCTGCAAAACACCTTGCAGGTTTACCAGGACGCCTACGAGCAACAGAAAACCCTGACCCGCAACGCCTGCGAGTTCGACCGCAACCGGTGGGATGAGCTTTACCAGGTGCGCGCCGATCTCAAAACGGCGCAATACGACCGGGAGTTGTGGCACGACAAGGCTCACGAGGCCACCGCAAAGCTCGCCCAGGGCACGGAAAGCATCAAAGCCCTACACAGGGTCATAAAAGACCAGCAAACGGCCCAGGATCGATTACAGGAAGCCGTAGACAGGCTCACGGCAACGCACAACAGCAACGCAGCGCGCCATGCCGACGAGCTGGAACAGTGGGCCACCAACTACGACGAGCAGTGGGACGCCAACCAGGTCAAGCAGAAACTTATCGTTGAGCAGCGCGAAGCCATCAAAACGCTGGTTTTTGAGCTGGCAAATGCACGAAAGGCCGCAGTTAAGCCCAGTTTCTGGAGCTTTCTGGCCCGCAAAAAGCACCAGGCCAAGCCACTCCCGAAAAAAACGAACTGACAGAAACTGTAATCCCTTCAATGGCTTAGATGGTTTTGGGGGGATTGTGATGGATTCTAAAAACGGAGCTTACCCCATGAAAGATAACGATTTTTCCGGCGCAAACAGAAAGTTCACCCCCCAGGCATTCGTCCTGCTGACTGATAGCGGAATCGAGCCAACAGCAAAGAAGGGAGCCACCGTCTACAAGTGCGCCAAGGCTGATTATGGCTGTGCGGATCTAGACACACGAATGACCGGGATTCAGCACATCAGCGTAAGCCTTAAGCCTGATGGTGATTATCCGTTGTTCACTCACGCGCTTAAGGATTTGCAGAAAGTAGAGGCCGAGCCCTGCGCTCACAGCGAAGCAAACAAGCAGGGTTGCCCCGAGTGCGGAGAGAAATTCGAAAAGCCCCGCCCCATCCGCTTTGCCGACCTGCCAGCCCAGCCCCAAGGCGAGCCGGTGGCGATAGTGGTAGAGCAGACGCACAACTACGGCAGTTACCTGGTTTTTGGCAGTTCCATTCCTGGTGTTCAGCAGCCAGTGCCAGTGATTGAGCGGAAAGCCCACTTGCTTGACCAGTCATTGCCGACTGGAACAAAGCTCTACGCCGAGCAGCCCGCGCCGGTCGAGTTGCTGCGCGATGCCCTGGACCACATCGCCAAGACCTGCCACCAGTCGCGCCAGCAGTCGCGGCGGATTCGCGGGATCGAGGCGCGGGCCAATGGTGCGCTGGAAGGCAAGATGTACGGCGCGAAGCTGGTGGAACTGCCACTGGAGGTGGATCGGGAGATTGACCGCTTCAAGCGCCGTGACGCTCGCCAGCTAGTGCGAATCCGTGCGCTTGAGGGCTCGTTGCGTGATGTAGTCCACAACTACAACCATGGGCACCTAAAGCACACGCACGCCGCAATCCAAGCGGCTGACGAGCTGCTGACAGCCGAGCCCGAGACTTGCACCTGGTCGTCGCTTGAATTTTCGTGGTCGTCCGATTGTGGGATGCTTGGGTGGGAGTTCACAGACGGCGGCACGCCAGCAGAGAACGGCATGAAGTTCTGCCATTGCTGCGGGAAGCCAATTCATCACGAGATAGGAGATTGATCATGCTGGCAGCAATCGCAAGTGGTGTGGTGTTCGTCCTGGTGATCGGCGGCTTGATGCTGGCGATAGACGCGGGGTGGATCAAGTGAGCAATGTCCACCTGATGCCTGGTGCTACGGTGCCGATGGGCGAGCCGGTATCGGAAACGGTGGATCTGCTGGAACGGCTTCTGGTGATGGCCAGGGCAGGCAACCTGCGCTCTGTTGCGGTGGTGTACAGCTTCGGCGACCACGGACTGCGGACCGACTGGAACAGCGAGAATGAATTCTTCGCGCTCATCGGTGGAGTCGGTTGGCTGCATAAACGGATGCTGGACGGAATCAAAGTCGAACCTGTTGAATGATTGGCGCAAATGCGCAAATGCGTTAAACTACCCGGGCGCCCAGCTGACCAGCAGGCGCCCTTTCACTTTCTGGAGTATGACCGATGAGCGACAAGCCGAAGTTTCGCTGCCATGTTTACGGCTGCACCATCCCCGCCGGAATCTTTCACGAGCATGACCGCGTGGCCGAGAACTATGCCGCGGTTATGCGTGATCCTGTTGCGCCGCTGACCGCTGATGAGCGTGCCGAGCTGGAATCATTCCGCCGTGAAGCGTTGCTGCGCGAGTATGCCAACGAGCAGCTGGCCAGGAACAAGCGCCGCGAGGCGCTGTATGCCCAGGCCACGGCCATGCAGAACGCTTACCCGTCCAGCGGGGCGCAGCAGAATTCCCGATTCAATACCGATGAGCAGCGCCTGCGGAACTATCGCAATAATGCGCTGTTTGAGGTTGCAGCCCTGACACCGCCGTCCATCACCATCCCAACCGGTGACGTCTACGTGGTGCCAGCTGACGCCAAGATCCACGGCGGCCGCAAGTTGCGCGATGCGCTGC
>Ga0181345_100034_pt1 | contig 6898 bp, 6 predicted proteins | sample Su13VDMM15SN_FD_130107 | JGI IMG/M metagenome (GOLD analysis project Ga0181345, IMG submission 130107) | Freshwater viral communities from Lake Michigan, USA - Su13.VD.MM15.S.N | ecosystem: Environmental > Aquatic > Freshwater > Lake | place: USA: Michigan | collected 2013-07-15 | reverse complement strand
CGTTGAGGCGCCCCGTCATAATCCGTTCCTTGCTGGCCGCAGAAATGCCGCTCGAGATTCGATAGAGATCCTTGAGCATTTGCGGGGCTTCTTTGGGGAGGTTGGCCATCAACGCGTTGTAGGCCTGCTTGTTCTGTTGCAGGCCCTCGAACCATTGCGCGAAGGTGCGGAAATTCAAATCGCCGGCCTTGGCTCCATGGCGGAAACCGTAGTTCAGGGCTGACGCGGCGACCTCTTGCCGCATTGGCTGCGGTACAGCGTTGATCAGTTTCAGGAACTTAGAAGTGTCACCTTTACCCAAACCTTGCACACCGCCAGCAAGATTGCCAACGAGGCTAGAGCCAAGGTTTTTACCGAAAAGCGAAACCACATCATCTTCGAGGGCCTTCCGGGTGCGGGTGGCTGCTTTGGCTGCATCGCTGACGTCCTTCATGCCGAATGGTAGAACAGCCGCATCTTGATCATCGGTCAACAGGCTGTACAGTTTTTTCGCCAGTCCGCTATCGGCATCCTTGAACGGCCCTTGCATGCGTGTGGCTTGGCCGGCGGCCTTCCTCACATCGTCCATGTTTGCATACAGCGGCAGGCGGGTACTCTCCACCTGGCGAGCGGTTGCACTGGTTACGCCAGCACGGCCTGGAACCTGCTCGGCGCGCGTGACTGTCTTAGGAGAAAGCCTGCTCAGGATTTTCTTTTCCAGCGGCGTCAGATACTGCGTTCCGCCAAGGTCCTTGGCCCGCTGATCGATGAATGCCAGGGTAGACGGCGCCGACACTTCGGTGTTGTTCGGGATCTGCTTACGAATGCTGTCGTAAAGCGCATTGCCCTGGGCTTCCAGGTCGTCGACCGTCTTAACCATCTGATTTTTGACGTTCTCAGATAGGGTCGACAGGTCTTTGGTGCCGCCCAGCTCGGTTACCAGGTCGTCCGCACGCTTGGCCACCGCCTGCAACCCTTCCAGTTCCTGCGCCCGCGCCTCACTGCCAGGCATCGACTTAACCGCCTGCGACAGCTCCCGGAACGATTGGTTGGTGGTGATGTGATCGGGCTGTAGGTTGTCCTCGATGCCCAGGCGGCGAGCGGCCGCAACGGTTTCAGCATCGGGGGCGGCCTGCTCGGCGAGGATCTGCTGGGCGCGGGTCTGTGCACGCCCGGTACCGGTCGCGGCTTCCTTGGCCACTGCGGACAGATCGGCCTGGGCCAGCGGTGCAGCACTTGGCAATGGCGCAGCCTCGGGAATGGTCGCTGCTGGTGCGGCGGCTTCCACTGGGGCGGCCTGCGCTGCTGCCTCGGCCGGCGCTACAACAGCCGGCGGCGTCAATGAGTTGCTTGGCACAAACTGTTCCTTTCCGGCGTACACAACACGCTGGTAAACGGTACCGTCTGGCCCGGTGTGAGTGGCCGGCAATACTTCCACCGGCACATCCTTGTCACCCACTCGAAGCATCCACGGCGCTTGTGCTGCCTGCTCACCCTGGCGCGCTGCGGCCATTTCCGCCTGCGCTGCTCGAGCGGCTTCCGGGCTCGCTGGTGGAACAACTTCTGGCTGTGCTACTGGCTGGCCAGCCGGCGCCGGTTCAGGGGTACCACGGGCAGCGGCGGCCGCCACATCGTCAGCACCACCGCCAAGACGGTTGGCCACGGCCGACACTGCGCGGGAGGCCGCAGGCACAGCAGCACCCAGCGCACCAGCGGCCAGCACGTCACCCGGGTTGAATGTACCGCCGGTTGCGGCCTGGCTACCTTCTATGGCGCCCTGGATGCCAGCAGCCGCGGCACCCTGGCCAAGGATCGAGGCGAAGCGCCCAACCGGCAAAAAGGCTGCAATGCTGCCCACGGCGCGCGGGGCGTCGGTAGCCCTGAAACCTGGCTTGATGGCGTATTCCTTGCCGTCCTCGGCCGACTTGAGGAAGTAGTTACCCTTATCGTCCTGGCGTACCTGGATGTCGGGGAAGTTCGCTTTCATCACGCGGGCGGTTTCTTCGGGGTTCGAGAACGTGGTGCCGATGGCGGCCTTCCACCCAGCCGAACCGAAGTTGTTGGCGTACTCGGGTAGCTGCGTCCAGTCGGGTGCGGCCTCGGTTTCTGGAGTCTTGCGCAGATCGCCGCTCACGATGTCCATGGCTTTCTGGCCAAGGGTAGGTTCCGCAGCGATGGACGCGGCCAGCTCATCGAGTGGATCGGCCGCAGCCTGGGCCCCAGCTTCTGGCGCTGTGGCTGCGCCTGGCTGCGCTGGAGGCGTTTTAGTGGATTGCGCGACCTCTTTCGCCAGTTGGTCTAGAAAGTCTTCCTGCGCGCCGCCCATGACCCGTTCCACGTATGCGCGATTGATCGGCCCATGCTGCTTGCGATCAAGACCGCCGTGATACTCGGCCACGGCCGCCGATGCATCCCCGCCGTTGCGGTCAATGCCTTCCTTGAGCAGGTAGGCGGCGCCGAGGGATGCATTCTGTGGGTTGAGGGTGACGTCGATCCCGTACTTGTCCAAGATCGCCTTGCGGGTCGCCGGGATAAATTGATAGGGGGTCGTTGCGCCCTTACTGCTCACCTGGTCGGCATTCGACTGTTCGCCCCTGGTGCGGATAGCCCGCAAAAGGATTGGGTCAATGCCGGCCGTGGCCGCCGCCGACGAATCGGCCGCGTCATAAGCAGGATCATCAAAGGACTTAGGAAACTCGGCCATTACTGATTCCCCTGGAGACGTTCGCGCAGTTGATCAACGGTGATGCCGTACTTCTTGGCCGCCGCTTCCATCCGCTCATTGGTGATTGCGCCGTAGGTTGGGTGGTTCATCACCACACCCTGGCGCGGTGCAATCGTGGTGCCGGCCTGCTTGGCTGCGCGCTCACGGCCCTTTTCAAACAAGGTCTTGATGCTTGACAGCTGGGCGCGGAATTGCGGCTCGCTCTGCTTGGTGCTCAGCGAAGCGATAGCGTTATTCAGTTTTGCACCCTCGGCGTCAGACAGCGCGCCCATGCCTTTCATGGTCTGGATGGAGCCCAGGAAAGTTTGGGATTGCAGCTGCTCAATCAGGGCGGCCGCGTTGGATGCATCGCTACCCGGGATGTTCGGCAGCACGCCAGTTTTACCCAGGTTGCCTGACAGCCCCGGGTGGGTTTCCAGTTTCGAAATGGTGTCAATCGCGTTATCCATGCTGGAAATGGCGCTTTCCGTGCTGGCCGCTTTGTCCCTGGTCAGCTGGTCGTGTTTCTCTTTGGCCGCATCCAGCTTTTCCTGGAGGGAGGCTTTCTTGATCTCGTTGCTTTCCTTGGCGATGCCAGCAGTAAGCGCCTTGATTTGGGTATCCGCTTTTTTGATCTCCAGGTCAGCGGCGCGCGTATCGATCTTGCTTTGGGTGTCAGCCAGGCCCAGCTGTGCCTGTTGCTGCTTGACCGGGGCCAGGGCGTTTTCCCTGGCTTCCTTGCTCAAGCTTTCGAAGGTCGACGCGAAGTTTTTTGGCCCGAGGGCCGAGGCGAGAAAGGTGCCGGCCATGTGCGTGGCTAATTTGGGATCATCCTTGACCACCTGCAACAAGGTCTCGTTGGCTTGCAGGTCGCCAGCGTTGCCGCCGTTCTTCAACGCCTCGTGCTGCTGCTCGAGCAGCTGCTGGGCGATGTCCTGGCGGCCGGACTGGAGCGCGCTATAGACCTGGGAGGCAATGCCAATGGTTTGTTTCTGGCGCGACTCATCCAACAGGCTGAACGACTGCTTGGCCGCGTCGGCCTGGGCAGGATTGCGCAGGGTGTAGTCGGCATAATCCTTGGCCGTTGGGTTGGGGTTCTGCATCAGCTTCATCAGGTCTTGTTGCTGGCGCTGTTGAGCCTGCAATGCCAGCGCCTGCTGGTCATTCTTAAATTGCTGATCGCTGAACGCGGCGCCAGTTTGCAGCCCACCGAGAATTGCTTGCCCTGGGTTCAGCTGGGTTTGTAGCCCGGTGTAGTTGATTGGGTCCATGGGTCATGTCCTCAGAATGTTTTGCTGATGCCGCCATAGGCGCCCAGCCCCTGCAACAGGGAGTTCGCCATTCCGGCATTGGCGTTGCCTTGGGCAATGTAGCCACCCGCCTGTGCCGCCCCTTGTTGCGCCAGCAGCGTCGAAACGTTGTTGGCCGACTGCATGCCCGCGTTACCCGTCTGTGCCGCCGCGTTCTGCCCCAGCGACGTCAGGCCGCCCAGGTTGGTGAACTGGTTTTGCGTGAGCGTGGTCAGCAGGTCACCGCCATAGCGCCCCAGGGCATCCTGTACGTTGCCGCCACGCAGGCCACCAGTAGCGGCCGCGTTCTGTGTGATGAGGTTGGCCCCGGACTGCATGGCGGACGTGTACGCGGGGCCGGCCTTGATGCCGTTGATAGCCTGCTGCTGGGCATTGGCACCATTGAGCCCCAGCAGGTTCTGTTGAGCCGTCAAGCTTTGATTGCCGGCGGTCACATACGGCTTGAGCAACGTTTGCATGGCGTCGAATTGACGGCGCTGTTCCTCGATGCCGGCCTGGCTCGCTTCCGACTGGGCGTCGGCGGCCTTACCGGCTGCTTTGCCCTGCTGACTGGAGCTGTAGATGCCACCGGCAACCACGGCCCCTCCCACTGCTGCTGCGACCATGATTCTTTACTCCCCGAGCCATTTTGTGTAAGTCATTTCAACGGGTTCGAAACCCCGTCGACGGAATATCGCGCCGATATCCTTATGCAGCTTGGTGCCCATAAACCAGCGTTGAACCCCCCGGCGGCGTAACTCATCCTCGAGGGTGCGCATCATGAGCAACACGCCCTTGGCCGCCGCGTCACGCCGATCAGGCCGAACAAACAAGATGTCCATGTGGGCAGTAAGACAGGTCTCGTAATGCAGGCCAGGCGCAACAAACGTCACGATGTAGCCCAGCAGCTGGCCAGCCTCACGCAAGGTGACATAGACGGTCTGGCCGGCATCCTCCTTGGCCGTGTAAGTGGCCCACTGCGGCGACAGCGGTACCTTGTCCTGATTAAGCGCCAATTCCTCGTAGTGCAGGGGAAACAAGGCTTTCATTTCCTCAATCTGCGACATCAGCGGTTCAACGTGGGATGTGAGCATGGTGTCAGCTCCGAATATCAACAAGCAGGTGGATACGGTCGTCGGCGCTGTTGTTGACCACCTCGTGCTCAAGCCGGTGATCGAACCACCACACCTCCCCGGTGCGCATGTGGACGTGTTCGTCCTCACAGCGGAAGTCATTACCTGGCAGCGACTGCAACACAACGTGCAATCGGTTGTTCCAGTAGTTGGCGTGTTCCGGCGAGTCAGCATGCGGAAAGATGCGGCCGCCGGGGCGAATCTTGTTGATCATCACGCGGCCCAGGCGCACACCGCCGACCCGGGTCATCAGCGCCAGCACCAGTTCGCGCGCTTGAGGAAACAGGGCATAGGCCGGGTAATCGATCGATTCGTGCTGGTCGAATCCTGGGAGCTGATTTGCCTTGTACAGGGCCACCTTCCTTTCCTGCTCGGCCACGTCCTCATCATCGAAAACCACGCGTTCCGGGAACCGGAGAAAAATAGTTTCCACATCTTCGAAAGGCCCCTGGGGATAGTGACGCAGAAAAGTGTCCTCGGCCCACAACTCGGGCCGGCGCGCGATGGCCAGACGCAACGGTGTGACGTCCAAGCCCTGGTTGAGCAACAGAAAATTCTTCATGCCGAGAACACCCCGCCGGTCATTGCCTGGATACCGACACCAGGTGTTGCCGATGCCAAGCCCTGGAGTGTGTCGCCTGCTGCCAGAATCGGCACATCGACGTCGACATAACCGAAGGCCGGCACCGTCTGGTCGAAGAAAAAGGCGTTCACGTCAGCCACGGCGCCGGATGCTGGTACAGCATGCAGGCGAGCGGTTTTCGGGGAGCTGGTGCTGTTGGTCAGGCGCACACGGCCGCCCCGGAACAGGTTCGAAACCGGGGTTGCGGGTACCGTGTAGATCACGGCCGCCGAGACTGTCAGCGTCTGCGGCTCGAAAAACTTTTGATAGTTGATGGCCATGTTTCAAACCTCAGAAAGAGTTAGAGCCTTCGACGGGAATCACGTTTACCGCCGAGGTGCTGGCGGATACCACGGAAATTTGCAAGATGTCTTGAAACTTGGTGAACACCTGCGGGGTGCCGTTGGGAACGATGATCGCATCTGCGTCAGTTGCATCAGCCGGAATCGGGGTGATGCGCACATAGGCAACGCCTGGGCCCATGTTGGTGACCATGATCTGCTTGGTAGCAGCACCCAGCACAACGGTTGTCGCGGTGGTGGTTGCTGCGATGTTCTGGCCTGCGCCGTACACCGGATTAATGGGGGCCTTGATTGTCATTGCGGTGACTCCTTGGGTAAGTGGGCCGATTAGGCCATGGTGATCCAGTTAGTACCATCGCTGACCAACAGGGCAGTAGCCCCGGCGGTGGCCGGCAAAATGGCTGTACCAGCAGCACCGCCAGCGAGCGGAACCACGTTTGCGGTAGCGGATGTGACGGTAAACGCTGCGATGTTCTTGATTCGGACGGCTCGACCTGGCGCGCTCGATGCTGCTGGCAGCGTTACCGGGATGCTGGCGGCGCCGTTGCAAATCACCATGTTTTCGTTGGCGGCCAGGGTGAACGCTGCGGTCTTGGTCACCGGCACGCCGAACGATGGCGCGTTGATGGTCGGCGCAGTCAGGGTGGGCCCAGTGCCGAACACCAGCGGGCCGTTACCTGTTTCATCGCTCACGATTGCTGCCAGGTTGGCCGAGGTAGGCGTACCCAGGAACAGCGCGACCCCGGCAGCCAGGCCAGCTACGCCGGTATCAATCGGCAGGCCGATGCAGTTGGTCAGGGTGCCGCTGAACGGCGTACCCAGGCGCGGAACCAGGAAGGTTGGGGCGTTGTTGAATACCGCCAGGCCGG
>Ga0181345_100028_pt1 | contig 7545 bp, 11 predicted proteins | sample Su13VDMM15SN_FD_130107 | JGI IMG/M metagenome (GOLD analysis project Ga0181345, IMG submission 130107) | Freshwater viral communities from Lake Michigan, USA - Su13.VD.MM15.S.N | ecosystem: Environmental > Aquatic > Freshwater > Lake | place: USA: Michigan | collected 2013-07-15 | reverse complement strand
GTAACAAGAAGCAGTATGGTCTTATTGCGCAGCAGTGTAAGGACGTAATACCTGACGCTGTGACGTTCTATCCTGAGTCTGATACACCTAACGAAAATGGCTGGGCGTCTGCGTATTCTATTGATTACTCGTCGCTAGTTCCTTTGCTTATTGAGTCAATCAAAGAACAACAGCAACAGATTGAAACTCTGAAGACTGAAGTGGCTGCATTGAAGGCAGGAGCATAATCATGGGACTAAAAGTAACCAACAACGCCTTTGGCACGCTGAACGCTGGTATCAATAGCAGTGTAACTACGCTTGTTCTGGCGGCAGGGCAAGGTTCTCTTTTCCCTACTCTGACTGCTGGTGACTATTTCTATGCCACACTGATTGATACCTCGAACAATCTGGAGATTGTGAAAGTCACGGCTCGTAGCACTGACACAATGACAATAGTCCGTGGGCAAGACAACACTACGGCTCGTGCCTACAGCACCAACGACAGGTTCGAGTTACGCCCAACGGCAATACTATTCAACGAAAAAGCAAACGCCAACGAGTACCTGCCACTAGCTGGCGGTACGATGACTGGCGCTCTTTCATTAAGTGGCGCTGTTACTACAACTGGAGGCAACCTAATTGTAAACCGCGCTGATGCAAATATGGCGCGATTGACCCTTGCTAATACCAATAGGGATTGGTCAGTCTCAAACTACGGAACTCAGTTTGCTCCCAACGGAAATTTTGTTATAGCTGATGAAACTGCTGGTGCTGGCCGATTTCAGATTGACACTAGCGGGCGTGTAACTATACCAAACCAACCGTTCTTTTATGCTCAACTAACAGTCGACCGAACTGGGTTGAACTTAGCTAGTACAGGTGATGTTGTAGTCGTTTATAACGATTTGGTACAAAATACAGGAAGTAATTACAGCACCTCAACTGGAAAATTTACGGCTCCCGTTTCTGGCGTATACGCATTTTTTGCTGCTGCTTATTCTGCGGTTCAAGTCTTTAATCAATCTTGGCTTGTTGTAAACGGTTCAAGGGGGAATTCAACGGATTGGCACTTTGGTGCTAATACTAATTTTACAGTAGGACATTGGATAGTTAAATTGTCCGCAAACGATACTGTTGGATTTCACCCATATAACGGAGGTGTTACCAGTGGTACTGTAACTGGAAACACAACCCATTCATATTTCCGTGGTTATTTATTAGGATAAAACATGACAACTTACACAATTACACTAACCGAAGCTGAAGACAAAGCTCTTTCGTATGCCGCTCTATCGCAAGATAGCTGGATTCAAAATGCAGCCCATGAGCGTTGTCGCGTTGCTATTGAGGAAATCGTAGCACTCACAGTGCAGAAATGCCTTGAGACAAACACGGCAATTCCCGGTACTAAGGATGCAATGGTTACCCTAGCCTTTACACAAGGGTGGGTTAAGACTGCGGCACAGCGCCAAGCTGAGCTTGATGCCGAAGCTGCTGCACGCGCTGGTCAAAACGAGACAAATACGAATGTTTGACGGACGCAGACTCCCTCTTGTTATGTTTCCGAACGGCGCATTGATGCGCTGTGAAGTCGTGCCTGAGGATTGCGTCCTTGTAATTGAACCCGAGGAGCCGCAAGAGAGTGATTTTCCTGCGGTAATCGACCAAACTAAAGCCGTTAAGGAGGCAGACAGTGGCAACATCGCATGAGCTTGAAGTACAACTTACCTCTCACGAGGCAGTGTGTGCTGAGCGATACCAAACATTTATCCAACGGGTAGACCGCTTGGAGTCTTTAATCATCCAAACCGCAGGTGCTCTGATAGTCGGCATGGCGGGTCTTCTTGTGGCTATTCTTTTTAAGGGGATTTAATCATGATGAACAAAAAACCTGCTATGGTAAAGAAAGCACCTTCAAAGCCTATGGGCTACGCTAAAGGTGGTATGACTTTTAAACCATGTGCTGCTTGTCCTAACGCTGCAAAGTGCAAAGCAATGGGTAAGTGCATGGCTAAGGCAAAAAAGTGAGATAAGGTATTGACCCCCTTACCCTATTAGCAATGGCTAATGCCGCTGTAATGGCGGTAAAGAAAGGGTGTCAGCTTTACAAAGATGTTAAGAGTGCGGCGGGTAATGTTCAGGAAATTCTGGACGACTTGCAAAGCCAGTTCGCTGGTAAGAAGTTAACCAAAGCACAGGTAACGCAGTACGAGAAAGAGAAGGAACGTGTCAAAGAGATTGCCAAAGCAGACCCAAGTATGGTGCTTGGAGAACTCGGACAACATCTTGGTACGTTCTTTGACACGGTTGACCAAGTAGAAGCTCTGTTCTACGAGGAAGAAAAGAAGTCAAAAGAGGTTTATAGGGGGGAAGAATCAGCAAGTCGTCGTGCGCTACAGCGTGTGATGGTTCGGACAAAGCTCGAATCGTTGCAAGTTGAGTTACGAGAAATGATGGTTTATCAGACCCCACCTGAACTTGGAAATATATGGACACGCTTTGAAGCAATGCGGGTACAGATTGGGAAAGAGCAAGAAGTAGCACGGAAAGAGGAAGAAAAATTAGAGACGATTGCAAAGCACAAACGTAACTTGCTCGTCGATAAGTGGCAAAACAGGGCACTGTATTTCGTCGTAGTTTTTATCATGGCATTGGAGATATGGGGTCTTCTAATCACAATAGCGATGACACGACGTTCGTCATTGTCTTGGTAGTTTTGTCAATGATTATTTTATTGGCAGTGCCTTTTTGCGTTTGGGTGTATATGGAAACAGTTGAGCAACGCGCAATGGTAGAAGTATCCATACGCAAGTTCAATAGGATGCAGCAGCAACAGCTTGAAAAGGATAAGGTAGAGAAAGAAAAGACAAACACTCATGACTAATGAAATTGCCTCAGGCGCACAACTGGCAGTAAAGGGTATACGTGAAGGGTTAGCGGCTGGTAAAGAAGTCGAAGCTCTTGTTCACGATATTGATGCTTTTGCTACCAGTGAGGCGCAGGCCAGAGCCGCTATGCGGCGTAAGGCACAGGTCGTTAAGGGTGACACAACCATTGTAAACGCTGTCGATGAATGGCGTAGGTTGAAACAGATTCATGATTTAGAGATGCAACTTAAAGCTGATGTGGTTAAGAAGCATGGGCAAGCAGAGTGGGACAAGATTGTTGCAATCAAAGAGCGGATGTTGAAAGAAAACAAAGACAACTTTGATGATTTTGGTAGGGATATAAAAGCTCTACGTAGGTTAATGTGGTGGTGTTTCCTTGTGGCTACACCAATTGCTTGGTACTTAACTTGGGGGATTAAATAATGCTGGATGCTTTACCGCCTCCTCCACCGCCACCGCCACCGCCTGCTATTGTTTACAAATGCGTACGTTGGACTTGGACGGGCGATGTGTATAACAGGGTCGTTACCTGTTTGGAGTGGGTGAAGAAATGATTGACCCGTTCACAGCCCTTGCAGCAATTCAAACAGCGGTCAAGCTAGTAAAGACTGCCGCTAAGACGATGCAGGATGTGGAGTCGCTCGGGCCAGTGCTAGGTAAGTTTTTCAGCGCAAAAGCTGACGCAATTAAAGTTGTTGAGCAGTCCAAGAATAAAGGCTTTAAAGGCAGTTCGATGGGTCAAGCTGTTGAGTTGGAACTGGCGATTGAACAAGCCAAAGCATTTGAGAGAGAAGTCCAGATGCTGTTCTTCCAAAGCAACAAGATGGATGTTTGGCAAAGAATTGTGGCTCGTGCCGCGAGTATGGATATAGAAGCAGCCCATAGTGCACGCCGTGAAAAAGAAGCTAAGAAGCGGCGTAAAGAGGAGATTGACGAAGTGGTTACCATTGTCCTAGCTGTATCCTTGTTAGCACTTTTACTGGGGGGTATGGGCTGGTTTGTTTACGACGCTGTGCAACAATGCGGCGGCAAATGTGGTTTTCAGAAAGGGTAGATATGAATTGGGCAGATGTATTAAAAGCGGTCATTCCTATCATTGTGGCATCCCTTGCTTGGCTCTTGGGTCAAGTCAATGATTTTTCCACGCGCCTGACGCGAATTGAAGGCGCTATGCCTGCGCTGATTACCAAAGAAGGTGTCCCAACGGACAGCCCAATTTCTGCGGAGCGTAGAGCTTTTATGAAAGAGAACCTGATGTTGCACATCAACGAGTTACAAGTCAAAGTCAGATTGCTTGAAGAACGTGAAAAAATGGGAGTGAAAAAATGATTCCAATCGTAGGAGCACTACTAGGCACACTCGCTGAGAGCGGCTTGGGCCTTTTGTCGTCGGCAATCCAAGCCAAAGGTAAAGAAGTTGTCGAGAAAACCCTAGGGGTAAAAATTCCTGACAACCCTACGCCTGAAGATGTAGCAAAGCTACGCCAGCTTCAGTATGACCATGAAGAACGCCTGCTTGAGCTTGGCATTGAGAAGGCACGGCTTGAGCAAGAAGAACTCAAGGCGCTGTTGGCGGCACAAGCCAACGAGGAAAACAATGTATCGCAGCGGTGGGATGCTGATATGGCATCTGACTCTTGGTTGTCCAAAAACATCCGCCCCATGAGTCTTATAGCTATTTTCGTGGGGTACTTCCTGTTCTCCATGATGTCTGCCTTTGGTTATAACGCCAACGAGTCCTATGTCAATCTGCTTGGGCAGTGGGGTATGCTCATCATGGGTGCGTACTTTGGCGGTAGGACTATTGAGAAACTGGCAGAAATGAGGAGTAAAAAATGAGCCTTAGCCAAGAACAAGCTGCGTTCCTATTGGACGCCTGCAAGCTGATTCAGTACGCCACCGAGCAAGGCTTCATGGTTACGGGTGGTGAGTTGGCTCGTACCCCTGAACAGCAAGCTATCTACGTAAAGACGGGGCGTTCCAAGACACTGAACAGCATCCACTTAAAACGATGCGCTATTGACCTAAACTTCTTTAAAGACGGTAAAATCATTTGGGACAAGGAACTCCTCGCCCCCCTTGGCACGTACTGGGAAAGCCTGTATCCTAAGAACCGTTGGGGCGGTAACTTTAAGTCTCTTGTAGATTGCCCACACTTTGAACGGAACGTCTAAATGGCAGCGGTAAAAATCGTCAAATTCCTTGGAGAAGCCCCAAAGATTTCTTCGGAGTTGCTGCCTGACGCTGCGGCGCAGATTGCCTTTAACGTCAAGTTGTACTCAGGTGATTTGATTCCCTATCGTTTACCCTACCTAGCTGGTAACGTAGACCGTGTGGGTGAGATTAAAACTCTACATGCTTTACGTGAACCCGGTACTGGCACGCTCAAGTATCTGACATGGGCAACTGACGTTGACATCATTACGGCTTCAGCGTCTGACGATAGCGAGCAGCGGTTCTACTATACGGGCGATGGTGTACCTAAGGTAAGCAACTATGAGTTGGCTACTGCTACGGGTGTACCCTACCCCAACAACTATTACGAACTTGGGCTTGAACTACCTGAGACAGTATTGACTACAGCCGCTACATCGTTTTCACAAAAGTCCTCTACCAGTCGTGCCCGTGATGCTGGTAACTATGCCACAGTGGTTACGTCGGCTGCGCACGAAATGCGCACGGGTATGATTATTACTATCAGTGGCTTTCCTGCGGCGACGACATCAGTAGCTACGTTTAATGCAACCAACGCTGAAGTAACTGTTGTTAATAGTACAACTTTCACGTACTTTAGCCCCGGCGAACAAGTTAGTACAACGTCTGATACCAATGGACGTATGTCCCTTGCTGGTAATACTGTCCCCCGCAACTATGTATACACATGGTATACACCGTGGGAAGAAGAATCTATTGCGTCTGAGCCATCTGACAACTTGTATATCAAAGAAGGTCAGACTGTCACAGTTACCAATCTTCCTACTGCTAAACCTGCTGGGGATAACTTTGTACGTGGTGTGCGGTTATATCGGACGCTTGCTTCAGCTTCGGGTACTGAGTACTTCCGCTTGGGCACTTTGTGGTTTCCAACAGGTACAGCCCGTGTTAGCCGTACAGGTAATGTCTCTCGGGTAACACTGAACAACCACCACAATCTAGGGTTTGATGACCGCTTTAAACTGAGCGGCTGTACAGATTCGTCTTTTAACATTACTGGCGGTATCGTAACTAACCTCATCGACGACTACACATTTGAGTATGCGCAGACCGCAGGCAACGTAGCGGATAAGGCTGAGACTGCTGGTACTGTGTACCACGATGTTGCAGAAACTATCAATAACACAGCACGTTACTGGGGCGATGGAAGCTATTCCTTTACGGATGACTTCGATGGTCGTAACTTGTTTGATATTTTGGAGACCAATGAATATGACCCTCCTCCTTCAAACCTTACAGGCATTATTGCAGCACAAAATAACATTCTGGTTGGCTTTGATGGCAATCAGCTATATTTTTCCGAACCAAATGTTCCACATGCTTGGCCTGCCAAATATGCGCTGACCTTTGAATACGACATCGTAGGCATTGCTTCTGTCGGTGGCTACATCCTTGTACTGACTGAGGAGTACCCATACCAAGTCTCAGGTAACAACCCTGCGACTATGGCGTATGCCCGTATTGATACCCTCTACCCTTGCCTATCCAAGCGTTCCATTGTGAACATGGGGTATGGCGTAGCCTATGTAACGTATGGCGGTTTGGCTGTTTACAACCCAGCGGGTGGTATGGACTTAATTACTAAGTTCGTGCATGACTGGGACACATGGCCCGAAGCCGTTGATTTGGTTAACGTAACTGGTCGTTTCTACAACGGCAAGTACTTTGGGTCAGATGGCACAGCTTCATTTATCTTCGAGCGTGACGACCGCATCGGTGGTTTTTTTGTACAAATCAACTACAAATTTACTGCTGCATGGTACGACCCAAGGTCAAACGACTTTTACTATATCGCAGACAACCTAGGCAATCTTTACGAGTGGGACAAGACCACTCAGCCTTTGTCTGCTGGTGAGTGGAAGTCTAAAACCATTGTGACCAAGGACTACCTTAACCTTGGTGCGGCTCGCATTATTGCTGACTACGCCACCCCTGATGCTGAGACGGAAGCGGTTGCGGCTTACAACGCTGGCGTGCCTGCCTACAACCTTGGGGTATGGAATGATTACAACCATACGTCTGTATCGGTGTCATACGCCCGTACTTCCAACGTGGCGACAATCATCACATCCACTGCACATCAACTACAAACAGGTTGCCGTGTCCGTGTGTCAGGGTTTATCTCTGGGGTAGGTTCAACATTCAATGACAACGCAGCTATCGTTACTGTAATCAATACCACGACATTTACCTACCCTGATACGGGCGGTGACATAGCGACTACCTCTGATGGCAATGGAATTATCGAGTGTTTGAAGGGCTTGGGAGATATGAATGGCCCTTATGACCGAGTTGATAGCCTTGGTAACCGCATCGTCAGTTTTGGTACGCTGAACTCCATTGTGATTAACGGCGATAACTATACACGTACGTTTAAAACAATCGAAGGTGTACTGCCTATTACGTTCCGTTTGTGGGTGGACAAACAGCTTGCTTTCCAAGCTACTGTAACTACCGATGACG
>Ga0181345_100023_pt1 | contig 7923 bp, 11 predicted proteins | sample Su13VDMM15SN_FD_130107 | JGI IMG/M metagenome (GOLD analysis project Ga0181345, IMG submission 130107) | Freshwater viral communities from Lake Michigan, USA - Su13.VD.MM15.S.N | ecosystem: Environmental > Aquatic > Freshwater > Lake | place: USA: Michigan | collected 2013-07-15 | reverse complement strand
GGGAGTCACCATTGGAGATGTCAAAGACCCGGTGGCGGGCTTGGCGTTCCGCATCAGGGCGGAGGCGACGCCTGCGAGGAGGAGATCGCCTTCCATTTAGAGTTTCCCTTTCATAGCGTCATGGGCGGATTGCATGGTCGGAGTGTTGGGAAATTTTGTCGGTTCGTCAACCGTTTCCGCTTTTGGCGAGCAACCCGCCAAAAGAAGGGCCAACAAAAGGCACTTCATTTTACAAGCCTTTCAAAACGATAACTTTGAAATCCAACGCTCCCAAGGTGATTGAGTTACTGTGCGGATTATGCGCCCTTACGGAAACGGAGTCTGTGGCCGTAACAACGCCATCGAATACTATATTTGATGTCCCTCCGGCGGTAAGAGTAGCACGATCCGTTGTACAAGTGACGATTACCGCATCCCCAACCTCTGCCCCGTTAAGGGTTAGAGACAAAGCTGTTACTGCGCCATTCCCGGCGCAAACTCCGAAATTTATGCTTTGCGATATCGTGAGTGCGACTAACATTAGCCCGTTCGCATCGGGCATCGAGATTGTTCGATCTACGGTTGCCGACCCAAGAAGTGTCGTTCTTTCACCTGACACACCAAATTCAATCGAGCCTTGCCCGGCAAGGTTTATTGAACCTCCTCCGTTGGAAGTATTGATTGAACCTCCCGTGTTAGATGTATTTATGGAACCACCTGACCCCGAGTCTGCCGAGGTGTCAATGAATCCACCCGAACCATCGCCACTAGCCGAAGTGTTAATGTTACCGCCAGAATAAGGACCAAATCCGGTTGAAGTTATATTTCCACCTCTATTTGAAAGATTTATTGATCCGCCCGGACCATCGGCTTGCCCTCGTAGGTCTATGCTTCCGCCAGAATAGGTATCCCCACCAGAAGCAACACCGGAGGTATTGATTGATCCGGCAGAACCAACACCGCCCTTCATTGTCAATGATCCACCGGGGCTACTAGAATTACCACCTCGTAAATCTATGCTACCACCGGTACCACCATCCGGGTCCCCAGCACTTAAATCAATGTTGCCAGATGAAGATTGATTAAATTGATCGCTCGAACCAATCATCGTAATCGACCCACCCACACCCCCATTATCCAGCGTGTTTAGCGACCAACCGTTCGGATTGGTATTATTGGGCAGAACTAAAGGATTGGTGTTTCCACCGGAACTCGAAAGATAATCGGCCACGGTAAAGATCGTAGAAATCCAAGATACGAAATTATTGTCCGACCGAAAGTTGTATGTTTGTCCGTCAACCGACCATACAACTTGTGCCGTCGCACAATTACCTTCCTGCCCAAAAGTAAGGGTGAAGCTCATACGCTTCTCTCCTTACTAACTTACGCCATCCGACCGAAGATTTTATATCCTCGTAAAGCGAAAGTAATGTCGAGGGCCGTCATACTTGTGGGGAATGTTGAGTACAAGCAAGTGAAGTCGAATTGTAATTGATTCTGCCGGGGCCACCGAATCCGATAACCTTCCGGCACGAAGCAGTTGGAGGTATTTCCGCAAACCAAGGAACGAGTCAAGGAGGAGGTGAACAAGTCACGACCCGTCGAGATGTCCTTAATTAAAATCTTAAAGTTGTCCGGGGCTTGAATGACATTGTTCACTACTGTATTTGATCCGGAAGAATTTGTTAGAACTGCGCTTGCTTGAGTCGAATTGTCTGCGCTAGTCCGGGCTTCAAAACCGTAAAGTTCAAATTCAGAATCCGAACCAAGCACAAGAGTCTTGGTCCCGGTTGCGCTCAATCCAAGCGAAATGTCCACCGTATAGATGAAGGGAAGAACTTCCCTGCTCGAAACTACTGATTCTGCCATAAAATTTTCTCCTTAATTGGTCAACCCCCTCCCGGCCAGTAAGGGAGCCGGAAGGGGGTGACGCATTTTTTCGTTGCCTATTACTGTGTGGGTACGATGGCGAAGCCGTCGAAGCACAATCCAACATTCACGAACGCAAACGAACCGCTTACGCTGTTAAGGTTAGGGAGTGTGTAGTTCGCCGAGCTATAATCGGTATCCACGAAGCTGATCGAGGCGTCGATAATCGAATCACGCTCCACGAATAGCGGAGGCGTTACCATATACCTATCACGGGTATCGGAACTCTGGGAATACCAGTAGTTCGTATGAGTTCCTACGGCGTTGGGTGTTCCACCACCGTAAGAATTGATCGTTACGCCCGCACCAATCGGACACTTTTTGAACGGCTGATTGATCTCGAAGTAGCGTTTCTGACCAAAGTTAACGACAAGGTTTCCACGACCAGATAACTGTTCGAGGAAGTTCATCGTTCCGCCCGCATGACCGAGTGAACCAGTTCCAGTACCACCGGAAGCATTTACTCCGCCAACTGTGAAGGTTGTGGAGGAGCTAACGGTTCCAACGGTATTCTGCCGAGCCTTCGGAAGAACATATAAGTGGGTACGGATTCCGGTAATGACATAATCGTATGTCAACTGACCGTTCCGATCCAAATTGGTTTCTTCGAGGGTCTTTGCTACCCCGGAGTTTGGATCGAGCGAACCCTGCGGGATGCTAAAGAAGTTAAGTTTCTGGGAAACGATGCCCGTCGATGGCGTCATTCTGACATAATCATAATACTGCCATTTTAGGACTTGGAGGTTTCCGTAGTTCGCTGTCCCGTATCGGGAAGCGATCATTTGCGTGATCTGTTGGGATTCTGTTGCCATTGTAGTGTTCTCCTTGGTGTTGTGAATTACTGGACGGGGCGGAACTCAACGCCGTCTAGGATAACTCCGATGTAGAGGTTTCCAGAGGTGGCGGGGAGCGATGTCGTCCCGATCTGCGGGACAATCCCGGCAGGGTAGGTGATCTGAACCCGGAAGTTTTCTTGGAAGTCAATGTAGAGTTCCGGGTCAACCAAATACTGTTCTTCCGACAAACGATGGAGTTCGGCTTCGGGTGCGCCAACCGAGTAAGTCGGAGTGGCGGTAGTAGCAAGCCGAACCGCTGTCAAGTCAGAGCGACCGTCGGCGGGCGGTGCATACAAGAAAGGTTTAGGGATGGTGACGAAGTTTTTCGCACCAACACTAAACTGCAAGATGCCCGCTTGAGCAAAACCGGAAACCAAATCAGGCCATAAACCCGAAGTGGCGTCGGTTGCGTAGGTCGTCGTTGCGTTAGCATAATCGACGCCGAAGGTTGCGTTTGAAGGGATGTAGAAGGAACATTGAATGGATTTCAGCAAAAACGCCGAAGTTCCAAACGATCCCTGAACGGGGATGTTCGTCCTCTGCAAGTTAGGGGTTTGTTGGTCGCCCAAAGCCGACCCGAAGAATGTATAGGTGTTTTGCGCCACATTCGACGAATTGAGGTAGGGGATGTAGGACCAGAATTGTTTCCGTTGGCTCTGCAACTGTCCACGGGCATAAGTGCCGTAGCGGGATTGCAGTTTGCCAACAATCTGTTGACTATTTGTTTCGGCCATGTTCGTAATCTCCTTGTCTTGGTTAGTTAATTATTTCGCCCACGCATTGAAAGCGTTGGGAACCGATGCACCCATCATAGCGTTCTGCCGGGGAGCGATGTACGCACCCATGCCACGGCGGGGATCGAGGTACTCACCGAGATAACGCTGGGCGGTTGCGGTCTGCCCCGTGATCTGCGGGATGAGTCCGGAAACTGCGTTTGCGATACCACCGATAATCATGCCATTTGCCAAGGCGGGGCTGAATCGGCGGGTTAAGAGCGCACCGAGTCCGGGGATGAGCAGGCTATAAATAGCGTTGCTAACATTCGCCGAGCCGAGGGTGGGTAGGGTGATCGTCCGACGGACAAAGCCCGTGGCGATAGGGGCGATAAGAACGCCTCCGGCCAAAGAAAGGTTTTCCCGCTTGGTGAATTGGCTTGCGAATCCTTTGACTCCGGCCATTCCACGACGACTACGATTTTTTCTGATTTTCATGTATGTTCTCCGTTTTGTCCGGGGGGTTTGCCGTTTGTAACGGCGGGTTGTGTTTTTCCGATTCCGTTTCGCCCCGGTGCGTCTGGATCGGCGTTTGGTTGAAGTTTTGCGTTTTGTGCGCTTGCGCCCCTTGCGGGACTTGCGCCTTTTGTTTGTGAAAAGATTCTCGAACTCCGAAGCCGAGCTATAATGACCGTTACGGAAAAGAGGCGAAACCGGAGTGCGTCGACCGAAGATTTCGGTTCCGCCATTCCTACGGATACGCCGACGACGGCGAGGATTTTCCAAGAGCAGTTGTTTCACTTTCAACCTCTGTCTTTGGAAACAGATTTTTTGTCAAGGGATTTCTTTGAGTTCATCATAAAGGCGTTTCTGCCCGTAACCCACCCATGCCGTTTTCGCATAAAATATAAATCCATTTTGTGACACATTTCAGTCGCTTCGGCGTAGGTTACGATGCGTCCGGGAATGTCGGTAGGTTTCAAGGAAGGGGGCTGTTTCTGATTATAGGTGTTTTGCGTGACGACACTCATATTCCAAAGTCAATTTGCCAAAGTGCGTTTGAACAATCCTCTAGCCGTTCGGCGTAGATGTCGTCACCCTGCTCCATCGCCAAGTTCGCTTTCTGCGAACAAAGTACAGAAAGCTCCTTGGTGATTTCGGTGACGCTATTTGATTCGAGGAGGCGGGAGAGGTCGTCCCGCAGGGACATTTACAGTTTCAGGCCAATCGCCTTCAACACATCCACGATTTTAGCGAGGATAGTGTCGTCGGCAGGGGTAGGGGTCAATTTTACCAAAATCCTAGCGAGGATAATCACGGCCCCGGCCCCGGCGGTTAGGGTCTGCCAATTTTGTGTAAGCCATTCCATAAAGTTTCTCCTTATATTAGTCGGTAAGAGCAGTTCCCGGCTTTATAGGTTGGGGCGCAAGAAGGGCAAGCGGGAAATGAACAATTCGCTCTCATCTAGGGCGAATCCCAATCGGAAGTGTAGTCATACAACTACTTGACACGACCGTTCTTTGGTATTCCGCATTGGCAATATCATAAAGTTTCTTAAAAGTTGCTGGACATTTTTTTCTTAATAATTGGTTGGTCTGTCCTGACCAAACATATCCGTCGGCGTCCTTCCCGCCGATTGCGGTTTGCATCCAAGCCCCCTCAAACTCCCATTCTGGCAAAATTTTAGCGACATACTGCCTTGTATCTTTGTTGCAAAATGATGGTAGGGCTCTTTTCCCAATCAAATTCCCCGTATATTTCGCAAGGTCATAGGCAATAAAATTTCCGGCGATGTCTTTTCTTAAATTTGTTGGGCAACCGATTCCATCGACTAACTGTGGCACAATGTCAACTATCGGCCCCGTTCCTCCCGTAGTCGGTTTAGTGCCGGGAAGCCCACCATGTCCCTGACATTTCGGCGACCAAGGATTTAGGTTTTCATCATAAGTTCCGTCGGCGCAAAGCGTCCTTCCCCTGCGATCATATTCTTCTTTTGAAATTGCCCGACCGTAGGGCATGGATTTACCCTCCTTATTGGTTTTGCATCCTGCTCTAGCGTTTGACATCCAGAAGGTAGGCGTCCCATCATAAGCCCCCTCGCCTCCGGTACAATAAAGGAGGTCCATGATTGGACCGACGCAAGAATAATTCGGAGTCTTACATGGTGCAGGGCCGTATGTAGTACGAAGCCTCTCATTGTCACGGCATTTACCGGGTTTTACAACGGGACAAGGTTTTTTAGGAGCAACGGGAGAAAGCCCCATTGGGTGCATCATGTCCTGATATTCAAAAATTGAAAATGGCATAGAATTATATTAGTCGGTAAGAGCAGTTCCCGGATTTGTAGGTTGGGGCGCATTTTGGGCAAGCGGGAAATGAACAATTTGCACCTGTCCTAGAAACGATGAATCCTCCGGGGCAAGTTTTTGTGTCTTTTGTACATTTTTGAGGGGTTGTGGGGGTAGTAGGTTTTTCACCGCCTTTAGTTAGGCAAGGTCTGGCAAATCCATTTACAACATCGTAACTTCCATCATTACATTGTACCATAGGCGGGGCAACGGGAGAAAGCCCCATTGGGTGCATCATGTCCTGATATTCAAAAATTGAAAATGGCATAGAATTATATTAGTCGGTAAGAGCAATTTCCGATTTTGTAGGTTGGGGCGCATTTTGATACGGGTGGGGTTGGGCAAGGTGGGAATGTACAATTAGGCCCGGTCCGACCAACTCCACCACCACCCGGACAACTTTTCATGTCCATTGGGCATTTTTGAGGGGTTGTGGGGGTAGTAGGTTTTACACCGCCTTTTTTTAGGCAAGGTCTTATAATCCCATTAGCAACATCGTAACTTCCGTTATTACATTGAATAACCGTACCATACGGTACGCCCCCCTTATAAGGCCCTTCAGCGGGAGAAGAAAGCCCCATTGGGCGCATCATGTCCTGATATTCAAAAATTGAAAATGGCATATATCATACCATGAATCCTAACGATTCCACCGCCCCGCCAATTCCATAACCCATTCGGGCCGGGTGTCCGATATGGGCGGGCATATTCTCGCCGAAAGGACTCATCCCAATCGGATTCGATGGTGATGGGTAAGCACCCATCGGCTGAAACCCTGCCCCGGCGGGATTAAAGATATTCGGATTCCCGGTTGTGGCGTATGCGCCCATCGGTTGAAAGCCTGCACCCGCCGGATTGAAGATGTTGGGATTCCCGGTTGTGGCGTAAGAACCAACCGGGTTGAAGCGATCGGGGAACCCGGTTTGTACCTGACGCCCAAGCGGATTAACTGCGGGCATTACTTTGGAAAGTTTATAGAAAGGATTGGCGTCACCGTTGCTACGGGGAAAGTTGGGATTGCCTTGGTCGGCAAACACCGGACCCGGAGCTCCGGGATAAGGTCGAGAAACATTCTGACCCATCAAAGGTCCAGCCATGCCCATCGTTCTAAATTCGGGCATTGAGTAAGTCTGCTCGTATCCGGGAGTTGCTGGAATGTAATTTCCCATTGAGAAAAGGTTGGATGCGTTATTACCGGAGCAAGAGGAGCAACAAGAGAATGGGTTCATGTATAGCTATGTCTTTCGTATATTGAGTTTGTCAAACTATAATTAAGATGCGGGATTCCAATTCCATTTCGGCTGATAACATGAACCGTCTTTGGGGCAGTTAGGCTTTGAACAACTTCCATTCTTACAACATTCAGTACATTTTACCGTACAATCTGCTGTATAGTTCCCCCAACGATAATAGTTTGGAATCCTTTGCGATACATCCCGATCCTTACAATCATAATCAGGCCCAGTTGCCCCCATCGAATGAATACCGTCTAAAAAAAATGGCATAAAATTATAGTTTATCGTCCGTAGTATGGCTGATACCCACCGTAAGAATCCCCTTGGTGGGTGAATCTTTCCCCGGTCTTGTTGTTTTCATAAATTATATTTCCGTTTGGAGAATAGCCAATCGCCACCAAGTCGCCTTTGTCATAGTCCCCGCCACCCCCACGACCTCCGCCACCGGAACCTCCGCCACCGGAACCTCCCCCACCGGAACCTCCACCGCCGGAACCTCCACCGCCGGAACCTCCGCCACCGGAACCTCCGCCACCGGAACCTCCACCACCGGAACCTCCGTCACCGGAACCTCCACCACCGGAACCTCCGTCACCGGAACCTCCACCACCGGAACCTCCGCCACCGGAACCTCCGTCACCGGAACCTCCGTCGTCTCTGTCCCCGGGCTTGAAATTGGGATCACGCCTTCCGTCAATATAGTTGCCATCACGATCAGGAATTAAACCTTGTAACCACAATAAACTTTCAGGGCCTTTAGTGAATCCATCATAAACCATTCCGGCGTATGGGTTAGGCTCGTATGGGTCGTATGGGTTAGGCTCTATGTATGGGTTAGGCTCTATTGGACTACCACCGGAGCCAATGGTACTTCCGCCACCGG
>Ga0181345_100020_pt1 | contig 8566 bp, 8 predicted proteins | sample Su13VDMM15SN_FD_130107 | JGI IMG/M metagenome (GOLD analysis project Ga0181345, IMG submission 130107) | Freshwater viral communities from Lake Michigan, USA - Su13.VD.MM15.S.N | ecosystem: Environmental > Aquatic > Freshwater > Lake | place: USA: Michigan | collected 2013-07-15 | reverse complement strand
TTGCGTAGCCTCAAGTCATCATCGAAAGGTGGTAGGGCAGAAGCCAAAGAACTGCTACGCATCTACGGCGTAGACGAGGAAACCCTTTCGGGAATCCCCGACTAGACCGCTTTGAGTTGTCCGTAGGTTAGGTCTGTTACTGCTTGGTCAGCGTCATCCAAGATTCCCAACAAGCGTGGGTGATTGAGGTTGATGCCAACGACGTAGCATTGTGGAATCTTAATACCAACATCTTTACCGAAGTACGCCTTCTGTGATTTCGGTGTGGCAATGATGCCTTCCAATTCAAACTCTTGGACAAATGCTTTGTAGTCATAGCCACGGGTGCTAAGCCACTTACGTAACTTGGTTCTCTCAACAAGCACTGTGCCACTCTCGAACTTGCCATCGTAGGTTTTACGGAACAAGTCATAGCGTACAAGGATGTCTGCAATATACGGACGGTTGTTGTCCCGCATTGGCTTCTGTCCGGGGGTGTGCATCACAGTCAAAGTTGCATCCATGTTCTCGTTGATGAACTCGCCCAGCGCATCGAAGGCATCCATACGATTGGTTGCCGCAGATACTTTCATGGATTTCAGTTCACCCAGTGCCCATTGAGTTGCGTCCTCGTAGTCGTACTGGATAAGCCCGTACTCTTTAGCCAACTGGTTACCCAAGTCTGCAAGCACAACACCTATCTCCCAAAAGCGTTCGTCACCACTAAAGCTAACGCCATACTTCTTGGGGAACTCATTGATAGCATGGTCGAGCATTGCCTTCAAACCATCTACACCCAATGGCATTAGGTGTTTGACAAACTCTTGCCCTGCCGTACCATAGTTGTTCATCAGGAAGGCATGTATCTGCCGACCCACTTGGCTACCCTTGGTAAACAAAGGGTGCGGTGCAACATTGAACTCAAGCAGTCGAGCGAGCTTGGCGTCCGTAGCATGACCACCTGCGTACAACATACTGTGTAGTGATTCGTTGGTCGATACAGTCATGGTGGTTGCCCACTCTTTGGTTGCTCTTTCCTCTGCACTGCGGTTCAATCGTGCCTTGTCCCTACCTTGTGATGTCCAGTAGATAAGGTCGCCTGCTTCCTCACGGTCAAGCATTGTCAGTTCGTCCACCGTCATGGGTAGGTTGCCATGCAGTGAAAGACGTGAGAACAAACTGTTCTGTGTGAACTTACCGCCGAAGTGGAGTTGGTCAGGGTTGCCCCATATAGACTGCATCATGTACTGACCCAGTGTCTTACCCCCACCAGTCTTGCCATACAGGGAGAGAATTAAACCCTTCAAGCCACTGACCTTGAGCAATGGTGTTGCAAACGAAAAGCCAATCAGAAACTTGTGTAGTTTTAAATCAGCAGAGTCAAGGATGCGGGTGAAGTTAACCCACTCTTGGAGTTCTCCTTTAATCCCATACATGTCCTCAGAGATTTTGCCTACACCTTGGGCGAGGTTGACTTGCTCGGTAATGATTGTGCCGTTGGAGTCCCGGCGGATAAGCGAACTGCCAATGACAAACTCGTTGTAGTTTGATTTCCAACCCATTGACGCATACAAGTTTGTCAGTCCTCGCCGTTGCTTTAACTCCTCCATATATGAACGTAGAAGCATTTGGAAGTTTTCCGTTTGTGACTTGTTAAAAAGAAGGATGCCTTGGTCTGCGATAGTGGTAGAGAAGTCACGGCTACCCTGTGCCAAATTAGCTTGGCGCATTACTAACTCAGTCCATCCAACGTGTGGACGATTCCACATGAAACGAACAACCTCATAGCCAAGTCCTTCATCCTTACCGTAGCCCACTGGGTACAGGTCGAACTTGCATATGTCAATGTCTGTCTCATCAATCACCATCTTCATACCATCAGTGGTACGCTTAAATGGTTTCGGTACTGGTACAACTGCGGCAAGTGGGTCAACTAAAGCCGCCATTGATTTGACTTCAGCTAGTTGTGTACCCAGTCTTGCAGGGCTACCAATCTTGTCCTTAAACTTACAACCCTTACAACCGTCAGGTCGTTCAAGCATAAACTTCTCGCACAGTGTTGGGCCTGTTGCGCCGTTCTTCCAGTTCTCAATCTTGGCGATTACTTCACTCTCATTAAAGTGTACGTAGTCTTTACTCCATGAAATCGCAGTAGCTATTGGGTCTTGACAGTAGGCGGCAACCCCCATGACTTTCCACCACATGGGTTCTAGTGCATCGTTCTGATTCTCAACCGCCCATTTAATCTGTTGGCATCCTGCGATTACTCGCTCTGCATTAGCAGGCTGATACTCGTGCTTGACTGCTAGGTTATCCAACAACGTACTGTTACGTGTTGGTTGTGCGGGTAGCTCATAGGATGAGCCATGAGTAAACGGTTCGAGTACTGACCACAACTGGTTGTAGGTTACGTCAGGTGCATCACGCAACAACACCGCAGTCTTGCCACCCTTGGGGTTCACACACCCAATCGGTCTAAGAATACGTGCGCTATCTCCAGTCACACCAATGTCAGGAGTGAACCCTTTCTCTAAACAAGCCGCCTTCAACGCATTTGCCAATGGCTTCCACTGCGCAGGCGCAACCGCCGTATCAAGAATCCAGTAAACATGTAGCCCATTACCCGACGAAACAATCATCGGCATGGGTAGCCCAACATCTTTGACGAAAGCAATCAGAGCCTTAGCCCCTTCGCTTGCATCAATGAACGGCTTTGGCTTTCCGTTCTTGCCAATGCCGCAGTCAACGTCTATCGCAAGCACTTTCGTGCGCTCAACGAACTCCTGCTTCCTACGTTTCTCCGTGAATGTGGAGATGCCGTAGTACGTGTTTTGCCCTCTGCTGTTTAGGGCGAGTGCAACTTGTGCGAGTTTTTCTACCGAATCAAAGTAGCCATGTCTTGGTGCAGGATTGTCACCCTCAAAACTAGCTATGCAATATAAGCCTTCACTTGGTAGTACTCGCTGAAAGAATCTCAGCGTGTCCATTTGTTTCCCCGTTAATGGGGGGTGGTTAGCCCCCCTTACCTCAATTAAAACGCTTCATCAATTCGTCTAGGCGTTCTTTTCGTTGCTTCTGTTCCATAGCAATGACATCAGGCGTAGGCCATTTGTCATCCACCATGATGGAGAGCAACTGTTTGAGTACCGTCCTGACTGTGCCATCGTTGGCTTTGCGGATAATCTTCCCACGCACCCAACCATAATACGTCATACGACTGACACCAAACAGGGAAGCCATGTCATTGTTAGTCAACATCATGTGCTTCCGTAACGCTTCGACCTTTACAAAGTCGAGCGGATTAGGCGTCATCTGCGTTCACCTCACCAACAAGGGCGGCAATCTCATCAGCCAATGATGCGGCAGATGGGGCAGACGCAGTAGCCTTAGCCTGCGGTGCAGGTGCAGGTGCAGGGGTGGCTACCTTTTTAGATGCACCAAAACCACGCTTCGGAGCGGCAGGTTCTTCTGCCACGGGGGTAGGAGCAGGTTGAGGTTGAGCCGCTACGGGTGCAGGCTTCGGTGCAACTTGTTGTGGTGAGGCAATCTTAGGCACTGCCGGGGCAGCGGCGGTACGCAACTCACCAGTAATCTGACGTACTTCCTCAGTGCCAAACAACTTGTCAACTTCTTGTTGTGTGTCGGCATCTAAGAAACCACCAAAGTCAAACTTCAATTTGGGGAACGAGGCATCGGTGTCAAACGACACACGAGTACGGACAATCTCAGCAGGGATACCACGCAGAGACAACTCTTTCTGATACTTACCTAAGCCTTGCAAGGCGGCAGGAGTAACTTGCAACAGGTAGATTGGGCCTGTTGGGTCATCAGCAGACACAACTGCCAAACGCTTTTGGTCAGAACAGGCTTTGATTTGTTTGCCTTGTGGAGTTACTTTGCTACCCCACGCGTTCTGTGGACAAGATGCACACAGGTCATTTTGTGGCTCAGTGGCTTGCACATCAGGCCCAACACCATCCAAAGAGAAACAGTCAGGGCTAGATGGTTCGCTCTCAGGAGTCCATGCCTTGGCGTACCAAGTCTTAGACAAGCGAGGGTTAGCACCTACAACAACCACGTCAAGGTTTGTTGTGTCAAGCACAGTCTCAGTACCGCCTTCGGCAATACGGAAGCGAGAGCCTTTGATAGAGATACGTGCAGTGGTTTCACCACTACCGATACCACCTGCCAATGACTGGGCTAGGATAGATGGAGCACCAACACGTTGTGCGAGGTGGGCGGGGACTTGCACGTTGGCAAGGGTAAGGGCATTGCTCATAGATATTCTCCTTTAGTGAGCGGTTAAGTTTCTACACGAGTGGCAGGTTTGCGGATATTGATTTCTAGTTTCGTACCATAGTTAACTCCGGGGGGTACGGCTTTGTTTGCCTCAATATATCCACGGACGGCAATCTTACTGATGCGTTTTTCTAACATGTCAAATGCTTCTTGTGTCCGTATGAAATCTAATACGGCATCCCAATCAGCTACGTTTGCATAGTCAGTGGTAGTAAGGAACGCAGTGCCATGCTTGGTCTTGAACGATGTCACACCTTGCACGTCAGCTTGTTCTTTAATCCATGCTTCTAACTTCTCCATCTTGGCTTTGATGGTGGACACTCTGTCCTTCACCTCAGCCTCCATAGATTCCTTCTGCGACCTCAGCTTCATGTAGGTCGCTACTACATCATCTACTTGTACAGTCATAGTGTCACCTAATAGTCTGTTGTTGAATTAAATCAAGAAGCAAGCCTTGCAGTTTCTGCTTATTTTTTAGTCGTTCATACATCCTGTACTCAAGGTCTGTCGCCTCGATGTGGATGACGTTCGATACATGCTTCTTGCCGATACGCTCAATGCGCCCGTTTGCCTGAACATATTGTTCGTTGCTAGTTATCGGGCCATACCAGATGATTGTTGACGCACTCGTGAGCGTTAAGCCGTGTGCCATCGTCGCAGGATGGGCAACCAACACATGTGGATGTTTAGCATGTTGAAAGTCATGGAAGATTTGGTTACGCTTCGATGCGGATACCGCACCATTCACAACACCAACCGACCAATGTTTCGACAGTTCTTTCTCCAACATATGTAGAGTACCCGTCAACGGTACAAACACAATCACCTTCTCCCCTGCTTCCTCAATGACCTCCTTTACTAAGTTCACACGGGGAGCGCAATCCAGTTCAATGTTCTGTCCATCATCACCATAGGCTACGCCACAGGCTATCTGTACTAACTTCTGAATCTTGACTGCTTCGTTCACTGCCGTGATAGTTCCATCGGCAGTCATCTCTGTCACAAAATGCTTGAGCATCTGTGAGTAATGCTTCTTCTGTTCCGCAGTTAACTCTACCTGTCGTGTCTGTATCACGGTGTCAGGTAAATCGAAACACTCATCTCTTGTATAACGTACCGCAGGTTGCAGTATGTGCTTCACAATATCAACGCTTTCAGGTCGTGGTACAAACTTCCACTGACCAATCTTCATCATCACCTGTTCACGGAAAGCCGTAAAGGTTTTGGTGCAATGAGGACTGCTTACCAACTTAGCCAATGCCCACGCATCTGTCGGGTCGTTAGGTGTGGGTGTGCCAGTCATCAACCACAAACGTGTTGATGGGTTTGCATCAATCCATCTACGGAATATTTTGAATCGTTGTGTCGATGGGTTACGTAGCACTGCCGCTTCATCGACAATCACTAAGTCAAACATACCCTTGGCTTCTTCAGCAATGATGTTGAACCCATCATGGTTGATTACATAGAAGTGCACATCTTTTGATAACAACTTCATGCGCTTCTCAGCAGTACCATGTAGCACCACGAACTTACGGTGAGGGAAACCAGTAAAGAGTGCGTCACCCCATACACGTTCCAGTGTGGACAGTGGAGACAGAATCAGTATCTTCTTTACATGCTTAGTCTTGATGAGATAGTCAGCCGCCCATAAAGCAGATTGAGTTTTACCAGTGCCGATTTCATTCAGCACTAACCCCCGTTGGTTGAGCGTCAAGAACGCAGCAGTATCTTTCTGATGGTCATACGGCGTGTACTGTCCGGGCCAGTCGTAGTAATGCAGGATAGGAGATGGTGCATTGATGCCGAGATTGCGCAGAACTTTAACCTCATCCAACTTGTGTGGTGTGAGCACAAGCGGTACGCCACGTAACTCTACGTGCTTAGCACTCGGTATGCTATCAAGCACCCGATTGGGGTTATTCAATTTCAGTGCAAGTGTTCTTGACTGTTCCACTACTACCATGTCACCACCTTTATAGTTTTAAAGTTCAATGTCTTCTATTGCTTGGTCAAGTGAACGGAGGGAGTCAGCGTCATACACTAAGAACCACCATCCACCTGCTTGTTGTATTTCTTCACCACACTTGCCCTGCAATACCGTTGGCTTCTTGGTCTTGTCAGCCTTGACCTCAATACCAATGAACTTGCCTTTCGCAATCGCAATGATGTCGGGTATGCCTGACTTCCCAAACCCATTGTTAGCAGGGAAGAAGTACCACACATCATGCTTCTTCAAGACCTCAACAACCTTACGTTTTACCTTGCCTTCGGGTGTCATAGCACTCATTGTATTCCTCTTTACGTCTCTGTCAAGTTTTATTTTATTAGGTTAAACCCTAGCCGAATCACAGTCGTGTCGAGCGGGGCAGAATCTACATAAACCCGATGGCTTAGCAGGCCAGTTGTCATGCTCAAGGCTTGTGTGAATACGTTGTATACGCTTCATCACCTCAGCCCATATAGCATTGACATCCCCCCGTAGGTACGTCTCGGTGTCAATCTCAAACGTCTTGAGCCACACCAGTGAAGTCTTTACCATCGTCACTTCGGGGTAGTGCTTGAACACTTGGGCGGCGAACAGTTCCATCTGAAACTGGTCGGTCTTACGCTTACCTGTTTTCCAATCCATGACGTTAGCCATGTTGCCATTGATTACAAGGATGTCAAGTTTAGAACGTAGCCATGCGTCAGCATCCCACCAACCTGTTGGTGTAAGGTTCTCATTCAGCACAAGTTCCTTCTCGATGTGCAGTTCACCACCTTTGGAGATGCGCTCGACTGACGAACACAGTGGTTCATAGTGTGCTATCTCTTGGGGCAATAGGCTATTCGCCTTGAGCCGATGTTCAAGGTACTCATGGATTCGTTCGCCGTACTTACTAGCCTCACCACCTGCATCAACAATGTCTTTGACAACACGCTGACGGAAGTAGCGGTAAGGGCAGTTCTCATACAACTTAATGGATGAGTAGGAGTGGCTAAGGCGCATAGTTTGTAGCCCCTCGGGGTGTCCTTGGGGTTCTCTGTTAAATTGAAAGTCCAGTGTACATCACTCGTGCATACGGCGCAAGATGTCATACTTTAATATTTCCAACTGGGCAATCACTTCGGTCACAGTCTCTAGCTTAGTGGAGTAGCGCAGGTATCTGTCGTCAGCCTTGAGTAAGATAAGCACATCGCTTGCACCCCCCTCCTCGACCCGTGCCAGTGCTGATTGCAACATGGCAACAACTTCCTCTTTGCGTCTATTCCCTACTACATCAGTCAAGTTTGTTATGTTCATTACGTATCTCCATAGTTTTCTGCGTAGCCTGATTCACAAGCTACTGGTAAATCGGCACACCAGCTAGGCGCAGTGGACATTACATCCACAAGATGTTTCTGTGCGTCAGTTGCATGTGATGCCGGGGCCGTGATGATAATCTCATCATGTACTTGAAAGGCAACGTGATAGTGTTGCCCAATGGTTGCCATCTGTTCGGATATAACAATGCGAGCCATCGCTTGGATGATGTTCTCTGTCGCCTTACCCCCGTAGATTTTTGTCCACGATAGGTCATCAGCCTGACCCACAAGCACTCGGTCTGTCACTGCCTTGCGGTAGGTACGTGCATCACCGATGTATTCATAGTTGCTTCCGTTCGCTCGCAGCGCAGGGTAACGGATATACAAACCGTTCGGCAGCCGTATCCCTTGCTCGTCATACTGCAACATCTTTGAGATTGTTCCTGTCTGCCTTGCCAAGATACCGCCCAGTGCGTGACCACACTTCTGCCATAGTTGCACAATCCTGTGGTTCTTCTGTCGGTACAAGCGAACGATACGCTCTGCTTCGGATAGTTCAATCTTTACACTGATGCCACCTTGCCCTATCTCTAGGGTACGTCTGAACTTCTCAGCACCCATGCCATAGCCTAGCCCCAAGATACAAGTCTTGCCAACGAATCGCTCTACCTTATCTTTCTTGGTGATGGTTCGACCATACACTTCGGATGCAAACTCAGAGTACACATCTCGGTTCTCTGCGAACGCACTTAGTAAGTCGTGTTGTTCTGCGACCCATGCAATCATCCGAGCTTCTATCTGTGATGAATCACATGCCACAAGAACTTGTCCTGTGGGTGCTCTCAGTGCCCGCCGTATCGTGTTGTTACCACGGGCAGGTAAGTTCTGCAAGTTCAGCTTGTCACCCCCCGAAAACCTGCCTGTGTGCGCACCATAATAGTTGAGCATGATTGGCAGGCGACCTCGCTCGGACACACCAATCAAATTGAGGGTGCGAGTT
>Ga0181345_100017_pt1 | contig 9185 bp, 11 predicted proteins | sample Su13VDMM15SN_FD_130107 | JGI IMG/M metagenome (GOLD analysis project Ga0181345, IMG submission 130107) | Freshwater viral communities from Lake Michigan, USA - Su13.VD.MM15.S.N | ecosystem: Environmental > Aquatic > Freshwater > Lake | place: USA: Michigan | collected 2013-07-15 | reverse complement strand
GGAACGCCGTTCCTCATGCCGTGAGGCTCTGGCGTGCCATTGGGCCACAAGGCGCAGCCGAGCGAATAGCCGATTTGAAACGGCTTGCTGTATCCGCATCCGCCCATGACGATCTCGCCATTCTTGCCAAGCGTGAAGCCGGCGACCTCCGCGACGCTGCGCGTGATCTCGACGATATGGGGCCTGCCGTTGTCGAGAATGATCGGAGCGAAGACGCGAAACCGCGCCGACATGCCGGACGAGCTGCGGTGCGTACACACGACTCGCAGGGTGGATTTCACAGGAACGATTTTTTCCAGCTTGGCGCGGCGGTACTCATGCAGCGCGGCAAGCCCCTCTTTGCCGTAGAGCGCGACGCAATCGCCCGCGGCGATGTTATCGGCCCAAAGGCCGCGATCGGCGGGATAGGTCTCGCCGTTGGGGAACTGAACTGCGGTTATCTTCTTTGACGTGGCCATGGCTTACTCCGGTTGAGTGTGAAGGCCGGGGATGGCGCTTCGTTCTGTGGCCAGCTAGGCCACAGTGTCGAAACGTCACGCCAACTTGCGACCGTAGTGCGAGGCGGCGCACGCGCCAGCCATGACACCGTGATTGCTGCGGACCGCCTCGCGCTTCTCACGGATGACGACGCGATTGCGCGCGTCCGAGATGATATTTTCGGCGGCGGCCTGGCCCATGCGCTTTGCGTAAGCGATGGCCTCGCCAACGGTGAGACCGGACGCCAGCGCGTCCAGAACGTGAGACATCCCCATATCAACGCCGTCGACGTAAGCGCCAGCGCGCGCGTTACGGACATCCTGTTCGGTGGCGGTCGTGTTGGCCATGGTCTCAAACTCCTTTGCGCCGCGGCGCGTTCCGGTGTCAAAACGTGTAAACGCATCAATTCGCTCTGTCAACACATACTCAACACGTCCAGAACGTTTTTGTTTCCCAACCCCTCATAGTGGTATCGGCCCCCTCTCATGTCATATCGCCTCTTTCCCATACTCACCCAAGCCATACAGCCACGTTCTGCCCCGCCGCCAAGTATTAAAAGCCCTCTATACTTATCGCGCCATCTCGCAGCCCCGATACCACTAGACGCCCCCAAAGTGGTATCGGGCCTCTATTCTACTCCTAGCCATCTGTTTTGCTCTAACGACTCTTTGAGTTCTACGGACTACTAGCTAACAGGGCTTTGAGAGCTGAAACAGGGATACTCAAATGTGCTTTAGACCCTTTAGTGGCGACGGCTGAAAGCCGCCTCTTTACCCCCTTAAGGGGGTAAGACGGTTTCATCGCCACACGGCCGGATCGGCGCTGAGAATGTTCAGGGCTGAACGATTTAGGCCCGTTATGAGCTTGCCGTATTATGGAACGTAAAAGCATGTTCCGGCTTCGCCTCGAGCTAAAGCCGCCTCCTACACGCGGGCGTGCACGCTACACGCGCGTAAGGGCGTAGCATGCGCAACGTGAGTAGGGCTCAACGTGAGTATGATACGCAAACACGCTAAGTCATTGAGATCATTGAACCCTAGACGCATGGGCTTGCCCTAGTGTCGCCGGCCCCTCGATCGAGCACGCCTGGAAGCTTTTAGACCCCCTAGGGGGAGTGGGGTAGGGGAGGGGGCCGTCAGGCCAGCCGCGATGAACTCCCGCAGAGGCCGGAGAAATCCCAACACAAAATGCGTATAGGCTCAAAGACGCTTTGTATCTCAACGGCCATACCGTCTCTGAGTAAAAATCGGCCGAAAATTCCGCCCCACACTCAAGTTGTCTTCGAGACCTCACGACCCAAAGACCCAAAGACCCGCAGGCCAAAAATTCCGATGCGCTGGCTCTTGACGGCCCATTGACCGCGGCGTCAGTAGGGTCTAAGACGTCAGGACCGTTCACTCTCAGGAGCCTCCCCATGGGCCGACAGGAAGACCTAGACGCCGCTTATGCCGAGCTGGAGCGCCGGAAGAACCCCGAGCCTTGCGGCCTGTGCCACGGCGCGGGCGTGAACAATAACAGTCGGCTCTGGCCGGGGCGTATCGCGTGCCGAGCGTGCAAGGGCTCGGGGGTCGAGGAGCCTTACACCGTGGCCGGACCCGGCGGTGAGCGCGTCATCGTGACGATGGAGGACATCAAGGCGATCATGGACAAGAAGCTCCACGTCGGCCAGATCAGCTCCAGGCAGGGTGACGGCTCCCGGCCCTACGCGGTGTTCTCCAAGCGCGAGTGCGCCGCGGAGATCGCCGAGATGGTCAATCGCAGGTTCAACAGCCGAGCAGGAGAGAAGTGATGCCCAAGGATGAAAAGCTGTTTGAGTATGACGACGGCCTGCCGCCCGCGTGGGTCTGTCTGATCGTCGTGCTGACGATGCCGTTCTGGCTCCCGTTCGCACTCGTGGCCGCGATGCTGTGCCGGTGGAGGGCGCTATGATGCACGTCCTCGACAGCGCGATCCTGTGGGTCATCCTAGCCTGCTCGATCGCATACGGAGTTCGCAACACATGACCCGCCTCATCGGATACGCCAGGGTCTCGACGACCGATCAGGAAGCCGGGCTCGACGCGCAGCTCCGTGATCTGTTCGCCGCCGGCTGCGCCGCGTGGGAGACCTACACGGAGCGGACGTCGGCGGTCGGGAGCCGGCCCGGCTTGGAGACGGTCCTAGGGCAGCTCCAGAAGGGCGACACGCTCGTCGTCACCAAGCTCGATCGCCTGGCCCGCAACGTCGCTCACCTGTGCGAGATCGTCGAGCGCATCAAGGCTCGGGGCGCGTCGCTGCGCATCCTCGCCATGGGGCTCGACACCGGGACGCCGACCGGGACGCTGATGCTCAACGTCCTCGGGGCGGTGGCGCAGTTCGAGCGCGAGATCATGCTGGAGCGCCAGCGTGAGGGGATCGCCAAAGCCAAGGCCGCGGGGAAGTACCGGGGGCGCGCAGCCAAGCACGACCCGGCCGACGTCAAGGCGACGCACGCCCGTCACGTCGCCGAGCGCGCGGCGGACCCGATCGACCTGACGGCATGCAACTTCGGCCTGTCAGCCCGGCAGGTCCAGAGGATCGTGCGCGGCAAATGAACCAGACTTGCCGGCGGGCGTTCCTTCCGGCAAGTTGCGTCGCCCAACCCCAACAGGAGGCCACCACGGCCAAAGCACCACGCAAGACGCCCGCGCCGCTCGGCACGCCCGAGAACCCGAGCAACACGGTCCAGGCCCCGATCGCGCCCGCCCCGAACCCCGACGAGCCCACGCCCGGCGTCATCGACCCCGAGGCCAACCCGGCGAGCAATCAGACCGACAGCCCCGTGCCGTCGTCCGAGCTGCCGACCGGCCCGCTGCCGCCGAGCGCCACCACGGTCGGCGAGCCCGAGACCGACGATGACGGCAAGGGCAAGCCCGAGACCGCGCAGGCCGCGATCGAGCGCGTCAAGAAGGGCGAGTTCGCCACCGACGAGGACCGCCAGGCGGCGATGAAGCGCTGGCCCAACCTGTTCGCCGAGACCGCCAAGAAGTAGGCTTTCCAGCCGGCCGGCAATCTGCTACCCCTCGGGCAATCAACCCGAGGGGTTTTTCATGATCTCGCGCGCCGCCACCCTTCCCGTCCTCTCCGGCTCCGGGGCCACTCTGGTCGCCCTGCCGCCGGTCTCGATCTACGCCTACCCTCCGGGGCAGGGCGGCACGACCACCAACCGGCCGGCTTCGCCCAAGGCCCGCGACGAATACTACGACACCGACCTGCGGGAGCCGATCTTCTACAACGCCGGCCGCGCTCGGTGGGAGAGCTTCACGGGCGAAAGCCGCGCGTGATGGTCGCGCCGCTCGGGATGGATCAGACGCTCTACGACTTCCTGCTTCCCTACCGGGCGGCCGAGGACCGGACAGTCGCGCAGCGCAAGACCAACCCCCGCGCGCTGCGCCAGGACGACACGCTGCGCCGGCTGGAGTGGCGCGGCTGGCTCCAGTGGGTCAAGACCGTCCCGGTCGGCCCCGGCTCGATCTTCACGGCCGCCTCGATCGACGCCTACTACCGGATCACGGACGACGGGATCGCTGCGATGGAGCGCTTCGAGAATGGCTGAGTATCCGGTCAAGAACGGCGCTGGAGCCGACATCGTCACCGGCTATGACGTCGACGCGCACCCCTTCGTGCCGCGCGATCCGGCCGGCGACTATCCCGTCAAGAACGGTCTCGGCCAGAACATTATCGCCGCGGCCCCGACGCTGACGAAGACGTGGCCGACCCGGCCTGACGGCCAGCGTGTCGTCAGCCGCTATCCGGTCAAGGACGGCCTCGGGGGCGACATCGTCCTTGGCACGGGTGGGGTGTCCTACGATGCCGATGCCGTGGCACTGTTCGCTCGCATGGCTGCGGCTGGCGAGGAACCGAGCGCGGCCCGCAAGCTGCTCTACAACACCGCCATCGTTGACTGGAAAGCGTCCGGCTTCTGGGCCGATTGCCGAGGCCTTTACGTCATGGCAAGCCACGGTCCGATCAGCGGTCGGATGAACTGGAAGGGCGACATCTACAATCTGACGCCGGTAAACTCGCCGGCCTTCACGATCGATCGTGGCTATCTGTCGGACGGCTCGTCCAGCTATCTCGACACCGGCTACGACCCGCTGACCGTCAACGAAGGCTTTACGCAGGACAGCGGCCATATTGGCGTCTGGTCGCGCACAGACGGGCAAAGCGCGGCATCAGATTGCGGCAACGGCAACACCATTATTCTGGCGCGTAGCACGACGGATGTCGTGTTCCACCGGATTAACGCATCAGGGTCCGCGAGCGTCGCTAACACGGATGGCCGGGGGCATTTTGTCGCCAACCGCATCGTCTCAACCAACTCGCGCGTCAACCGTAACGGCTCGCTGCTTGCAAACAGCGTTTTGGCTTCGGCCAGCATGGCCAGCGGAAATTTCCGTTTCTGCGGGCGCAGCACGACGGTCCAGTATTCGGCCCGCCAACAGGCTCTCGGACATTTCGGTGTCGGGCTGTCCGAAGCCGAGATCGCCGCAGCCTACGCCACAGCCCTCACCCTCTTCATCGCGATAGGAGCCGCCTGATGGCCGCACAAGCATGGATCATCCTGACGACCGCACAGGCCGATGCATCGGTTCTGCTCAACGATCAGAACGCCGCTGTCGATCCGCGCGAGATCGACAACCCGCTTGCCAACAACCTGGGAGAGGGCACGCTGCTCGGCAAGCGCGTCCTGCCGGCTCGCATCCTCAACGATCCTGGCTATTCCCGCTGGCAGCCGTCGCTCGGCTCACTGCCGATCCGGACCATGGATGCGGACGTGCTGTTCCTGCCGGTTCTGGAGGGGCAGTAGAGCCCATCACCCTTTACAGGGCAGAGGGGCTAGACCAGCCCCTCCAGCTCGGCCGGGATCGCGACGAGGTCTAGCACGTCACCATGACGTTCCGGGGCCGGCAGGGGCGCGGCGACCGGCAGCGCGATCGGCAGCGGCCGGGCCTGCATGCTGACAGCCATCCCCATCTGCGCGGTCTGGAGCGCTGCGATGATGACGTCGTCGCTGCGGCCTGTGTCGACCCGGAGCCGCTGGACGAACTTCTCCGGCCACATCTTCTCCAGAACCCATTTGATATTGTTCGAGATGACCGTGGCCATCTTGGCGTCGGTGTTGCCGTACATCGTGCGTGGGTCCGACGTGTCGATCTCTACGAGAATTTCAAGCATCTGGTCGCGGCACTCCAGCAGCGCCTCCTCGAACATCTCGGCCAGCTCGGGATGCTTCTTCATCGCCTGCTTCATCGCCGTCCACGACGTCTCCGCGGTGCGGCAGGCGCGCGTCGGGAGCTGGCCTTGACGGATGTAGTCGAGAACCTGCATGAACTTGGGGAAGGTTTCAGCGGGCAAGGTCAAGGCGGGGCTCCATGGCTCAAAACAATGACGGCGTCAGCGTCCAGACAAACCGGCAGCTCGCCGAGCATATTGCACGGTTCAGGAACGACCCGCTAGGCTTCGTCATGTTCGCCTTCCCGTGGGGCCAGGCGGGGACCAAGCTCGCCAGCAAGGCCGGGCCGGAGCCGTGGCAGAAAGACCTCCTCATCAAGCTCGGGGAGCACTGCCGCACGAACGCCGAGCTGCGCGACATCGGGCTCGACTATGAGGTCTGGCGCTCGGCCGTCGCGTCTGGCCACGGCGTCGGCAAGAGCGCGATCGTGGCCTGGCTGATCTACTGGCTGATGTCGACCCGGCCGGACTGCCGCGGCGTCGTCACGGCCAACACCGGAGCGCAGCTCGAAACCCGCACCTGGCCCGAGCTGTCGAAGTGGCACGATCTCGCCATCAACAAGCACTGGTTCACATGGACGGCGTCGTCGTTCTTCTTCTCGCAGTACCCCGAGGAGAAGCGCAAGAATTACATGGTCTCGGCGCAGACCGTCTCGAAGGACAACACCGAAGCGTTTCAGGGTCTTCACAATGAAGGCTCCGCGGTCTTCGTCATCAAGGACGAGGCGTCAGGTATCGACGAGAAGATTTACGAAGTCGCCGAAGGCGCGCTCACGGACGGCGAGCCGTTCAGCTTCGACTTCGGCAACCCGACGCAGCCACAAGGCCCCTTCTTCGACGCGTTCACGAAGCACTCCAACATCTATACTTACCTGCGCCACGTCGACAGCCGTGAAGTCTCCCACACGAACAAGAACCAGCTCCAGAACATCATCGACAAGTACGGGGCCGACAGCGATCAGGCCAAGTACCGCGTCTACGGCCAGTTCCCGACCCGCTCCTATAACGGCTTCATCACGCCCGAGGAAGTGCGCGCGGCGCAGGAGCGCAAGGAGTACGGCGACCCCGACACCGCCCTCATCATGGGTATCGACGTGGCTCGCTACGGCGACGACGACACGGTGTTCTATTTCCGGCGCGGGCGCGACGCGCGCTCGATCCCGATGATGACCTTCAACGGGCTCGACACCACGCAGGTCACAGAGCAGGTCGCGATCCAAGTCGCCAAGCACAAGCCGGACGGGATCATCGTCGAGAGCATCGGCCCCGGCGTCGGCGTGATCGACCAGCTTCGCGCTCGCAACATCCGCGTGATCGAAGTGCACCCCGGCTCGCGCGCCGACAAGTACCAGATTTTCTCGAACAAGCGGGCCGAGTGGTGGAGCCGGATGAAGGACTGGCTCGACCACGGCTGCTTGCCGATGGACCCGGAGCTGGACGAACAGCTCACCACGATCACCTACTTCCTCAACAAGTCGACGAACCTGATGCAAATGGAGAGCAAGGCCGACATGAAGGAGCGCGGTCTGCCGTCGCCCGACAAGGCCGACGCCCTGGCGCTCACCTTCGCGACGAAGGTCTCGCCGAAGACGCGGCGCGTCAACGGCACCTATTCAGGCCAGACCGCGCTCACCGACTACAATGTCCTCGATTATGGACAGCCTGCCATCTAGCGTGTAGACAGAACGCTTCTCGAAGGGGCCGACGCATGTCGATGTTCAAAGGGCCGAAAGCGCCACCGCCGCCCGGTAGCCCGCCGCCACCGCCGGAGCGGAGCAGCGCTGAAATTCAAGAGCTGGCCGCCGCGCAGAGGAAGAAGTATTCGCAGGGGGCGGGGGGCCGGGCGAATACGGTCTTCACGGGCGGCCTCGGGGTTGTCGATGAAGGGGCGGGAACAAGGCTGCTTGGCGGGGGCATGTAATGGCCAAGTATGACGACGGCCGGTGGGCTATCGACCGCTACAATCAGGCCCGCCAGCTCCGCATGCCCTACGAGAGCGAATGGCGGCGCAGCGCGGCTTACTGCCTGCCGACGCAGTTCCACCTATGGCAGACGGTCGGCTCGGCCCCCATCACGCCAAACAACCCGGCGACGACCGTCCAGTTCGCTCACGACAGCACGGCGCGAAAGGCCGTGCCGAAGTTCACGACGATCTGTCATCGGCTGGCCACCCCGAAGTCGCAGGTCTGGCACAAGGCCGCCGCCTCGAACCGCGACCTGATGAAGATCAGGGCCGTGCAGCTCTACTTCGGCGAGCTGAACCGCGTCGTGTGGGCCGCCCGATATGAAGCCAAGGCGCGCTTCTCGGCCGCGCAGACGCTCCACTATGCGTCGCAGGGCGTCTACGGGACCGGCGTGAAGTTCATCTCCAGCCGGCGCAAGACGCCGCTCAGCCCCCGTTCGGGGCTCCACTACCGGAACGTTAATCTGCGCGACGTCTATGTCCTGCTCGACGAGGAGGGCAACGTCGACACGGTGTTCCGTGATCTGTGGCTGACGGCCCGCCAGGCGGAACAGAAGTTCAAGATGGAGCGCCTGCCGCAGCGCGTGAAGAACGAGCTGGCGAAGCCCAATCCAAGCGAGACCGAGAAGTTCCACTTCATCCACGCGGTCATGCCGCGGGAGGACTACGAGCCCGGCCGCATGGACGCCCGCCGCTACCCCCTGGCCTCCGTCTATGTCGGGGTCGAGGAGAAGTGTCTCATGGACGAGGCAGGGGGCTATAGCACCTGGCCCTACATCGTCAGCCGCCACTTCCCCGACGAGGTCTATGGCGTGAGCCCGGCGCAGTTCGCGCGCGAGGCGATCGGCTCGGCCAACGCCATGAAGAAGACGCTGCTCAAGCAGGGGCAGAAGGCCGTCGATCCGGTCCTGATCGGCTTCGACGACGGCATCGTCAACGGGCGCGTCGACATGCGGCCGGGGGCCTACAACCCCGGCGGCGTGGACAGCCAGGGTCGCAAGCTCATCCAGACGCTCGACGTCGGCCGGGTCGACATCGGCGCGGAGCTGTTGCAGGCCGAGCAGCGCGACATCGAAGACGCCTTCTTCGTCAAGCTGTTCCAAATTCTCGTCGACACGCCCGAGATGACCGCCACGGAGGTCATGGAGCGCGTCGCCGAGAAGGCCGCGTTGCTCGCGCCGACCATGGAGCAGATGCAGTCGGAAGACCTCTCGCCGTCCTTCGAGCGCGAGATCGACGTGCTGGATCAGCTCGGCCGCTTGCCCGAGATGCCGCCCGAGCTGATCGAGGCAGAGGGCGAATACGACGTCATCTGGACCTCGCCTCTCGCCAAGTCGCAACGCGCCGAGGAGGTATCGGGCTTCACCCGCATCGTCGAGATGGCCACGGCCGCGGCGCAGGTCACGCAGGACACGAAGCCGCTTCGCCGGATCAACTTCGACCGCGCGATCCCCGAGATCGCCGACGTGCTCTCCGTGCCGCCCGAGTGGCTG
>Ga0181345_100016_pt1 | contig 9310 bp, 13 predicted proteins | sample Su13VDMM15SN_FD_130107 | JGI IMG/M metagenome (GOLD analysis project Ga0181345, IMG submission 130107) | Freshwater viral communities from Lake Michigan, USA - Su13.VD.MM15.S.N | ecosystem: Environmental > Aquatic > Freshwater > Lake | place: USA: Michigan | collected 2013-07-15 | reverse complement strand
TGTACAAGGCGCAGGCCGTACATCGTCTGGCCTGTCCATGCTGATGGGCGCTGCTGGTAAGGGTATCCGCCAAGTTGTTGGTCACATCGACGGTGATGTGATTAAACCTATTGTCCAACGTCAGTTCGTATACAACATGCGCTACGACGACGATGAATCTATTAAGGGTGATGTACAAGTCATCGCCAAAGGCGCAATTAACTTGGCTGTCAAAGAGACTGTCAACGTGCGTCGTATCGAATTCCTTAATGCAACCGCCAATGAAATCGACATGTCGATTCTTGGTAAGGATGGTCGCGCCGCGATTCTTCGTGAAGTGGCTAAAGGGTTGCAGATGTCTGTGGATGAACTCATTCCATCTCGGGATAAACTTGCGTATCAAGGCCGCATAGCAGCGGCTGCTGAACAAACACAAGCTCTTGCTGCCCAACAGCAGCAACCAGCAGGTGCAGCACTTCAGCCTGATGGCACACCCAAAGGTGGCATGGAAGCAAACACAGTCATGAATCGCAGTGGGGGTCAACCGTGATACGTCCTGACCCATCAGTTGTAAAGGCTCTTTCTGTCGCTGTGCGTCAGCATCCAGAACTTCTGGACTGGTTGGCTACATGGCGTATGCACGAGCTAGAGCAACTACCATCTGCGGTAAACAACGCGGCATTGATGCAGGGGCGATGCCAAGTTTTGGGTGAGATTTACAAACTCGCCAAAGAGTCCCCTGAACTAGCGGCAAAGTCATGATATGACTCGCCGTCTAATCCACGCATACCGATAGGAGCGTTTTACTATGGCACTTCCAGAGCAAATTCGTAAACAGACCGAGGCAGTTCAAGAACTGTATAAGCAACTCAATGGTGATGGAACCAATGGCGAGGAACAAAATTCTTCCGCCGACGGTGGAACTCCGCCCAATAATGACGCTAATACACGCACTCCGACCGCCGACGATGATGCTGGTTCGAACAATGCTGCCCAGTCATCTAGTGTTGAGCACACGAAAGATGATGGAAAAGGCTCAGAGGATAATCTATCTCAGAAATATCGCACTCTCCAAGGCATGTACAACGCCGAAGTTCCTCGCCTGCATGGGCAGAACAAAGAACTTTCAGGTCGTTTGCAGCAGATGGAGCAATTGTTGGCAACGATTTCTGCGCAACAGTCTTCAGGTCGCTCAGGGCAATCAAGTATTGACCCGCTAGTTACTGAGAAAGACCAAGAGGAATATGGGGAGTCACTAGACGTTATGCGTCGTGTGACACGAGAGGAGTTAATTCCTGTTGCCCAGAAAATTGCACAGCTTGACCGTTTACTTCAGCAATTTCAGACTAACGTAGTGCCACAGGTGAATAACCTTGCACATCGTCAAGCTGCAACTGTCGAACAACAATTTTGGATGGAGTTGACAAACTATATTCCAAACTGGAAAGCTATCAATGAAGACCCAGACTTCCAGTCTTGGCTTCTTGAGACCGACCCGTTGTCTGGTATTAGTCGCCAAACCATTCTTGAGGACGCTCAACGTGGCCTCGATGTGCGCAGAGTAGTTAACTTCTTTAAGTCTTGGCTTGAAATAACTGGACAAGTCACTGCTGCTCAAAACACCCGCCGGAATGTGTCTGCTTCTGAGTTGGAACGCCAAGTTACCCCCGGTAAGGGACGTAGCACAGGTGCACCAGCAGGAACAAACGCCAAGAACTACAGCCCTGATGACATCAAAACTTTTTTCAACGATGTTCGTCAAGGTAAGTACAAAGGACGTGAAGCAGAGCGTGACCGCATCGAACGTGACATTTTCTCTGCACAGAGAGAAGGTCGCATAATTGTTAACGCTTGATTAGAGGAGTAATATCATGGCATTTCCCGTAGCCGCAGGCCGCCCGAACTATTCGGGTAACTTCATTCCAGAGATTTGGTCTGGCAAACTCATCGAGAATTTCTACGACGCCACCGTGCTCGCAGCAATCTCTAACACTAACTACGAAGGTGAAATTCGTAAAATGGGTGACACGGTTAACATCCGTACCACTCCTGAAATCACCATCAAGACTTACGTTAAGGGCCAAACCCTGAGCGTTGAGAATCCTGATAAGCCAAAAATCCAATTGGTTATCGACAAGGGCGAGTACTTTGCCTGTATCGAAGACGACGTGGATAAGGTTCAAGCCGATGTGAACATGATGGACACTTGGTCTAAAGACGCTTCTGAGCGTATGAAGATTAAGATTGACCAACGTGTTTTGACAGATATTCTTCCAAGCATTTCTTCCTTGAACAAAGGTGCATCTGCCGGTCGTATCTCTGGCAACATTGACTTGGGTACATCTGGTTCGGCTATCGCTATTACTAAGACCAACGTCCTTGAATACATCGTAGACATGGGCACTGTTCTTGACGAAGCAAACTGCCCTGAATCTGACCGTTTCTTGATTATTCCAGCTAAGATGGCTGGTTTCATTAAGAAGTCAGACCTGAAGGATGCTTCTATCACTGGTGATAGCGTTTCTGTGTTGCGTAACGGTCGCTTGGGCATGATTGACCGCTTTACTGTCTATGTAAGCCACAACTTATCTGTGACTTCTGGCAAGTTCAGCATCATTTCTGGTCACAAGATGGGCTTTACTTTTGCTTCACAGATGACTGAGATGGAGTCTTTGCGTGCAGAGTCTACCTTCGGTAACGTCATTCGTGGCTTGCAAGTTTACGGCTACCAAGTTGTTAAACCTGAAGCATTGGCACAAGGTATCGTTACTTTAGCGTAACCAACTGGGGGGCTTCGGCCTCCCATTCTTAACTTTTTTGGAGATTTAAAATGGCTACATACACTGACTCTCTGGGCTTTAATAAAGGCTCGGCTGCTTACCCTGCGGATTCTCTTAACAAGACTGTTCGCGTGGAACTTACGCTTGATTTTCCTAAAATCATTGCGGCACGTTCTGCTGCTGGTGCTACTGCACTGGCTGCTTCTGATGTGATGGAAATTATCCCTATCCCTGCTGGCACTATTGTGTCTAACGTAGGTATGGTGGTAACTACCGCCGCTGGCGTCACTAGCACCATCTCTATCGGTGACGGCTCTGCCGCCGCTGGTTACTTGGCTGCTACTTCAGCGAACGCTACTGGTACTTCTGGTGGTGTTCCTGTGTTGTCGTCTGGTGCATTTGCTCCCACTCTGAGTGGTGGTAAGGTGTACGCTGCTGCTGATACTATCGACATCACGCTTGGTACTGCTGTACCAGCCGCTGCTGTTGTGCGTGTCTTCGCATTGTTGACAGACATCAACTAAAAGTCGGGGGGCTAAAAGCCCCCCTTCTTACACTAGGAGAACAATATGTCAAATGTAACGGCTGTACATACAGACGCAACAGGTACTTTAGCTACTGGGCGGCGTCAACTACGTGGGTATCACACAATCAGCGGTGGTACTGCTGGTGATGTTATCTTTCGTGACGGCGGTGCTTCTGGTACTGTGAGGTTGCAGTTTAATATTGGAACTGGCACACAACCCATCGTGATGGAAATTCCTGACGATGGTATTTTGTTTACTACCGATGTGCATGTAACCCTTCCTGCAACAGCAAAGACTACTGCGTTCTTACAGGTTGTGTAATGGCTACCAAGAAAAAGGGCGTTAACCTGTCCGTAGGTCGTGGTGAGAAACTACCTGTATCGCAGGGTGCTGGGTTGACCGCTAAAGGTCGTGCTAAGTACAATGCAGCAACAGGCTCAAATTTAAAAGCTCCACAGCCTGAAGGTGGTAAACGCAAGGATTCTTTTTGTGCACGTATGTCTGGTATGCCCGGGCCTATGAAGGACGAGAAGGGTAAACCAACACGTAAAGCAGCAGCACTCGCAAGGTGGAAATGCTAATGGCTACAAAAACAAAATCCAAAGTAAACGCAGCAGGCAACTATACTAAGCCCGAGTTGCGTAAACGTATTGTGTCGCAAGTAAAAGCTGCGGCAACGCAGGGCACAGGTGCAGGCCAGTGGTCGGCACGTAAAGCACAACTTGTTGCTAAGAAATATAAGGCTGCTGGCGGAGGGTACAAAGATTGAAAGCCCCGCAGAAGTCTCTCAAAGATTGGGGTGACCAGAAGTGGCGCACCAAGAGCGGTAAACCTTCGAGTAAGACCGGAGAACGGTATTTACCCGAGGCTGCAATAAAAGCGTTGACCCCCGCAGAGTATGCGGCGACTACCAAAGCAAAGCGTGATGGTAAAGCAAAAGGTCAACAGTTTGTAAAACAACCCGCTAAAATAGCGAGTAAGACATCCAAGTACCGATAGGAGTTTTTAAATGGCACGTTTTCTAAGAAACAAAAACGATGGTTTTATCTACGACTACACAGAACTGTTGGCTGAGAACCCATTGGTTGAGGAAGTAACTGAGGAAGAAGCGTTTCCTGAGAAGTTCATTCCAAAGAAACAGACTGGTCGTAAGACAGGCTTAAAGCTAGAGACTCCTGAGGAAGAAATCCCAGTTGAGCCTCCTGTTGAAAACCATGAACTCAACGCTGATGCTTCTAAGGGATTACCCGAATGACACTCAATGATGTAGTCACCGAGGCTCGTCGCCTTCTACAAGACATTAGTGCACCTCAACGCTATAGCGATGCGGTGTTACTTGGCTTTGCCAATCAAACGCTCAAGCGTATGTCTGTATTGCGCCCCGACCTCTTTGCCTACATCGGGGATATTACATGCACGGCTGGGACTGTTATTCAGTCTCCCCCGACTGATTCGGTTCGTGTCATAGAAATTTTCCAAGTCAAGGATGGCTCAGGTGTAACGGAAGTTGACCGCACTGCCCTTGACCAGACATACCCCGGCTGGATGAACGATACCGCTGGCCCAACGGTCAACTGGATGCGCCATGTGCGCAACCCCAACAAGTTCTTCATCTACCCCAAAGCCCCCGCAGGTCTAATCCTTATCGGGGAATACGCACAAACACCGCCCAACTATGCTGGCGGAGATACCGTGGCTTTGCTGCCCGATGCTTTCTTCCCTGTTGTGGTTGACGGTACTGTGTTCTTAGCTGAATCCGTAGATAATGAGCATGTAAACTCTAACCGTGCGCAGTTGTTCCAACAAGCATTTACCCAAGCACTTGGTGTGAGCGCACAGGCAAGGTCACTGACTGACACGGAAGAAGCGGGTCTATCTAAAGAACAGGTAATCGCCTCATGAGTACTCGCACATTTCTCTCGTTGGCTACACGCCTTGCGGCAAGTGTACCGGGCTGTCCGCAGCCAATCTTAGAGCAACATATTCGTGATTCAGCGATTGATACGTGCGAGCGTACGCTTGCATGGCGTTATCAGCAACCTTCAATCCGTCTGACCCCGGGCGTGTATGAGTATCCATACAACAACCCAACTCAGACTGAAGTTCACGCCTTTCTTACAGCCACAGTAAACGGTGCACCACTCTCGCCTTTGACGCTTGAGCAGTTGTATGACACCTACCCCCAGTGGCCTAACTTAGATGTAAACCAGCGGTCTACCCCGCAATATATTTGCCAGTTAGACCCTGACAGCTTTGTTCTTGCCCCTCTACCTGATGACTCTGTAGCTTACGACCTCAGGATGATTGCGGTTCTAAAGCCCTTACGTACGTCTACAGGAATGGACAAGTCAATCTTTGACGACCTAGAGAACGTCATCATGCACGGTGCGTTGCAGCATCTCCTTGTCATGCCAAACAAAAACTGGAGTGACCGTGAGTTGGCTACGTATCATGCCAAGCAATATCTTTCAAAAATAACCGAGCGCAGAGCAAGAGCTAATCTAGGTGCAGCCCGTGCCTCGATGAGTGTGCAGATGCGCCCTTTAGCGTGAGGACACTATGGCTGCTGATGTCATTCGTTTAGTAGAAGGTGATGAAAAGCCAGTCATTGTTTTGACGTTGACTGATGACTTAACTGGTTCGCCTATTGATTTGTCTTTGGGTACGACGGTTGTCACAATTAAGTTTCGTGAATCTGGTACAACTACACTGTTGTCCACTATTGCTACATCAAAGCTGAGTGGCGGCACAACTGGACAAGTGCAATTTAACTTTACTGGTGGTGTGCTTAATGTAGACCCCGGCATGTATGAAGGCGAGATTGTGATTAACTTTAACGGTGAAGTACAGACTGTGTATGACACCTTACGCTTTACGGTTAGAGAGAGCTTTTAATGTCTAACATCCGTGCCTCTGCTGTCGTAACAACTCTACTGGTAGCTGCCGTTTCGGCAGTCTCTATTGGTATTGCTGCTGCGGGCGGAGTTACGGCTACAGCCCAGCCAAACACGGTCATCCGTGCGTCTGCGTTTGTTGTACCTACTACCACGTTGGAGAATCAGACACTTGTTATGTCTGACTTCCGTGCGTTCTTTATTGACCGGATTAGCATTGACGTAGCTACGGCTACGGATGCTGTAGCTATTTCATTTAATACCTCGTTCACAGACTCTGTGACGATGACTGATGCAATCAATCGGATGTTCTATGGCAACATCGACTTTGACCCACTAGACCCTGATGCCGACCCTGACCCCATTGTCATGGCGGATGTAAATGCAAAGAACGTAGGGAAAACCCTTACAGATACAGCAACAGCAACGGATAGCCCAGCTAAGACTCCCGGCAAGGCGGTAACTGACTCAGTTACTTCTGCCGATGTAATCACCACCAAAGATGTTGGTAAGTCGCTGACTGACACGGCTACCACTAACGACACCATCAATACATTCAACACAGACAAAGTTCTTGTTGATAGTGCAACGGCTACAGACGCAGCGGCTAAAAACTTCGCACGTCCAAATGTTGCTGATTCAGTGACTACGGCTGATGATTCTTCACGCCAGCCGGGGTTGAGTAAGACTGAGACAGTAACTGCTTCCGATACGCTGAACAACTTCAATATAGGGGTAAACCCTAGTGATGCGGCAACAGCAACGGATGCGGTCAACACTTTTGCAGTCAATAAGGTTCTGACTGACTCCGTTGAGATGACGGACTTTATTGCTAAGACACCGGGCTATGCGTTTGACTTTGACGTAGTGGATGCTGACGCTGACCCAGACCCAGTGACTATGGGTGATGTGATGGCTAAGTCGCTTACTCGTCCTAACATTACAGACACGGCTACTGCTATTGATGCCCCAGCCTTTACAGTGGGTGATGTACAAACTGATTCTGTGACTATGGCAGATGCCGCAGCCTTTACAGTAGGTGATGTACAGACAGACTCTGTAACTGCAACAGATGCAGCGGCTCTTAATTTTGGGGGCGTACAGACTGATTCTGTAACGATGGCAGACGCCATCAATACGTTCGCCCTGAACAAGGCTCTTACAGACACAGCGACTATGGCTGATGCCATTAACCTGATACTGACCCTTGGGCAGTCTACACCGCTTTATGACTGGGCTTTTACATCTGATGACAAGTTTACGTACTTCCAAGTACCGGGAACTATTAACAGTCACCTAATCCATCAACCGCTTATAAACGGTGAATTTGTGCTGACAACTGACCCCAATGCTGGTATTGTTTATACAATACGCACGGAGTCGTACAGTTACATGTTTGCTGGATACGGCCTAAACGAAAACCAACTCAACTAAGGAGTAAATCATGTTTAACGACGCAATCAAAATGACAGGTAACCTGAAGCTCGTTCTCACTGACGAGCACGGCAATGTCAAGCAAGAAGAAGAAGTAAAGAACCTAGTGGTAACAGTAGGTAAAAACTTTATTGCTTCTAGCATGGCTAAGACCACAACCAACAGTCCAGCGGCGATGACGCATATGGAAGTTGGTACTGGCACAACCGCTGCTGCGGTAGGTGACACTGCTCTTGAAACTGCTGTTGGAAGTTCGCGTGTGACGTTGACTTCAACAACTGTGACTACAAACAACGTAGCGTATGTTGCTACATTCCCAGCAGGTACAGGCACTGGTGCATTGACTGAAGCAGGTATTTTTAATGCTGCGTCTACTGGCACTATGTTGTGCCGTACAGTCTTCTCAGTTATCAACAAGGGTGCAGCAGACACACTCGGCATTACTTGGACTGTGACTGTTAACTAAGGAGTTCGGGAATGGGTATCAAACTCACAAACAATGCTTTTGCTACTCTTGCGGCGGGTATCAACTCGTCTGCGACTAGCATTACATTGACATCGGGGCAGGGTGCTCGCTTCCCAACTTTGAGTGCGGGCGACTACTTTTATGCCACACTGGTAGACACATCGAACAACCTTGAAATTGTTAAGTGTACGTCTCGCTCTACAGATGTGTTGACTGTCGTACGTGCGCAAGAAACAACAACTGCCCGTGCATACAGTACAGGTGACCGCATTGAGATTCGTCTTACAGCGGCTACGTTTCTTGATGCTGCGGGTGTAGTAGACGGAGCAGTTACTGAAAGCAAGATTGCTACTGGCGCAGTTACATCTACTAAAGTTGCCGCTGGTGTAGCTGTAGCAAATATCGGGTATACGCCTGCAAATAAAGCCGGTGACACTTTTACTGGGGCGGTAATAGCTAATCAGTTTAAAAATACATTCACAACTCTTCTGGATGATTACAGGACTACAAGTCCTGCGGCAGATACAATTATTTTGTGCGGCACGTCGGGTGACCGTGATTGTTGGATTTTTCGTGACCCCGCAGGTGGTGCGGCTAACTGGGGTATCTACCACCGGCAAATTGATAGCGCAGTCGGTGGCGTAGCAGCAAACTCAATTGTGTTTGTTGGGGCAACCGCAGCCGCTGGGTATATTGGCTTAAGTGATAAAGTTTGGGGTATCGGTGCAAACTTAGTTCCAGTTTCGTCAGGAGGCGCACCCACTGGCTCTATTGAAACTGCGGCCAATGTTTTATGGTTTCCTACGTGGTATAGCACTCGGCAGCGCGCTGGATACGACCGTGGTTGGGACAACTACCCCGCAATTACTGTTTTTAACCATACTGACCAAGGGCCGCAAGGTGAATTTAGAATTCACGGAGCAAATGGTGCATCAGGTGGTGATATAGCTGTATCTTTGAGAATTGATGGTAGCTATTTAACCGGGTCAGACGAGAGAAGAAAAACTAATATTGAAAATATTGTCGGTGCGTTAGACACGGTTAAACAACTCTCGGGTAAGAAATTTAACATTATCAACCGTGAGGGTAACCTAGACCCTGTACGTGGTAACAAGAAGCAGTATGGTCTTATTGCGCAGCAGTGTAAGGACGTAATACCTGACGCTGTGACGTTCTATCCTGAGTCTGATACACCTAACGAAAATGGCTGGGCGTCTGCGTATTCTATTG
>Ga0181345_100015_pt1 | contig 9450 bp, 10 predicted proteins | sample Su13VDMM15SN_FD_130107 | JGI IMG/M metagenome (GOLD analysis project Ga0181345, IMG submission 130107) | Freshwater viral communities from Lake Michigan, USA - Su13.VD.MM15.S.N | ecosystem: Environmental > Aquatic > Freshwater > Lake | place: USA: Michigan | collected 2013-07-15 | reverse complement strand
CGAGATGATCCGTGCCATGCAGAACAACGAGGGCATGACGGTCATCGATGCCAAGGACGAATTCACGGCGCTGACCTACACCTTCTCTGGTCTGTCTGACGTGATGATCCAATTTGCGCAGCAACTCTCCGGAGCACTTAAAGTGCCGATGGTCAGGTTGTTCGGGCAGACTCCAACAGGTCTTAACACCTCGGGCGAGTCAGACCTGCGCATGTATTACGACAACATCAGCCAGGAACAGCAGGCCAACCTCAAGGAACCACTTGGCGTTGTTCTTCGTGTGCTTCATCAGTCCGAGTTCGGTGAGGCAGTTGGAGATGATTTCGACTTCGAATTTGAGCCCTTGTGGCAGCTGACTGACCAACAGAAAGCTGAAGTGGCTGATCGTATCACCACCACCGTGGTTAACGCCACGGAGGCTGGTCTGATCGGCAAGCCTACCGCCATGAAGGAACTCAAGCAGTCGTCCGAAATCACAGGTGTGTTCTCGAACATCTCTGACGAAGACATCAAGGAAGCTGAGCTCGAACCGCCTGTGCCTGGGGAACTGGGTATGGAAGGTTCTGAGGCCGCTGATCCCCCAGCTGGCGCAGGGGATGGCGAAGAGGTGGTCCCGCTGAGTCCTCCCGATCTGGCGGGACCATCTATTCCTGACCTGAGCAAGACGGTGTGGCCGGTGCTTCCCAAGCAGGTCGGATCAGTTGTGCTCAACGGCGAGGATGTCAAGCTGAGGATCGTCTAACATGGCCCGTGCATCATCTTGGCAAAAGGCTCGACGGGCTGACACAGCCTTCAGTCGAGCTCTAGTCAAGGTGGCTCGGATCGTTGGACGTATCGTCCAGCAGTTTGGTGAGAACCATGCAGCTGCTCGACGAGCTCTCGAAGAATATGCCCGTATCATTACGCCATGGGCGCAGTACACCGCCAAGTCCATGGTTGAAGATGTATCGGCCCGCGATCTTGCCGCCTGGAAGGCTAATAGCCAGGCGATTGGAGCAGGGCTGCGGAATGAGGTTGCGCGTACCGCAGTCGGTGCTCGAACAATCCAGCTGACGAATGAGGGCGCCAAGCTCATTCGTAGCTTGCCAACGGAAGCTGCTGAACGAGTCAGCAAACTTTCGCTGGAGGCCATGTTTGACGGTGCACGTGCGAGTGAGATCCAAAAGGAGATCATGCGCACAGGGCAAGTTACTGAAGGTCGTGCACGAACGATCGCTCGGACTGAAGTTGGTCGAGCTGCGAGTGCTTTAACTCAGGCTCGTGCCGAGTCCATCGGATCGACTGGCTATATCTGGCGGACGGTCGGTGACTCGGACGTTCGACCTTCGCACAAGAAGATGAATGGCAAGTTCGTGGCATGGGATAACCCGCCAACACTTGACGGAATGACCGGGCACGCAGGCGCGTTGCCTAATTGCAGATGTTATGCTGAGCCGGTCATTCCGGACTAGGGAGACATAGAGATGGCGACTCAGATCCTGGCCACCGGCACTGGCGCGGCAAACTCCTCTGATTTGGTGGTTGCGGCGGGGACACCGGTCACCGTCTGCCTGAAGGGAACCAGCACCGCACGTGCGATCGTCCGCATTCAGCTCAAGGACGACGCTGCTGCCTACAACACGATCGGGACGCTCTCCACTCCTGATGACAATGCCAAGGTCATCGATGCTCCTGGCACCTATCGGTTCCAGCGCATTGCGGCCAGTGGCATCTGCGGGGTCTTCCGTGACTGAGCTCCTGCGAGAGCCACTGCGGTCGGTCTTCTCCCCGGTTGTCGTGCCGATTGGCAGTCGGCGCGCGGGCGGAGGTCTCCCCTTCGTTCCTGCCCAAGGCTGGGGCGCCATCACCGGTCTCTTCGGCGTGCGCACGGAAGACCAAGCGCTTCTGGACGAATGGCAGACATGGTTGGGAGTAGCGCCGCAATCCTATCTCGCCTTCGCCAACGGATCGACCTGGGCGAACATCATATCCTACGCGACCGCTGAGGCAGCTCGAGGAGCACTGGGGCCTGTTCACTGGTCAGTGGCCATTCCACCAACTGCCACGCTGGCTGAGGTTGCAGCTGGTGTCCACGACTCGTGGTTTCGGCAGCTTGCAGACATCTTCCTTGCTGCCAGGCCCTCCGATACCCGCATCCCGATGCGCCCCCTATGGGAGCCACAATTATCGCAGTGGCCCTGGTATTGCGTTGGGCATGAGGATGACTACAAGGCTGCCTTCCGGCGCATTGCTCAGGTCTTCCTGAACAAGTCCACCAAGTTCCGCATCGAGTGGTGCCCCAACTTCAACACGGAGATCTCGGGAAATCCGTACAACCCCGACCTCATCTGGCCTGGCGACTCCTATGTTGACGTCGGTGGGATGGACTTCTACTACATCCCAGCGTTTGATGGAACTGACATGGTCGCGGCCTGGCGGTTCAAGGTCGATGCGCCCTACGGTCTCAACTGGATGAGCGCCTACATGCGCGGCAAGGGCAAGCCCCTAGCGCTGACGGAGTGGGCTCTTGGTGGGGACAACGCTCAGTTCTATGTGTCGAGCATGCGGGACTTCATCGCGGACAACGCCGACATCCTTGCCTATCACCACTACTACAACTCCGACATTCCTGGAGATCCGAATTTCCAGGACCGCCTCGATCTCAACCAGTATCCGGCAACTTGTGCTCGCTTCCTGACCGAGTTTGGCACAGCACCACCCGTCAATCTGGAGACGCCATCAATTAGTGGGGCCGGCTGGAACCTCACAGCGGCGACGCGCACCACCGGACAAGCTGGTCAGAACGGTGGAACGGCGGCTGTGCGTCTTCTGGAGACCACAGCCAACAGTCAACACGCTGTTGCCCGGACCACGACAAAGGCTGCTGCCGCCGCAAATCGCTATCGTGTCTTCGCCGACGTGAAACCGGTCGCGGGGCGTGAATACTCCCTCATGCAGATATTTGAGGACAGTTTCGGATCTGCTGCCGTGGTTTACAACAGCATGGCGAACGGCAATGTCGGGACGTTCTTCGTCTATGGGGCGTTCGGGGCGATACTGCCCTTCGGCTATCCGCTGAGGAACGGCTACTTCAGGGTGGGAATGGAGACTGTCTTCGGTGACGATGCCTCGGCTGAGGTTCGCATTGGCACATCCAACGCGGATGGAACCAGCAGCTTCATTGGTGATGCGGCCAAGGGCCTCGACATCGATGCCACTGTGATGATGCGGCGCGTCGCATTGAGTTGACAGCCCACTGAACAAACAATGTGACCCACTGATAGTGACAGGAACACACGATGTCCCTTGGCAACACCTTCGAAAATGACCTGCTGAAGCTCATCTTCCAGGCCACAGCGATCGCGAACATCGCGGACAACGCTGCGTCCTCGCCGCTCACCAACCTTTACATGGGTCTGCATACCGCGGATCCTGGTGAAGCTGGCGACCAGACCACGAACGAGATCTCGTACACGGGCTATGCTCGTGTCGCGATCCTTCGCTCGGCGTCTGGCTGGACGGTCTCGACCAATACGGTCGTGCCGGTCGCGGCGATCACCTTCGGTGCCATGACGGCGGGTGCGGGCGGCACGGTCACCTTCGCGGCTGTCGGTACGGCGGCGTCTGGTGCCGGCAAGCTGCTGGTCTCGGGCGCCGTTTCGCCGACCATCGCCGTCACGACCGGTGTCACCCCGCAGCTCACGACGGCGACTACCATCACCCTGGACTGATCTCTGGGAGGTCGCCTGAGCCATGGCCAACGTCCTTCCGGGGAACTCAAGCGTCTCCGCCAGGGACGGTTCCACCGTCAACATCTCGCACACTGTTGCGTCAGGATCCAATCGCTATCTCGCGGTTGGCATCGATCTTCGCAACCCAGACATTGACGATATCACAAGCGTCACCTTCAACGGTGAGTCGCTCAGTCCCATTGTCGAGTGGGAGGAGTTCTACACTCTAGGCCTGCGCTGGTATGGCATGATCGCGCCCTCCGAGGGTACGTTCGATGTTGTCATCACGCTGAGCAACTACCGCTATTTTGTCGCGGCGGTTGCTGACTTCACCAACGTCGATCAGACGACGCCGGTCGACGTGACCAGCGCTGGTGGCGCCTACTCCAACTCGATCACGCGCTCGATGACCACCACGGTCGCGAACGCCTACATGATCGGTATGGGCTCGATCCGGACTGGCGGCACTGCGTCAGCGTCCGGCGGTTCCACTGTCATCGGGCAAGCCACTGCGACCAGTGGCTTCAGCGACGTCGGCCTGATGGTTGTCAAGGAGGCCGGAGCGGCGGGCTCCAATTCGCTCGCCTACGCCAGTTCGATCACGGACGTCATGGGCTTGGCCGTTATGGCCCTCACCCCTGCGTCGGGTGGTGGAACCAGCGACGGCGTCGCGACGATGTCCGGCACCGGGTCACTCTCGGCTGTTGGTCGGACACTCCGCACTGGCGCGGCCACAATGGCCGGCACTGGTTCGTTGGCTGCAGTCGGTCGGACTCTTCGAGTCAGCGCCGCCACCATGGCGGGCACTGGATCACTGTCCGCTGTCGGTCAGACACTACGACGGACAGCTGCCACCATGGCAGGCAGTGCCAGCCTCGCGGCCGTCCTCGCTGCCACCAAGCGCGGCGCGGCTACCATGGCCGGCACCGGCACGCTTGCGGCGATTGGAGCAGCCACGACTCGTGCTGCGGCGACGCTGTCTGGGACCGGCACGCTTGCAGCGACGGGTCGCTCCACTGGAGCTGGTGCCGCCACAATGGCGGCTACTGGCGATCTGACCGCAGTCGGAACGGGCATTCGCTCTGGTGCCGCGACAATGTCGGGGTCCATGTCGCTTGCTGCGGCTGGTATCGGGATCCAGGTGATCACGGGCGCTGCGACGATGCCAGGGTCTGGCACGCTTGCGGCGACTGGGGCTGCTACGGGTCGTGGCGCATCTACAATGGCTGGGACGGGGAGTCTCACGGCCGTCGGTAGATCAACCAAGGCTGCTACTGCCATTATGGCGGGTACTGCAGTTTTGGCTGGCACGGGTCATGCGACTGCGGCTGTAGCTGCTGCGATGACTGGATCAGGCACCTTGTCCGGTGCTACAGCGGTTCAAATCGCCGCGGTTGCTACGATGTCTGGCATCGGTGCACTGAACGCATTCAGTGACTCCGGGACGCTCATCTCGGGCGCCGCGACGATGTCGGGATCTGGCTCCTTGACTGGGGCCATGATAGCTACCTCTCGAGGTGCCGCTACCATGATTGGTGGGGGTTCACTCTCTGGTACTTTCAGGGTCACAGCGAATGCTTCCGGTAATTTTACTGGTCTGGGCACCATGTCCGGAACCGGTAGATCAACAGCCCAAGGCTCCCTAACGGCAACGGGATCCGGAAGTCTTAGTGGAATAATGTCGGCGACTGCGAGAGCAGTCGGACTGATGTCTGGTTATGGTAGTCTAGACGCCGCAGGATCAAAGATCCTGAGTTCTTCTGCCTTGATGACAGGGTATGGAACTCTTGTCGGTGTCGGTTCTGCCATTACCGCAGATACTATTCCAAGGATCCAGTTGCTTACCGAAGTGACGTGGAAGCTTCAACTCGAAGCCAAGGTGACAAGGCGTGTCTCTCTAGAGTCGCGCGTAACGAGGCGGGTGTATCTGGAGACTGAAATCTTATGAGCGCCGAAAACCAAGACATCGAAATTGGTGCCGGCGATACTCTTGAGGTTGAGTTTGCGCCCATCCTAGATCAGAATGGCTTGGTCATTGATTTGACCACAGCTGTTGTTATCCGCTGGTGGATGGGACTCTCCTCCTCTTCCACTGGCACAAACGTCAAGTTGAAGAAGACCATCGGAAATGGTTTAACGCTCCTTGGAAATCAGGGTGTGCTTCTTCTGCTTAACGCGGTGGACACGGCTTCACTTCTTCCTGGTATTTACTACCATGAGTATGAAGTCATTCTGCCTGATACTGTCGACGTTGAACTTACCCCAACCACGGGTAAGTTTGCAGTCGATACACGCCTGATCCGAAATCAACCGGTATAAGCATCACTGAGCAAAATGCTCAGACCAACCAAACGGAGAATACAATGCCTGGTTACGTTCGTCGCGGTCGTTCGCTTGCCGCTCTCGGTTCCTTCACCTTCCTGCAGCTTGTCGCCCAGGTGCTCGTCGCCCGCGCGGGCGGCGGCAAGCCTCTGGCCACCCCGGTCACGGCCACCCAGATCCAGATCTCAACCGTCGCCACGGCGGCGGACTCGGTCCTCCTGCCAGTGCCCAAGGCTGGCGACTTCAAGATCATTCTCAACAGCGGTGCGAACGCAGCGCAGCTCTTTGGGGCCGGCACGTCCACCATCAATGGTGCTGCGACTGGAACCGGCGTCTCGCTGGCTGCCACGAAGATCGCTGTCCTGCAGTGCTTCGTCGACGGCAACTATGTCATGACCCTCCTGAACTGAGCAGGTCAACTATGAGCACGACGGTTATCACAGTCAACGGATTGAATTTCCGTCGTACTCGCGACGTTGGCAATCCGAACCACGCCAACAATGGCCAGTTCTCTTCTGGTGGTGGCGGTGGGGGTGGCAAAAAGTCCACTAAAAAGGAAGAACCTGAAAAACACGAACAACCGACCAGGAGTTTGGGCGCAAAGGGCAGTGGCGTTAAGCCAAGCACAAATATACACCCAGAGTCTTGGTTGAAAGCTCGTAAAGAGTCTTCTGCTGGTCAACACGCTAATCGTCTGGAAGCTCTTGCAGAAAAGCATAAGAGCAACGGCAGAGCTTCAAATCATTTCGACATGGCTCGAGGCCATCGAGAAATGGAATTTAGCACAGGCCATGCTGGCAATGAAGCCTTGTCCAAGGCTCATGCTAAAGAAGCAGAAAGACATGAGGCACTCGGCCACAAGTATAAGCCGAAGAAAAAGAACCAGGACTAGTAAGACATGAGCCGCACCACAGACCGCGCCCAGTCGGATGTCTACACTGTCCAGACACTTGGTCGCACGCAGGAGATGACCCCCGAGGGGTTCCTCCTGTGCCGCGATGTGCCGATCGCTAGGGTCGGCGAAATGCTTTACAGCCCCAACGACGGGCTGCCTGTGAAGCCTGGCAGAGATTTTCTTGTTCGCATCACGCGAGATGAGTCGGTGCTTTTGCACCAAGACACTCTTGCGTCGTTCGAAGGCAAGGCAATCACGATCGATCATCCTGATGAGGATGTTGGTCCTGACAATTGGTCGAAGCTTTCGAAAGGCTTCGCCCGCAATGTCCGAATTGGTGAGAATGAACTAGCTGGTCACATGATCGCCGATCTTCTCGTCATGGACAAATCAGCGATTACGCAGGTCCGCGACGGGCTGCGTGAAGTCTCCCTTGGCTACGATGCCGAATATGCTGATGACGGCGGAGGGCGGGGGCGGCAAGTAAGCATCACCGGTAATCACATTGCTCTGGTTGAGCGTGGCCGGTGCGGACCAGTGTGCTCAATCGGAGATAGCGAGATGAAGACCAGGGACAAGTCCCAGAAGACCCAGGACAAGAAGTCCTGGATGGATCGCATGAAGGCCGCCTTCTATACCAAGGACGAAGATGCTTTCGTCAAGGAGCTCGAGGGTGCGCCGGACGTTGCCGACATCGATGGTGACGACAAGACGCACAACATCGTGATCAACCTGAACGGTGGATCTCCGGAGCCTGCAGCTGCAATCGCCGCGGATCCGGTGCTTCCTGTGACCGATCCGGCGGCTGTGGTTCCTCCCGACCCGAATGCCGCGATCATGACGATGCTCGAGTCGATCAACACCCGCCTGACCGCCCTCGAGGGTGGTTCGGATGATGATGACGGCGACGGCATCCCGGATGAAGAGGAAGAGGTCGAGACCAAGGACTCGGACGACGAAGACGAGGACGAGACGAAGACCAAGGACAAGAAGACGCTCGACAGCGCGTCTCTTGCCGAGGAGTTCTCGGATACTGTCGCTCGTGCCGAGATCCTTTCTCCCGGCATCAAGATCCCCACTTTCGACAGCAAGCTGACCAAGGCGAAGACTGTCGATCAGATCTGCGGCCTGCGTCGTCGGGCGTTGCAGAAGGTCGCGGAAGAACATTCGGCCTCGATTGCCCCTCTCCTGAAGGGTGTCGACCTGAAGAAGTCGACCTGCGACTCGATCCGCACCACCTTCATCGCGGCCTCGGAAATCGTCAGTCGCAAGACCAACGACTCCCAGTTCGTCATTCGTCGCCCCGTCAGGGACAGCGAAGCGAAGGGTATCCCGTCGATCGCCGACATCAACAAGCGAAACCGCGAGTTTTGGGACGCGAAGACCAAGTAACTCGCAAATACATCTCTCTGGAGAAAGAAAACAATGGTCGCTTTCAAGTATAGGATCCCTGCGGGTATCCCCGGCGCGGTCAATCGTGCAGTCCAGGCCACTATCGAGGCTCAGGTCTACGACGCCGCCTTCCCGGTTCTTCTCTACGGTGTTCCGGTCAAGATCGTCTCGGGCCTCGTTCGCCCCATCGCTTCTGGCGATGCGGCTACCGTGGTCTATGGCTTCCTGGCCCGACCCTATCCGGCCAACTCGTCGCAGGACGGTCTCGGCGCTGCTGTGCCGAACGTCGCCGCGATCGCCGACGTCATGCGTCGCGGTTACATGACCGTGAAGCTGAACAACGTCACGGCGGCGACGAAGAATGGCGGAGTCTACGTCCGCCAGGCCGATCCCACTGGTCCCACCCCGATCGGCGGTATCGAAGCCGCTGCCGACGCTGGAGATTGCGTGCTCATTCCGGGCTGCGTCTTCATGGGCCCCGCTGACGCCGACGGCAACGTCGAAATCGCCTACAACATCTGAACGAGGACAGCTCAGACATGACCAAGAATGTACTTCTCCCTGGTCTGGGTGCGGGCCTCGTTGCCCTCGCCAAGCCCGCTCTCATCAGGGCGCGCACGCGTGACGCCATGATGACCTATGACTCGCGCACCGTCGACTCGACGGGTGCATTCCTGGTCGGTGAGCTGGAGCGTCTCGATCCGACGCTGCACGATCCGCTGGTTTCGGTCACCTGGCCGCGAGACATCGACCTTCGCGAGGATGTGACGATCGGGGATGAGGTTTCCTCGTTCACGAACAGCTCCTTCGCGGCTGCTGGCGGTATCAACCCGACCGGCAAGGCGTGGATCGGCAAGGAGTCGAATGCGATCACGGGTATCGCGCTCGACATCGGCAAGACCGCCCAGCCTCTCTATCTCTGGGGCATGGAAGTCGCCTATACCCTGCCGGAACTCGAGTCCGCCATGAAGTTGGGGCGTCCGATCGACGTCGCCAAGCTTGACGGTCTCAAGCTCAAGCACAACATGGACACCGACGAGATGGTGTATGTTGGCGATACGACCGTCGGCAAAACCGGCCTGGTCAATTCGTCGGCTGTCACCAACATCGCCGCGGTGGCCAATGGTGCTG
>Ga0181345_100013_pt1 | contig 10089 bp, 10 predicted proteins | sample Su13VDMM15SN_FD_130107 | JGI IMG/M metagenome (GOLD analysis project Ga0181345, IMG submission 130107) | Freshwater viral communities from Lake Michigan, USA - Su13.VD.MM15.S.N | ecosystem: Environmental > Aquatic > Freshwater > Lake | place: USA: Michigan | collected 2013-07-15 | reverse complement strand
TTGTCTCTGCCGGCCAGGTCACGTTGACCACGACTGGCCTCGGAATGGGCTATGGCGACACGGACGTGACCGTGACGTTCAGCGATGGCCGCATCCGCATCGAGAAGCTTCGTTATGTCGAGGTCAACGGGAACTGGCGCAGTGACTATGGCTGGACGTACGCATCGTGACGAAGCTGAACGAACAACAGGAGCGCTTCTGCCGCGCCATTGTTGAGGGGATGAGCGGAAACGAGGCTTACGTAGAAGCTGGCTACAAAGTCTCAAACGACGCGACCGCAAGAGCCAATGCTAGCAGGCTGCTATCAAACGCTAACATCTGCGAACGGATCGCAGAACTACGCAAACCAATAGCCGCACAAACGTCTGTGACGCTCGCCTGGCTCATCCAGCAGGCTCAAGAGGTACTGGTAGCCGCGAAGGCTGACGCCTCACACGCGGCCTCAATAGCGGCAATCAAAGAGCTGGGCATCCTGAGCGGCGAGCGCATCGAACAGTCGATCCGCACAAACCGGAACATCACAGTCGATGAATACAGCGACGAGGATCTCACCGCATATCTCGCCAGCAATGGCAGCGCAGGAGCTATTGCGGAGGCGTCACGCGCGAAGGGGTCTGATCCCGTTCACTAGCTACACCAACCACGCTTACGAACCCGCGCCGCCACATTCGGAGATAGCCGAGAAGCTGGAAGCGGTTGAGCGGGGCGAGATTGACCGGCTGATGATCTTCATGCCGCCAAGGCACGGCAAGTCCGAACTGGCCTCGAGGCGCTTTCCCGCCTGGTACATGGGCCGCAACCCTGACAAGCAGATTATCGCGGCCAGCTACAACTCGGATCTCGCCTCGGACTTTGGGCGCGAGGTTCGCAACATCATCCGGACCAACGAGTTCTCACGCCTGTTCAACGTGAAGCTGGCGGAAGACAGCCGAGCGGCCGGCAGGTGGAACACGGACGCGGGCGGCGCTTACGTTGCGGCTGGTGTCGGAACGGCTGTTACTGGTCGCGGCGCTCATATCCTGCTGATCGACGACCCCGTGAAGGATCGCGAGGAAGCCGAGAGCGAGCTAAGGCGCGAAACAATCTGGAACTGGTACACGTCCACGGCTTACACCCGCCTGATGCCGGGTGGGGCTGTTATCCTGATCCAGACGCGCTGGCATGAGGACGACCTAGGCGGGCGCTTGCTGGAAGCCGAGAACAACGGCGGTGACAAGTGGGTCAAGGTCAACCTGCCTGCGATCAAGGACGGCCAGGCGCTCTGGCCTGAACGCTACAACGTCGATGCATTGAAGCGCATCAAGGCCGCAATCGGGCCGCGCGACTTCGAGGCGCTCTACCAGCAGAACCCGACGCCTGACGACGGCACGTTCTTCCTGCGGGACTGGTTCAAGCGCCACGATGACCCGCCGGCCAAGGGCCACATCTACATCACGAGCGATTACGCGGTGACAGAGGACGGCGGCGATTGGACCGCGCACCTCGTCTGGAACTATCACGAGGACACGCTGACGCTGATCGACGGCTGGACCGGCCAGACCTCGGCGGATGTGTGGATCGAGGAGCTGTTGCGGCTGGTCAAGATGCACAAGCCGCTATGCTATTTCGGAGAGGCTGGCGTGATCGTCAAAGCGGTCAAGCCGATGCTGACGCGCCGCATGAATGAACTACGCGTGTTCGCACGCACGGAATGGATACCGTCCATCTCGGACAAGCCGACACGGGCGAGGGCATTTCAGGCCCGCGCTGCGATGGGCAAGGTGAGCCTGCCGAAGACGGATCTGGGCGAGAAGGTGCTTAACCAGCTCCTGAGCTTCCCGGCTGGCAAGCATGACGACCTCGTCGATACCTGCGCCCTGATGGGCATGGTGATCGACATGGCGCACCCAGGCTTCACGCCTGCCGCGCCTCAACCATTGACGCGACCACGCGACTACAGGCCCCCACCAAAGGCGGACAATTGGCGAGTATTGTGAGTTTGTCGCCCAAGCCCGAAGCGGGCGAGGACGGCGCCGAGCGCATTCGGAAGATGGTGCGCGAGTATCTCGATACGATGGAAGAAGCCCGCGACCGCTCGGCCCTTCATCGCGACTATTACGATGGTAAGCAGTGGACGAAAGAAGAGATCGCCACGCTGAAGCAGCGCGGCCAGCCGCCCATCGTCTTCAACCGCATCAAGCGCAAGGTGGACAGCATTCTCGGCGTCGAGCGCAACAGGCGCACCGACCCCAAGGCTTACCCACGCACGCCACGCGACGAGCAGAGCGCCGACATCGTAACGCAGGCGCTGCGGTTCGTGTCGGATCAGACCAGGCTCAACAACATATTCTCAGGCGCTTTCGAGTGCGGGATGATTGAGGGCGCGGGCGCTGCTGAAGTCATCATGGACGGGCCGGAAGACATTCGCGTCAACCTGATCCCGTGGGATGAGTTCATATTCGACCCGCGCTCGAGCCGTCATGACTTCTCGGATGCGCGCTACCTCGGCGTGCTGAAGTGGATGGACGCAGACGACGCCATTGCGCTGTACCCTGACAAGGGCAAGGAGATCGAGGCGGGCATCACGGGCAGCGAAAAGGCGTTCGTTGCGGACCAGTCTGTAGACGACAAGCCGTCAAGCGGGACGTGGATCGACCGCAAAAGGAGAAGGGTCCAGGTCTGCCAATTGTATTACAAGCAGGGCAGCGAGCATAACTACGCGGTGGTTGTCGGCTCCACGCTCGTGATGGATGGGCCGAGCTACTACCGGGACGAGAAGGGCAAGACCGTCTGCCCAATCGAGGCGTTCAGCGCCTATGTTGATCGCGAGAACTGCCGTTATGGCGTTGTCCACGACATGCGCGGGCCGCAGGACGAAATTAATCACAGGCGCAGCAAGGCCGTCCACTTCCTGCACTCGCGCCGCGTCATGGCGCAACAGGGCGCCGTTGCCGATGTCGGGCAGGCCAAGCGCGAGATTGCCCGCCCTGATGGCTGGGTCGAGGTTGTAGACCCGCAAGCGGTGCAGGTGCTGGACACGGCGCAGGAAACGACCGGCAACCTGAACATGTTGCAGGAAGCCAAGGCAGAGATTGACCTTCTCGGGCCGAACAATGCGCTTCAGGGCAAAGGCACGGAAGGCGAAAGCGGCCGCGCCATCATCGCCCAGCAACAGGCAGGGCTTGCCGAACTCGCGCCGCTCTATGACCGGTTCAATGACTTCAAGCTGCGCGTCTACCGGGCGACATGGGCGCGCATCAAGCAGTTCTGGAAAGCGCCCAAATGGGTGCGCATTACGGACGACGAGCAGGCCACGCAGTTCATCGGGCTGAACCAGGTGCAGGTGGACCCGATGACGGGTCAGCCTCAGGTGCAGAACGCTGTGGCGCAGATGGACGTGGACGTGATCCTCGAGACTGGCCCCGACACTGTGACGTTGCAGTCCGAAGAGTTCGAACAGCTCGCGCAGATCATGCCGCAGCTTGCAGCCTTGCCGCCGCCTTACGCTCTGGCGCTGATCGAGGCGTCCAGCCTGCCGGCGCAGCGCAAGAAGAAGATGACCGAGCTTCTGTCAGGCGGTGGGGAGCAAAGCCCCGAGGCGCAGGCGCAAGCGCAGAAGCAGGCGCAGATGCAGGAACGCGCTGCAATGGCCGAGATTGCGACAAAGGAAAGCTCCGCCGCGCTCAACATGGCGAAGGCGCAGAACGAGGGCGCCCTTGCGCAGTCCAATATCGAGCTAGAGCGCGAGCGGATGACGGCCGAACAGGTCAAGGCGCAGGGCGAGACGGCTATCAAGGCGCAGGAACTACAGATCAAGCAGCAGGAATTGCAATTCAAGCTGGCCGAACTGGACCTGAAGCGCGCTGAACTCGGGCTCAAGCAGCAGGAACTGGCTGTGAACGTCGAGATGGAACGCGAGCGTTCCGCGCTGACCGAGCGCATGGCCGACCGGCAAGCGATGGCTGAAGACAACCGCGCGCAACGCGAGGCGTCCAAGCCGAAGGAAACCGAGAAGCCAGACAAGAGCGGGGATGCTGTAGGCATGGGCCTGCAAGCCCTGGCTGCGGCACTGAGCAAGCCTAAGTCAATCGTCCGTGGTGCGGATGGCAAGCCGATAGGGATTGAATAATGAGCAAGGGCAACACCTTCGAGAACGATCTGCTTTTGCTGATCTTCAACAACACCGCAGCGGCGCTCATTGGTGACGCATCGGGCCTGCAACCGTCAGCTACGGCCGGCTCGCTCTACGTGTCGCTGCATACGGCCGACCCGGGCGAGGCTGGCACGCAGACCACGAACGAATGCGCTTACACGAGCTACGCCCGCGTAGCCGTGGCGCGCTCTGGCGCTGGCTGGACGGTCAGCAGCAACACCGTAACCAACGCGGCGCTGATCCAGTTCCCGCAATGCACGGGCTCGTCCGAGACGGCCACGCACTTTGCAATTGGCACGGCGTCAACCAGCACGGGCAAGATACTTTACAAGGGCGCGCTGTCGGCTTCGCTGGCGATTTCGTCAGGTATCCAGCCGCAGTTCGGCGCCGGTGAACTTGACGGCAGCGAGGACTGAGCGTGGCGGGTTTCCGCAACCTTCGCGCATGGTCCGATGCGGACAACGCGGGCCAATGCCATTTCACCAGCTTCCGCAAGGCCGTGTCATCGACCGCTACGACAACGAACGCATGGATTGACTACAGCTACTTTCCGGGTGCGCCGACTGCCAACTTCTACGCATCATCACCGCTTGAAGCAGCCTATGTGGATGCGGCGCGCGGGATCTACGTCCCGACCGTAACGCCTGCAACGCAATGGCTGCGCAACCTCAAGCTGATGAGCGCGGCAAGCAGCACGACAAGCACGACGAATGGCAGGCAGCAAATCGTGCTTGCTGACCTGCTGATGTACTACCCTTTCGTAGATACGGATGCGGTAGGCGAACAGCAGGACATGATTCAGACGGTGTCGCTGCCTCGCTACACAAGCGGGCGTGTCATCGCAGTAGGGCAGTCTGCAAGCTCAACGAACGGCGTCTTCACGTTCAGCTATACCAATCAGGACGGGACAGCGGGCCGCACATCGCAGGCGCATAACACGTTTGTGGTCGCAGGTGGCGGACAGGTGGTGGCATCCAGCGTCGGAAGCGCGACGAGCTATCACCCGTATTGCTCGCTACAGGGCAGTGACAGCGGCGTCCGGTCAATCGAGAGCGTGACCTTCACGGTGGGCGGTGGCGGGCTGATGGCGCTGGTTATCGTGGCGCCAATCCTAGAGTGCTTTCTGACGCAGGAAGCGCGGCGCGGGACAACGGACAGTTTCGGGGCGTGCGACGAGTTCGCCTCGGTCATCAATCACAGGCCGCGCCAGATCAAGGACGGCGCAGTGCTTAACCTTTTCGCAGCCGGTCACGCTGGCTCCCTCGCCTCGTCGATCCTGGCGGGCCTTCTCGAAACAACTTGGAACTGACGCATGGGCTGGTCTTCACAGGACGACCTAATCAACCAGATCACGACCAACGGCAAAACAGGCAACGCGTTTTCCAACAAGACGCTGTCATCTGGAGGAACGGCTGGTCACTGGACGCTGCTTGCGGGCCATGCCGGTGCGCCAATCGCTGCGACGTTTGCCGGTACTGACCTCACCTACGTCCCGACCGATGACACATGGGGCGAGGGTACGCTTTACCACGGCGGCAACGTCTCGACGGCAACGAAGCACTTCCTGACGGCTGGCGCGTCGGTTGTCGCTGCTGCGGGTGCGCCTTGGTATCTGATGGCGATTGACCTTGTGGGTTATGTCCCACTGTCAGGCACGAACGTTTCGACCACGGGCACAAAGACCGTGACCATGACGGCCATCGGATCGAGCGGCAGCACGGGCGACCGATATGCGGCAGGCGCTGGGCTTGAGATGTTCGTTGCGGCAGATACGGCGCTGGGCGCGAACGCTCCGACATGCATCGTCAACTATCTGGACACGGGCGGCGGCGCAGGGGCGACAACCACATTCACCAGCACGGCTTCGCTGGGCATCGGGCAGCTTCTCAACTCAGGCAACGCGGCGAACAAGTACAACCCGTTCCTTCCAAGGGCTGCGGGCGATACGGGCATAAGCGACATTGTCTCGCTGGTATGGGCCGGTACGGCTCACGCATCGGGCACGGTCATCATTGGCCTTTGCAAGCCGCTGTGGACGATCCCTGTCCCCGCAACCGGCCTTTACACAAAGCTGGACTTCGTGAACGCCTTCCCATCGCTGCCGCGCATCAAGGACGGGGCGAACATCCAGTTCCTTCTGTATCAGACCGCTGCGACAACTTCGGGCGGGACGATCATGGTAGACTTCGATTGGGGATATGGCGGCTAATGGCGCTGCTTCAGAACGGCTTCCGCGACGCGTCGGCGGGCGTTCGTATCTTCGGGGCGACACAGAGCAACAACGCTTATCCGCCTGCGCTTCAGGGAAACAATAACAAGGCGGGACCGCGCCGCAACATCTTCACGGCTCAAGGCTATTCGGCCAAGTCGGGCATCCCCAGCGGCCACCTGCATCCCTCAAGCTGGATGCTGCCTCAGAAGCCTGGCGGCCTGTCCAGCCACTCGGAAAGCATCGGCGTAGCAAGCTGGTCTGGCGGGATTGCTGCGGGCCGGAATATCGTCGGCACGTTCGATGGCGCGGCGACGTTCACTGGCACGGGCCAGCTTGTCGTCTCGGGTGTCGGCTCGTTTGCTGGTGTCGGAGCCTTCACAGGCAACGTCACGGCGGCGCTGGGTGCGGTTGGATCATTCACAGGCGCTGCGACGTTCTCAGGCGCTGTCGTGGCGACCGGACACATGCTTGGGGCCTTTGCAGGTGTCGCAAGCTTTGAGGCGATCCGGTATGCGACGGGGTCCGTGTCGGGTTCATTTGCACCGGCCATCACACTGGAGGCGCAGGGCTTCTCGTCCTACCTGCTGGATCAGGAAGACGTTGAGACGGGCCTGACACTGAGGCAGGCGCTGCGTCTGGTGACGGCGGCGACGGCGGGCAAGATCAGCGGCGGTGGGACGGCGACTGTGACGATACGGAACGCGGTGGCTGACGGTGCAGACCGCATCGTGGCATCTGTAGACACGGACGGAAACAGAACCGCGATAACGTACAGTCTCGACTGATGGCTAACTTCTTCTCAGCCGACTATTGGAAAGCGCTCTATTTCAAGGCGGCGGGCGGGCAGGAAACTGCAACCGATCCCAACGCGATGTCTGGCAGCTTTGCGGGCTTGTCCGAGTTCACCGCGACGCTGTCAGGCGAAGGCATTGAGGAAGTCCAATCGCGCTCACAAGGCGGCTTCGAGGACCCCTACTATTACAAGAAGCGCCGCAAGAAGAAGCCCGAGCCCGTCTCCAAGGATTTCGGGGACGACTGGCAACCGCCAACGCCTCGGCCGGCAATTCCGCCGCTGGCAGCGCAGCAGCTCATCGCGCGCCAGGATGCAGCTTTTGCGAGAACGCAAGCCGCGATTGTCGCGGCTCTTGAACAATACGACCGGCAACGCGCCGAGGCATTGGCCCGCGCTGCGCAGGAACAGGAAGACGAGGACGAAGCGATCCTGCTGCTGATGGCGGCGTAACGCTTCGCAACAATTCGAGATGCAAGACCCGCCCTGATCAGGCGGGTTTTTTCGTACCCGCCGCCGGGGTCAATCGGGCGTCAAACAGGACGCCGCTGTTTCGGGCGATTGCGTGACGACGACGAAAGGTCGAACGATGAGTGACGAGAAACTGAACTTTCTGGACGCTGAAGAACCGGCAACGCCTGCGCCTGAGCCATCCGCTCCGGTCATCGAAGCCGAGAAGCCAGCCGCACCCGAACCCGAGCCGCAAGGCGATGGCAGGGCGCGCGATCCGGAAACAGGGCGTTTCGTCCCCATCTCCGCGCTTCTAGACGAGCGCGACAAACGACAAGCCGAGACTGCCAAGCGGATAGACCTCGAGCAACAGCTCCAACGCTACCAGCAACCGCAACAGCCCGAGCAGATACCGACTGACCCTTCGGGGATCATTCAGTACGCGCTCGCTGAACAGCAGCGGATCGCCTTCAACGAACGCCTCAACACATCCGAGCTGATGGCCCGACAGGCCCACGGCGAGGACATCGTGAGCGAGGCGCAACAGGCGTTCTTGTCTGCTGTCGGTCAGAACCCGATGCTGCAACAGCAACTGCAAGGCCAGATCCATCCATACGACTTTGTCGTCAAATGGCACAAGCAGCACAAGCTGATGTCAGAGATCGGGCAAGACCCGGAAGCGTGGCGCAAGAGCGAAGCCGAGAAGATCCGCGCGCAGGTACTGGCTGAACTTCAGGGCCAAGGCGTCTCGCCAGCCCCATCGTCACAGCAACCCCCGCCGAGTGTGGTCGGAAGACCAGCGGCAGCGAGAGCGGGCGCGGTTCCTACGGGACCGGGCAACGCTTTCGATAACCTATTCAGAGGATAACCAATGTCAGAAGTCATGCTGGCTTCTGCTTCTGAGAAGCAGAAGTGGATCAGCCAATACTACGCTGAGTATGTCCGCGCGTCCGGCTTCAAGCCGTACATGGGCCGCTCGTCGTCATCCATCATCATCGCCAAGTACGAGCTGCAGGAAGAAGCGGGAAAGACCATCAACATCCCGCTGATCACGAAACTGGTCGGCCAGGGCGTGAGCGGGGCAACCATGCTCGACGGCGCCGAAGAAGAACTCGGCAACTACAACTGCGCAATCTCCGTCGACTGGCGCAGGAACGGCGTGCGCGTGCCGAAATCGACCAGCTACAAGACTGAAATCGACCTGTACGGTGCGGCGAAAGACATGCTGCGCCAGTGGGAAGCGGAGAAGCTGCGTGACGATGTCATCACGGCTATGCTGTCGGCTGTCACGACTGGCGACACGACTGTCACGCTTGCAAGCTCGTCGGCTGCGAACCGCAACGCTTACGCGGCTGCGAACGCTGACCGCCTGTTGTTCGGCAAGCTCAAGTCGAACTACTCCGCGACTTGGGCAACCGCCACGGCAACGCTCGACACGACCGATGACAAATGCACGGTTGCGTCGATGTCGCTGGCCAAGCGCATCGCCAAGTCGGCTGACCCCCATATCCGCCCGTACAAGACAGCGGACGGCCGGGAATACTACGTGGCGTTCCACGGCGCGCGGACGTTCCGCGACCTGAAGGCTGACACCACGATGACGCAAGCGAACCGTGAGGCTCGCTCGCGTGAAGGTTCTGGCATGGACGACAACCCGATCTTCCAGGATGGGGACCTGCTCTATGACGGGATCATCCATCGCGAAGTCCCGGAGATCGACGACATCGCATCGACCGGCACTTACAACCTGACCAACGCCGGCGCTTCTGGAACGACGGACGTCCGTCCGGTGTTCCTGTGCGGCGCGCAGGCTGTCGGCATCGCATGGGGCCAGGAACCGACCCCGCGCAGCGACATGGACAAAGACTACAAGTTCCGCCCCGGTGTCGCCATCGAGGAACTGCTTGGCGTCAAAAAACTCGCATACAACGGCAAGCAACACGGCATGGTGTCGTGCTTCTTCGCAGCCGCCGCCGACTCGTAAGGAGCACTGAACAATGGTTGCTGAAACACTCACCGCTACGCGCGGTGCAACGGGCTTCCCGATTGCGGGTCCTTCCCTGGCGGGCGTTCTCCAGTGCGCTTACGGCTCCTACACAATCGGGGCTGCGGTCGAAGATGGCGACATTTTCGAAATGTGCTGGGTTCCGGCCGGGGCGGTTGTCGTCGGAGGCATGTTCTACGGCGCCGACCTTGATACCGGCACGGAGACGCTGGACATGGACCTCGGTTGGGCCGCTAACGGCGGCTCTGGCACGTATGACGCTGCTGACCCTGACGGGCTTGGCAATCTCGGCGTGCTGACGGGGGACGTGTTCGCTGCTGGCAACGTGTCGCCGGTGGTCGGGCTCATGTACCCGCTGAGCGGCATTCTCGCCACTGGCGTGCTGCCGTTCTTCACGAAGAAAACGAAGCTGCAAGTCGAAGCCAACGTGGCAGGCAACGCAGGCCACACGGGCACAATTTCGCTCGTCGTGTACTACGTCGTCGATCCGACGCTGGCCG
>Ga0181345_100010_pt1 | contig 13281 bp, 16 predicted proteins | sample Su13VDMM15SN_FD_130107 | JGI IMG/M metagenome (GOLD analysis project Ga0181345, IMG submission 130107) | Freshwater viral communities from Lake Michigan, USA - Su13.VD.MM15.S.N | ecosystem: Environmental > Aquatic > Freshwater > Lake | place: USA: Michigan | collected 2013-07-15 | reverse complement strand
TCCGCACCGTCGCTCAGTGGTTCGAGGGCCTGCAACCGAACAAGCTGGCCTACAACGCGTTGATGGCAATCTTCCCCAAAGAAGCCCCGCAAATGCTCAAGGATCTCTATCGAATCTCGAGCGGCATTTCTGCGGCCAGCAAGGAACGGATTATGACGGGGCGCCTCAACGCCATTACCAAAGAGTTGCAGGGGCCAGACAGCGCGTTACAGCGCGTTTACCAGGCTGCGGCGAAGGTTGCCGGGGTTTCGGCGATGGAGGCCGCCACAAGCGCGGTGGGCGCCCCTGGCGCTGGCCTGGCTGCTGGCATTACCTCGGCACTGATGAAGGGCAAGCCCGATGTGATGAAGGCCGCCGATAAGCTGATCTCCGACCCGGCGTTTATTTCCATGGCCAAGGCCTCGATGCGCGGTGAGGCGCCCAAGGCTGCAACCGTGAAACACCTAGCCAAGTCGGCGCAGATGCGGGAGTTTTTCCAGAAGGCCGGCAAGCCCCCTGAAATGCGGAACCATGAAGAATGGTTGATGGGCCTGTTCCAATCCGCCAACGAAAGCCAGAACTAGGAGTGCCACCCATGTCCATCGTGATGCAAATCAACCCGTTCGATTACTTCGCCGACCTGAAAGGCGATGCGCTGGACGAGGGCTATATCTGGATTGGCCAACCCAACAAAGACCCGCGCCAGTTCCCCGTCGCGGTCTACTTTGATGCGGCCCTGACCATTCCGGCCGCCCAGCCGCTGCGCACGAACGCCGGTTACATCGTGCGCGGGAACGCTCCCACCTTCCTGTACATCAACGGCAATTACAGCGTGTTGGTGGAGGACAAGAAGCACCGCCGGGTGTTCTACGTTGCTGACTTCCTGCTGACCGGCAACAGTGGCGCCGTTTCGATTGGCGACCTGATGAACACCGACGACCCGTTGAAGGGTGACAACCTGGTGGGCTTCAAGCAGCCTTCGGCCGGCGCCATCGCGTCGACCGTGCACAACAAGCTGTTGCAATACTCGAGCCCCCAGGACTATGGCGCCAAGGCTGATGGCGTGACCGATGACACCGCCGCAATCAACCTGGCCATTGTCGCGTGCGCAGCAGAAAACAAGATTCTGGAGTTCACCAACGGGATCTACCGCGCGCGCCGCATCGCCCTGGTGTCTGGTATCACCATTCGCGGGAAGGGCGGCATTATCCAGCCATTGAGCGGCGACTTTGTGCTGCCAAGCGGCTTGCACGACACCGCATTGTTCGAAGGCTCGAACCTGACCAATGTGTCGATTCAAGGGCTGTCGATTCGCCAGGCGAAGCCCGAAGATCGGTGCGGCGCGTTCCTGTTCGATACCTGCACCGACTATGACGTCAAGTTCAACTACATCGAAGTGAGCGCCGGCCGTGGGGTTTATTCGCGCCTAGCCGTCAACGCTGATATTTCCTCGAACATCATCCGGCTGGGCCGCAGCGGCGCGTATGGGTGCGGGATTCACTTCATCCACAACAGCCGCCGTTGCAAGGCCAACAACAACGACATCCAGGGTTACCTGGTCACCAAGGGCGCGGCGGGTTCCGGCGTACAGCCTGCGGGTGACTTGTGGGGGTCGGTGGGCATCGCCTGCAACATCACCGATTCCTTCCTGGTCACTTACAACGGCTGGAACTACAAGACCGGCTCTTACACCATCCTGAGCCCGGCGGGCACGTCGCCCTCCAGCGTTACCGTGGCAGTGCCAGGTGTCGCGGCTGACGGCTTGTGGGAAGCGGCGGCCGGCCATGACGTGAGCGCCACCACCGGGTACCAGAAGCCCACCAAGATCGGCGCCGTTCTCGGTACCGATACGCTGACCATTTCCCAGCTGCCCATCAACAACCCGGGCCAGATTGTGAACTGGGCGGTGCTGGGCTATGGCAACTCGCCGCAGTTCATGGAGTTCAGCAACAACACCATCAAGGGCATGATTTTCGCCGGTATTTCGTTGATCACCGCCCGCGACGTGACCGCATGCAACAACCACATCGAATCGGTGGGCGACATTGGGTGGGACCCCGAAGGCACCCAGCGCTGCAACCTGGTGGGCGGGACGATTATTGACTGCTCGAGTGCTGGCGCGATCCTGGCGGGCTTCAAGTCTTCGGTGATCGGTACATCGTTCCAGCGCTGCGGCAACCGTAGTGCCCGCGTCGTGGGCCCGAACATTGCCTACAACTTCGCGGTGATCGGTGATGCTGTGCTGCCCTATGGTCTCAAGGGCGAAAACCGGATTGTGGGGTGCACCATGGACGGCTCGGCAATCTCGATTACGACTGACTCCAAGTGCATGGCGGTGACCATCAGCGGCAACGCGATCACCACCACCATTCGGGCCATCGAGTGTGTGAGCGGTTGCGACATGCACGTCATTGGTAACGATGTTACTGGCAACATCAAAATGACGGACGTGCAAGAGTTCGAGGTATCGAACAACACCGTGCGCGACCCACAGCAGAACGCCATCTGGTTGGTGGGAGCCAGTAAGTTTTCGGTCAAGGACAATACCGTAATGCGCACCACGGGGCAGTTTGCGGGCGGTAGCGGTGTGCGGTATGGCACCAGCTCAAACGGCATTATCAAAAACAACACGTATATTTCGATTGCGGCGGCCGGCGATCTCGATGACGGCGGCAACACTGCGGTAACCGTAACCGGTAGCGTCACACTTTGAGGGCTTCATCATGGCTTTAGAACTCGTACCCGCTGCAAAGAAATGGCACAAGCGCTGGACCACCTGGTTACTGGCGGCGGCCGGTGTGCTGTCGAGCGTTCAGGCTTTCATGCCAGGCGTTCAGCAATACATGTCGCCCGTCACCTACAGCCTGATCATGATCGGCCTGACCCTGGTCACCGCCCTGGCGGCCCAGGTGAAACAGAAAAGCGTGTCCGGGGGTGAGCAATGAATGATGCTCGCCTGAAAAAGCAGCTCGAGGTCGATGAGCTGCGCAGCAAGAAGATTTACACCGACACCGTGGGCAAAATTTCCGGCGGCATCGGCCGCAACCTTACCGACAGGGGTTTCAGTGACGATGAGATTGACCTGATGTACGCGAACGATGTGCGCATGGCCGAGGCTGATGCCCGCGCACTGGTGCCAAACTTCGACAAGCTGAACGATGTGCGCCAGGAAGTGCTGGTGAATATGTCGTTCAACCTGGGCAAATCGCGGCTGTCGGGCTTCAAGAAGTTCTTGGCGGCCGTGGCCATCCAAGACTTTTCCAGGGCAGCCGATGAAATGAAGGATTCGGCGTGGTATGGCCAGGTGAAAGACCGGGGTGTGCGCCTGGTCTACGCCATGCGTTTCGGGAGTTTCAAATGAGCATTACCGCAGTCATCGCGCTGATCGGCGCCGCCGTTGTAGCCCTGCTGGGTTTCCTCGGTGGTAACAAGGTCGGCAAGTCCACGGGGCGCAAGGAGGGTGCCCAGCAGGCCAACCAGGAACAGCAAATAACCCAGGCAAAGGCGACCGTTCAGGCCGTCCAGGAACGTGCAGATGTCGACCAAAAAATTGCTACTACTCCCCGCGCTGATATTGACCGCGAGCTGTCAGAATTCAGTCGTCCCGATTGACACCGCGTGCAGCTGGGTAAAGCCGATTTACACCAACAAGGCCGACAGGGCAGTCATGGCCGATGAACTGGCGGGACAACTAGCCGCCCACAATCGATTGTACAAAAGCCACTGCCCAGCCAAATAGGAGTTACCGCAATGTCATTCAGTCTCGGCAATCAGCCAAACGTGGTGGGTCTGACAAACCGCCAAATCAACACCATGGCCAACGAGGATTCGCGCTACGGCCTGAACACTCTCCCTGGCCGCCTGTTGGCCCGCCCGGTGGGTACCGCGCTGCGTGCCGCAACCCTGGGCAACTCGATCATCGCTGGCGTTAACGGGATCTCGTTCACCGACCAGGCTTTGTACGCGGGCGGCGGCAATCTCCAATGGCTGGCAAATGGCGGCGTAGCCGGCAACACCACCGCCATGATGCTGGCCCGCATTGATCAAAGCGTGCCATGGAACACCGAGGTGTGCCTGGTTATGGAAGGTTCGAACGACGCAATCAACGGCGTATCTGTCGATGACCACCGCGCCAACATGGAAGCGATTATTCAGCGCCTGCTGTTCCGTGGGATCGTCCCGGTGATCCTGGCCAGCGCCCCGGTAAACGCCCAGCCTGCCGCCGTAACAACCATGGTTGCCGCCGAGACCCTGCTGGCCCTCAAGTATGGGGTGTCGATCTATGACCCGTGGCGCAACGTCCTGGACATCGCCAACGGCCAGTGGATTGGCGCCAACACCACGGACGGAGTTCACCCGACCTTCGCGGCCGCTGTCACAGCCAAAGGCGACTTGAACGGCTTCATCAACGGCACGAACAAGGCCGCCCCCTTCGGGCCTCGAGCGAACGCCGTGGGCGTCGGTGGCTACACGTTGTCGGGTGGTAATAACCTCATGGGTACCAACGTTGCCAACGTGCCTACAGGGTGGTCACAGGCCGGCACAGCGACCCCATCCATCGCGGCCGCACCTGCTGGGTTCATCGGCAACTTTGCGCGCCTCACGGGCGCCACCGCCACCGGCAACCCCTATCTGACCAAGACCATCAGCAGCGGGTGGGCAATCGGCGACGAGCTGGCCCTTTCGTTCGCCATCGAGGCCAACGCCGGTAACACGCCTCAACAGGTGTTCGTGACGCTGCGGGTCGACGGTGTGGAACAGCAGATCATGCAAACGGTGGTGGCCAACATCCCCGCCCAGCGCGTGTTCTACCGGTTCAAGCCGCAGACGCTGGCCGCCCTGGCGTTCTTCGCGAAGATCAACGGCGCCGGTACCGGGAACTATGTGGGCATCGGGGAATTCGAGGTGTACAACCTGACGCGCCTCGGCGGCCTGTAACCAGGTGCAAAAGAAAGGGGCCATTGCGGCCCCTTTTTCATTCCTTCTTGTCGAACATCAACAGGTTATCGAAAGCCTCGTCCCGCAGTTGCTGGGCGTGGCGTTCCTGCCTGATCTTGCTGCACCGGGCGTGAATTTTGAGGCTTCGCGGCCGGTTGCACACGTCGCAGGTGTAGGGTAGGTCAGGGCACCCGGATTGCAGTTTACCCCTCACTTTCTGGCGCCTTCCCGCAGACCTTCGCCAAGCGTTCCTTGCTTTGCTCCACCAGCTTCTGACGGTCGAGGGGATCTGTCGTCAATACCGGCATTGGTACAAACTCCACCTGGTTGCGTGCCAGGCCTCGTGCCAGCTGCATTGCGGCGCGGATGTTCGGGTTTATTTCTCGCTTCATTTTCGATGTTCTCCAGCTCTATCAGTAATTTGCGTTGACGTTCCAGGCGCCGCACTGACTTTCCGAAGCGCTTGGGCAGGACAGTCAGCGGGATATTGCGTGCCAGGATCAGTTGGTTTTGCGCTTCCGTGTAGCGGACCGCCTCCATCACCTCGGCAATGAAACTCATGGTGCATCGTCCAGAATTTCGAAGCGCCGATAGTTCAGCTCGTACAGGTGCAGGGCGAGATCCTGGTGCGTGACGCGTGCACCCCTGACGCCGTGGAATTCGGCGATCTCATCGGCGAGTTTGTCGATGGCATCGCTACGGGCTTGCTCGTTGATTTGGTCAAGGTTCGGCTTGGCAAAAAGCTCTTTGCCCAGGCTTTTAAGCAGTCGTGCAGAGGTTGAACCGGACGGCGCCGAATGCCAGACACCGTAGGAGTAATACTGCCAGACCGGCCCCGACAAGTTGCGCCAAGGCTGGGGCGAATTTTTGTAGTAATGCGTAGCGCCTTCTGGCGCCTTATCCCATTTGATTTCCATCGGTCTAACTCCAGTTTCAGGTGGTGGTGTTATTGGTCGTCGTCCAGCTCGTCGCGGGCCCGCTCGATTGCTTCCTGCTCGTCGGCGCGCTCGCCAATCTGGTCTCGGATGAAGTCGATGCGTTCCTTCTGTGCGTCCCAAATATCGGTGTCGATATTGGCTTCGATTCGGCTGGTAACCAGGCTGTTCAGGTACTGCGGTGTCAGGGCGTCCAGCTCCCAACTTGATTCGCCGTATTCCTGCTGATACTGGGCGTATCTGGAGTCGGTTGTTTTGGCCGGGTTTTCTGGTGGGTTGACTTCCTCGATTTGATCCATCGATAAAGCAATGCGGTCAACGGTCCACGGGCCCAGGCGATTATCGGTGAACATCGATATGCGTTCTTGTAGGTCGCGGGTCATGTCGATCCCGCTGGGGTCATGGTCGCCCAGGTGCAGGATAATCGGCAGCTGGCCAGCCCGCAGGCACGGCAGCAACATTTCCTTGGCGAACTCCCGCAACACGGTGCCGCTCGGGTACCCACGGGCGGCCAAGATCGGGACATCATATTTCCGGCAAGTCGACTCGAGGACGCCCACCAACGCCTCTTTCTCGATGATCACGAACACCCGGCTTTCCTGGTCAACCCAACGATCTTCATCGTATTGGCGCGCGCAAGCCCTGATGATCTCGCCGCCGGATGTCCAGTGGGAGCCGGTAACGAACTCCCGCGTGCGATCCACGATTGCATCCCAATCGAGTTCGCCGGCCAGCTTGGCGTCGTTGATAATGCTGGCCGCGCGCTTGTAGGACTGGAGCGTGTTTTCAATCACGCCACGGGCTACGAGCTGGTAATACAGCTGGCGCACGGTCAGGTCATAGCCCTGGCGCTGATACTCATCAATGATGGAATCCATCGTGTAGATCAGTTCGGCATGGGCCTTGGAAAAAACTTTGGGGATGTAGCATTGCTTGCTCATCGGTCATTGCTCCAGTTGCCGGCGGTGCCGGCTGTAGGGGTCGTTATTCGAAACCACGGGCCTGCATGGCAAAGAACACTTTGGCGCACGCCTCGGCGTCAGGGCGCGCCCGGTGGGCCTGGCCAATCACCTCACCAGGAAAGAAGAACGACAGCGCTTCTTGCATGGTTGGCGTTTTGAACGTGTTCTTGAAACGGCTGTTCAGCATCTTTTCAGTAGGCGGACATTTGACGATGTTCTTTGTGCTGTTGGCGGTGCAATACAGCGGCTTTTCCTTGAAGCGGTTAGCCACGTCCTTACCGAAGTAGCGACTGATCCCGATACGCATAATCCGCTCGTCAAACTGGGCGTTGTGCGCTACACGAACATCAGCCTGTTTATTCAGGCGTCCGAACAAAGCCAGGGCCTCACGCTCGTTCATGCCGTTGATGGTGAGGAAGTCTGTCGACAGCCCGGTCAGTTCCTCGACGTCCTGCGGGATCACCCAGCCATCCGGCCGAATCAATGCTTCCATGGAGTCGATCACCTCCCCTTCCTTGCTGAACAGGATCCCGCAAAGGTCGGTAAGGTGCGGCTGGTCATCGCCTTCGCTGGGGTTACCCCACACAGGGAACCCGGTCGTCTCGGTGTCGTAGATGATGAATCGAGTAGCCCTTTTCATAATTTCAATGGTCATCGGTCTGGCTCCAGGTCTGCGGCGATTAATTGAGTTTTGCGCGTTCGATCATTTCTACACGGGCGTGCCTTTGCGGCTCGCCGCTGGCCATCTGATCAGATACAGCCATCATGGCGGCAACCGTATATTCGGACCCCATGACCTGATCAAGCACCGTCACGGCCTGCATGATCAACCTGGACAGGGTGAGGCCAACATCGGCCGGGGTATGAAATTGACTGACGTCCATAAGATCCTGGATAGCCTTGTTGCACTTTTCAGTGACGGTGCTTGGGTCGAATTTGTTTTCGTTCATCGGTCGTTACTCCAGTTGCGTGTTTTTCCACATGAAAAGAGGCGCGCTTATGCGTCCAGGACAGCCCCGTTTTCGAACCATTTAACGGTGATCGTCTCGGAATCATTGGGCTTTGTTTTCAGCGTGCCGCAGATGATGGCCTGATCAATTGCGCCCATGGCGCAAAGCTCCCGCAGCAGCGCCACACACTGGCCGCGACCCTTCACGTCCAGGACGTCCCAACGGTCTACAAGGATGAACTTGAGGCCCGAGATTTGGGCGATAGCGCAGGCAACCAGCGTATCGATGCGCCACTGTGCTGATTCACTCATCAGGCCATAGACGCGGCCGGCGGCGGTCAGCTCCATGTCGTCACCGATCACGACCTTTTTCCAGCCACCAAGGCGCGACAGGATGGCCAGGGAATCGTTTACCGGCTTGATTGCGGTTGCCAGGATATCGGCCGGGATGCCGTTGGGCGCCAGGGCCTCGGATACCTTGAGCCAATCCAGTACATCGAGGTGATGCTGGGCCGCCTTGTTGTTGGTTTCGTCGGCGGTGGCCAGCAGTTCCTGGCGCTGTTTCATGGCCTCAACCTTGATACGTTGCTTGGCCAGGAATGCGCGCAATTCTTCCTGTTTTTCCTGGGCCGCTTCGATCTCGCCAGCCTTGACCGCAGGCACACCGGCCTCGATGTGGGCGGCCAGGTCTTTGCCGGCGTTGGTGGCCGTGGTGACTGCTGAAATGTCGTTTTCGATGGTGCGCTTCATCATGTCGATGGCGCTTCTGGTTTGGGTCAGCGTCAGGGCAAGGTCGCTGGTGGCCTTGGTGTCGGCCTTGAGGCCGGCGAACTTTTCCAGGGTCTGCCCTTTGATCGTCAGTTCAGCATCGCAGCACGGGCATTTGACGGGTACCACGCCCGCCTGGGCCTCGGCCAACTTGGTCTGCACGACCTTGAAAGAGTTTTCCAGTTCTTCCAGCGAAGCGCGGTCGGTGTCCAACTTCACCTGGGCACGCTTAAGCAGCCCTGCGGATTCCTCCAGCTGGGCCTTGCGGCTGTTAAAGGTCTTGGCCAGCTCAACGTTATTTTCCAGTTTGGCAATGTGGAGAATGCCCGCCTCGAGCCATCCGCTCACCTTGGTGTATTCGGCAATTTCCTTGTCGATAGCCGCTGGCGAAACGTCCGGCATATCCGGGGCGTCAGGGATGTGAACTGTCCACTCGGCCGACTGGATGGAGCCCCAGTTATCACCGGTGAGGCCCTTGAACTGTTGCTTGGACGCCGTGGCGTGCTCGGCCGCTGCCTTGCTCGCCTCGGGGAATCCCGAACGCAACATGGGTTTGATTTCTTCAACGAGGTCGGGACGGCAACCGCGCGCCAGCATCATTTCGGCCGTTTTCTCGATGCTGTTTTTCTGTTTCGTCAACTTGAACAGGAACCCGCGACGTTCTTTCAAATCAAGATCGGCGAACATCCGTGGGCGCAGAAGGTACGGCAAGAATTCAAGGTTGGGGATCTCCGCAACCGTGTGGTCGCCCTTGGGCAGCAGGTATTGGCCCAGCACCTCGTCGCCATCGATCAGCGTCACACGACCCTTTTTAGAGTCATCGTGCAGCAGCTGGCCAAGGTCTTTTTTGTGCTTGACGCGGGAGGGAACGCCCAACATGGCCATGCTGATGGCGTCGGCCAAAGAGGATTTGCCGGCCTCGTTGTTGCCCACCACCATAAGGATCGGGGTCGGGCAATCGATGTCAGCGCGGGAGATTGCAAGAACGTTGGAGATTTCCAGGCGGGATATTTTCACGGCTTATGATTCCTATTTGGTCGGTTTTTGGCGTGCACGTTCAAGGTCGATTTTTGCGCGGAGCCAGTCGGCCCCCAGGTGTTCGCGGAAATAATCCCAGCGCTCGTCATCCATGCGCAGGGCGCGGGTTTTCTGCGGGTTGGGTCCTGGAGCTGGTCCGCGTTTCTTCTTGGCGTCGGTGGTGGTGGTCATCGGTATTGCCTCGGTTATTACGCATATGCATTCTATGTGTATCTACGCAATTGCGCAAATGCATTTAATAAAAAACCCCAGCGGGTTAGGCCGGGGTTTTCCGTGGTGCCGCTATGATCAGTCCTGGGTTACCAGTACCTTGCGCTCGCCGGTTTCCTCATCTTCCGGGGTGATGTACTGATCGGCCTCGAGGCGTGCAATGGCCTCCTCCACCAGGTCTGTTTCCAGGTCGAAGGCCACCGCCAGGGCTCCCACGCTTACACGCCCATCCAACACAACCTTGGTCTTGATGTCGGCGTAAAGCTCGTCGGTAAGGACCTTGGCCACCTTCGGCTCGTCATCGCCTTCGAACGACAGGTTGTCGCCAGCAGCGCCGCTGCCAGTTGCTGTCGGCTTATCGCGGACGATCTGGTAAACGCCATCGGCATCCAGCGCGATGTGCCCCAGCTCGGCCAGCTTGGCCTGTACGGCCTCGGCCTTCTTGGTGTTGATTTGCAGGCCATTTTGCAGGCCCGGGGTAGTGCACACCTGGTTGCGCTTCACGAACTCGATGGCATCGGCCACCAACTTCGGCGGCAGCTCGATAGGCTTGGACGCCAGGGCCTTGGCAGACGTTGGGCTGGCGGCCTTGGCTGCTTTGCCCTTGCCGGCCTTCCCGGTTTCAGGCGCCGCGCTGTCGAGCGGCAGTGACTTTTGATCCTTGTCCGACTGGATGTTATCGAGGCCCTGGAAGTAGTTCATGTCGTGCAGCAGGATAATTGCCTTCTGCTTTTTGTGGGCCATATCCATAAGCTGGTAACGGCCTGGGTCGTCGCTGGCGATGATGCCGGTCAACTTGAGTTCTTTGCCGGTGTCCAGCTTCTGCAACAACAGGGGAACCTGGATAACTTCGGCGCCCACCAGAATACTTGCAGCAGTGTAAACAGTGGCCTTGAGGTCGCTTTGCAGTTTGGCGTTTACCGCGTCCTGTTGCTGCTGGCCCAGGTCGTTATAGACCTTGGTTTGGGCGCGCATCTGGTCAATACAGGCCTGCACCAGATCGTGCAGCATGAATTCGGCGGCTTGCTCCATTGGCAACAGGCCGGCGTCTTTGGCTGCTTGCAGTACGGCTTTTTGTGCGAGATTCATACGGTTTTCCCTTTGGTCATGGTTTGGGTTTTTGCTGCGGTGGTGCGGTTACTCGAAGCTTTCCAGGTCAGCCGTATTGGCCTGCTGTACCTGGTCGGCGGGGTCGGTGTCCTGCTGTTCCGGGTCTGGTTCCTGTTCCTCGGCGTCGACCACCTCGGGTTCGCTGCCTGTTTTGATCTCGCCGGTACCCTTATCAACGGTTTCAGGCTTGGCTTTGTCGGCCTTCGGTGTGCGCTTTGCCTTGGTCGGCTCGGCCGTCAACTGGGCCTGGGCCTGGGCCTGCGCTGCCTGCAAGTCCTGGACGTTCACCGCGTAGGTTCCATCGGGCTGTTGAACGGCTGGAATGTCCTCGGATTCCTCGGCAGACGGCAGACCCATCAGCAGTTCCGGCGCGTACAGGCGCCCGCAGAAACTGGCACAGCGATAGCGCAACATCAGCTCGGGCATGGTCTGCCACTTGCTGCCCTTCTTGGTCAGCCAGCCTTCATCAATGGCCATTTGGATCGAGATAAGCGGCGACTCCAGACGCTTGCCGGTGGATTTTTCGGTGGTGAACGCCTTGCAGGTCTGGTGACGCACGGTGACCTGTTTTTTTACTTCCTGCGGCGTTTTCTTGCTGGCCCCTGCCGCCTTGACCCATTCGGTCACGGTGTATTCAACCACCACCGGTTCGCTGGCTTCGCTCAACTCATAGTCGAGGGAGTGGTATCGGCCGCAGTTGTTGATAGACGCGATGATGAACGGGGTGGACCAGGACGGACGACCCTCGATGATGTGAAGGTTTTGCATGATCATCAGCGGGTCAGCGTTCATACGCTGGGCCATGTTCAGCGCTACGGCGCAGTTGGCCAACGCTGCGGGGTTATCCTCCCAGCCGGTTACCTGGCCATATTCTTTGACTTCCTTAATCTTGCGATACGCCACCGGGACCATGGTGGAGCTGGAAAGCATATTGGCCACGCGTAACAGCTGATCAAAGCCGCCGCTCGTAAGGAACGACATCGGTTCGGCATTGACGGGTTTGGCCACGGCGCTGGTTTGCAGCTGTGCCAGGGTTTGGGTTTGGGATTCGCTCATGGGTTTATCACTCGTGGTAGGGGCAAGAGTTCCAGCGCGGGCAATATGCCTTGGCGCAGATGTGGGAGGAAGGGTTTGGCGGAAACAGGCCGGCCCTGATCATGTCGCCGCCGATCTGAATCAGGCCCTTGAAATTCTCGTTACCCAGCATGCGCTCACGAGCGCCCGCCAGCGTGCCCATGGCAATTTCCGGTTTGCCTCGAGTCTTCATGCCGATGATTTCGGCATCCTCGGTGATGGCGTTGCCGGTGGTGTACTCATAGAGAATTTCGTAGGTGCCGATTTGTGCAGAGTGGCCCTTGGTCTTGGCCACGCCATTGGATACCGAGGCGCCACCCGACTTCACGTCAGCCATACCAATCCCGCGCCGGCCGTTGAAGAACCGGGCCCGGTCAAGCGTACCGGTCAGCACCAGGGTTAGGCCGCCGCCAACATCGAGCGGCATAGGCTTTACCTGCAACTCAATGGCCGCAAAATCGAACTTCGGCGACCAGTCTTTACAGTACATCGAATGAAGCTTGAGGCCGATGGCTTCGGCCTGGGCCAGCGTGATGTCGCTGCCTTTCCAGTTCACGTCCTCGGCTGGGTTACGCAAGACGTTCACCAGCAGTTCCGACGCATCGTAGGCGCTCACGGCGGCGCCGTTCATGCGGCCAACGTCAAACGCTGCGGTGCTGGCGTGAATAGCGGAACCCAGCAAGGCGCGGGGGCTGCTGGGGCTGCGGATTTTCAGAAGGGTGACGCCTTCCCAACGGTAGGCGCAATCGAACAGCATTCCCCAGGACGAGGCGCGCACGTTTACTGTTTTGTTCATCGGTCAAACTCCAGGTGTTGCGGTCGAAAGCATTCTTGCATTTGCGCATTTGCGTAGTCAACTACTCGATGATGCCAATCCGCTCCATAAACGCCTTGCGGCGCTCGATCTGGTGGGGCGTTGGCTCCATGTGCAAATAGAACACCTCCAGGGAATAGCGCGGGCTGGTCTTGAACAGCGTGGGGATTGACGCCCGCTGGCGGGTCAGTAGGTCACGGACCATCATGGGATCCGCGTAGCCCAGGTGAAGGCCGGCAAACTCCACCTTTTCACGGTATTCGGTCGCCTCGAGGTAAGACAGAACCTCTTTCAGATCCTTGACAGAAACGTCGACGCGTTCCTGGCCAAAATCGATTGCCCGATGCAGCACGGGCAAAAGCCAGCGCGCCGTCTCCATGGCCGAGGCTTTGCGCTTTTCGAAGTCTTTGGCGTGATTGCCCATGTTAGAAGCTCTCCCCGCTGGCCACCTTGGCCAAGTGGATGGAACGGCAAAGTACCGCGGCGAGTACCACCGACAGCGCC
>Ga0181345_100009_pt1 | contig 13397 bp, 15 predicted proteins | sample Su13VDMM15SN_FD_130107 | JGI IMG/M metagenome (GOLD analysis project Ga0181345, IMG submission 130107) | Freshwater viral communities from Lake Michigan, USA - Su13.VD.MM15.S.N | ecosystem: Environmental > Aquatic > Freshwater > Lake | place: USA: Michigan | collected 2013-07-15 | reverse complement strand
CAGCCAGGCCAGCTACGCCGGTATCAATCGGCAGGCCGATGCAGTTGGTCAGGGTGCCGCTGAACGGCGTACCCAGGCGCGGAACCAGGAAGGTTGGGGCGTTGTTGAATACCGCCAGGCCGGTCCCGGTTTCGTCGGTCAAGGCTGCTGCCAGGCGCGCCGAGGTTGGGCCAGCCAGGAATGTGGCGATGTTTGCAGCCAGTCCGGCAACGCCAGTCAGGATCGGAAGGCCAGTAAAGCCGGTCAGGTCGCCAGTCGAGGAACCGCCGATGTTGATCGCGTTCAGGTTCCCGCCGTTGATGGTTGGAAATGAAAGAGTTTTGTTGGTCAGCGTCTGCGCGGTAGAGGTGTCCACCGGATTCGGAACGCTTCGGCCGATCATGTACCAGCTTGCCGATGGCTGATCGAAGGCCAGCACAAACGCATCATTGGCGCTCATCCAGGTAGGCAAGCCAAAGCCAGCCGAAGCCCCGTTGAGATCCACTGTCAGCGCCGTGATGGCCTTGGTGCTGGTCACCAGGACTTGCTGGCCATCGAACGCGGTGGCGAACGGCGGGAGCTGAATGGTACCGGTGGCGAAGTCGGTCAACGGGTTGATGATCATGTGCACGTCCGGGCCGCCGGTAACTGGCTGGAGGACTTGCACGAGGAAACCGTTCACGCCTGGCGCGGCGTACTGGGTCGACACAGTGGATTCATTCGCCGGCTGTTGGGCCGCGATGAACTCCAGCAGCTGCGATACCGTGATGCGGCGCGTGGTTTGCGAGTTTCCGGTAAACACTGCAATCAGGTCGGAGCCGGAAACGCTCATCGCTGAATAAAGCTGGCTGAAAGTGGACATCGTTTTATTCCCCCGGTAGGCGATATTCGGAACGGGCGAGACATTTTTTCATACAATGCTTGACACTGGTTAAAAATCACACAGGGCCACCGTTATGACGCAGGTTAGCATCTTGTCTGGAATCACCGGGGAGTCTGGCGTAGACATCAAAGCCAGCTATCCGATCAACCTGGTACCGGTACCGCGCCAAAGCGGTGTTTCCGCCGGATACCTACGAACCGCCGAGGGCATCAGCCGCTTTGACAATGGCAACCCAGCCATTACCGGCCGTGGGCGCGCATCGATCTTCTGGAATGGTGTGGCGTACTGGGTGATCGGGGAGCAGCTGTGCAGCATCCAAAGCACAGGCGTTATCGAGCCCATCGGGTACGTGGGGGATGACGGCCTAGATGCGCAGATGACGTATTCGTTCGACCGCCTGGCCATCGCCTCGGCGCGTAGCCTGTACTACCTCAAGGGCGGCCTACTGTCCAAGGTCACCGATTTGGACCTGGGCCCCGTGATCAGCCTGGAATGGATGGACGGCTATTTTGTCACCACAGACGGAATCTCTATCGTGGTCACCGAGCTGAACGACCCCAACAAGGTCGACCCACTCAAATATGGCTCATCCGAAGCCGACCCCGACCCGGTGAAGCGGGTCATCAAGATTCGCCAGGAACTGCTGGCAGTGAACCGGAACACCATCGAGGTATTCAGCGATGTCGGCGGCGCCGGCTTCCCCTTCGCACGCAACAACGGCGCCATTATCGAAAAGGGCGCGGTAGGGACACACATGGCGTGCGCCTTTGACCAGATGCTGGCGTTCGTTGGTGGCGGCAAGAATGAGCCCTGTTCGGTCTATCTCGGTTCCGGCGGCAACGCCACCAAGGTGGCTACCCGGGAAATTGAGGACATCCTGGCCACGTACACCGAGGAAGAACTGGCGGTGGGCACGGCCGAGTACCGCATGCACCGCAAGCATCAGAGCCTAATCATCGGCCTGGCGCGCCATACCCTGGTTTATGACGCTGCGGCATCCATCGCCATGGAAACCCCGGTTTGGTATCAGCTGTCGTCGTCTACGGACTTCACCAAGCCTTTGCAGGGGCGACACTTCCTGTTCGCCTATAACCGGTGGCTGATGGATGACCTGGTGGAACCGCGCATTGGCGAGCTGCGGCCGGACATCTTCACCCAATACGATGTCGAGGTGGGCTGGCGATTCGATACGGTGCTTGTGTTCAACGAGACAAAATCGGCAATCGTTAGCTCTCTCGAGTTGACCGGCACGCCTGGCCGCGCCGAGGTGGGAACTGACCCTGTGTGCTTCCTGTCCTGGACGCAGGACGGCGCCACCTGGGGCGATGAACGCATGATCAAACTGGGCAAGTCGGGTCAGCGTGCCAAGCGGATTGCCTACCGCCCAAAAATCAAGTTCCGCGACTTCATGTCGTTCAGGTATCGCGGCGCCAATGCCGCCATTGTTTCGTTTATGCGGCTGGATGCCGAGCTGGAGGGCCTGGCAAATGGTTGATATCAATCAGCGGAACCCGGCGTCATCGCCACCAGATCGGCGCCTACTGGCCCAGCTGACCAAAGATCCCAAGTTGATTCGGTACCTGGAAAACCTGTGGACAGATACCACCCAGGTAGCCCCGGACAACTTCGCCGTGCTGCTCGAGCTGATCGTAAACGCGGCCGAGGTGGCCAACGCCGCCCAGGGCAGCGCCAACACCGATAAGCAGGCTATCGAGGAACTATCCCTGGCCATTCAGGCATTGAAAAACGTGGAGGGTGAATTTTCCAATCTGCTCCAGCTGCTTACCAGTTTGGCCGGGGTAGTCCAGTCGCCAGACCAGGCAATTCAAGGCCTCCAGCGCAAGGTGGACGATCTGGAAAGCCAACTGCTTGAAATTAGGCCACCCTCTTTCCAGCAACAGTTTTCCCCGGACCTGGTGAACGTATCAAATGCATACGCGGTTGGCTCCAGGCCTGCTTATCAGCCCCTGACCGTGCGTGCAGATGCGACGGGCGCCGGGCTCACCGTGGCATTGCCTGCGGTACCCCAGCTGCTACAGCTGGTAACGGTCAAGAAGGTTGATGCGTCGGCGAATGTGGTGACGGTTGATGCTGGGGCGTTGCTGATTGATGGAGCGCCCACCATTGCGGTGGGCGTCCAATACGCGGTGTACCAGCTGCAATACAACGGCGCAGGCTGGGACGTGGTGGCCAGTTAAGGCGACTCGGTGAAGGGGTCGCCGTTGTCGTTTTGAAGCGCCGGCCCGTTTTCCGTGACAGTGATAACTTTCTTCGGCCGGAAAAACCCGTTCCATCCTGGGAGCGGCTTGTTCCCCGAGCCCACCGGCAAGTTGCTGGAATACTGCTTTTGCGGGATGACGGCAAACTGGGCAAGTGCTGCATTCTTCCCATTCTTCGCGCCTACCATGGTCAGGGTTGAAGGGGTTTTGCCCAGGCCTGGCGCAAGCTGCAACGCCAGGTTGAGCGCTACCGCATCGCAAACACTGTCGGGGAGGTTGGTCAGGTCGTCTAGATCCGATTCATCCGGGTCGGACGGCATGTAATACCCCATGGAAACAATCGCCTCCCACTGCGCCATCATAGAATCCAGGCGGCGGCGAGCGTTTGCCAGTTCCTCGGGGGAAATATCAAAGTTGTATTCGGCAATGCCGAGTTCGCTATAAGCCTGATAGATGATGTCGCGGCGGGTTTTCATTGGGCTTTTTTCGCCTCGTCAATAGCTTCCTGAATGGTGGCAGTACCCCAGCGTTTGTCGACCTTGATTTTCAGCGCGGCAGCCTCGGCAAGAAGCTTTTCTTTCAGCTCGTTGTCAGCCTTGGCGCGCTCATCGTTGGCCAGCTTCAAGGCCGCTTCCTCGTTGGCCAGGCGCACGCGCTCGGCTTCGGCATCAGCAACGCGCTTTTTCTCGGCGGCTTCTTCCTCGTCCTTGATTCGCTTTTCTTCGGCCTGTTGCAGCACCAGGGCGGCCTGTGCATCGCGGGCATCGAATGGGTGGGCATGCCAGCCGCTGGCCAGGAATTCCTCCAGCTCATGCTGGTCGATCTCCAGGGTATCGAGGGGGATCCCCCAAATGACAACCTGTGTGCCGTGCTTGAACACCAGGGTTTTTGCAATAAATTCGCGGGTTTCGTCGGTCATGATGGCTCTCACTCTCAAGGAAAAAAGGGGCCCCGGAAGGCCCCTTTCGAGTCACGCGGAAGGAAGGATCAAGTTTGGCTGAACAGCTCGATACCGCACATTTCCGGGTTGTTCATGACACCACCGAAGAACACGTCTACGCGGTACTTGATCATACCGGTGTCAATGTTCCCCTGTTTGACCATGGCAATTTCAATGCCCTGATCGGTGGTGGCGCGCAGCACCTGCATACCTGCGTCGGTTGGGTAGGCAACACGACCGGGCAACAGCTCGATGGCGTCTTCGACCCAGAACGGGTTCACCGCTGCGGTTTGGGTGTTCAAGAACACGATAGGCGCAGATGCGGCAGGGGTTGCGGTGACGTTCTGATACTGGCCTTCGGCAACCGAACCACCCTGGCCGGAAATGATCGGCGGGGAGATTTGGATGGTGCCTGTACCGCCCGCGCCGGTCACGATGCCGGTTACCCGGAAAGTCTTGAGCTGGCCGGTGTCTTGCTTGGTGATGTGGTGAACCGCGTTCACGCCGGTAATCGTGAATGCGTCACCGACCTTGACGGTCGAGGCGCCCACGGTAATGGCCAGGGTTTGATAGCGGTTGTCCACGTTGACGCCGCCGCCGTTGATGTCCGCAACAGTAGCGACTGGGGTGTAGAACTGGTTCGCCCCGTTCACTACTACGCCGGTCGCGGTGGCCGCGTTCAGGCGCGTTGCATAGTCCATCTTCAACACGTCGAAGCCGGCGATGTCCGATGCCACCATGGCGCGGGCGTATGCAGTCTTCGGCAGTTCGTTGATGGTCTGGCGGCCAGCCAGGTTACCGGCCATCGAGTTGTAATCGCGGGACGAGAACGCAGCCAGGCGGCGCCCAACGTTCGCGGTTACACCCTGCTCGTTCATGATCGCATCGCACTGCGCCAGGTCGTCATAGCCCGACGCGGCAACGGTACGTTTGACAACGAGGGTGCCTTGCTGGGCCGCCAAGTTGGTAATGAACACGTTGATGTCCGATGCCAGCTTCTGCTTGGCAGCATCGCCAAGGCGGTTTTCCTGGAGCGCATCACGCAGTTCAAGCGCGGTCATTTGGAACGGGCTCGAGCGGTACTGGTTCAAGCGTGCAGGCACAGACAGTTGGGTCTGGTCCTTGAAGTTGCCAGTTTGATCGAGGCCGGCGTAGGACAGCGCGATGTAAGGCTGTGGGCGCCAGATGATGTCATTGGTACGCGCCATCATGGTTTGATCATTGCTGAACACCTTGACGGTTTTCGACATGACCAGAAGGTCGTTAAACCCTTCGAGCAGCTGGTCAAAGGCGACCTTTTCTTCTTTGCTAAATGCGTTTGCCATGACTGAAAATCCTCAAAAACGAATGATAAGTAGGGTTAGGACTTATCGCGTAGGCGGCGCTTGTAGGCGACGATCTTGGAGCGATCACCGGTCTTGTCTGCCTCGGCTTCCAGGCGTTCCAGTTCCTTATCCACCCCGCCGATGCGGGAGTTGCTACCCGATTTAGGAATGCTGCCCTCGGGGCCTGGTTTGCTGGTAGTCGATTTGGACACTTTGACTTTCTCCTCAAGTTTTGCGAACGCGATTGTAAATTTCAAAGGGTTGGTAATGGCGGCGAGTTCTTTAAGCTTTTCCGGGGTGGTGCCCAGGGCATAAACCAACGTTGCAGGATTGGTGGCGCCCTCGAGGATCAGGGCCTTTTGCACGTCAGAAAGTGTCATCGAAACCAGCTGTTCAGCCTCCTTAAAGTCAGGAACCTTAAGCTTTGCTGCGGCGGCCTGATACGACTCCAGGACCTGCTGGTTTTCTTTCTCGCGTTCCTGCTGCTTGCGCTCGATGTCGGCTTTATGGGCCTCCACCTTGCGCTTGTCGTCGTGCCATTTGGTCAGTGCGATCTCAAACGCTTCCTCGTCGTACTCGCTGCTTTCCAATGTCGGCTTTGGCCCAACTTCTGGTAATGCCGGTTCCTGCTGTGGCTGTGGAGTCTTGAGCTTTTTCAGCTCGGCTTCCTGCTCCCGGAGTTTCCGATTCAGCTCCCGATTTTGTGCCCGAACTTCCTTTACCCAGGCCGGGGCGGTCTCGTCTTCTTCTTCCTCGTCGTTTGCGCCTGGCGGGGGCGCATCGCCAAGAGTGATCACCACCGGTCCATCGTCGTCGGCTGCATCCGCAAGCGCCTGCTGTTCTGCCAGTTGCTCGGCGGTAAGCTGCGTTTCGTCGTCAAGATCGATATCGGTGTTGTCCTGGTCGTTTTCTGCCGTATTCATACGCTTTACCCTTCGTTATCACTCATCATTAAGGCTGATGGATGCCTGAAACCCGAGTATATACCACAAAGTTTGCATCAAAGCGCAGCGGGCGGGGCCTCAGGCGGCGCAGGCGCGGCGATCTGCTGTTGCGGTGCTGGTTGTTGGGTTGGCTGACTCAAAGCGCCCACAACGGCCAACAGCTGACCCATTGCGGCTTGGATCTCGGCCAGGGTATGCGCGGCGTCTGCCTCGTTCTTCGCGGATGCGGTCAGCAGCTCTTGAGCCTGGGCCATGGCCTTATCGGCGTTGGCCTGGTTGAGCGCGATTTTCGATTCCGTCTCGGCGGCGCTGGCCAACAGGAACTTGTCCTGCGCGCTCGGCTGCTGCTGGGCCTTGGCTTCGTCAAGCTCTGCCTGTTCCTCATCGGTTGGCTTGATCACGCCGGCCGCTACCAGGCCTTTGCGTGCGAAGGCGCGTAGGTCGTCCATACCTTCGCCGTCGAGGTTCTGCATGATCATGCCGACGATGGCCGCTTTCATCTGCGGATCCTCGATAAACTGCAACACGCCCAGCAGCGCGCGCACAGTGCGGTCACGCTTGCTGACGAACGATGGGCCCACGTCGACAACCACCTCATAGCGACCATTCGACAGATCGTTGTTGATGACTTTGTTACCGCTCTTATCGATTCCTGGTTCTTTGAGGGTGATTTGATCCTCACTTCCATCGCGGCCAACAGTGCGCATTTTGCGGCCTTCTTCGTCGTAGAGGGCCTTGGCCATCGAAAGCCACACCACACCGCTTTGGCGCATGGCTTTCTTCATGTTGTCCATGTAGATAAACGTCTTCATGTCCAACCGCGACTGCACCAGCTCGACAGCCTTGGCCGAGATATTCGATACCAGTTCGTCGCCCTGCTGCTGGTTGCCGCCCAGCTCGAGCAGGTCTTGGCTTGCCAACTGGATAAGGCCCTGGAGCGCTGGCGGGATGACTGGCGGCTGGGTGTAAGAAATTGGGCCCGATGGGATCTGTGCACCGCTGGCGTCGGTCAGCGGATTGACCACCAGGTATGCCGGCTTGCTGACGTTCTTCGAGGCCCACGCGTTTTCCCAACCCGCGATCTGTTCCGGGGTAAAGATCGGGATCGATTCACCGAACTGCGAAGCCTGCTCGGCAAGAGAACTGATCTCCATGTTGTAAATGCGCTGGGCATCCTTCATCGGCCGGGTGTGGCCAAACATGCGTTCCTTGTTATCGATGAACATCCGTTTGCCATACATCGGGATAATTGGGATGTACTCCCCGGCGATCACGCCGCAGTCCTCGAGGATCTGGCGGCCGTCCATGATGTACTTGCGCACGGTGCGCGTATCGATGGTTTTTTGGCGCGACTCGATGTAGCCACGGGCTTGCAGGTCGGCCAGCTTTTCGTCGGTCAGCTCATCGCCGTAGACCTTCACCGGCTGCTCATCAGGAAGGGCGGCCAGGCGGAAAAAGTGGACTTTCTTTTTCTTGGTGGTCACCTCGTAATACTCGGCAACGTAGACCACGCTCGGGGTAAACCAGTCAAACCTGGTCAGGTTCAAAACCTTGTTGAAAGATGAGGGGTCGACCTCATAGCCATACGTATCCTTGTAGGCATCGTGGCTCATGGTGTAGATCACCCAGCAGCGGGTCGCGTCCGACTTGTCCTGGCGCTTGGCGTCGGCATCGAAGAATACCGAGGTGTCGGCATCATAGATTGGCTCGATGCAGATTCGCTGGCGGTCGTCGTCCTCGTCGCTTTCGTCCTCGTACTTGGCCCGCAGGCGCCAGGCACCAAAGCCCCCGGCGGTGGCTTCATCGAAGGCGTTGTCGTAGGCCTCGTCGGCGTTGCTTTCCTGCTCATCCGACCGGTACAGGCCGTCACAGGCGTCGGCGGTCTCATCGTTGGCCGCGTCATCCTTGGCCCGATAGTCGACGGTCACCCGGTTGTTGCGGTACTCGTTGAAAATGCGCATCAGGCTGTCGAGGATCTTGTTCACCTCGAAGCGCGGCCGGTTCTCGAACTGGCTTTGCAGGTTCCCTTCCCACTGCGCGCCCTCGATGTACACGAATCGGCGATCTGACAGGCAAGCCAGGCGTGTGTCCTGGTTGGGCATGTAAGCCAGGTTGAACGCTTCAACCGCTTTTTCGTGTACTGCTGCCAGGCGTTCGGCTTTGGTGATGGCCATCTGTTTAGCTCCAATGGGTAACTTGTGACGGAACAATCGCATTGACGCGCTTTTTCTCGCCCACGTTCGGGATAGAAAACCGCGCCATCATGTAGGCATAGCGTATCGCGCAAAGCAGGTCGTCACGCAATTTGACGATGTGGCCTTTCTTGTCGCGGTGGTACAGGCGTTTTTCCTCGAACACTTCGGACAGGTTTTTGAACACCTTGAACGTGCCGTTCAGCATCCGGTCGCCGATCTCACGCACGCCGGCCTCCACGCTGTTGCCGCCCATTGGCCAGGTTGCGTGGGTGGGCAGCATCTTGAAGCCAGCGGCGCGGTACTTGACCGCCAGGACCTCACCGCCGCCCTTGTCGTGCTGCAATCCATCGTGCGGCCAAGCCACTGGGAAGTGTCGGGCCCAGCCCTTCACCGCTGACCAGGCTTGTTCGGCGTCACGCTCCGACTTGCGCCAGGCGTTGATAACGTAGAACACATCGGCGTCCCGATCCCAAGCCAGCTGGACGTGTGCCTGCGGGTGATCCCACCCGAAGTCGCAACCGTTGATGATTGTCCAGTGCTGCGGGATCTGGAACGGGTCGCACATGATTTCTTCGTCTTCGATGGTGAAGATAAGGCCCGAGCCCATGACCGGGATGCCCTGGGAGCGCATCTTGCGTTGATATTGGGGGATCGCGGCCAGGATCTGTTCCTTGACCTCGGCGGTCAGGTGGGGCGCGTCGTCCCATGTGACGTTGATCAGGTCTTGGCCTGGCTGGAGGCTTTCCGTGAACTGCGCGACCAGCGACGTCATACCGTTTTCAGGGGTGAAGGTCAGCAGCACGATGCCGCCCCGGCCTTGGTCGCCCGTGGCTGTACGGATGAGGCATTGCGGGTAGATCAGCGGGTCTACGGGTTCCTCATCGATCCAGATCAGGTCAATGGAATCGCCCATCAACGGGTTCTGGCCCTGGCTGTACGCCTTGAGTGACACCTTCGACATTCCGCCGGACTGGTGCCGCACCTGCACATCCTTCAACAGGTCTTTCGTGTGGCCCGAGCGGATGAACCCGGCAATGTCCTCGTAGGGGATCGCCCCGGTACCGTCAGGGCCCGACTCGTCAAACTCCCCGAACAATGCCTTTTGCACCACGTCGCGGATCTGTTCGCCGGTAACGCCCAGGGCCCAGCAGGTAATCGGCCCCTGGAACCGGTAGCCCTCCCACCAGTCCGGGTACCGCCCGGTGACGTGAAAGGCCACCTCGATGGCGGCGCTGTAGGTCTTGCCCACCCGGTTCGCAGCCATCAACAGGCGCTGCTTGTTCTTCGCGCCCGACCTGAACACCTTCTGCTGCCACGGGTATGGCTTGAAGTTGGCCATGCGTCGGCGCCGGAACCGGCGGGCCTGTTCCTGCATGATCTCGATGTGCTCGATTTTCAGGGCGCGAATATCTTCCGGGTTCATTACTCAAACCCTCCAGTGGATTCGGCCGGAAGGTTCTCGCCTTCGCGGGACTTGCCAGGCAGCACGCCCGCGTTCGCCTCGAGTCGGGCCAGTTCTGCGGCCACGGCCTTGGCGCGCGCGTCGAGCTGGGCGTCTGATAGCTGATCGGTAGCGATCTTGCCCGCGTGTTCGAACACCTGGTGGGAGCGCCACAGTTCCTTTTGACGGTTGTTCAGGATGTAGATGGCGGCGCCGGTATCGGGCGGGTAATGCTTGGTGTACTTGGTGACAACGACCTTCTTGTCGATCACCCGAATATCCGTTTCCTCACAGCTCCAGCCCTTGGCCCGCTGGAACAGTGCGCCGGCTACCTGGGCATCAGCCACGAACTTGCCGGCCTTGATCGCCAGGCGGAAGGCTATGTGTTTCTTTTTCCAGTTGTTGATTGTGGCCAGGGACACCTCGAAGTGCTTGGCCAGGTCCTGGTCAGTGGCGCCGAGCAGGCACAGGTCCTTGGCGAACCCGGCCATATCGTCATTCCAAAGTGTTTTTCGTGCCATTGTCTGTTGCTCGTTGGGGATGGTCAGGGGCAAGCATACGCCAACGCACCAAACAGCCACAAAAAAGCCCGTAAACGTCACGGGCTTGAGCTTTTATGCGCCAACAGGGGCATTTTATGCATCAGTTGGGCTGTTTTCCGTTACAGCTCACCGTATGGCTCGAACAGCTCGAGGAACGCGGCCTGCTCGTAGACGATAACGTCACCACCTTGCAGCGTGACAACTTGGCCATTCTTTACGGTGACCGTCTTGGTCGCCAGGGTGAAGGTGGCACTACCGGCGCCGACGTTCACGGTGAAGTTCTCGGCGTTGATCATGGCTGCGATCTCGCCAGCTTGATTGCCCACCGAAGTGACGTCGACGCCCTGCACAAGCGGTGGCTTGGCCTTGTATTTGATGATCATCATTGGGGACCTTTCAAGTAATTGCGTGCAATGGCCTGGGCAACCTTCTTGCCAAGGGGAATCAGGTTCATGGCAAACAACCCGATGAGATAGGCGACCCCGTTGCGGGCATCGCCGCTGGCCGGGAGCCCGAAGTAGGCGACCACCAGGTCAGTGGTAAAGATTGCGGTAAAAAATCCGGTAGCGACTGCCCAGGCCGCCTGCTGTCGAGTCAGCGGCCGCAGTAGCGACAGTGACAGGATGGAGCCGACGAGGCTGGCAATGAACAGGCCGTACTTGATCAGGACCGCTAATAACGCCTCTGAAAAACTCATGGTATGGCCTCGGGATACATGCGTGCGAATCATGGTTATGACCTCTTTCATCAGTGATTTTAGGTCGTGTATGGATGGTGGCAGGCGGGCCAATCTTCGCCGGCCCTGGAGAAAGCCTATATGGCGCCCACAAAAAAGTCCAGCTTTGCAGGCTCCCGGATGTTTGGGGCTGGTTGGCTGGGCCGTACTTCTGATGGGGCTTTCAACTGTTGAATCTATGGGGGTTGCATCACGGGGAGCCTTCAACACGTCGATCATACATCGGCTTGTTGGAGTGCGTCCATGCACGGTGCGGCGTTGGTTGATGCGTGCCGGTTACCTTTATCCGGCGCCAGCGCTTTCGAGCTGGCGGTGCGTTCCGATCTGATCCACATCGGGCTGATGCTTCACTGTCGGTGTAGGTGGAAGGGGCTCCAGGATTCGAACCTGGGATTGTCGGGATCAAAACCCGATGCCTTTGGCCGGCTTGGCGAACCCCCTGTAACTGGTTGCGAGGGCTGGACTTGAACCAGCGACATGTGGGGTATGGGCCCACCGCTCTACCAACTGAGCTACCACGCAAAATATTTGGGCCCGCTGCGACCGATGAAAGAGACAGCGGGGCCCGTGCAGGCTGCAACCGATGAGCCGTGAGGGACATCAGCGCGGGCGACCAAACCTCACAGCCTGCGGAGGTGATCCTACTCGACCGGCGTGGCAGCTTGCAAGGCGCGTTCGGCTGCGGCTGCTTGCTCGGCCTCCACGTCCAGCAGTTGCAGGCGCTGGTCGAGGATGTACAACAGGTCTTGTTGGGCGTACTGCTGGCGCACCAGTAGGGCCTTGGCGCGGTCGCTCAAGTTGTTGGCTTGTCCGGTATCAAGGAACGCTTTCAGCTTGTCCAGGTTGGTGGCCAGGGTGTCGCGCTCTTGCTGCAAACGGGTTTTGAAGTCAGTCATCGTCGTAGCCTCGGTGGTGTTGCGTTGGGTTGGGTCAAGCGTTGATCAGGTCCAGTGGAATCACGCGCACAAGCACGCTCGGTTCCTCGGCGAACATCTTTTCTACGGTGCAGCGAATCACCTGGGTGTCATCCTTCCACATGCAGCGGTTGAAGGCGTCACACCAGATTTTCAACACGTTGTCGATATCGGGCTTGATGGTCGCGGCCACTTCGCCGTTGAGTGCGCCGGCCGTCTTCGCCTTGGTCCAGGATACCCGCAGTGGGTGACGAATCTCCATTTCCAGGCGCACCGGGCCTTTGAATAACGGCTCACCACCCATGTCCACGAACGCATCTATGAACGTGGCGCGCTTGATCATCTTGGTGTTGTGCACCAGCACGTCGCCACCGATCAGGCGCAACACTTCCTCTTGAATCAACTGTTCGTAGTCCTGGGTTTCCTTGTCGGTGTAGACCTGGACGAACTGTTTGGGACCGTGGCCCCTGACCGTGAACTTCGGCCGGCCCTTGCCGCGCGGGTCTCCCTCCAGCACCACCACGGCCATCTGGTCCATCAGGTCGATGGTGCGCGGGGGGATCAGGTCAGGGGTGGGGCCGTCGAGGAAGGCGCGCAGCCTGTCGTATGCGCACCCGTAAACCTCATCTAGCAGGCTTTCAAGAAATTCGCGGTCTACCTGGAGTTTGTCGGTCATGCGATCACCTTTTCACCGGTCTGCACGTTCCAAACAGCGAACAGCTTGTAGCCCTTAGGAACAGAGTCACGGTGCTTTGCAGCCTTCACCACCTCGTTGATGTCCTCGGTCCCCAAGTCTTCGGAGCGAACCGTGAACCCCTTCTTGCCCCACTTGGGATCGGGGCGCATGCAGTCGGCCAGGGTGTAATCCTCACGCCGATATTCAATGCTGAACGTAGTCACGACTTCACCCCCGCAAAGATCCAGATGGCCACGGTGACGGCCAGCACAATCCAGAAGGCCACGCGGGCGGCGGTGCTGACGAACGAACGCGGGATGTAGGCGTATCGGTCGTCGCGGATGTCGGCGTCTGGATTTACGTGGCCCTCACGGCGTGGGCGGCTCGCTTTCAACTCATCCAGCGCTTTCATGGCCAGTTCGTTGCAGGTAATCGCGGCATTTTCCCTGTTCTGCTCGTAGGTGTTGTGCCCAGCCATCAGCAGCGCATCGCGCAACTTGCGGCCGCCGTGGATCTTGGCGTCAGCTGGCACCACGTAGACGTCACCGGTTGGGATGGTGATGGACGGCGGTGTCAGGGCTGCAACCTCAAACAGCGCATTAT
>Ga0181345_100007_pt1 | contig 14964 bp, 9 predicted proteins | sample Su13VDMM15SN_FD_130107 | JGI IMG/M metagenome (GOLD analysis project Ga0181345, IMG submission 130107) | Freshwater viral communities from Lake Michigan, USA - Su13.VD.MM15.S.N | ecosystem: Environmental > Aquatic > Freshwater > Lake | place: USA: Michigan | collected 2013-07-15 | reverse complement strand
GTCAGCAACGCTGGCGTAGTGACGGCAAACAACTTTGTAGGCAATGTGACTGGAGGAGGAGCATTTTCTGGAAACGCATCGAGTTCTACGGCTCTTGCAACTGGATCGACTACGGCAAGGACATTGGCTAATCGTTTTGCTGATGTGGTCAATGTATTGGATTTTGGTGCTGATCCTACTGGGGTTTTAGATAGTTCTCCAGCTTTCAATTTAGCTGTTTTGGAATCAAAAAGTGTATGTGTTCCTCCGGGAACATATTTAATAAAAAATCAAATTGTAATACCAAATGGAGCAATAATTTTTGGTGTAAGCGGATTTGTTCCATCTGCATTTTCAAAGAGCGCAATATTAAAATACCATTCAGACCTTGGATCAACTCCAATGGTATGGTGTCAAGATTCTTCATGGATAAGTTTTATCGCATTTAAAGGGCAAGCAAAAGGAACAGGAACAGCTATTCTTAACAAGAAAACAAATGCTGGACAATCATCATATGAAGATATGGATTGCACAATTCACGGATGCACATTTGATGGATGGGATGTTTGTGTCGAGCATTGGAATCGTGGACTTTGGTTTGATGCAAATGTGTCTGCTTTAACTGATACATCTGTATCACTTAATATTGATTCCGTGAATTGGATAAATGACCCATCAAATCCATTTGATTTACCACAACAAGGTTTTAGAGCAATAAGGATTACTAATAATAGGTTTCATGCAAACACGGCAGCAATTACTAATATTGGAACAGGAAAAGAATATCTTCGTGGATTAAATGTTATTGGTAATCAAATTGACATTGGAGATAATTTATTTTCTGGTTTTTGTTATGCAAGTTGTTTTACTGGAAATACATTAGATCAAGTTGGAACAGCGGCATTAGATTTTTATGGAGATGTTAAAGACATTTCTATATGTGGAAATACAATAAATGGAGATACCCCAAGTGGTCAAAATTATCCATTATATCTTATTAGATTTAGAAACACATCAGAAAACATAACAATTCAAGGTAATACATTTGGCAATACAAATAATCACGGAATTTCAATAGAAGAAGCAATATCAAAATCAACTATTTCTGGGAATACATTTTATAATATAGGAAACGATGGAGGCCCAGAGAATGCTTGCATAAGAATTTTAAATACAGCAAGTGATGTTACAATATCTGGAAATTCTTTTTTCCCAATTGTAGCTCCATTTGGAATTAGAGGAGTTACCGCATCATCTTGGACAAATGTAATTGTAAATAATAATGTTTGGGATACAACAAAAACATTAGCTGCACAATATGATGAAACAGGAACAAATTTTATTCAAGGTGAAATATTTTCTACTCCAGCAACATTAACTGCTGATGTTAATAACTATTCTCCAAGTGACGCATCATTATGGAGGTTGTCTTCAAATGCGGCAATAAACATTACAGGAATTTTAAGCCCATATAAAAATGTTGGAAGAATTTTAACAATAATAAATGTTGGATCAAATAATATTATTTTAAAAAATGAGAGTGGATTGTCATCTACATTTAATAGAATAATAACAGGAACTGGTTCTGACATCACATTATTGCCAAATAATTCAATTAATTTAATTAAAGATTTTATATCAAGTAGATGGAGGGTTATTTAAAAATATGAATGAATTTGAAGATTGGCATTCAAAAACTGGTTGGAAATATACAAAATCAAAAGAAATAGCTTTGTTGATTTGGGAAAGTATTAAATAAACTATGAGTGCAAACATTAAAGCATCATTAAACGGAACAACAGGAACAGATACAAATATCACATTCGGACTATTTGATGGTGATTTATGGATTGAAAATAGAACTGGATCAGAAAGAGATTACAGAATACAAGTAATTGGGTAAATATGTAATCGTGATAACAATATTCTTACAAATACTATGAGCTACTGCACACCTTGCCCACCATGCGACTCGGAATTTCCGCTGTTGTGTGAACCACTTGAAACAACTGCCAATGGAAAACGATTGGTAGTAGAAGACTCTGCTGCTTGTCAGAAGACAATTCAGACTCCAGTTTCCCAACAAATCTTAAAGACTGATGGTGCTGGAAATCTGACTTGGACTAACGGAGCAAACAGCACTGTCCTAGCTAAATCATCTACTGGAATTACAGAGTTTGCTACACTCAATAGTGTTCTTCAATCTGGCCCAGTTGATCTTGGTAGCCAGCCATTGACTACTACGGGAACATTGACTGTAGGTTCTCTAGCACCAACTCTTGCTATTACAGCATCGTCGCTGACTGTTACTGGAACAACATCAACTGCCGCGATTACTTCAAGCAGCACGATTCTTGCTAATGGTAACTCGTCTAAGATTGGATATGACACTGGTGCTGGCGGGTCGATTACTCAAGGTGCAGGAGCAAAGACAAACTCTGTTACGATCAATCGTCCTACTGGAATTATCGTAACCGATAATGCGGCACTTGCAGCCGATACTTCCGTTACATTCAATGTAAGCAATACAGTTATTTCTGCTACAGACATTGTTGTTGTTAGTCATATTGCTGGAGGAACGCTTGGTTCATACAACCTTGCTGTAGCTCCAGCGGCTGGGAATGCTAACATCACCATTCGCAATATCACAGCAGGAAGTTTATCACAAGCACTGACATTGCGATTCATTGTAATCAAAAGCGTTAACGCCTAATGCCAGCAGATGGATCAGTCTTTGATGGGTTCACAAGTATCGTAGCGCAAGACGCAGATACTCACCCATCGTATTTGCCTCCATCAATGGTGGCAGAGTCTGTTAACAGAACATTCCGAGGAGGAATTAACAGAACAAGGCCAAGCATCCGTAACATCCCAAGCGTAGCAGGGGAAGGCCAAGATGAGATTATCGTTAACGATATTCAGAATGGTAGCTTCCAAGGTTCATATCCATATCGGGCAACTAACTTAAATACCAACGATGGTATTCTTCTATCGGTATCTGGGGTGATCTACTTCCTAAAGGTAGTAAACAACATAGCCTACGCTTATAAGATCATCGAAGGAAATGACCCCGGCATGATGCACACATTCTTCGTGCAAGCTGAAGATCGAGTGTATATCCAGAACGGATACCAGAATGCGATTGCATGGGACGGAGACTTGAGCGTACCAGCGTATAGGCTGAATCCATATTTGAAGAAGATGCCGATTGGGACTATCATGGAGTATGCCTTCGGGCGAGTATTCGTAACGGATAGACTCAACCAAATCTACGCTTCAGATATTATCTACGGGGCAGGATTCACCGATACCAAGAATACAGAGAACTTCACAGAGATCGGATACTGGGCAGAGGGTGGGGCTTTCAGCACTCCATCTATGATGGGGAATATCACAGGCATGAAGGTAATGCCACAGATTGGAACCAACCTCCGCGCCCAAGGTGCATTGGTCATCCTAACTGCTAACGGAGCATTCGCAATGGATGTGAGTATCCCAAGGGCGCAGTGGGCAACAACCAATATGCAGACGATCAGTTTGCTTGGACGGGGATGTACATCACCATCTACAGCTTTAGCTAACTCTGAGCTTTGGTTTAGATCACACGATGGTTGGGCATTCTATTCCAATAGCCAATCTGAATTTGCCAGATACTTCTCGCTTCGTAAACTATCTAGGGAAGTGAACAAGTGGGTATCAAATGATACTCCTTGGTTGAAGCAGTTCGCTTCTACGATGTTCTTCGATAACTATCTGATCAGTACAGTAGCACCAGAAACCTATCGGGCGGCAGGGGTAGAAGGATTGAATAGGTATCATCGGGGAATGGTAGTTCTTGACCTAGACCAATCTTCTTCACCCTCACCTGACGCACAGCTTTCTTTTCGCTGGAATGGCATCTGGACGTGCTTTAGACCAACTCAACTGCTATCTGCATTGATCGCTGGTCAGAAGCGTGGATTTGGATTCTCATTCGATAACGATAACAAGAATAGATTGTATGAGTTCACTAACTCTACTGGAAGTGATTTCGGTGCTAATGGAACTAGACAAATTGAATCGTTCTTCACATCGGGAAGGTATGACTTCGCGCAAAGTGGGGCATCGAACAAGTTCTTGAGGAAGCGAATTACTGGTGGAGAAATGTGGCTATCTGAAATCAAAGGAGAGGTCACAAGCAAAGCTGAGTTCAGGCCAGACTCCTATCCATGCTGGAGTGAGCTTAAAGTTCCTACAACCTATGGGTGTAACCCATGTTCACCCGTTCTAAAAACGCCATGCAACCCACGCAGGGGCGGAGACTCCTACAAGAGATACAAGTTTAACTCACCCGATCCGTCTGAATGTAATTACATTTCTGATATTCCAGTAATCGAAGGAAGTGAGTTTCAATTAAAGATTAACTTGACAGGGACAGCAACAGTGGACAGAGTAAGAATAATGGCAAACATTAAGAATTTGGAAGACTCTCCGATTGGTGACTGCCCAGAAAACGATCAAGAGTGTCCAGACATTAACTGCTGCCCAGAACGATATTACGACTACTCAATCAATGGATAATCAAGATTCCAGTCCAGCCTTAACATTTCCAAATGTTCCAATTGATTTCTGCCCTACAGGAAACTGGTCAGAAATCTTGCAAGAATTTATTGACGTTGTTCTAGTCAACGGAACGATCAACGTACCCGGATTAGGTGACGTAACGCCAGAACAGATCGCTCAGATTGAAGAAGATTTAGCTGACCAACAGAATCAGATTGATGCGTTAGAAGCAGAAGGGGTTGCGCTTGACGCTCGCATTGATGTTCTTGAGTCTAACCCAGTAGTAAAAGTAAGATCAGGAAATATTGCCGTATCATCTGGAGACACAACAACTCTTGGAATAGCATTCTCGTCTGCGCTACCAACAAGTGTGTATGGGATTTCACTTACTCCAGTTTATGCTTCTGGAACACCTCTAACAACCCCTTTATTTTCATTGGTAACTGGAAGTAAAACTACTGCTGGATTTACAGTTAGAGTTGATAATAATATTGCAGAAATAACGAGTTTGGACTGGATGGCGGTTCACACTTCGTAAGTAATAAGCCATAAGAAAACCAAATATATGACACCACTAAAAGGAACTGATCCTAAGCTCGTCTCTGGCGGCGCACCAACTCGCGGTAAGATTGGCGAAGGAATGGGCAATATGCCAAACCTTGGAGCCAAAAAGCCTAGCGTCTACACGACTGCTGGCACTCCACGCCAAGGCTACCAGAAGTAATTATCGTTAACGATAATGGGTGATACCCTCAAAGAGATGGCAGAACTCGTTAAGGGTTTTGTCGGAGATAGTGGCGTGTGTTCTTATGAGAGAGCTTTCAAAGCAATCAATCAGGCCAGACGCTTGCTATGGAATAAACGCGCATGGAATTCTCAAGAAGAGTACGTCCAGATTTGTTGCGTTAACGACTGCTTCACTCTACCTAACCGCTATGAGCAAATCAAGCTGGCGTGGGTAGGGAATGAATCAGTATCGTTAGCAGACGAATGGTTCAATGCAACCAACGCATTTGCGTTGAATGCTGACCAATCCTGCCATCGTTTGATTACGGAGGTAGGAGGAAAGCACGTTCTCTTTAGGGACTACACCACCCACTTCTATCGTTTAGGAGTGATGTTAGAAAGCGCAGAAGACATCGGCGTGACTCTAACATTTGAGGTACAAGACCAGTATGATACCTATCATACAATCAAAGTAACTGGAGTTAATCCACCAGAACTAGCTCAATCTGATCTATTGATCAAAGGAGTAAGGTCAGTAGCTAAACCCGCAACCAAAGGAAGAGTAAGAATATATGCGTACGATACCGCGCTGGAAGCACAAACATTAATCTCAGTCTACCAACCTAATGATGTTAACCCATCATTCCGTAGGTTCAAAGCACCAAGAACGTGCGAGTGTATTACTCTGTATGCTTCTAAGAGATACTTTGATCTGGTAGACGAGCAAGAGCTAGTTGAGTTCATCCCAGACTCAATGATCTACGCTATCCTTGCTCTGAACTCTAGAGACAACAGGAAAGCGCAAGAGTTCTTAATGAACCTAGACCTTGCTATCAAAGAGCAAGAGAAAGAAATGACGGGCGAAGAGATACCGACTTCCGCTCCAATCCGATTTGCTAACTATAGCAGAGCAGAGAACCTAATCGGTTCTGACCTACTATCACCATCAGCCAACGATTACTTCTTGTATAGATGACACTAGAAACTACAGAGAATATCGCTGGTAAATTTGTTGGGAACTACAAAGACCCAACAGAGTTTGTTGCATACCAAGACCCGCATGATGAACTCAATAAAATAGAAGCATGGTTAATCGAGCAACCACAAGTCGATTGTCCTCTTAAACATTCATTTACCCCTAATATGTACATTAGGGAAATCTTCATGCCAGCAGGATCGCTTGTAACTAGCGCACTACACCTTACTACTCATCCATTCTTTATCTTAAAAGGAGATGTTAGCGTATGGTATTACGATTGTCCTATTGAACGATACAAAGCACCATACTCTGGAGTAACCAAAGCAGGGACTAGAAGACTTCTATACAACCATGAAGATACTATCTGGGTTGCGTGTTATGCTACTCAGTTGACAGATATAGAAGAACTCACTAAATCTCTTGTATGTACAGATATGAATCCATTTATGGATATAAATGATCCAAGAATGCCATTGTGGGATCAAAATAAAATAAAGGAATTGCAATGAAATCATGTCATTATCATCCAGAAGAATTACTATACAATAAACATACCCAAAAGTTTAATGTTTTTGCAGCTACAGCAACCGCATTGGGGGCTGGGGCTGCTTTATCGGCGGGAATTGGAGCGGCAACAGTCTCTGGAGTTATCGGTGCTGGAGCTACAATGCTTGCATCTGGACAAGCTAACAAAACAGCAAGAGCTGGGCAAAAACAATTAGGTGAACAAACAGCCAAAACGCAAGAAATGGCTGAGAGATTGCCAAAAGAAACTGGAAAAGTCTTGCGCGGGAACATCCCTGAGTACAATCAAGCTGCTGGAGAACTCACCGCAGGGACGTTGCAAGCACTAGAGCAATTTCAACCCGGAGCGGGGAAGCAAAGGCAACAGATTAGTGATTCTATATCTTCATTGCTAGGAGGGAAGCTAACTCCCGATATGATGCAGAGTATAGCAGAGATAGGTGGGGCTGGGTTCAACCCATTCACAGCAGGACGTGCTGGAGGATTCCAGACTGCACAAGCGTTGTACCCTAAAGGGTCACTGGCTGCACTGAAAGAAGGATTTGGAATGTTCCAATCTATGATGGGGCTAGCACCAGCATTTCTAACTACTTCATCCCAAGCTGGAGCAATGGCAACTAACCTTGGTGGTCTATCAGCGGCAGCGTTAGGAGGATCATACCAAGCAGGAGCAAACCAGATCGTAGGAAATATCGCATTAGCTAACCAACAAAACCAAGCTAACATGGGAACAGCAAGTGCGATTGGAGGAATTGGAAAATCTGCTGGTGATATATATGGACAATATGTACAACAAAGCTCTGGATTGCAAAGTTCAGGATTCTATGGCTCAAAAGCAGCAGCAGCGGAGGGATATGGAGTAGCACAGAATCAGTTAAGTCAACAAGGCGGTTCTGGTGGTGGGTACTACTACAATCCAAGCGGAACTTATAAAACATAAATATTATGGCTATGATACCAGCAATGAGCGCAGCAGATTTCGGCACTGGCGGAACTGCCGTAATGAACTATGGAATGCAAATAGGAAAAGACTTAGCTGCATATGGAGAGAAGATCGGTCTTCAGATTAAAGATAACCGAGACAAGCAACAGGCTATGGGATCACTGCCAGCGTTACAAGAAGCTATGCAATCATTCCAAGCTGGAGACAATGCGGCTGGGTATTCAACATTGCTTGGACTTGCGGCATCAGACCCATCTAATCAACCATTAAATAATCTAATTAAACTAGGGTTCATGGGTGGTCAGTCTATTGAGGAGAGTAGATACAAGATGAGAATGGCTGATGCAGCTAACGCTAGGGTTACGGCTGGTACACCATCTGGCCCATCAGGAAGTGAAAGATTAAGGGCTGGGATTCCAGCTTTGACGAATGGAGATACAGGGCAAGGTGACGTTATGACTAGTGCTACTGATCTGGCTACTCAACAGAGACAAGCCGACTTTGCGGGAGAATATCCAGATGAAGCAAAATATATGTCTAATCCAGATGTTCAAGCAGAACAGGATTTGAGAGGCTTGCAACCAGCTAAGTTTGATTTCAATCAAACTCCACCAGAGGTTCCTGAAGACAATGAACCTAAATATATAAATGAAGAGCATAAGGCTTTTGTTCCCGTTGTGCAGAACTACATGGCGGCATCACCAGATGTAAAACAACAAGTTCTTGCGGACGCAACAACAACTAAAATACCAAAAGGTTATGAAACAAGAAACTATCCGGGGTTGTCAGAAATATTTCCAGAACTAACTGGGAAAATTCTGATCCCAGAAGTTGGAACAGTAACAAAAATTAGAAGAACTGTATCTACATCAGATGAACCGGGTTCTGATATCAAAGAAACTCTTTCTGAGGTTGATGAGAAGACTGGAGAAGAACGATATAAATTCAATATAGAGACAGCAAATAGAATTCCTTCTGCTGTGAAGGCAATGACAAATCAAGCTCCATCAGGACAAAGGGAAACATTTTCTGAGTTATTTAAGAAAAATGGTGGAGTAGATAATGCTGTAATATCTCAAGTAGGCATTGATATGTTCCAGTTAACATTTAAGGGTAATTCTAAAGATGCATACCCAATTAGTAAGGATCAAATGCAGCATCTACAAGTAGTACAGAACATACCAGCAATGTCTGGGTCTGGTTACCAGTTTGTTGCATCAGAAAAGAAAAAAGAAAAAGCAGTAGAAAGGTTCCCAGTAAAAGAAACGAAAACAAGAGCAACCGCTACCGCAACTCCAGAACGGACATCGGCAAAGACAAAAGCAATTGATGAGGAGCTACAGAAATTAAAAGAAAAAGAACTGGTAAATACCGCTGGGAAACGGAAAGAACGAATTGCAGAAATTGATAGAGAAATTGACAAGCTGGCACAAACATCGACTCGCCCCGCACCATCAACAGCTATGTATCCGACTCGCAGAGAAGCAATCAGCTACAAGGGACAAGCCGATTTGCAAGCATCCAGAAAAAGAATATTAGAACTAGAAAAAGAGAAAGAGAAATTAATCAAGGGCCAATAAAGAACTTGAACCATCGGCATAGTGTTGGTATATCATTCTAATGAATTTTACGTTCGATGAACTCAAGGTAGCTAGAGAGAGAGATTATTCGGATGATGAAATTTGGGGAAAGCTAATCGAACAAGACAACTCTTTATCTGTTGCCAAGGAAAGAGGGTATTCATTAGAAGAGGTAGCATCAAAGTTATCTGGCAGACCGATCCCACAAGAACCCGAACCAGAACCATCTGGTGTACTAAGACAAGCAGCAGACATACCGATTAAAGTAGGTGAAGGTTTAGTTGGATCAGTAAAGAGCTTTGCTGATTTATTTGGAGCAGATAATGCGGTATCAAAAGAATTAGCTGGATATGAAGAATGGGTTGGTGGACTAGTGTCCGCTGAATCGAAGCAAGACTCTAAAGAGATCGCTAGGATTCTCAAGGATGCAGAAGATAAAGGAGTCTACGATAAAGTTATCGCGGGTCTTGAAGTGTTCGCTAAAGCTCCGCTAGAAATGACGGCGCAAAGCGTTGGGTATATGATCCCCCAACTTGCCGCTGGTGTACTAGGAAAAGCGGCTCAGTTCACTAAAGCTGGTATCATTGGAACGCAAGCTGCCATTGGATTTGCTCAAGGGGTAGGGCAAGCAAAAGGAGATATCTATACTGCCACTCTAGATTATCTACGCAAAGAAGGTTTGTCAGAAGGCGCAGCCCACGATAAAGCAACTGAAGCCCAAGCAACGCTAGGCAAGAACCTAGATCAGATTTTACTAAGCGGTGGATTGAATGCTGTGGCATCTTCAACTGGTGCTGAAGCTATCCTAACCCGTGTACTTACTAAGCAAGGCAAAGACGTAACTGAAGATTTAATTAAAGGAACAATAAAGGGTATTGCCGCAGAATCTCCTGTGGAAGCGATTCAAAGCGCACAACAAGAAGTTGCTAAAAATATTGGGGTACAAGGAGTGGGTGGCGATGTACCTACATTTAAGGGTGCTATCGAGAGTGCTACTACTGGCGCGGTAGCTGGCGCATTTATGGGTGGGCCGCTGGGTGCATTTGAATCAATGAGTCCAGAGAGGAAGGCAGAGATAAAAATAGATGAAGCTGCTGAACAAGCCGCTAGAGATTTAGAGACTCCAAGTGATAACCCTGCCGCAATGGCATTATCAACTGAGATAACAAGGAATCAAGATGCCATCGAGAACCTTAGATCAGACTTGGATGCAATGGAGCCAAACGATCCTAGAGCGCAGAAACTCCGCTTTGATATATCCGATAGGCAGAAAGCATTAACTGATCTACAGCTTCAATACCAAAAGGTAACTGGTAATGATCAAGAAATCCCTGCTGTAAGCATAGCTGCATCTAAACGGATGGAGCTTGATAACAAGATCGAATCTCTTACTGAAGAGATCGGGATGGATGAAGAAGCATTGGCTACAATGGCAGAAGGATCACAAGAGAGGATCGACGCGCAAACTGCATTGGATAAAAAGAAAACAGACCTAGATGCCGTAAACAAAGAGGTTGAAGGATTATCGTTAACGATAAAACCACCAGTCGCAGAAGCTGCAACACCCTCCACTACTATCGAAGAAGCCAAGACAAAGATTGAAGAACTCAACACAGAGTTCGATGCTTTGGATGAGAATGATAAGGCCGGCATTGATAGGGTAAACACACAAATTTTCGCAGAGCAGAATAAGATTGCTGAACTGACAGCAATCGAACAAGGAATCGATCCACAAGGCACAACTCCAACCCGTGAGATGGGTCTACCAGAGTCTGGCAGGAGATCACCATTCGGAACACTTTATAGAACTGACGATACTGGAAAAGCGGAGCGTCCGATACTCCAAGCATTCATGTCTGCTACAGACAAAGTAATAAGCGCATTACCAGCTTTCAATAAGGGGACGCAGAAGCTCAAGAACGCCATCAGAACGGGCATTGCAAACAATGCAGGGTTCCTAGCTGGAACGAACACCAAAGTCATTACTAGCGAGGATTTCGGTAAGCTAACTGGGCGCAAGCAAGTAGCCGCCGACACAGGCACATACAAAGCTGTATTCGTTAAAGGACAAAAGTATCTTGTAGTTCCAGACATCAATCAATTAGCAGGATTATCAATCAGAGGAGAACAGACAAGCACAAGTAGAGATGCGGCAATCGACCAAGAGTCACGGGCAGCAGCCAAGAAACTGGAAGAGGAAGTCATCCACCTCTCTATGTTCCAAGGTATACAAGACGAATATAAATCTCTCAAGAATCCAAAACTTTCAGAGCAAGAATATGTGGTAAAGCGACTCTCCGATATTGTTAAAGAGGTGAAGCGCACCAACCCGAATGCACTGCCGGGCGTTTCCAATGCTTACCTAAACGATAAATCAAAACTCCTCGATGATCTTACCTTCTCCCAAGAGTTCATGCGTATGGTCATCCAGCGTGTAAGAACAGGCCAGATCACAGAAGATTTAAACGCTATCAGACAAGCCGAGAAAGAAGCATTCTCAGACCAAGATAAGGGAGCTATCATCTCGCTCAAGAATTCCATTCTCAATGCACTTAGAGTAGTGCGAGACAGCATCACAAGATACCTTGGCAAGGGAACCTCTACTAAAGAAGTAGAGAAGATGCTGAACACGATGAATACCATCTTGGATGAGTATGGTATCGTGAAGGGAAAATCTAACTACGAGTTTAAAGATTACTCTGCTGCTCAACCTAAAGGTGAACTGAAAGCAGAACCTATCGAAGAAGCTACTACTGCCGTAGAAACCCCAACTACACCAGTAACACGACCACTTCCAACTGATCAATTGCCAACAGAAACGCCGGGCGCAGGATATGGAAGAGAAGCTGAAGTATTCGATGTATTCTCTGAAGCAAAAAGAAAACCAGTAGAGTTAATACCAAACGCAGAAGTTACAGAAGAAGTAGAAGCAATAAATAGTCTTCCAGATGATGCAACATATGAGCAGATTGAAGCGGTTGCTCCAGCAACAATAATCAATCTTAAAGCAGCGTCTCAATATGTATCAGGATCATTTAGTGAATTCAAAAAAATCATATTGAATTCATTTAAAAGTCTTCAAAGATTTTCAGAAACTATCTGGAAAGGTATTGGAGTAGTGCTTACGGGAATTACGGGTTTATCAATAGCTTTAGGGCCATTTATTGCTGTTGATTATAATGCGTTAAGTGGGCCAGAAGGCCGCGCTGACTTGAGAGAAACTGGGTTACTTTTAAAACCCGACAATATGTTCAAGCCATACATAAGGAATATAAGTGTTGAACAACTTGATAAGTCACTTCAAACCCCAGAGGAAACACTTAAATTAATTAGAGATGCCATTAAACAATCCAAACCTTTTTCTGGCAAAATAGATTTTGATTTTAATGAACTATCAAAATTTGCTGAAGGAATTAATGTAAATGAAATTCCATCAGGCAGTAAAAGAAAGGCATTTAACTATAACAACCTCATTGAAACATCTAATGATGAGATCAAAAGCGCGGCGGAGTTTCTAAAATCAGCATCATTAAGAACACAAGAAATAGAATCTCGTTTGCGTGAGATAATGGGAGCAATGGAGTTCTTTACAAAAAGAAACTTTAAGGATGTAAAGTTTAAAATAAAAGACAAAAACTCTTTAGAGTCAGCAATCTTTGTGGCATTGGCAAGAAACGGTGGCATGATTTCCAGCTTATCTTTCTATGACAATAAGACAAATACAATCAATGTAGACCCGCAAACATTGATTTCAATCTTAGATAACACAAATGCTGCAACAAATGCGGCGCAACATATTGCTAATGAGTTAACTCATGCGTTGCAATATCAAACAAATGAGGGCAAGCCTATCGGTCTTTTGTCCATTAAACTATCGGACTATGACACTGCCTCAACTGTTCTATGGATGAGGACTGATATGTATTCGCGAAATGGAAAAAATTTCCAGTTAATAAATGCAGAGTCTAATTGGGGTGACATTCTTGTTAAGAAATACTTTAACGCAAAGCATAAGATACAACCAAAATCTTTTGCACAAATAACAAATGATCAGCCAAGAATAAAACAATCTCTTGAAAACAAGCAAACCGAAGCGTTCATAAATGAGGTATTTTCATACGGAGGGATTTCAGCAGAAGAAATCATCGAAGCTCAAGCTGGAGTGACACCATCAGTAGCGGAAACGATAACTCCAGCAATCGAAGCGAAGGCAGGGGAAACTCCAACTCAACAATATTCGCAAACATTTGAGTTATTTAATAAGTATACCGAACCAATGGGTCGGCAGCCAATCAAAGTTGAAGCGACTTCTATTGATGAGGCTAGTAAACTAATTAAAAGCACAGAGGAATACAAAAGGATTAAGTCTAGGTATGCTAAAGTATTTGCTCAAGGCGACCCAATCGTAGTTCCAAGGCCCGGAGAATCTCCGATCATTGCCCGTGCAGGGGCAACGCCACAGATGGATACCGACTACCTCACAGCAGTTGAGAGTGGAGACATGGAGACTGCACAGAGGTTGGCAAACGAGGCTGCAAAGGCTAATTTGCCTTACGAAGTATACAACTCAAAAACAGGTGAAGTTGTATGGTCTGGAACTTACAGTCAACGCGCCACCGCTCGACGTGTTCGTGATCAGCGGGACATTAAGTATGGTGCAAACATATTCAACACGCGTTTTACCAAAACTGATATCCCTTTTCAAGCTGTTGACCCAGTAACATACGATGAGCAGGGCAATGTAATCCCACTCTCTGAAAGGTTCGATGTAACTTCTCCCTTGATTGCTAGGGCAGGAGAAACGCCGCAACCATCCGCAAGATCAGTCAAGATCGAGAAGAAGATTACCCAGCAAATCATCAATGACATTGAGGGACTGATCAATGATCTCAAGCCTAAGAAAGATAAGAGCGGACAACCTTATGTATCTAGGACAACTCTGAAAGGTAAGACGTATGCTTATTCTTTAGTATCCCCGTTCTCGAAAGCGGTGGACTTGTATAGAATGCCGGGGCATGAAATTGCCTTGAGTGCATTCAATAAGGTGCTGAAGGGAAACCCAGATGCATCCTTCTTTGATATCGCATCTAACCTTACATTGAGAGATGAAAACGGAGAATCAGTTGTCACATACGGATTGAGCAAAGAAGAGTTAGCTAATCTGATACCACTATTTAATAAAGTTGCCCCGACATACAGGCAGATGGTCATGGATTCAAATGCTTCTTTTCTAGACAGATCAAGGATTGCATTGAGTATGCCAGCAATTGAGTTTGGATTATCGAAGGCAGTAGTTAAAATAATGCAAGCAGCCGGGCGCACCCTGAACCTTGCCAAGACCCTGCGCCAGATGGGCGGCTACGGGATGGCAGTAGCTAACTACAAGTCTAACGTCCAAAAATCTATTGGTAATCTCTGGTCTAAAATCGGCGGGGATATGAATGATATCGCTTCCTATGCCAGAGGAGACAGAAGGAAGGCCGTTGATAACGTAGCAAGTCTTTCAAAGGTTATTAGTAAGTTGGTTTCTCTACAGAAGATGGCGATTAAGAATCCAGAGAAAGCTAGGGATTCAATTCGTAAAGCAATTTCCCGCAAGCAAACAATCGAAACCAAGAAAATCCTATTAGAATTCAGTGCTAGTACCTTTGATGATAAAACTGAGAAGTTTGCTAACATGATCATTGATG
>Ga0181345_100004_pt1 | contig 21060 bp, 28 predicted proteins | sample Su13VDMM15SN_FD_130107 | JGI IMG/M metagenome (GOLD analysis project Ga0181345, IMG submission 130107) | Freshwater viral communities from Lake Michigan, USA - Su13.VD.MM15.S.N | ecosystem: Environmental > Aquatic > Freshwater > Lake | place: USA: Michigan | collected 2013-07-15 | reverse complement strand
CGGCGCTTGCGGCGGAGCGCGCGGCGCGGATCGTCAACGACGCGGCGGTGCAGGCTGCGGCGAGCGGTGGCGGTGGCACAACCTCCAACGCTGCGGCGTTCAGTGGCGGTGTCAGCAGCGGTGCAACGTGGGTGACGATTGCCACGGTCACGCTAACCCCGACAGGCGCAGGGGGGGACTACAGCATCACGGTCAACACAGACGCCTTCATCAGCGGCGGGCTTAGCGACGATGGGACGGTTGACACAAGCTTCAGCGGCAACTGGCGCATCAGGGAAGAACTGACGGGCGGCGGCACGGAATACACGCTCGATAGCGGTACGTTCACGGTGGATTACGCGGCTGCGATTGCCGAGAGCGAGGCGGGAATACCGTTCACCATCGGTCCATTCTGGACGACCTCATTCACAGGCCTGCCCCTGACCGCAGTTCTCATTCCGGCGAACGAAGGCGCGCAGGTGGACATCCGGCTCGAGATACAGCGCGCGAGTGGAACGAACGAGATAACGGCGCCGGGCTTGTCCGGCAGTATGTCAGTGACGTGGACGGCATAAATGAGCGGATGGGATACAGTCATCAAGTTCGCAGTCGATAACGCTCCCGCGCTGATCAATGCGGGCGCGTCATTGGCTGGCGGATATCTGAGCGGACAAGGCGGGCAAGCGGCTGCGGGTGCGCAGCAGGACGCGGCGAACCAGACGACGGCCTTGCAGCGCCAGATTTACATGGATCAGCGCGGCCTAGCTGCGCCCGGCTACATGACGGGCGGCGCTGCCTCTAACAAGCTCGCGGCGCTGTTCGGCATCGCGCCACAGGACTATCAGGCGGCCTACGGTGGCGGCGGCGGGATGGGCGGCGGGATGAGCGGCGGCTCGCAGATGCTGCCGAACCTCGGCGCGGGCCAGCCGGTTCAGGGTCACACAGGCGGCGGCGGGTCAAACGCGGCGGCGGGCCTGATCGGCAGCGTTGCGGGCAGCTTCATTCCGGGCCTCGGCCCTATCGGCAGCGCGCTAGGCGGCGCCGTCGGCGGCATGATCCGCAACGGCGGGGACAATTGGAAGACGGTGGCAACACAGGCTCCGGGCGGCTTCAACTATGCCGCCTACATGCAACAGCCTGACCTTCAGGCCGAGTGGGCAAAACCCGACATCAAGGCGCTGTTCGGCGGCAACCAGGACGCATACGCAAACTGGCACTACAACCAGTTCGGCAAGAACGAAGGCCGCACGCTCGCATCAACGACCGACACGAAAGGCACGATGCCCACGGGCGGCGCGCAGCAGGTGCAGGGTGGCGCGATGGGCGGCGCGTCCAACCCGCTCGCGGAGTTCTACGCTTCGCCCTATGCCAAATTGGCAACGACCATCAACGACCAGCAGTTCGACCAGATCAAGGGCAACCTCGGCGCGGCCGGCAAGTCCATCAGCGGGGCCGCAGAGGGCCGCTATGCCAAGACGCTGGCCGGGAACACCTACGGCGCGTTTGGGGACTATACGAACCAACTCAACAGCCTCGCAGGCATGGGCCAGACGAATTCGCAACTCGCAAGCACTGCGGCCGGCAACTACGGCGCGAACGCCGGGAACGCGATGATGCAGGGCGGCAATGCTCGAGCCAATGCGCTGACCTCCGCATATCAGGGGTACGGTCAGGGCCTCTCGGCGGCTGCTGGATCGCTGGGTGACTTCTTCAAGAAACCGGGAACGCCGACCTACGGCCAGCCCGGCTATGTCGATCCGTCGCGCGCTGCTTATCCCGGACAAGGGTTCGCCTGATCATGGTTGCTTACACCGCAAGGAAGAACCCGCTGGCGATGCCGACGGGCGCGCCCGCTCCTGCGCCCGCTTTTGACGTCTCGGCTGATGCCTACCAGCCCGGCGCGATGTCGGCAGCGCCAATGACCGCATCGCCAATGGCGCCGTCCGCAGGCAGTCCGTTCTCACCGCCGCAGGGGCCGCCACGCAATGCGCTTCTGGCGTCTGCGCTCGATGGTTTCCAGCGCGGCTTTGACCCGGCAGGCTTCGAGAAGCGCGAGGCGACAAACAAGGCCGCCGAAGGCGACAAGCTGAAACAGACGCTCGCGCTCATGCAGCAGCAACGCGCGCTTCCCGAGGCGCAGCGCGGCCAATGGTGGCAACAGAACGCGCCGACGATTTCGAAGATCATCGGGCAGGACGTCTCGCAGATGCCGCTGGACGTCACGAAGTTCAGTGACCAGGCGCTAGACGGGCAGATCGCGGCGCTGTCGGCGCAGGCGGGGATTGGGCCTGTCGTGCCGGAGCCCATGACGGCTTATCAGGCTGCGGTGCTGAAGCAGCAGGAACAGCAAGCCGGCCAGCCTACGCCGTTCAATCTGGGCGATGGCGCGTTCGCTGAATACGACCCGACAGCAGAAGCGGGCAAGCGCCTAAACCTGATCCGTCAACCGACCGAAGCGCCCGTGAAGATGGAACAATACACGGACGGCACGGGCCAAGTCTGGGACCGCAACCCGTACACGGGCGAGAGCCGCAAGGCCAACGTGCCGCGCGCTCGCGTTCCGGGTGAGGGTGGCAGCGAGGGCAACTCGTTCCGTCTGGCCTCGCCAGAAGAGGTTGCTGCTGCGGGCCTTCCGCCCGGCACGGTGATGAAGATCAACGCAAAAACCAACGAGCCGACCATCCTTCGCAATCCATCGCAGACGAAGGAATATGACCCCGTCCAGATCAGGCAGTTCAAAAAATCGGTATCTGGCCTGGACCTGCTGAACACCACGATGGACGAGTATGAGGCAACGCTCAAGAAAAGCGGCGGCCCGCAGAACATCAAGGGCTTTTGGAATGTGGAGCAGTCAAACGCAATTGAGGCTGCGCGAAACAACACGCTCGTTCTGGCCAAGGAGCTTTATGAACTCGGCGCGCTGGTTGGTGCTGACTTCGCTATCATCGAGGCTGCTATCAAGCCCGCAACCGGCATAGAGGCAAGCGGGCAGACGAACGAGACGATTGCCGCATCGTTGGCGCAGGTGCGGTCAATGCTGGCAAACAAGATGAGCCAGATACCGGAGGAATTTGTTGCCGAAGTTCGCAACAGGTATTCCGGTCCAATGGCTAAGAAATTCAACGCCACAAAGCCGAAAGCCACGAAACTCCCGCCCGGCGTTACGCAGGAAATGTGGAACGTGATGGACGAAGAAGACAGGGCGGCGTTTGACCAATGAACGATCAAACCCAACCCGCACAGATGACGCCGCAGCAGCGGCAGGCCATCGCCAAGGCCAAGGCGCGTCTGCGTCTCCAGCAGCAGGGCAAGTCTGATCCGAGGAACTTGTCTCCCCTGATGCCGTCTGCGCGTTCGTCGCCAGATGCAGGACAACCGACCGCGCTGGGCGCACCCATTCAGCGCGGCCCCGTCATGGCTCCCGCGCAGCGTGCGCTACTCGAGTATGACAACTCCGGGGCCAAGTCTCGCGGCTGGCGTCCAGAGCAGTTCGCAGCCGTGCAGCGAGCGCAGGGCGGATCGAAAGACCCTGCCGATGTGATGGCCCTTCGCTCGTGGAACAACAGCGACAGCTTCGCGAACGAGAACCCGTCAGTTGATGCTGAGAGCTTCTGGAACGCTCCGACGCCTGAGCGTATGACGAATCCCGTCAAGCGTTTTGCTCGCGCCGCGACAAACGTGCTTGCCGAAACTGGCAACATGGCTTTGGAGGCATTCGACTATGGTCGCGGCGCTCTTGAGCCTGGCCCGCGAATTCCCAACCTTTTCGTCCCCGAAGCTAAAAACACCGGCGAAGCAATATCTGATGTAACCGGCACAATTGCTGGCTTGGCCTTGCCGCTTGCTGCGCCGGCAAAAGCTGTTCAGGCCGGGGGGCAAGCCCTTCGCAGCACAAGTGTGATTGGTCGAACCGCAGCCGCTATTACCCCGCAAGGCACAAATGCGCTTGCGAGAGGTACGCGCCTTGCGGGCCGCCTCGGGATGATGGCGCCGGAAGCTGCAATAACGGCAGCAGGTGCGGGCGCTATCCTTGGGGGCGAAGGCAACCGCCTGCAATCGGCGGTAGAGTTCGGAGCCGACCCGTTCAACTATCTCGGCCAGCCTGCCGCGCTGTTTCTCAATCGTGCGGCCATCTTCATCAAGACCGCAGGCAGGCGCGTGACGCCCGAAGTGGTGCAAGTCCAGCGCGCTGAAGAAGTACTGCGCCGGGCCAATGCGACAACCGCACAGAAAGAGGCTGCTGCAAAGGTTATCGACGACCTGACGCCACCAGCCCCGGAGCCCGCGCCCTTCAGCGCCCCTGCGGCGCCCAAGAGCAGCGGCTTCCTTCAGAACAACGCCGACCGGATCGCGGGCGGCGGCGTCGGTGCTTTCTTGGGAGGCGCTGGGGATGCCCTTGCAGCCCCCGGAGATGGCAACGAAGGCGGCGGGCCGGATGTTATCAACCCGGTCACGGGAGCCATTGCGGGCGTTGTCGGGCCGCGCGCTGGGGCGCGTGCATGGCGAAGTGCGGGCAGCGCAATCAAAGGCAGCGCATACAACGAAGCCGTGGCTGTCAGGCGTGTGAAAAACCTGCTGGCCCCTGCCGGCCGTTCTGCTGATGTAATCAAGGCGGGCGACATGGCGATGTATGGCGGGAAACCGTCCGTGCTGGCCGACCAGACGCAGAACGCGCAAAACTTCAGCGTTAACCTGTCGCGGCAAGTTGGCGATGCGCCAGAACTTGCAAGCCAAGCGGTTGACGACCTGATGCGCACTCGTTCGGGGCGGTTGTTCTCGGACGTCGAAGAGACGACGAAGATCAACCCCGCAACGGTCAGCGGCGACCTTGACGAAGCAATCCAGCAGGCGTCCGAGGAAATCAGCCCTGCTTACGAGGCGCTGTTTGGGAAGTACGCAGGCGTCAACTCTGAGCGCCTGATGGAACTCGCGGACGATCCTGTCGTGGGTCAGTATGTCCGCTCCGCCATCAAGAAAGCCGAAAGCCTCAAGACGACTAAAGGGCAGGCGCCCAGCAACGCGCGCATCTGGGATCTGGTCAAGCAAGGTCTGGACTACACGATCCAGAGCCAGAAACGCGCAGGCGGTCAGGCGTCTTACGAAATCCGCGCGGCGCTGGAAGCGGTAAAGGCCGAGCTTGATGCACTCATGCCGGAATACAAGGCCGTGCGTGATGGAGCAGACGCGCCACGTATGCGTGACGCCCGCAAGCAAGGCGCGAAGATTGCCGGTGGTGGCCTGTCCGTCGAGAAGGTCCGCGCCATCGCGTCGAAGCTGACCGGCAAGCCGCTGACGGCTTTGCAGATGAGCGCGGTTGAGAAGATCGTGCCTGACATCGAAAGGGGCCGCGTTACTGGCTTGGCCAGCGAGCGGATGCGTGAAATTCTAGGCGAGGTGTTCGGCCAGGATGCAGCCGACAAGCTGGTCGCCCGCATTCGTGCCGAACAGACCATCATCACCAACGCACAGCGCCGCGATCCGGACTTTGGCGCTGTGACCTCTCAAGCCGGGATGGCAGATCAGGGCCTTGGCGTTCTGGCGGCCGACGCTTTCCGCGCGGTACGCAACCCGCTCGAAGCCGCCTTGGCCGCGCTGTCTCGCTCTGGAGCCTACACGCAGGACCAGCGCAACCGCATTGCCCAGATGCTTTACAGCGGCGCGACAGACGAGAACCTCGCCCGCATCTACGGCAACCGCCCCCCACGCAATGCGCTCAATGTTGGAACGCCAACGACACCGCCCGCAAACGCACTGGCCCCGAGCAACAACGACTAGCGACGGCGGTTATAGTCTTCCCCTACAAGCAGGACGATGCCCACGAGGCAGAAAGCGAACGGCCATACGCCAAGCCCCCAGTATAGCCCAAAAAGCAACAAGCCCAGCCCGATAAGTCCCATACGCCCCCGCCTCCAAATCAGGCGCGCAAGCTAACACGTTTCCCCCACCCCCACCACAAACGACCCGGCCCCGCTTCGCAGCGGGGCTTTTTGCATTCCGGAACCCATCATGACGCCTTTTATTATCAGCCTGATCGGTATCGACGGCGACGCAGCGTCTGGTGGCCTGCTGTATAGCTATGTGCGCGGCACGACGACACCGCGCACGCTTTACACCGACTCAGGCGGCGCAACCCCGGCCAGCAATCCTGCCGTCGCCAATGCCTCGGGGACGCTGACGGTCTATTTTGACGACGCGCTGGAATATAGCTGGACCGCGAAAAGCTCCAACGGGGCCGACATCCTCTGGCAAGCCGATGTCGTCGGCGGCGTGCTGACGTTCACCTACCTCGCCCCGCTTGCGGTGAGCTATGACGTTGGCCGCATCAACGTCCGCAACTTCGAGATCGTCAATCAGACCGACTGGACCGATGCAATCACGCTTGCCACGGCCGCCGCATACGCATCCGGCAAGGCGCTGTGGTTCCCGGCTGATGACGAGAACTACGTCACCGACTGCCACAACTTCACCAGCGCGATCAACATCATCCTTGACAAAGGCGCGACGGTAAAGCTCAAGAACAGCGCCACGCTGGACGGCGCGAACCTCTATATCTTCCGCCTGCGCGCGTCGAATAGCTCTATCGTCGGCGGCACGTTCGACTTCAACCGGGATGGGCAGGACCGCGCTGCGTTCAACACGGCGGGCGGTTCTGCGGTGCGCAACTACTACGGCGTGCGCGTTCTCGGAACGCTCGCAACGCACATTGAGAACGTCAAGATACACACCAAGGTCATCAACTGCGCGGACTTCGGTGTCGCGCTGCAATACTGCGACAACTACGATGTGGACGTTGATGTCGAGACATCCGGCTGCGGCCTTATCTTCGTGGATTGCGATGGCGGCGTGTGCCGGCGCGCTCGCCTGTCCGAACTCGATAACGCTGATTGGGAGGTCTACCCCCACGCGTTCGATGGGCTGAACTGCGATGGCGGGCAGTGGGACAACATCGAGATCGTCAACCAGTCGGGCTACGACATCGCGTCGGGCAATTCGCTCTCCGACTGGTTCACCGGCATCACCATAGCGGACTGCGATAACCTGTCCGGCTCAAACTGGTATGTCGTCGCCAAGAGCGACACGAGCATGACCAAATCGGTCGGCATCTCGATGCTGGGCGTGACGAAGTCCAGCTTCGCCAACATCACGGTCAAGCGGTACACAAGCGTCAACCTTGAACTGGGCGCGCTGGACAACTGCGACTTCGCCAACGTGTTCCTCGATGGCGAGTATATGACGACATCGCTGTTTGCGGCTGAAGCGCAGATGGGCTGTCATGTCGTCAACCAGGGCCTGTATAGCAACCTGACGAGCCGCATTCGTCGCCCTGTGATGAATTGCACCTTCACGAACGTGCAGTCGGTGCGGATGCTGTCGAAGGGCTTGCTTGTCTATCTGGCGACGGATTGCCAGTGGATCGGCGGTAAGTTCAACGGCAACCAGTATGGCGTTGACATCCGTTCGGACAGCGTCAACGGCTCGTTTCCGACGCCTGAAACGCAGACCAGCGCGCGGCTTAAATTCCTCGGCGTCGAAGCGAAGTTCAACGAGATCGCGGGCATCTGGAACGGCGGGTCCACGGATCTTGAGTGCGCAGATTGCGACTTCTCCAACAACGGGCAAGCGGCGAACGCTGTTGGGGACGCGTTGCGCCTCACGGGTACGCTGGCGGTTGCAACCTCTGGCTACTACGGCAACAACTCGGCAACGACGGTTGCGCGTACACGGCCCCGCCTGATCGGCTGTACGTTCCAGGACGACCAGACCGTCACGACTTCGTTCGGTTCGGTTGACCCTGCCGCGCCTACCATCGTCAGCGTGGAGCGTCCGGAACTCTACCAGTTTGGCCAGACGGTCACGGTCAACAACGGCGCGACGGGTCCGGTTGACCTGATCGCGCAGGTTCTTGACATCAACAATGACGAGCTGACCCTTTCGGCGGCGATGACGAATTTCCCGCTGGTTGCGGGTACGGGTACAATCTCGACCAGCAGCACGGCAGTTACCGGATCGCTGACGGCGTTCACGACGCAGATCACGGGCCGGATGTGGATCAAGAACGGGTCCAACTATCGGCGCGTCATTGCGGTCACGTCCAACACCGCAGCAACGCTGGAAAGCGCATTCCCAAGCAACCTGTCGGGCGCGTCCTACGACATCGTCAAGACCGAAGTCGAGCTCATGAGGAGCCAGGACTACGGCATATACACCCTCTCCGGCGCGAATGATGCGGCAGTCCGCATTGTTGATCCGAAGTGGGGCGCCGGTAACAAGCTGGGCAACATCAGCGCGGCAGGCACTATCGTTGTTGGTGAAGAAGACCGCCTTACGCCGCAGCATTTCGGCGCGATTGCAGACGGCACGAACGACGATACGGCAGCGATCAACGCCGCCATCGCTTACCTGATCGCGCGGGGCGTCAACGCGAACAAGGAACTGTATTTCCCGAAGGGTGATTACAAGGTCACGTCCGCCCTGACCTCGTTCACCGGCTCGCGCTGGAACGTTTACGGGCAGGGCATGTCGTCGCGCGTGTTTGCGTCGGGCTACAATGGCGACATCTTCTCGTTCGACATCACGGGCGCGACCAGCACAAACAACGCGCTTCGGGGCATGTGGATTGAGGGGCCGTCAAGCGGTGCGTTCACGTCAGCGGTTGGCATTCACGTCAAGGCGAGCGCTGCGGCGAACTTCCGCTTCGATCACTGCATGTTCGAAGACTTGTGGTTCCGCTATCTCAACGATGCCATTCTTCTCGATGACCCGTACAAGCAGGCGTACAGCGGCTTTGACCAGATCGGGAACTACTTCGCGCACCGATACGCTGGCATCCAGTGTCAGGCGACCGGCGCGAACAATCTTCAATACGGCATCCGCTTTGCGGGCGCGTCTGGCGCCCATCACCACTTTGCCGACAATCAGATTGCTGCGGCTGTGTCGGGCCTCAAGATGGGCGACGGTGGGACGAACACAGCCGTTGGCGACCAGACCATTGTGGGCGGTTACTATGTGGCCGGAACATACCCGATCCACCTGATTGGCCCGTCAGGCGCGGGGCGCTACAATCGGGACGTCCGCATCTGGGGCATCCAGATCGACGGTTCCGGCATTACGAACACCTACCGCTTCGAGAACATGACGGACTGCGGGATCATCCAGCATTCAACGCTTCAAAGCGTGGATGGTCAGCTCATCAACTGCGGCCTGATCGAACACGGCCCGCGCGCCACGAACCGCAACCTGTTGGCGAATGGCGACCTCCGCATTTGGCAGCGCGGGACGAGCTTTGTTCCCGGCGCGTCGCTTAACATGGCGGATGGCTACCGTGGCCGTAGGGCAAGCACCGCGTCAGGTTCAACGTACTCCCGTCAAACCGGCTTCAATGATGCGCAATACTGCATGAGGGTGCAGCGCGACAGCGGCAACGCAGGGACGGACAACTTGTTCGTCTGGCGTCAGGTGGACACGGCTGACGTCATCACCTTGCAGGGCCAGTATGTCCGCTTCTCGGTTGACCTCAGGGCGGGGGCCAACTTCTCGTCGGCGTCCAGCAATATCTCAATCCTGATCTTCACTGGCACGGGAACTGATGAAGTTGTCAGCCCATCAACAGGCTTTGCAACTGGCAACTCCACGATCCTGACCGAGAGCAAGGCAATCACCACGACCGGGACGCGCTACTCGTTCACGTCCGCATTCGTTCCGGTTGATGCAACCGAGCTTGCAATCGTGCTGCTCTACACGCCTGTGGGAACGGCTGGCGCGAACGACTATTTCGAACACACGAAATGGAAGCTGGAACACGGCAACGCTGCGTCCGAATTTGTGTCGAACTCCTTCGCTGATGACCTTCGCTGGGCTCAACGCCGCTACCAGAAATCGTTCAACCTTGCGACGACGCCGACGACGAACGCTGGCGCGGCTACAGGCGAAGAGACGTTTATTGCGACGGTTGCCGGAGCCAACACAAACCGTTCGCACCGCATCAAGTTTCACCCGCCGATGCGTGGCGTTCCTGGCATGACGTTGTTCAACCCGGAAGCGGCGAGTGCGCAGGTTCGCGACCAGACCGCAGCGGCTAACTGCACTTCAGCGGCAACGGCAAACATCACCGAAACCGGCTTCCACATTACCACCACGGCGGCGGCAGGAACGACTGTTGGCGGCGTGCTGGCGGTCCACTGGACCGCTGACGCAGAGATTGACTAGCGGGAACCTGACATGACCGAACAAGAACAGCTAATGCGCGACCTTGCCAACAGCGCACTTATCCGCACGGACTACCGCATCCTCAAAGCAATAGCGCCGATGATTGCCAGCGCTGAATGGTGCGTGTGGCGTGATCAGTTGCGCTCAATCTGGAACAATCCGGAAGGCGTGTCGGAAATCCCTGCCGAGCCTGCTTTTGGCTTTGCCAGTACGCAGACGGAACCCGACCCCGTGTCGGAAGTCGAGCCCGCGCAGCACTTCGCAGACCTGATGCTTGCAGACGAGACGGCAGACGATGCGCGCGTGCGCCTGTCGCAACGGCTGCGCGAGCTGCGCCACTACCTGATGGCCCCGGAAATCAAGGTCAACGAAGACAGTTCTGTCGGCCTCACGGCTGGCGAGCAAGCGGAACTGCAAGACCTCGAGCGAAGGCAGACGCTGGGGCGCTGGCTCGACGCCTGACGCACGAACCTAAAAGGCTGGGACAATGGATGACGATTTCAATGAGCGCTTCAAGGCGCTCAAGCGTGAATTGCGTGAGGTTGCGGAGGACTTCGAACAGCTCAGGAAGCGCAAGGCAAACGGAGAAGACGTGGAACAGATCGCAGCAAAGGTGACCGCCATCGAGAGCGAGATGCGCATGAAGTTCGCCTCGCTTCAGTCCGACAGCCAGGAAGTGCGCCACGCGCTGCAGAAGCTGGTTGAGACAATAGAGCATTTGCGGACGGACCTATCCACGCACAAGCGTGAAATCGCGCAGGTACAGGACAGCCAGAAGGGCAGCATGTGGGCGCGTATCCCGGTTGCGGGATGGGTCCTCATGGCCGTTGGCTGCTTTGCGGTGTTGCAACTCGGCCTTGAACGATGGGCCGAGTTTCAGGGGATGGCGCGTTGAGAGCCCCGACCAAAGCAGAGTGGGCATCCGCTGGCCGTTGGGTCAGGGATCACGCTCCCGCGTTCACCGTGTCCTTCGTGACGTTCTCGGCGCTCTGGGCCGCTGTCGTGGTGGCGTGCCTGACGCTCTACGTCTGGGACAGCCAATTTTACTCCAGCCTCGCCCCGCCCGGCATGGAAGCCAGCTTTATGGCTGCGGGGATCGTCTTCAGGACGTTCGTCATCTTCGGCGGATTGGCCATCGTTTACTTGAAAACCAACAAGCTGAACGCCTCTGCCGGCCGCACGCTGCGCTTCATCTGGGTGATGGGCCTGCTGGCTTGCGGTGTCGCGGCTTTGGGCTTTGTCACCGAAGGCAATGACTACCACTACCGCAAGAGCGCGGCCGTCACGCAGACGGAAAGCGCATCGACGGAAAGCGCCGACACGATCATTGCACGCGCCGAGAAGGAAAAGGTGGCGATCCGCGCCGACCGTGACCAGTTGGTAGCAGCCGCGCGCCAGTCGATGAACCTTGTCCTCGATGACGGCAACAGCCGCAATGATGACGTCTCGACCTATGAACGCAACATCGCGCAATACCAGACCGAGGCGCAAGCCAAGCTGGACGAGCAGGACGCGAAGATTGCGGCCGCAGAGACTGACCGTCTCGGCGCGCGTCAGCAGGCGACGGAAGCAGCCATCGGTGATCCGGCCTTGCCCGCAGTGTTCCAGGCTCCCGCGCGCTATTTCCCCGGCTTCGATGGCGTGACCTTCCGGGACATGTTCGCGCTGTTCTGGGTGATCCTGCTCGAGGCGTGCGGCTCTGTCGGCGCGCAGGCTTTGCTTGCGGTCCAGATGGGCATGTCGAAACGCAAGGAAGCGCAGGAGAACGGATCGCGGGGAGGGCGCATCACGGCCCGCCGCCGTCTGATTGCGGACCTACGCAAAGCACGCACCGAAACCAAAGCCGATCTCTCGGAGGATGACAATGGCAATCGAGATACTACGCCGAAGGCCGCCGAGTGAGCTGTACCCGTCGCGCGCGGCGGTTGACCTCATACGGCACTTCGAGGGCCTGAGCCTTACCGGCTACCTCGATCCTATCGGCATCCCCACGATTGGATACGGCAGGACCGGGCCTGTGGCTGTCGTGGGCAAGCGCATCACGCTAGCCGAAGCCGACGCGCTGCTGGACGAGGACGTGGCGAGCCATGCGCAGATTGTGCGTGACCAGATCACAGTGCCTCTCACGCAGGGCGAGTTTGATGCCCTGACGTCGCTGGCGTTTAATCTGGGCTATGTCCCGAAATCGTTAAAGGCCTGCTTGAATGGCGGCGTGACGGACGCGGGCAAGGTGATGACGCCAGGCAGCTACGGCTCGGCGCTGTTGCAGTTCCCCCGCAACTGCCGCGCAGGTGGCAAGCCGCTCAAGGGCCTTTACCGGCGCCGTCTGGCCGAGGCGTGCCTGTTCTGCGACCTCCCGTGGGAGAACGCGTGCAGCATCTCGGTCATCAAGCTGCAAGTCACCGAAGGCGGGCAGATCGACCCGAACGAAAGCACGTCGCTTGAAGACACCCTCATGCGTGCGCGGCTGGACACGTCGCGCCCGCCCGACACGTCATCCACCATCAAGAAACCGTGGTCAGAGCTGATCGCGAAAAAGGCTGAGCCCCCGACCTCTGTGATTGAGGCGGAGGGCGAGGCGGAACCAGCGGAGAAGGAAGCCCCCCAGCCCAACCCTCCGCTGGTGTCTGCTCCCATCGAGAAACCGGCGCTGCGTGGTCCCGCGCCGGCTACGGCGGAGGAGGGCGTTAAATCTCCTCCGCCGACTACGCCCAAGCCTGCGCCGCCTCCGAAGCTCCCTGACCCGCCCGTTCCAATCGGCCAACAGACCGGCGCTGTAGACGCTGCGAGAAAGTCGGAGGAGTGGTCTGCCTCTGCCAAGTCGATGATTTACAGCCGTCGATTTTGGGGCCTTCTCCTGGTTGTGGCGGGCCGTGTCTGGATGCTCAAGACTGGCAGCAACGCGGTTCTTGGAGCTGTTTCTGATCCGCTCGTGATGGAGATGTTCTCCGGCTTCATGGTTATGGTGATCGGTGAAGCCGTCCAGCACTGGGGCGAACGCAAAGCCACGCGGCCTCTCAAATGATTGCGCTATGGATGGGCCTGCCACAATGGGCGCGCACTGCGCTCATGTGGTGCGGCGCGCTGTTCATGATGGCGCTGACCGGCAAGTTCCTGCTGTCGCAGCATGACAAGCGCATCCGCAGGGAAGTGAACGACCAGCGCGACATCGAAGCCGCGCAAGTAGAGTCAGAAGTCCTCACTCAGATCACGGAAAACACCAATGAAGTCGTTCGCGAGGCTGACGCTGTGCGCAGCCATACCGCTGTTGTCGAGCTGCCAGACGGAACCAAAAGCCTCCCCGAATATCATTTCCGCGACTAGCGGCGCGATCTGGAAAGAGGCGCTCTGCACCACGGGGACGCCAATCCTGATCTCACGCGGCGACGTGCTGACGCTCCCGACCGCCGAGGCAATCGGGGACCATAACAACGCGATCTTCTGCGCTTGTCCGGAGAAGCGGCCTCCGGCGTTCAATGCCGCCATTTGCAAAACATAGGAGACTTGACGTGAACATTCTCGGGCTGGAAATCACAAGCAAGGGGGGCGCCGTGAACTGGATGAATGTTCGCCGGTTCTTCTACGTTGCAATCGTCACCTGGCTGGTCGGCGTTCGCCTGATCGGCCTGAACCCGTTCGATGACAAATCCATCGGGCTGGACACCATCCTTGACGGCCTCGCGCTGTATGCGGTGTGGCTGATCGTCTGGCACATGCTCTGGTCGCTGCGGCCTAAGTTCAGCTAACCTTGCAGGTACGTGTAACCAACCCGGCGATGCTCGGCGCTGTCGCGCTGTGTGTCGCCGGGGCCGTCGGCGCGTGGGTGTTCCTCGCGGGCCATGCGCATGACTGCGCGGCGCGCTGGGCTGATAGTGGCCTGCGCGTGAGCTACCGGGACGGGCAATGCCTCGTGGAAGCTGGCTCGCGCTGGTATCCGGAGCGCTCCGTGAAGATCTGGGTGCGGCAATGAGGTATGTGCCGTTTCTCAAGACGCTGTTGCTGGCAATCTCAGGCGCAAGCGCGCTGGTCTGGTTCGCGGTGGTGTTGGGGCGGCTGTAGCGGCCTCACCCGCCGCCCCATTTCGCGCCATCTCCCGAAATAGTCCCGAAGTCGAAAACGCGAAACGCCGGAAACGCCTGCAAACAAAGGCTCCGCGCGGTGTGACCAACCAGATTTTAAGTCTGCTGTGTCTACCAATTTCACCACGCCCGCAATTCTCGAAACCTCGCAAATTCAACGCTTTTCCGCCAGTCCTTCGCGTGACGCCCGACCCCCGTTCGGGGAACAGAGGGAATACGACACCCTCCAGCGGAACCGAAATCCCCGAACATGTCCCGAAGCACGTTCCCAAGGCGTTCATTTCCGCGCCTTGTGCATGGTCGTGAGCGCATCGCGCAGATCGTTCTCGGTCGCGTGGGCATAGCGCATGGTGCTCTGTATCGAGGCGTGGCCTAGCATGCGCTGGGTGAGCTTCAGGTTGCCCGTGGAGCGCAGGAGCGTGGTTGCCGCATGGTGGCGCGCCCCGTGGAGCGCACGCGCCCCTAGCCCCGCCTTGGCCGCTGTCGTGCGCAGGCGGCTCATCAGCCCCCAATAGCTGTACCCGAACACAGTCTCGTCAGCCTGGCGGGTCGATGCCATCGCGGCCAGCGTGCGGGCGTGTTCCGGCATAAGCGGGATGGTCAGCGTGTCCCCGGCCTTGCGGTTGCGCAGGGTGAGGCGGGCGCCGACGCCATCCACATCGGCCGGCAGGAAGAACAGCTCCCCGAACCGCAGGCCATAAGTCAGCATCAGATCAAGCGCGAGGCGGGGTACAGGCTCCAGCCCGTCGCGCCACGCGTTGATTTCTGCGTCCGAATACTCCCGCACAATGCCCTTGGGCTCTTTGAGCCTGACCGCCCGCCAGTCGATTGCGGGCAGGGACTTCGCGCCCCACACCTTCCGCGCGCGGTTCAGCAGGGGCCTTAGCGTGTGGTCGATAAGGTCGCGGTTGATCGTGGCGGGGGCGGGCGTGCGGCCCGGGTACTTGCGGCGCCGCCTGATGGCGTCTGCTATGGCTGCGGTGTCGATCTCGCGCAGCAGCTTCCCCTTGCCGACGCAGTCCAGCACCACGTCAATCCGGCGTTGCAGGTCCACGGCTGCGTTGAGCGTGTGGTTGACCTCGTCATAGTAGCGGCTGACGGCAATCTCTAGCGTCAGATCGCCGGCGTCCTGACCCGTGCCGGTCGCGGCTTCAAGTCGGCGCGCTCGCTCCACGGCTTCAGCGCTGCGGCGCGTCTCCTGGCCGGTCGAGCCATGGTAACGCCGCCCTTTGTAGACGAAGTCATAGTGCCAGTATCGGCCCTTGGGGTAGACGGACATGCTTTGGCCTGTGCGATGAAGGCGGCGACGTCAGCGGGATCAAAGCGGAGGCAGCGTTTACCAATCCTTACCGCGCGCAGGGAGCCAGCGTCCACAAGGGCGCGAACCGTCTTGGGGTCCACGTCGAGAAGGGCGGCAACTGCCTCTGTCTTTACAAGGCTCACTTCTCCCCGCTCCCCGCTAGTGCTGCGCGGGCGGCCCGGATCATCTTCTCTTCGGTCAGGCTGCTAACCCGCGTCTGCGCCGCAAACGGCTTCAGCGCCTCCCGCATCCTCGCATTCTCCCGCTCCAGCTCGTCGAGGCGGGCGGCTGCGGCGCTGGCTGTGTCGGCGGCGTCTTCAAGAGCGCGAGACAGGCTTGCCGCCAGTTTTGCGATCACGCTTTCGTCTTCATGCACCCGCGTTCCGTCTTGAAGCACGTAGCTGACGCGCGGATCATCGGTGATGCGCCTGTGGCGCTCAATGATCTGCTTCCACTCGGAGACGTTTTGCAGCCTCTCCACCAGTTCTTGCGTCGTGCTCATGGGCGGGGGTCCTGTGCTAGTGCTGGCGTCAGCCGCGCAACGACCGTGTCGATAAGATCAACCGCTTCGTATTCGCCCTGTTCGGTGAGGTACGTTGCTAGCTTGTTGAGCCCGGCAATCAGCTCTGGCGAAACGGGCGGAGGCATCGCGGCAATGTACGCGGTGACGGCGGCGCGCGAAATCCATCGCAAGTGCGCCCGTTCGCTATCAATCAACTCGTCCCAAGGCTCGTCGCAATCGATTTCACAGACAGCCCTTGCAGCCGCCTCCAGCGCGCGTTCGTGGGGGTGGGTCATGGTTTCCTCCTCACAGGCCAAAGCCACACCACAAGGAACATCACCACGCCCACAGCAGCCATCGGCGCGGCGAGCATCACGCTTTCATAGAGGCGGTCGATTTCTTCGGGGGTCATGCTGCCCTCGCGTTGCGGTGAGGGATCGAGACGCCCTTGCGGCGCAGGTTCGTGATGACGGCCGCTGCGGCCTTGCCAGGAACAGTAGTGCGGAACGCCGCGCCCTTGGACGTTGCGCCGCGAGTGCTATCGATTTCACGAAACGAGCAGCCGGCCATGTAGAGGCTCAACACCTCTTGTTCTGTCGGCGTCATCCGCTGGCCGCTGCCAAGCACTGCGACCACCGCAGCAACCGAACGGCCCGACCATTCCGCAATTTCTTCCAGCGTGTCACCGCTGCGAAAGCACTCGCGCGCCCATTCCAGTTCGTCACGGTCCCAGCGCATCACCGCTCGTCCTCCACCCGCACAATGATGTGGTCCAGCAAGTCCGCCAACAATCGCATCTCGCGTTCCGGCGTGCGGCCGTCACGCACCAGCCGGCGCATCAGGCGCTCGCAGTCTGCGCGGATGGTGTCGGCGGGGATGGCGATAGGCGCGTGGGGGCGCAGTTGGATCACGTTGCTCATATCGCCCTCCGCAGCTTCGCGCACGTTGAGCGCACCACGTTGACCGTCTGGCGCTTGCGAACGTGAGACGTCAGGTCGAACGCCGACACCTCGGCAGAGCGCTGCAAGTGTTCCGTGAGCGCGAAGGCGGGGCGGGTGAGGGATTGAAGCTGCGTGATCATGCTGCACCTTTGAGAGCTGCGTCAGCGATCTGGCCCATCTCCCACAGCGCGCGGACGTAACCCGCGTCATAGGCTTCGCGGAGCATGTCGTTGACTTCGTCGCGGTAGTCGGTTGACCAGCCAGGCGGCCATCCTACGGTCGGGCCATCGCTTGGCTCCCTGACCGGCGCTTCGCCTGCGATGCGTTCGAGTGCTTCAAGCGGGCTCATTTCGACACCGCCTTCCGCGCCGCACGGGCTTCAGCCTCGTCCTGCGCTGCGCCTTCTTCAGCGATCAGGTCGTCAATCGCGTCCTGTTCGGTGGAGCCCCATCCGACAATGTAATCCTCGTCGTCGCCCTCACGCGTCGCGCGCCAGTCGTTGCAGCGATACGGGATCGGCGGGTGGACGTACTCGGTGATGATGCGGCGGGCGCTCATGCTGCACCCATGAGACGCTCATCACGGGCCAGATCGTTGTAGTAGTCCGCACGATCCGCCTCGCACTCAGCAGCGTAGGAGCGGTCCAGTTGCTCGCGTGCGTCAGAGCCAAGACGAGCCCAACGCTTGCGATCAGTTGCGGATGCGTCAGAGCCGAAGAACTCTTCGCGCGCAGTTGAGGCGAACAGATCCCACGCATGTTCGCAGACCATGAGGTTGTCCGCGACCTGATCCAGCATCCCCTCAAACATCTCGCCGTCCGTCTTTGACGGCAGCTCAAGCGCAGCAAGCGCCTCGCTGGTGCGGCGCGTGAACGTCAGCGCCATGTGGGTGATTTCGTCGGGGGTCATGGTGTGTCTCCGTGCCCGTCCTTGGGCGTGGGGAGACATTGCATATTGCAACATCGGTAGTCAACGGGAAAATTGCAAATTGCAATACGCGGTCTGTTAACCCGCGTTTCGCTTGGCGAATGTTTGCAGAATGGCCGCCGCCTGTTCGCGCTTGTCCGCTGGGATCGTCGCCCAGATTTCAAGGACGTCCGTGTTCAGGTCGTTCGGGTCATGGTCGAGGATCATGCCTGGCGTGGTGCGCAGCGCGGGCGCGAATTTGAGCAGCCATTTAAGGGATAATCCGCGCTCGCCCGTCTCCAGCAGCGACACCACGCTGGCGGTTGTCTTCACCGCCTTTGCTAAATCCGCCTGCGTCATCCGGCGAAACTCCCGCCAGGCTCTTAGGTTGTTGCGCTGCTTTGGTGCGGGTTTCTTAGCCATCGCGCAGTCTTGCAAAACGCAATGACCGATCAATCCCGCAAAATGCAACATCGGGGGTTGACGGCCAATGTTGCAATCTGCAATAGTCGCCGTCATGAAGATCGCACCTGCAGATTTCGCCAAGTTGTTCGGATCGCCCAGCGCGCTTGCCAAGGCCATCGGGGAAAACCCGTCCACGGTCCACTGCTGGAAGCATCGCGGCGTCATTCCCCCTAACAAGGTTCTGGCCGTGTCGGACGCCACCGGCATACCACCGCACCGCATCCGTAGCGACATATTCCCAGCGCCTTCCGCGCGTCGTCACAAACGCACGGAGGCCAGGGCGACCGCTTAGGCGGTCAACGGGGCGCACAATGAAGCATCACACATCGCCGCGCGCTCTGCCGCGCGCATCTATCCCGAACACCCAAACGCACGAACGGAATGCGTGTTCCGCGCGTGCGTGCGCCGCCGGTCCGACCCCCCAACCCAGTGCCGGCGGCGCAACCCATAACCCCGTCCGTGGTCCGGTCGGGACTGCCCGTGCGCAAGCGCGGGCCTTTTATTCAGCGGTGTGCGCATGACGCGCCTCTGGTTCACCGTGCCAGGCCTTGTGCGAGGGAAGGGGCGTCCGCGCTTCGTATCCACGCCGCGTGGCGGGCGCACCTACACCGATGCGCAGACGGCGTCTTACGAAAACCTCGTGAAGCTGTGCGCCAAGTCGGCCGGCGCACGCATCTCCGAGGGGCCGCACCGCGTCGAGATTGTCGCCTATTTCGCGCCCGCTCCGTCATGGCCGAAGAAGCGCATTGCCGCCGCGCTGGCGAACGAAATCGCGCCCGCTGTCGTGGACCTCGATAACGTCGCGAAAGCGATCATGGACGGCCTCAATGGGGTGGCTTGGGTTGACGACAAAAGTGTCTGTGAGCTGATCGTCATCAAGCGCTTCGGCACAGAGCCGCGCGCGGAAGTCTCCATTTCCCCCGCCATGCGTCAGCAGGTGGCGGCATGAGGCGCAAACACGCACCGCGCGGGGCCGCGCTTCAGTGGCTCAAGCAGCACGCCGAACATGCAGGCGACGAGTGCCTGACGTGGCCGTTTGGAAACAACGAAACGGGATACGGCTTCATCCGGCTCAATGGCCGCGTCATCAAGGCGTCGCGCGTAATGTGTGAGCTTGCGCATGGCGCGCCCGCGACCCGCGATCTGCAGGCCGCGCATTCATGCGGCAACGGCCGCAAGGGCTGCGTGAACCCTCGGCACCTGCGCTGGGCTACGCAATCCGAAAACCAGCACGACAGAGTGCTGCACGGCACGTCCAACAGGGGCGAGCGGTGCGGCAGTGCAGTGCTTACGCAGGCCGATGTGATGCGCATTCGCGCGCTGGCTGGCGTCGAACGTCAACGGGATTTGGCGCGCCACTACGGCGTCGCTCAAGCAACAATTTCCAAGATCCAGCGCGGCGAGCGTTGGGCTTGGATCACTGAGCAAAGCGCCGGCAGCCCGCAAAATAGGGCTGCGCAAGCAGCCTAACATGCGGGGGCAAATGGCTCCTTCCCTGCCGGCGCGTGCCCCTTCTGGCATGAGCAAGGGGAGAGGCTGAAAAGGAAGGTGAAATATGCCGCTACCGATTATCGGCGCTGATGACCGAATGCGTCAGCAGCGCGGTGTTAAACTCATGGTGCTTGGACAAGCAGGCGTCGGCAAGACTTCGTTGCTGCGCACGCTGGACCCCTCGACCGTGTTGTTCTGTGATCTTGAAAGCGGGGACCTCGCTGTTCAGGACCTGCGTGTTGACCAGTTGCGCCCGCAGACATGGTCCGAGTGTCGCGACCTGGCTTGTTTCCTTGCCGGGCCGAACCCGAACGTCAGGCCGAAAGACGTCTATGGGCAAGAGCATTACGACGCCTGCATTCAACGCTTCGGCTCGCCCGATGCGCTGAAGAAATACGACACGGTGTTTATCGACAGCCTGTCGGTTGCCGGCCGTCTCTGCTTTGCGTGGGCCGAACACCAGCCCGAAGGCTTCAACGCCAAAGGCGAGAAGAACTTGTTGGGCGTTTATGGTTTGCTTGGACGGGAACTGGTTCTCTGGATCACGCGAATGCAGCACGCGCGGATCACAAACATCGTCTTCGTGTGCTTGCTGGACGAGAAAGAGGACGACTTCAAGCGCAAGTCGTGGGCGATGCAGATCGACGGGGCGAAGGCCGCGCGTGAAATCCCCGGCATCGTGGATTGCTGCGTCACCCTCGCAATCATCCGCCCCGACGACGGCGAGCCCTACCGCGCCTTCGTGACGAACCCGGACAACCCCTTCGGCTTCCCCGCGAAGGACCGCTCCGGCCGTCTCGACCCGCTCGAGAAGCCGCACCTCGGCGACCTCTTCAACAAGCTGAACGACACGGCGCGCGGCCAATCCGCCAAGACCGCACCGCGCGCCGCTGCCTGATCAATCCCCATCAAGAGAAAGAACACGCATCATGTCTATCGACTTCAACCTGGCCGAACGTCAATCCGCTCCTGTCGGCGAGCCGATCCCTGAGAACACCGTGGCGCCCGTCATCATGGCGCTACGCGAGATCAAGACCGGCAAGTCCGGCGCGCAGGGCCTCGATGTTGAGTACACCGTCACCGCTGGCCCCTACAAAGGCCGGAAGGCGTGGGGCTGGGTGGGCATCGCGGGCAACGGCTCCGAGGGCCACAACACCATGGTCCGCATCTCGCACGCGGCGCTGCGCGCCAT
>Ga0181345_100003_pt1 | contig 30547 bp, 32 predicted proteins | sample Su13VDMM15SN_FD_130107 | JGI IMG/M metagenome (GOLD analysis project Ga0181345, IMG submission 130107) | Freshwater viral communities from Lake Michigan, USA - Su13.VD.MM15.S.N | ecosystem: Environmental > Aquatic > Freshwater > Lake | place: USA: Michigan | collected 2013-07-15 | reverse complement strand
GCGGCGCAGGTCACGCAGGACACGAAGCCGCTTCGCCGGATCAACTTCGACCGCGCGATCCCCGAGATCGCCGACGTGCTCTCCGTGCCGCCCGAGTGGCTGCATTCGGACGACGAAGTTGCCGAGCAGGCGGGCCAGGATCAGCAGGCACAGGAGATCGACCAGATGGCCAAGGCGGCCCCGGCCATGGCCGGCGTCATGAAGGCCGCGGGCCAGATGTCCCAACCGACGAAGCAGGGCAAATGAGCGAAGACCCGTTTATCGAAGACGGCCAAGAGCCGCCGGCCGAGGCGCACGCCCGCGAGATCGCGGCGCAGCAAGTCCTCGTCGACCAGCGGCATCGGGCGCTCAAGACCGCCTATGCCCGACTGTTCGCAACGGGCAACGCGACCGAAGGCGATCGCGAGATGGTCATGAACGACCTGATGACGTTCGGCCGCATGTTCGAGACCTCCGTGCCGATGCCCGGCGCGCGAGACCCGGCGTGGCCTATCGAGGTTCTGGAGGGGCGTCGGCAGATGGCCCTTCGGATCATGGAGTACGCCAACCTGCCGCTCGACGTCCTGTTCCACCGTTATTGGAACCGATAGGAGACCAGATGTTCAAGTTCCCCCTCCCTGTATTCCAGGCTCCCGACCCGCCGGCCCCGGCCCCCGCGCCGGCTCCGGCTCCGGCTCCGGCTCCCACGCCCGACCCGAACGCCCCGCCCGCCCCGCCAGCTCCGGCCCCCGCGCCCGCTCCGGCCCCCGCGCCCGACCCGAACGCCCCCGCCGCGATCACGCTGCCGCCCGAGGGTGCGCCGCAGGACGCGTGGGACGCGTTCTTCAAGGCCGCCGGCCGCCCCGACGCGCCGGACGGCTACAAGATCGAGCTGCCCGAGGGCGCGAAGGTCGACGAGGGCTACAAGACCTGGGCCACCGGCACGTTCCACAAGCTCGGCCTGACGGGCAAGCAGGGCGCGGAGCTGGTCAAGGCGCACCACGAGTTCGTCACGGCTCACGCGGCGCAGGAAGCCGCCAAGGGCGAGCAGGCGATCCAGACGCTCAAGACCGAACTCGGCGGCGACGACAAGTTCAACGCCTTCGTCGCCGAGGGCCAGAAGGCGTTCACGGCGCTCGGCCTGCCGGCGGCCACGCTGAACGCGCTCGAAGGTGCGGCTGGCACGCACGCCTATCTCTCGCTCATGGCCGCGCTCGGCAAGAAGATGGGCGGCGAGGCCCCCTTCGTGTCGGGCGGCGGGGGCGCAACCCCGATCTCGCAGATGACCAAGGAGCAGGCCAACGCCGAGATCAACAAACTGTACGGCGACGCCGAGTTCAACAAGAAGTACCTCGACGCGAAGCACCCGGAGCACGCGCAGGCCGTCAAGCAGATGAGCGACCTGTTTGCACGGACAGCTTCGCCGACTTGACATCCGCCTAGTCTAACATCAGGCGTTTAAGGAGCAGGGTCATTCCTGCTCCTTTTCGTTTGTCCAGCACCGCTCTAGGGGGCAAAGCCATGGCCGAAACTCTTGCAACCTACACGGTGCCGGAGCATCACGTCACCCAGTTCACTGCCAACGTCCGCGCGGCGTTGCAGCGGATGGGCGGCGTCATGCGTCCGAACGTGACGGTTGGCTCCTACACCGGCGAGAAGTCGCAGGTCGTCAACTTCCTCGGGCCGGTCGAGTTCATCGAGCGCGACACGCCCTACAAGGACACCGTCATCACCGAGCCGGAGCACACGCAGCGCTGGATCAGCGGGCGCGACTTCGACGTCGCGATCCTGATCGACCGCCTCGACACGCTCCGCATGATCTACGACCCGACCAACCCCTACGTCGAGCGCATGCGCGAGGCCCACGGGAAGAAGGAAGACGAGATCATCATGGCCGCGTTCTTCGCCGACGCGAAGGCCGGCAAGAACGGCTCGACGACCGTGTCCTTCCCGGCGCAGGACGTCATCGCCCACGGCGGCACCCGCATGTCGGTGGCCAAGCTGCGGGCGGCGCGCAAGCTGCTCAAGAAGCGCCACGTCGACCTCCGCATGGAGCGCCCGCGTATCGCCGTGAACTCCGAACAGGTCGACGATCTGCTCGGCGAGGTCGCGGTCGGCTCGTCCGACTACAACGCCGTGAAGCCCCTGGTGGACGGCGAGGTCTCGCGCTTCATGGGCTTCGACTTCGTCCCGATGGAGGAGATCATCCCCTCCTATCTGGACACCGGCAACCTCGTCCGCCGGCTCCCCGTGTGGGTGCCGACCGGCATGCACATGGGTGACTGGCAGAACCTCGCCATCACCATCAACAACCGGCCGGACAAGAACAACATCAAGCAAATCCACGGCTGCTTCACCGCCGACGCCACCCGGATCGAGGAAGGCAAGGTTCTGGCGCTGGACGTCCGCGAGTAATCGCGGGCGGCCCTAACCAGCCAATCCACAAGGAACAGTGTCATGGCAGTCGAAGACTTCCTCGCCGAGAGCCTCAAGACCGGAGTTCGTCAGTTCCCGATCGACGACTACGGCAAGCTGCGTCTCATCCACTTCGAGATCGTCCCCGCGGTTACGGGCGATGCCGGGTCAACCGCGCAGCTCCTCCGTCTCCCGCACGGGCGCATCCGGCTCATCCCGAACCTGTCGCGCTTCTGGCACGACGCGTTCGGCGCGTCCCGCGTGCTCAACATCGGCCACGCCGCCTACCAGAAGGAGGGCGGGGTCGACGAGGCTCTGTCCGCCAACGCCTTCGTCGCAGCCAACGACGTCTCGGCGGCCGGCACCGCGAAAGTGCTTGGCACGACGCGCAAGTACGATATGTTCTCGCGCAAGGGCATCGTCGTCACCGCGAACGTGACCGGCGGGACGTGGCCCTCGGGCGTCAAGCTGAACGGCTACCTGGCGGTCGTCACCGAGTAAACAATGGAGGCCCCGAGTGGCCGCTCTTACCGACGTTGCGATCTGCAATCTCGCTCAAGAAAAACTCGGGGCCGAGCACATCGCCTCACTCGCCTCGCCGCAGGGAACCGCGGCGAGGCGATACGCTTTGATCTACCCTCACTACCGAGACGTCGAGCTGCGAGCCCGACGCTGGCGCTTCGCGCTCGACGAGAACGTCAGCCTCACCGCGCTCGTCGGCTATTCGACCGACGAGGACTACCCTCACCGCTACCTGATGCCGCCCAACACGCTCCGGCTCGTGCGCGACAGCCGGGACCGCTGGAAGCAGGTCGGCGACGAAGTGTGGGCGCAGGACGCGTCGGGGCTCAAGGTCGACATCATCCGCAGCGACATCGAGCCCGGCAGGTTCGATCCCAACTTCGTCGACGTCCTCGCCTGTCGGCTGGCCTTCGAGGCGTGCGAGAAGACCACGCAGTCGAACTCCAAGCGCGCCGAGCAGTGGGAAGCCCGCCGGGAAGCTCTCAAGGTCGCGGGTCAGGTCAACGCCTTCATCACCGGGCCAGAGAGCTACGACGCCGACGACAGCCAGTATAGCTGGCTGACGGAGCGGGCGCTCTGATGGCCAAGGTCTCGCCGATCCTCCGCAGCTTCAATGCCGGAGAGTTCTCGTCGTTGATGGACGGCCGGAGCGATCTCGATCGCTATCCGGCGTCGATGCGGAAGCTGTTCAACTACATCGCCGGCCCGCAAGGGCCGGCGATCGGCCGCCCCGGCACTTTCATGGTCACGCCGGTCTACGATGAGGAGAAACGCTCCGCGATCGTGCCGTTCGTGTTCTCAGAGCTGCAAGCTTTTCTCCTTGAGTTCGCCGACGAGAAGATGCGGGTCATTCTGGCGAGCGGCCCGCAGCTCTCCGGCGGCGTGCCTTACGAGATCGACACGCCCTACAGCGACGCGGACGTCGCCGGCCTGCGGGTCGTTCAGTCCGGCGACGTGGTCTATCTGCTTCACGAGAGCTACCGGACCCGCAAGCTGTCCCGGTACGGCGCGACCGATTGGCGGCTCACCGAACACGCCATGATCGACGGCCCGTTTCTGCCGACCAACACCACGTCGACGCGCCTCTCGCCAAGCGGAACAGGCAACGTCGGCATGACCGCTTCGGTCTCTGGGCTCGCCGCACAGCAAGTCACGATCGAATATACGCCCGCCGCGCCGGTAGCTATCTCGGGCTACTATCTCCAGTCGACGGGGTCGAATAGCGACCCCGACTATAGCGCCAAGGACAGCGCGCCGGCCGACTGGCAGGTCGACGGATGGGACGGGACGGTCTGGACGACGCTGGATCAGAAGTCCGACCACGTCCTCTACGATAACAAGCGCACGCCGTTCTTCCCGTTGTCGGTCCCGGTCGCCTACGTCAAATACCGGGTTGTGGTCTTTGCCGTGCAGCGCAACGGCCCCGTTCAACCCGCCTTCACTGCGTTCTTCGCGGCGGCCGGCGCGTCGATCACGCTGACGGCGTCGAGCGCGGTCGGCATCAACCGGGACCAGGGCTTTTTGCCTACGGACGTGGGGCGGCTGATCCGCTACAAGAGCATGTCGGACGGCTCGTGGGCCTCGCTTGTGATCTTGAGCCGCGTCAGCGCCACGCAGGTAACGGCCCGCCCGCAGCAGTCCCCCCTGGCCGACGCCAACGGCACGGGCGAGTGGCGTCTTGGCTACTGGAGCGACACGACCGGCTGGCCCAACTGCGGCACGCTGTTCGAGGACCGGCTGTGGCTCGGCGGGTCGAAAGAATACCCCGACGTTGTCGTCGGTTCGACGACGGGCGCATATGAAAACCTCGCACAGACCAGCGAAGCGGGCGTCGTGTCGGACGACAATGCCGTGGTCTTCCAGCTCAACAGCCGTAAAATCTCGCGTATCGCTTGGATGCAGAGCGACGAGCGCGGCCTGCTTATCGGGACGGGCTCGGGCGAATGGGCCGTCACGAGCGGGGAGCGTGATGGCGTCATCACCGCCAGGTCGATCAAGGCTCGCAATTCCACCGCGCGGGGCTCGGCCGGTGTCGAGCCCGTAAAGGTCGATCGGCAGATCGTCTACGTCCAGCGCTCGCAACGCACCGTCCGCGAGTTCACCTACGTCTACGAGGCAGACGGATACAAGTCGCCGTCGATGTCGCTGTTCGCCAGCCATGTCGGCGTCCCGCGCTTTGTCGAGATGGACTATGCGGCCGAGCCCCACTCGATCGTGTGGTTCCGCATGGGGAACGGCCGCGTCGCCGGGCTCACCTATAACCGAGACGAGAACGTTGTCGGCTGGCACCAGCACGACTTTTCGGGCGGGTTCGTTGAGAGCTTGGCCGTCATCCCCTCCGCGAGCGGGGACCACGACGCCCTGTGGCTTGTCGTGCGGCGCGAGATCGGCGGCGTGACCCGGCGTTTTATCGAGCGGATGACGCGGTTTTGGGACTTCGACATGACGGTTGACGACATTCATCTCGTCGACTGCGCCGCGCGATACGACGGGCCACCCACGTCGTCGGTCTACGTCCCGCACCTGAAAGGCGCGCAGGTCTACGGCCTTGCGGACGGGGCTGTGGTCGGCGCGGTCGTCGACGACGCCGGCATGTTCAACTTCGACGTCGAGGCGAGCACGGTCCTTGTCGGTCTGCCTTACGACGCGGTCGGGGTCACGAACCGGCTCGAAGCCGGAGCGGCTGACGGGACGGCGCAGGGCAAGATCAAGCGCATCCATAAGGCCGTCGTGCGCGTGTGGCGCAGCATCGGAGGGCTCGTGGGCCGGTCGGAAACCGAGCTGGAGCCCTTGCTGTCCCGCCAGCTCGGCGACGAGAACGCCGTGCCGCTGCGCGATGAAGACCATATCGTCGAGTGGCCGAACGGCTACGACCGCGACGCCGTCATCGCGTTCAAACGCCCCGGCCACTCGCCACTCCCCCTCAACATCATCGCGGTCATGCCGCAGATGGTCACGCAGGACGGCGGATGATCTACTTCACTGGGTTCCGGCCGCAGCACATTCTCCGGCTAGACGACGTCCAGAGCGAACAGGCCGAAGACGCCATCGCGGCAATCTCGCAGGCGGAGGCCACCGTCCTCTCCGAGATCGGTAACGCGTGGACTGGATGGGTCGGGGCCGACGTCGTCGGCTGCACCGGGTTCTCCCCGGTATGGCCCGGCCGCTCGGCCGTTTGGGCCTTGCTGACGAACAAGGCCGGGCCTCATATGCGGCAGATCACGCGCTTTGTGCGCGAAAAACTCGACGAGCACCCCGATCGCCGGGTCGAGGCCACAGTTCTCCAAGGGTTCAAGGCTGGCCAGCAGTGGATGAAGTTGCTAGGGTTCCGCAGTGAGACGCCCGGCGGCATGGAGCGCTACGACCCGGCCGGGCGCACGATGATGCTATACTCGCTGGTGCGCCATGACCGGACTTGAAATCGTCGCCGCCATCTCTGCCGCCGCCACTGTCGCGAGCGGCGTTGTTGGCGCTATGGGCGCGATGCAGCAAGGCAAGGCGCAGTCGCAGGCCGCCAATTATCAGGCGCAGGTCGCAGACCGCAACGCCAAGATGTCGCGGAGCCAAGCGGCCGTCGAGCAGGATGACCAGCGACGCGAGAACATGCGGCAGCTCGGCGCGATCCGAGCCGCCTACGGCGGGACCGGGATCGAGATGGCGGGGTCTCCGCTCGACGTCCTCGAAGACACGTCGATCGAGCAAGAGCTGGACGTCGAGCGCATCGGCTACCGCGGCGAGCTGCGCGCGCTCGGGGAGACCGACAAGGCCAACCTCGCACGAGCAGAGGCCGAGAACGCGAAGTCGGCCGGCGCGATCGGCGCGGTCGGCTCGATCCTCAAGGCCGGGACGTCGCTGCTCGGCAACCCGCTCGCCAAGTCCAAGCTCCAGCTAACGTAAGGCTCCCGTCATGGCCCGCATCCCTGTCAGGCAGGTCGAAGAAAAGGCGACGACGGAGCTTCTGCGTGTCGCTGCAAGCCCTGACGCGTTCGGGGCCGGCATCGGTAAGGCCGTCTCCGGCTTGGGCGCTGACATCGGCTCTGCGGGCGACCGTGTAAACACACTTGCCGTCGAGTTGCAGAACGAGCAGCGGCAGAAGGACGTGGCCGCCGGGGTCGCGTCCTTCGACTACTCGAAGCGCCTGCTCGACCGGCAGCAAGCCGCGCCGGCAGACGGCAAGGGCTTCTACGACGAGACCAAGAACGACTACGACGCCGCAGTCGACGCGCACGTCGCGGGCGTCTCGGACCCCAAGGCGCGCGAAGCCCTCAAGCAGAACCTCATGGCCCGTAAGCCCGGCGTGCTGTCGCAGTCGGCGAGCTTCGAGATCAATACGAACGTCAACGCCAACAAGGCGCGGGCGGACGAAGCGCTCGGTGTGCTGGAGAACAAGGTCCGCGCCGACCCGTCGAACTACGACCAGGCCGTCGCGGACGGCAAGGCGTTGCTCGCCACGCGGACGGAAGTTCCGGCCGCGCAGCGCGAGGCCATGGGCCGCGCCTTCGAGCAAGGGCTGGCCAAGCGCACCTTCGAGAGCCGGCTGGCCAACGCCGAGACCCCCGAAGAAGTGCAGGCGATCGAGAACGACCTGACGACCAAGGACAACCCTTGGCAGGCGCGCTTGGGGCCGGCGGACTACGACCGCATCCTCGACGGCACGAAGACCGCCAAGACCGCGATCCGCACGCAGGCGGATGCGTCGGCGCGTGCCGCGCTCGACACCGTCAAGGAGCGCCACAACGCGCTCACCGTGCTCGACCCCGCCGAGATGACGGCGGTCGAGGAGCAGGTCCGCAACTCGAAAAACCCCGGCCTCCAGTGGCAGTGGGCCGAGATCAAGGCGCAGCAGCAGATTTACCGGCAGTACCCCGGCCTGACGCCGCAGCAGTATCGCGAGAAGATCGACCAGGCGAAGACCGGCAACGTCGCCGGGGCGAAGATCAACCTGCCGCCGGAGATCGCCGCGGGCATCAACGAAGCCTCGGGCAAGACGGGCATCTCGGCGACCTATCTCGCCGGCATGTTCAACAAGGAGTACGGCGCGGCCCTCTACGCCAAGCAGGGCGGGGGCTCCGGCAACCTCGAAGGAACGTCGAGCGCCTACGGCCCGGCTCAGTTCACGAAGGGGACGGCCGTTGCCGTGGCCCGTGGGGCGGACGGCTTCAACGCCCGGCTCATGGGGATCGACGTCGCCGGCAAGTCCGACGAGCAAATCCACGCGATGTTCTCGGACCCGAAGGTCGCCATGATCGGCGCGGCCATCCTGGCCAAGAACAACGGCAACGCGATCCAGCGCGCGATCGGCCGCCCGGCGACGGACGGCGAACTCTACATGGCCCACTTCCTCGGGGCCGGCGGGGGCAAGAGCCCCGGCGCGATCGAGTTCATCCGCGCCATGCAGGCGAACCCTGACGGGGTCGCCGCGGACGTCGTGCCGAGCGCGGCCGGGGCGAACCGCTCGATCTTCTACGCCGGGGGCTCCGAGGGCGGGCGGCCCCGAACGGTGGCCGAAGTGTACGCGCGTCTGAACGGGGCCTTCAACGGCTCGCCGTCGCGCGTCGGCTATGTCAACTCGCAGGCATACCAGAACCTCTACGACCGCCAGCAGAAGGGGCTCAAGGAGGACATGGTCTCCTACGGAGCGTCGACCGGGCGCTTCGTCGTGGGCGAGCTGTCCGACGCGTCGAGCTGGCAACAGCGCGGCAACACCGGGCGCGCCATGTCCGACTACTTCTCCGTGCCGGGCGAGGACGTGAAGCCCTTCACGAAGGGCGAGGCCGAGCAGTTCACGAAGACGATCAAGAAGGGCTCGGCCGACGAAGTGCTCGGCGTGCTCACGCAAATTCAGGGGCTCGGCGGCGACGTCGCGCGCGCGGCGGCCAAGCAGCTCGGCGAGAGCGACGCGGTGTTCGGCTTCGCCGCCGGGCTCGTGAACGACCGCGGGCAGACCGGCGTGGCCACCGACATCATCAAAGGGCGCAAGCGGCTCAACGACGACAAGGACATCAAGGCCGCTGTGGGTGACAAGGACGACCAGTCGAGCCGCGTCTTCGCCGACCTCACCGGCCGGTCGATGATGGGGCTGGAGCCGCGGGCCATGGCGGCTATCCGCGACGCTGCGATGGCCCACTATGTCGAGACGCACGTCGCGCGAGGGGGCGGCAAGTACGGCCAGTTCGACAAGGACGCGTTCTCGGCGTCCGTTCAGGCGGTCATGGGCGGCACGAAGGGGGCTCCGGCGATCGACAGCGTCAACGGCGCTCCGACCGTCGTGCCGCCAGGCGTGAGCGGCAAGGAGTTCGATAGCGCGCTCGATCGGATGACGACCGAGGACTACGCGAGCATGTCGATCGACGGGAACCCGCCGCGCTTTCGCGACGGCTCTGTCATCACGCCGGCCGAGATCGCCACGGAGGGCAAGTTCCGCGCGATCGGCGGCGGCCAGTACCAGCTTGAGATGGCGGACGGCCGCATGGCCATCTCGCAGCTCGACGCCCGCGGTCTGGCGCGGCCGTTCACCATGAAGATCGAGGGGCCGGAGTTGAAGCGCATCGCGCAGCGCCCCGTGACCGCTCCGACCCGTATGGACGAAACCGTGCCGAAGACCGATAATCCGATCATGCAGCCCGGCGGCGCGCTCTCGAACTTCGATCCCGTCACGGGCCGCTGGCTTGGCCCGAACGGAGGTCGGAAGTGAGCGTCTTTTCCGAGCCGAACCGCGACGCCTATGTGACGCCGATCGACAACGCGTCCGCCGGCCCCAAGCTCGGCTTCCTTGGCGCGATCGAAGCGTCCTACGACGCGCAGGTTCGCACGAACTCCATGTTCGGCTTGGAGGCGGCTTTCCGCGAGCAGGAGCAGGAGCAGATCAGGGCCATCCGCGCGGCCGGCGGCGTGCCGCCCAAGAGCCTCAATGAGAGCGAGGACGGCACGCTCGGCGGTTTCACGGGCGGCATCAACTCGAAGCGCTACCTGCAAGCCGCCCGGTACTTCGTGGACGGCAAGGACGAGGACGGCATCGGCGGCATCATCGCGCAGCGGGAGATCGAGCTGGCCGAAGTGGCCGGAAAGTACCCCGACCTCCAGCTCAAGAACCTGCGCGAAGTTTTCGACACCACGCGCGAGAAGGCGCAAAAGTCGGAGAGCAGGTGGAATGAGGCTCCTACATCTATCGGTGGCGACATCGGCGGTTTTATCGGCGGCGCGGCTGCGGGCATTGACCCACGCACTGACCCGCTCAACTTCGTCACGACGCCTGTCGCCGCGGGCAGCACGGCCCTCGCCAGGATCGGCGTTCAGGCCGGAGCGCAGGGCCTCACGGAAGGCATCAATCAGCTTACAGGCGTTCAAGAGAACCGGCGGCTCCTCGGGATGGACTACGGGCTCGGCAACGCGGCGCTGGCTGTCGGCGGCGCGGCGGTCGGAGGAGCTGCGCTACAGGGCGCGGGCGAGGCGCTGGCGGCCGGCGTCAAGCGCTGGTTCCGCAACGCGCCCAACGACCCCGCGCCGCCCCCTCCGCAGCTCGACACGCGCCCGGCCACGGGCGACGTCCTCGGGCGGCCCGAGCAGTCCGTCTTCCCCGAGACGCCGATCGTCGAGCGCCGCAGCGTCCTCGAAGACTTCGACCTGTTCGCCGAGGAGATGATGAAGGGCTCCCCGTTCGGGAAGTCCCGCCGCGCCGAAGCGCTGGCGCGCGGCGACCTTGAGCACTTCACGACGCAGCTCGACGACTTCCAAGGCCCGAAGCCGTGGGAGGTTCCGCCGCGCTCGGATACCGCAGCCGCGCCGTACCCCACGACCGCCAGGATCGAGAAGCCTTTCCAGCGCTTCGTCGACAACCTCGACACGGTCGACGACCGCGCGCGCAAGGCGGACCCCGAGACGTTCCGCATCTTCGACAAGCTCGCCGAGCAGAGCGCCCGGCTGCGAGGCTGGCTCGACGAGCTGAATACCGGCAGGACGGAGAGCGCCACGGCGGCCGTCAAGGAGCTGGACGCCGAGATCGCCCGCACCGAGGCCCGGCTGGCCAAGGCGTCGCCGAAGAACCAGAGCCGGCTCGAAGCGCAGCTCGACGAGTTGCGGTCGCAGCGCCAGGAGCAGTTCGCGCAGGTCGGCGGCGTCGACACGCCCGATCAGCAGACGATCCGCCAGCGGCTCATGACGCTCGACGAGCAGATGCGCGACCTCGCGCCGGCCGTCTCGCGCGCCGTGGCGCAGGCCGAGGGCGAATGGCGCGTCACCGGCCCGAGCACCGATGCGCTCCGCATCCTCAAAGACCTTGAGAACCGGGCCGCGTCACCGTTCAGGGCTGAACGGTTCACATCTGAACCGACTGTCGAGCGCCAGATCGGGGCGACGGTCGACCTCACGAGCGCGCTCGACGCGACGCCGGTCCCCTCCCGGCCGCTCGTGCGCTCGATCGCCGACGACCTACCCGTCCTCAACAGCCGGCCCGACATCACGGACGCACTGCCGCCCAACGCCGACGCGGCCGACAGGCTCTCCGCGATCGTGGCGGCCGAGAGCAAGATCGTCGACACGCAGCTCGACGCGTTTCGCTCCGGCGTGGCGCGGTTCATGGAGGCCGAGGACGGCAAGCTGACTTTCCCCAACGGGCGGCAGCTCGACCTTGATCGCGACTTCATTCTCGTGCCAACTGCGGACGGCGAGGGCAGCAAGAAGGTCTCGCTCCGTTCCTTCCTCAAAGACGTCGCGGACGACGAGGAAGCATTTAGGGCTGTCGGCACATGTTCAATCGCCAAAACTTCGTAAGCTGCATCGGCGAGCAGCTTGAGCGCAAAGGCTTTGGCAAGAAGCGCGCCGACGAGATCGTCTCCCGTTTCAACGGCCTCGCCGACAACTACAAGGCGCAGGGCGTGGCCGACCCGGAAACGCGGGCGATGCTGCAAGTCTTCTCGGAGCAGGCCGACGCCGCGGCCGAGAAGGCCAAGCGCGCCATGGTCGACTTGCTCAAGCGCGGCGAGATCGAGGACCGCTTCGCCAACTTCATGAAGAACACGAAGGTCTTCGGCGAGGGCGAGAACGCAGCCGCCGGCCCCGGCCGCATCGCGATCTCCTTCATCGAAGACGACCCGCGCTCGGGCGGCCTGTCGTACTCGACGAACCGCGAGACCGCCACGGGCCAGTTGTGGGCGGTCGGCGGCGACGTGCTGGAGAACATCGGCAAGGGCGCGCTTGGCCGGCAGAAGGGGACGGCGCATCTCGACAACGTCGTGCGCGAGGCGTTCGGCGCGAATACGGGCGACAGCGTGGCCAAGGAGGTCGCCGCGGCATGGCGCAAGATGACCGACGCGTCGATCGACCTCATCAACCGTTCGGGCGGCTCGGCCAGGAAGCTCTCGGATTGGGCGCTGCCGCAGGGCCAGAACGCCGTCAAGCTCATCCGCGAGGGGTTCGAGGCGTGGGCCGAGGTCCACAACCGGACGCTCGATTGGGGCAAGATGGCGTGGCCTGATGGATCGCCGATCAAGGTCGAGCAGCGCGCCGACGTGCTCAAGCAGGTCTACAAGACCCTGTCCACCGGGGGCGCGAACAAGATCGAGCCGGGGGCCTTCAACGGCCGCGGCGCGGCGGTCGGCAATATGATGGAGCAGCACCGCTTCCTCCGCTACAAGGACGGCGACGCCTGGCTGGAGGTCCACAAGCGCTTCTCGGACGGCAACGTCTTCGACGTCATGACCTCCCACGTCTCGGACATGGCGCACAAGATCGCGCTCGTGCAGACCTTCGGATCCAACCCGTCCCACATGGCCGATACGATCCGAGCCGTCGCCTTGCAGAAGGCGGCCGAGCTGGACAACGCGGACCTCTCGCCGAAGAAGGGCCGCTCGGCCGTCAGCGAGACGGAAGCGCTGCTCAAAAACAAGTTCTCCCCTATGCTGGAGCAGGTCACGCGGGCGAACCCGATGGACCCCGACAGCATCGCGGGCAATCTCGTCGTCGGAACGGCCAACATCCTCACGTCGGCGCAGCTCGGCGCGGCGGCATTGCTGGCCATCCCCGGCGACTTCGTGACGTCGGCGGCCGTCAAGGCGTTCAACAAGATGCCGGTCTTCGGCGGCGTGGACTTCTACTTCAAGACCCTGGCGACCGACCGCGCCTTCATGGAGAAGATCGCGACGCAGAGCGGCTTCGTCTTCGACGAGGTCTCGCAGGCCGTCTACGCGCAGCAGCGCTTTACCGGGCTCAACACGGTCGGGCCGCAGTTCACGAAGCGCGTGGCCGACACTGTCCTGCGGGCGTCGCTCCTGTCGGGCCACACGAAGGCGGCGCGATGGGCGAGCCAGGCCGAGTTCATGGGGCTCCTCAACTCCTCGAAGAACACCGCCTTCGCGGACCTGCCGTTCAAGGAGGTCATGCAGCGGTACGGGATCACCGCCGAGCAGTGGGACGTCTTCCGCGAGAACGTGCAGCCGTGGAGCCCGCGCGCCGACGTCAACTTCCTGCGGCCGATCGACATCCTCCAGACAAAGGTCAAGGATGCTGACGCGCTCTACCAGCGCTTCCAAGGCATGATCTTGGAGGAGAGCCGGAAGATGGTGCCGGAGGGTACGATCGAGGGCAGTGTCGGGCTCAAGGACACCACGCGTCCCGACACCCTGCCGGGCGCGGTCCTCTACAGCTTCGCGATGTATAAGAACTTCCCGATCTCGATGATGATGACCTACGGCCGGCTGGCCATGTCCAACCCTGATCGGCAGGGGCGGCTTGCGCTCATCGCCGGGCTCGGCGTCGGGATGACGCTCGTTGGCGCGATGGGTACGCAGATGCGCGAGATCAGCAAGGGGCGCGACCCGCTGCCGATGAACACCCCGGCCTTTTGGGGCAAGGCGATCCTATCGGGCGGCGCGATGTCGATCTACGGGGACTTCCTGTTCGCGGGCGTCAATCAGTTCGGCCGCGGCCCCGGAGAGGCCATCGCCGGCCCGCTCGCCGGCTTCATGGGCGACACGGCGCAGCTCGTCTTCGGTGACGCGTTCTCCTTCGCCGACGCGCTCGGCGGGCTCAAGGAGCAAAAGGACAGCAAGACATTGTCCAAGCTCGTCGAATACGCTAGGCGTTACACGCCGGGGTCGTCGCTGTGGTATGCTCGGGCGGCGCTGGAGCGCCAGGTGTTCGACAGGCTGGCCGAAGTCGCCGACCCTGCCGCCTACCGGAGCTTCCAGCGTCGACAGGACAAGCAGCGTCGCGACTTTGGCAATGACTACTATTGGGCTCCGGGGGACCGTTTGCCTGATCGCTTGCCGCAATTCTAGGGGGACGCGGGATGACCGTAGCTACAACGGAGTATACGGTCGAAGGCGCGGTCCCCGTGCTCGGCGTCCATATCGCGTGTAACTTCCCGGTCCACGCAGCGGCCGACCTCCGCATCGTTCTGTCGAACGGCGCTCTCGCGGTCCTCAACGTCGACTATACGGTCCAGCTCGACGAGCCGACCTACGAGGAAGCGTCTGTTATTCCCTTGGCCGGGCTGGTGTCCAAGGCCGCTGGCCTGCCCATCACTATCAAGCGGCGCACCCCGGCCACCAACGAGACCTCCGTCTTCACGAACAACAAGCTCGACGAGCGCAAGATCGACCGCGAGTTCGACCGCTCGGCCATGCGTGACGCCGAGCTGCGCGGCGAGAGCGACGGCGCGGGTCTCGCGGCCGAGCGGGCGGAGGCCGCGGCTACTTTGGCCGAAGCCGCGCGTGACGATGTGCGCCAGCGCTGGCTCGGTGGGTTCGACTATTTCCCTGAGGACGTCGACGTCGGCTTCGTGATCGAGGACGGAGCCGGCGCTTATATCCACAACCAGCCGGACCCCGACAACGATGGCGTCTACGTCCGCGTCGGCGGGCTGTGGGAGCGCGTCGGGGCTGTCGGGCTGACGGGTCTTGTCAGCACCGAGACCGTGTTTGCCACGGCGGGGCAGACCGTCGTCAACGTGCCAAGCGGCTACACCCCCGGCCAGGTCGAGGTCTACAGGAACGGCCGTATCCAGAAGATAGGCCCGTCCCCCGGAACCGGGCTGCAAGACAACGACTGCACGGCGGATGACGGCGCGACTGTTGTGTTCCCGGCGGCCACGTTGCTTTTGAACGACTGGCTCATGTTCCGCAGGACCAAAGCGTTCGACATCGCCGAGATCGCAGCTGTCGACGTCAGCCTCGCGGCGATCGCCGGCATGACCGCGACGAACGTGCAGGCCGGCGTCGCAGAGTTGCACGGGGCCAAAGCTCCACTCGCATCGCCTGCGCTCACCGGCGCGCCGACCGCTCCCGATCCGACCGGGGGCGCGGCGGGCCGGATCGCAACGAAGGGCTATGTCGATGGGCAGTTGCAACCCGGCTCTGTCCTCGTAGCCTCGGGAGTTCTCGTCGCGCCTGCCTCGTCTATCGACGTGGCGCTGACCGGCGGCTATCAGGAATACGAGCTTGTCGTAGATCAGTATGAGCAGGTCACGTCAGCGCAGGGGACCATCTTTCGCGTGGCGACAGACGGCGTCCCGACGTTCATCTCCGGCGCGTCCACCTACGAGCAGGCTGGGTTCTACCGCGAGAGTAACGGCACGCTCACTGATAACAGCGGAGCGGCGCTGACATCCAATGTCTTTGGCACGAACCTGGCGGGAGTGGGGAGCGGTCACGCTGGGAAGATTGTCGTGAGACTATCCCAGGGAGCGGCGAGCAAGCGCGCGTTCTGGCAGGCTCGCAGCACGTTCATCCAGTCGGGCACGGGCCGGCTAACGCAGTGTGTCGCGGACGGTGCGCTCGTCGGCTTCGGCGCGCTGACCCACGCCCGCGTCATCCCGAACTCGGGGAACATCGCGACCGGCGCACGCTGGCGGCTCTACGGTTTGAGGAACTGACGATGACCAAAGCGGCCAACGAGCCCAACCTGGCGCTCACCACAAGCTCACTGCCGGACAGGTCCACGCCGGACAACCGCACCGCCCGTCGAGCGGTCAAGCGGTCGCTCGGCCTGTTCGTCAGCGTGCTCGACTATGCGCCGGCCGGCACGCCCGACTGGACGACCGCGATCAACGACGCGCTCCTCGACGTCGGGGCGAACGCCGACAAGCGGCTCCACCTTCCGGCGGGAAATTATGTCGTCTCGGGCGTGCTCAACATGGCCTACCCAGTCGACTTCTTCGGCGACGGAATGTCCTTGTCGGTCATCAAGCCGACCCATCTCGGGACCGGCCTGTTCATCACCGGCGAGTTCGGGACGGGGCCTCGCGTCCGCGATCTCACGATCGGCTTCGATACGGCCGGCGCGACCAGCGTGGCGCATATTCAGGTCACGAACTACCAGAACGTCGGGTCTCCGACGACGCAATACAGCCCTGACTTCCTCTCTCTGGAGAACCTGAACCTCACGGGGTACAGCAGCAGCAAGGCTCAATATAACGTCCTCGTGAACGGGTCGTCCCGCGTGAACACCGTGGGCGGGACGGTGGCCATTGGTATCCGTTCGATCGCCATGAAGCGCATCGTCGGCTTTAACGCCACGTTCCGCGCGCTGGAGCTTAACCATGTCCGCTCCGGCTGGTACGGGGACATCAATCTCTACGGGGGCTCGGGCGGCGTGGGCGGTGCGGCGGTCATCGCCCCGTCCGGCGTGCTGTCCTACGACAACAAGTTCTTCGGGGGCTCGATCAACGGGACGTTCGCCGTGGCCGACTGCGACGGGACGGGGCTCTATGGCGTGACGACCACGGTGTCGCGCGGGGCGAACGTTACCAACTATGTGAAATACTGAGGAGAGCGACATGGCGAAGTGGGACGAAAAGAAGCTAGGGCCGAAGCCCCCGAAGCCCCCGAAGCAGCGCAAGATCGCGCAGGCCGAAGGCGCGATCTTCGACGACGTGCCCCCGATCTGCCCCGAAGTCCCCGACGCCTCCCACTACGACAACGACGGGAACCTGCCGCCCGACATCCAGAACCAGATGGCGGAGGCGGCAAGGGAGGCCGATGCGCAGATCGCGGCCCTGCCCGTCCTCACGTCGAGCCGCCACCCGAGCGAGAAGTAAGGAGCCGTCATGGCCGGCATCAACCGCACGACCCTGTTCGCCTACGCCCGTCGATCGCCCTTCGGCGGCAAGCTCACGACCGAACAGGTTCAGGGCGTCGAAGTCATCCTCGACATGTGGATCGCGCTCGGCCTCGTCGATCTGCGCTGGCTCGCCTACATCCTGGCGACCGCGTTCCATGAGACCGGCGGCACGATGCAGCCGATCCGCGAGGCTTACGGGAAGTCGACCGCCGACACCATCGCGCGCCTCGATCGCGAGTGGGCCAAGCCGGGCCATGGCGCGCTCAAGAACGTCGCTCGCCCGTACTGGCGCGACGGCTGGTTCGGCCGCGGCTACATCCAGCTCACGCACAAGGAGAACTACGCGAAGGCCGGCGACATGCTCAACGTCGACCTGACGACCGACCCCGACAAGGTCATGGAGCCGCGCATCGCCGCGCAAATCCTGATCCTCGGAATGGTGCGCGGCATGTTCCGAACCAACCGTGTGACGAAGCAGCCCGAGCGCCTGGCCGACTATTTCGGCACCATGCCCGGCGACCCGGTCGGCGCGCGCAACATCGTGAACGGCAAGGGCGACAAGGCCCGGCTGATCGCGACCCACTACCGCGCATTCCATGACGCGCTCACCGCCGCCTCGGAGCTGACGCCGCAGCCGGCCGACGTCAAGAAGGAAGACGCCAAGCCTGACGACGTCCCGGTGGCGCAGAGCGGCAGCGTCGCCACGATCGGCACCGCAGCAGCCGGCGCGGCCATCACGGCCGCTGGCGGCGTCGCCACGACCGCCATCAACGGCATCTCGAACCAGTGGGCGCTTGCGGCCTTCGGGCTCGTCCTCGTCCTCGTCGTGATCTGCGGGGGCGTCGGTCTGTGGCTGGCGCTCACTGGCCGCTTGACGATCCTGCGCGGAAAGGCCACCACATGATCTCGACCTATCTCCGGCTCGGCGCGATTGTCGCAGTTGTCGTCGCTCTCGGGTTCGCATATCACGCAGTCAAGGACACCGGGCGGCAGGCCGAACGCGTCGAGCGCGCAGAGGCCGTGAGAAAGAGGCTGAACGATGCGACGCTTGCTGACACTGCCGCTACTCGCTGCCTTGCCGATCCTGCTTGCCGCTTGTCAGACGACGGGTTCCGGCGAGACTGAGGTCTGCTCTGCGTGGCGGCCGGTGACGTGGTCGCAGCGCGATACCCCCGAGACGATCGACGGCGTCAAGGGGAACAATGCCCGCCGCGGCGCGTGGTGTAACGGCTAACCTCATGACACAGGAGAAGCCGGTGGCCTCACTCCAGCAATTCCTCAAGAGCCCTTCGGCCTACACGCTGGCGGCCACGATCCTCACGGGGGCGGGGCTCTACTACGGCATGCTCGGCCGGCTCGACCGGATCGACGACCGCATGACCGTGCAGGCGCAGAAGGACGCGGCGCAGGACGCGGCGATCAAAGACCTGACGGTCGGGCTGTCGGTCGCCAAGACCGAGTTCGGCGCGCAGCTCGGCGCGATCCAGCGCGACGTCTCGGAGACGAAGACGGCCATCCGTGGCGTCGAGGTCTCGGTCGAGTGGATCGCCCGCACCCTGAGCCCGCGGACCCCGACAGGAGCGCCGGCCTCCACGCCGACGCGCTAGACCCGCCCCTTGTGGGTGCAGTTGTAGCGCGTGAACTCGCCGCGCTCGTACAGCTCCTTGACGTCCTGCCAGCTCTTGCGGCCCGCGCGCTGCGCCTTGTCCTCGTCGCGCCAGGCTTCGGCCATCCGGCACATGAGGGTCCAGAGGCCGTAGAACTTCTGCAAGCCGCGCTCGTACCGCATCGCCATGAAGACGTCATAGATCGCCATGCCGCGAGCGCGGCGACGGTTGCTGAACTCGTAGCGGTGGCCCGAGCAGCAGAACTCGGCCTTGCTGTTCTTGGCCTCGAAGCCGGCCCCGCATTCCAGGCAGTATCTCTCAAACTTCATGACGGCTCTCCTTATCTGAAGACCCGTTTACACGGACGGTCTCGGACCGTCAAGCCTATTCGAGCGTGATGAGTACGGCCTGCCTGCCCGCTCGCATCTCGCGGCGCACGCCCACGACGTTGTTATCGACGTTGGCGGGCGACGACAGGGTGCGCTCGATCCTGTTGCGGACGGAGTTGACGGCGAGCTGGCCGTAGAGCGGGTCGACGCGCTGGAGCATGGAGGCCGCTTCTGCCAGAGACACGGACCCGACGCCCTTGGCGGTCATCTCGTCGCGCAGCACGATCGCCATCTGCGCCTTGAGGAAGTCGGAGTTCACCTTGAGGTCGGCCGGGCTGATGACGCCAACCTCGTCGCCCGAGAACAGCTTGACGCCCGAGCGCCGGAACCACATGGGCTCGCCGTTGAGCAGCATGTAGTTGCCCTTGGCGTCGTCGAGCCGGACGTAGGCGTGGCGTTCCGCGACCGGGATGTCCATCGCCTCGCAGTCCCGCTCCGTGGCCGTCGTCAGCGTGAGCGCGATGCGGGTCGAGTTGACGATCGCCGCCGCGCCGGCCGCCGAGTTCGCGTCGCCGGCATAGGAGACCGGGCCGCTCGGCTTCTTCGTGTGGTGAACGACCATGATGGCGATGTCCGCCTTCTTGGCCAGCAGCTTCAAGACGCCCATGACATAGGTCATCTTGACGTTGTCGTTCTCGTCGCACGAGATCACGTTGCGGAGCGGGTCGACGATCAGCCAGTCACACTCCGGGTCGGCCGCCAGGGCGATGATCTTGGCGACGTGGTCGCTCTTGATCGTCGGCGGGTCGCTCTCCGTCAGCTTGAGCGGGAATTGATCTTCCGACAGCAGCATGACCTTCGAGGCCACTGTGTCGAAGTCGAAGCCGTACTGGACGCAGATGGCGTGCAGCCGGCGGCTCTGCTCGTCGAGATCGTCTTCGGCGTTGTAGACGATCGTCTTGCCGGCCTTGAGCCCGAGCCCGGCGAACGGCGCGCCGACCGCCTTGTGGGCGGCGAGCGTCAGGGTGAACGACGACTTCGACGTGCCGCCCGGCGCGATCAACGCCGAGACCTGATGACGAATGAGCATTCGGCTGGCCCTCCAATCGCGCTGCGGGATGGACGACTGCGCCTTGGCGTTGCCGAAAGCCAGCCCCTCGATCGTGATGGCCGGCACGCGCAGCTCGGGCTCCGGCAGGCTGATGCCGGCGAAGTCGAGAGCGGGATGCTTGCCGCCGATCACGCCCGTTGCGTACTGATGGGCGTTCTCGATCTTGCGGAATAGCTCCTGCGTCTCCCACGGCGGCGAACAGCGCGGGTTCCAATGCTCCAGCAGCAGCGACCAGCTCATCTCCTCGGAGAGCCCGTAGTCGCGGAGCTGACAACAGACCTGGTAGGTCGTCTGGTCGCCGCCGGCCCCCTCGATCGCCAGGGGCGCTTCGTTCTCCAGCCACAGGGTTGCAAGCTCGATCGTGTCGGCGCGGTCCAGCTCGACAGCGTCGGCCACCGAGCGGTCGCGCTCCATCGGCGGGCGCAGGTATTGAGCGATCGACGGGAGGATAGGCTGGAGAGGCGCGTCGACCTCCAGCTCATAGGCCCCGCCGGGGTGGCTCGCGTCGCCCTCCCACACCGAGCCGGGCGCGATGACGTAGCCGTTGTGCGATCGGATGTCGATGCCGGGCGCGATGCGCTCGACCGAGAGCCCGCTATCCGGCCCGGTATAGTAGGCGTGGTAGCCGCCGCGGGGCGTGCGGACCAGCAGCGTGTCGAAGCCGCCGCCGAGCTTGAAGAAGCTCTCGATCCCGCCCTTCTGCGCGTCGACATCCACGACCACAAGGCCCGTCGTGCAGACGCCGACGTTGTGGCTCTCGATCATGATCCCGAACGGGTCGCTCCACCACTGGCGGATGAGCCCGGCGTCGGTCGTGGCCATCTCGGGCCAGCCGTCGAAGATCGGCTTCTTGGTCCCGGCGCGCAGTGGGAAGACACGGAACCCCCGCGCCGCCCATGCGAGCGCATTGTCGAGCATCGACATCGCGGCCCCGGATCAACGAGAGGACAGGCGGTAAATCCGATAGGAGTAGCGGGCCTCGCCGGGCTTGATGGCCAGCGCCCGGTCCTCCAGTTTCTTGTTGATCTGCGAGATACGCTTCCCGATGATCTGTTGCTGCTCGCGCATGCGCGGCGCTGGCCTGCCGCCATAGGCAGCGGCGAACAGCTCGACGATGAGCGTGTCGCTGTCGAGCGCCAGCATGTCGAGGATCGTGGCCTCTTTCGTACCGGGCTTGCAGACGTCGGCGGTGTTCATAACTGGCGCTCCGTGATGTGGTATTCGCCGTGGACCGGCCTTGTTGCTGCAAGATAGAGTTGATAAGCGGCTTCGGGGGTCGCCGCCCGGCCGAGAGATTTATACTTTCCGTTGATGTGAGCGCGAGCGCCCCACCGGCCGGTCTTCTTGTCTTGGCTTACGCCCTTGAAGCCGGAAGTGTTCGTGCGGGGCTTAACCGCATTTTGCGAGTTAGCACTGGAGGACGCTTCACGTAGCTTAGCCCAGCGGTTGTCGGCCCGAACCCCCGCCCGGTGGTCTACTTCGCCATCCGGTTCTTTACCCGTCATGAGTTTCCAAATCACACGGTGGGCGTAGTACCGACGACTACGGACCGAGACGACAGCATAGCCTTTCGCGTTAATTGAAACTGCCGTTTCGCCGACGCGGCCCCGCCCACGTTTCTGCCGAGCGTGCGTTAGCTCGCCGGTTTCCGGGTCGTAGTTGAAATCCTGTCTCAGCGTCTCGACAGACGGCAGCGGGTTCATGGCTTCACTTCGTATAGCGCTTGTCTCGCCAAGCCGCCGCAGCAAGCGGACAGCCGGGGAGCCATGCGGGGTTGGCCGACATCAGGCGCTCGAACTCCTCGGGGGAGCCAAACCCTTCGGGGTTCTCAGACAGCAACTCGTCGTGGACGTCCAGCACGAGGTTGTAGCCGGCTGCTTCGATCCGGTCTGCGGCCTCGAAGATAACCTCACGGCTCGTCATCTGCACGTCGTTCTCGCACTGGAAGCCGCCATACATGAAGCGCGTCCCCCACTTCTTCGTCTTGCTGTTCGTGCCGTCGAAGGCGACCGACCGCTTGCCGTGCTTGCGCCGGCCGAGGATCGTGCCGTCCGGCATGGCCAGGGCGTCGTCCTCGGGCAGCACGTCGAGCACGTCGCCGTCCTCGTCCAGAACCTCGACCGTGGCCGGCTGCTCGATGATGCGCGGGTTCCAATAGTTCAGGATTTTGCCGCTCGGGCCACGCGCCAGCAGCACCTTGCCGGTCGACATGTAGGCGAGCTTGCCGTCGCAGAGCGTGATGAGCTGGCCGGGGTTGGCGACCGCGTCGATCGCTGCGTCCTGGCGGTCCCACCAGCTCTGAACGATCCTCGGGTTGGCGAGCCGCCAGTTGTCGACGACGACCTTGAGCGCCACCCACCAATGCTCGGGCAGGCCGAACGACTGCGCCTTCGTGAACTTGCCGGCCGTGGCGTCAAGCTGATTGCGCCCCGTGGTGGCCAGCACGACCTCAACGATGTCCGCGAGCTTGATCTGGTAGGTGTTGACCATCGACAGGAACGCGCCGACCGAGCCCTGATAGCCAAGGGCCAACTCCATGACCTTGCCGATCTGCCGCATGATCTTGTCGACCGCGTCGACGTCGACACCGAAGGCGCGCGAGTAGGCGAGCTTGTAGAGGTCGGGGCCGAGCCCCTGGTCGTAGGCCAGGAAGGCCAGGAGCTTCCACTGCTCGCCTCCCATCCACGCGTTGACACGGCCTTCGATGTTCGAGAGGTCGCCGCCGACGAACTCCTTGCCGTCCTCCGCGATCAGGCAGGCGCGCAGGAGCTTGGCCATCCACGGCATGACCTCGCCGTAGATCGCTTCGAGGATGTCGTGAACGACCTCGACGGGCTCGCGCGAGAGCAGGAGCTTGATGATCGTCAGAACGGTAGGTAAGTCCCGGTCAGGATCAACGCGCGGGAAGTTCTGCGGCTGAATGAGCCGCCCAGCCTTACGACCCGTAGAGGCCCCGTGGTAGACAAGAAGTCGACGCATCCGGTCGTCGACCTCCGATGCACAGCGGAGCATGGCCGGGAACTTGGCAGTCGACGACTTGTAGCCGTCTCGGCGCAGCTCAACCACAGCCTTAGCGACAGGATCGCCGACGAGGTCCGAATAGGTGATGAGTTCATCGTGGTCGCCCTTCTTCATGGAGGAGCACGGCACGTTGCGGGCGCGCAGGAACTCGACGATTTTCGCGGTCTGGCCGACCGTCTTGACCGCGCCGCCCGTTAGCTCCTTCATCCGCCGGTTGGCCTTGATCGTGGCCACACCGACCAGCTCGATCGCGCGGGTCGCGAGCTGCCTGTCGAGCTTGATGCCGCGGTCGTTGACGTGCTCGGCGCGCTCGAACAGGTGGCGCTCGCGGGGCGTTAGCGCGGCCAGCCGCAGGTCGATCGCCGTCTCGGCCTCGACGTCCTGATCGCAGTAGCGACCAAGCCGCTCGACGCGCTCGGGCTCATCCCACCATACCAGCCGGCCGTCCTTCTCGACACGCCGCGGGCGCATCATCCGCTTCATGAGGGCGTTGCCCTCCATATCCTTCGGTACGTCTGGCGCGACGATCGCCGCGACCTTTTCGAGCTGGCCAGGGAACGCGAGCGCCATGGCCCGCGCCATCGTGCAGTCCATCATCTCGATCGTGCAGACCGGGAAGGAGCCAAGCACAAGCTCGACCTCCTCGCCGATGTAGCGCCGCATCAGGACGTTCCACGCCAGGCGCTCGAACGCCTGATTGTGGGCCTTCATCGACATGTAGCCCCCGGCGGCGACGTGCATGACCAGAGGCCATGGCGGCTCGTCGCCGGGGTGCCAGCGGTTGATCGGCCCACTGTCCCCGATACGCCATGACAGCATCCAAATTCCGGTCGTGGGATGCCGCATGTATTGGTCGACGCCGACCTTCGTCAGATCGGCGACCGACCGCGTCTCGCAATCACAGTGCGCCGCGAGGTGAATGACCGTAGGGGAGCCCGATGTCGCGAAGCATCTCCTGGTCGGGCGTCAGCGCGGGCGCAGCGGCGGGCAGGGCGTGGATCGGCATCATCGCAGCGGCCGGGGCAAGCGACGGCATGCCGAGACCGACCGGCGTGGCCGCCGGCATGATCGACATCGGAGAGGCCGCGGGCATCATGCCGCCAGCGATCGGAGCGCTGGCCATCATGACCGAGAAGTCCGTCGAGGCGTCGATCGTCACGCCCGCAAAGTCCTGCGTCGGATCGGTGCCGCCGCCGCCGCCGAACTTCTCGTCGGGCGCGATGATGATGACGTTCTGGATACCGAACTTCACGCCCTTCTTCGGCTGCGGCGGGTTCTTGCCGAAGACGTAGAAGTTCAGCGTGAGCATGGCCCACACGCCCGAGTAGACCAGGCTCTCATCGACCACGGGGTTGAAGGCGCGGGTGCCGTCAGCGGCCAGCGCGCCGGGCATGACGACCTGCGGCTTGAAGTTGGACGTGCACTTCATGAAGATGTTGCCGGGGACGTACCCCTCGTACTTCATGCACTTCTCGTCCTGCATGCGCCAGGGCGCGTGGAGGCCGACGACCTGGCCCTGCGGCGTGACGCAGCCGGGGAACTCGCGCCCGCACATCTCGGTCCACTCGGCCAGCCAGGGGGCGTGGTCGACGGGGCCGCAGAACAGCAGCGTGACCTCGTGCTTCATGTTGGGGGTCTCGCCGGGCTTGAGCGTCTGTTGCTGTTGCACGGGCTTGAACAGGTGAGGGTAGGAGAGGCGAACCGGGGGCGAGCGCCAGTTCCCGTTTTCGAGTTTCGTCCACGGGTTCTGGCGCACCGCTTGCTCGATCCACTGCGGCGTCATCCGGGTCTTCGGGTTGGGAAGTGAGGCGGCCATGATCTATGCGCTTTCTGTGCTATGGGCCGGGAGCATCGGAAGCTCCGGCAGGCTGATGCCGTCCAGACTTTTCGCGATCGGATTGACGGCGTCTCTCCGGTCGGACAGATCGACCAGCGTAAGCTCGTCGTTCGGTTCCTTGATGGTGAAGAATGCTAGACTGTGCTTTGCTTGCTCCGCGGCTTCTTTCTTCTTGCCGCGGGGGGCTTTCTCTTTCGCTCTCGCTACTAGAAGGGCTTCCATGTCTGTAATACCTAGAAGTTTTCTAGGCATAACTTCGTCTAGGGTGACGTCTGTAATGAGTGTCAGGCTCTCGGCGATCTCGGCCGGGTCGCCGTCGTACTGCCGGCGCGACAGCTTGCGGACGACCTTCTTGCCGGGGATGGGGTGGCCCATCATGGCGAAGCCGAACGCGCGGCTCTCGCAGGCGTCGAGCCACGCCTTGAGGAAGGGGGCGGCCTGGACGATATAGGCCAGCCGGTCGAGCCCGAGCGTCTTCGGGTCGGGCATCGTGTCTGCGCCGACGAGGCGGATGTCGGCGAACTCGTTGGCTGCGACGTTGAGCGCGGCGGCCTCTGCGGCCGGGCAGATCGTGAAGGCGTCGCACCACCGGCACTGCTTCTTGCCCGGCACGAGCGGGGCGTCGGGGTCGAGGCAGGCCAGCACGGCGTCGTCGACCTCGTGAAGGAAGGCGCGCAGGCGCTCGGGCGAGACCTCGTAGCTGCGGATGGGGCCCTGGGGGTGGAATGCGCGCGGCTGCACGATCGTCAGGAAGGCCGAGCGGACGTCCCAATCCTTGAAGCGGGAGAGCGCGCCGGTTCCATAATACAAGAGCTGCTTGTTCTCCTCGACGTCGACGATCTCCGCGCCGTTCTTGTAGTCGATGACGTGCATCTGCCCGTACATCGGAAGCCACACGAGGATGTCGTTGTAGCCGTAGGTCTCGTCGGGCTGGACGTGGGTCGGGAGGTCGAAGCGCTCTTCGAACAGCAGCACCGCGTCGTCGTCCATGTCGCAGAGGTCTTGGACGTAGCTGAGGCAGGTGTTGACCGCGGCCCGCATCTCGGGGTCGACCGGGCGGCCGGCGTGCATGTGGTCCGGCGGGAGCTGCCAGATGCCGGCGCGCAGCGCGCCCTCCAGCACTTCATGCGCCAGGGTGCCAAGCTCGGCGTGGGGGTTGGGCAGTCGGGCCGGCGCAGATGCTACCATCCGCGCCGAGCCGGGGCAGGCAAACCAGCGATACGCGCTCGAAGCGCTGAACCGGGCATGAGCGCGCTCGCTGTGTGCCATGGTTCAGGCCGCCGCGAAGGGGTCGATCTGGCCGCTGAACACCGCAATCGCGTCGGCATAGTGCGCCGGGTTGATGTCGGCGGCCTTGGCGACGTTGTAGCGACCCGTCAGGATTTGCTTCGCGAGCGCCGCGCCCTGCGGGGCCTTGGCCTTGACGTACTGGCCCATGGCGGCGATCACGCCGTTGAGATCAGGCGCTCCGGCCGGAGCGGCGGGGGCAGCGATGGCAGCGGGGGCGGCCGGCGCGGCAGGCGTAGCGGGCGTCATGGGGACAGCCGCGGGGGCCAAAGGGGCCGGAGCGGCGGGGGCCGCCGGAGCCGCCATCTGCGCCGGGGCCGCCGTCTGCGTCGGGGCCGCCGTCTGCGTCGGGGCCACGGCGGCGGGCGCAGCGGCGGCGAGGACGGTCCCGGCGTTGCTGTTCAGAGCCGCGAGCGCGGTCTGGAGCTGGCCGGCGTCGAGGTCGGTGATCGAAAATTTCATGGAGCTACCTTTCGGGGTTGGGGTCTAACTTGTTAGACAGTTCGCGAGTGCTTCGTCAAGCGGCTGGCGCGGCGTTCATGGCGCTGCCCTCAATGTTCGCGATCACGGCTGTCTTCTCCGCGACGACACGGTTGACCGTCTCGTCGATGCTGCGGGCCAGGGTGATGAACCTGCCCGTCACATTCCTCGTCTGGCCGAGACGGTGGACGCGCATGATCGCCTGCGCGTTGCCCGCCGGGGTCCAGTCGCTCTCCATCATGTCCAGCGTGCAGGCCGCAGTGAGCGTGAGGCCCACGCCAGCGGCCTTGATGTTGCCGATGAACACCTTGCATCTCGGGTCTTCCTGAAACGCCTTGACGGCCGCGATGCGCTCGGCCTCGGGCGTGTCGCCGTTGACTAGCACGGCATGATAGCCGCGGCGTGTCAGGATGTCGCGCACGTCCATCAGGGCCTTGCGGTGCAGCCCCATGACCACGCGCTTGTCGAGGCCGGCGTCCAGCTCCTCCAGCAGCATGTGAGCATAGGGGACGGCCTTGGCCTCGCCGACGAGCCGGCGCAGGGTGGCGACGTGCTGCGCGTCGAGGAACGACAGGCCGCCAGCATCCACGGCGCGCACGACCGCCTTCTCCAAGCCGGGGTGCATGGCCAGCAGCTCGCGCAGCTCGATACTGTCCCCGTCGACCAGGGCAGACGTTAGGAAGATCGGCGGCAGCTCGACCCCGATCTCGGCCTTGATGCGCCGGATCGAGTGATTGCGGATGAGCGTTTGCAGCTCCGTGACCATGTCCTTGATCGGGGTCTGGACAGAGCCGAACGCCTTCGGGCGCGAGGAGAAGTAGCGCTTGCGGAATTGCTCCAGCGACAGCGGCATGACGCCCGCGAAGCGCAGGAACGGATAGATGTCGATCGGGTCGTTGGGGATTGCCGTTCCCGTCAGCCACCACGCCTGCTCGCACCACATGACGAGGCCCGTGCCGTCCGCCATCGGGCCGAGCAGCGCCTTGGTCCGGCTCGTCTCGGGGTTCTTGAGGTAGTGGGCCTCGTCGATAATCATGAACTCCAAGACCTCGCCGAGCTTGCCGATCTTCTCGGCCCACTTCGTCGCCATCTCGTAGCTCGTGATGAGCACGTCGTAGCGGCCTGTCGACCAGGCGACGAAGTCGTGGATCGTGACGCCCTTGCAGATGCGCCGGTCCAGATGGGAAAACTTGGCGAACTCGCCGCGCCAGTTCTCGCGCAGCACGGCCGGGCAGACAATGATGCCGCGCTTGAGCCGGCGCAGATCGAGCGCCCTGATCGCCTGCGCGGTCTTGCCGATCCCCATCTCATCGAACAGGCCGGCCCGCTGACGTTGGGCGATATAGGCCGCGCCGACCTCTTGGTAGGGGAAGATGTCTAGCGGCATTTCAGGGCCTTCAACTGCTCGACGAGGCGGGCGCACTCGGCCTTGACGGCGCGGCGTTTCTCGACGTGGCCAGCGAGCCTCGCCAGGGCCCTATAGCGCCGCCTCGCGTCGTTGAGCTGCATGCACAGGAAGACGGGGTTCATAGCAAGCCTGAATAGTATTCTCGCCAAGCGGCGTCGACCTCGCGACTGTTCTCCGGCTCGCAGTCCGAACAGAGGAAGCCGTGGGCCGTCGAGTACGGGGCGACCTCCCACGTCGACCACGACCAGCAGCCGCAGATGGCGCAGTAGGCGGGCCGGGCGAACTTCCCGTGGCTTGTGAGCGGCGACAGGGTCTTGAACCTCCACGCGGCCTTGAAGCGCCAAGCGAGGTCGGCTCTTGCTTGCTCGCTCATCTCAAGCCCCCACGTCGTTCATCTGATAGGCGATCGTCCCCTCGACGTCGCGCTGTCTTTGCCCGTTGCCGAGCATATGCCTGTAGCCGAACAGGGCCATGCAGGCGGCCTCCATGCGGTCGACGCGAGCGCCCCCGCGTGGCCCGTAGAATTGAGCCCCTGCGTCCGGCAGAAGCTCGTTGCATCGCTGCTTCACGGCCGCGGCGCGCTCCTTGTCGTCGGCGGCCGTGTCGCCCTTCTTGCCTGGCAGCTTCATGATCTTCTTCCACGTCTGCGCCGGCACGGTCTCCACGGGGATGCGCGCGTTGATGAGCGCCATGTAGACGAGCCCGGTGGCGTAGCCGAAGACGAAGCCCGACGACGCGCTCTGCCGTGGCCTGCCGCCGACCGCCTCCATGACCGCCAGCTCCACGCCCATCATCTTGTAGGTCTCGATCAGGTCGGCGACCCTGACGGCGTCGATCCGGCTGCGCGTCTTCTTGCCGACCGTCATCTGGAAGGTCGGCATGTCCTCGCAGAGCAGCACGCCGGGGCCGTAGACCGCGAGCGCGCCGTTGAGGCCGGGGTCGATCCCGAGGACAAGGCTCAATGCAGCACCAGAAGGTTCGGGATATACTGGACGACCACGAAGACGAAGTGGCCGGTGTCTTCGTCATGGCCGCATTCGGAGTGCGTCACGAGGAGCGGCAGCTTGTGCTTCTCCTTGAGCTTGTCGATCGCGTGGGCGATCGTGTCTTGGATGTGGGAGGGCCAGTCGTTCAGCGTCCCCTCCAGCGGGCCGGAGACGTTCTGGATCATCCGCCATGTGCGGACCTGCGGGCCTTCCTGGCGCGGGGCTGTGGGGAAGCGCTGCTCTGTCACCGGCTCTCGATCCTCATCCTGCGCGCCATGCGCCGTTTCGTGTCCTTGGCGAGCTTGCGGCTCAACTCCTCGCGGATGGCCAGCAGCTCGCCGAGCTTGTGGTCTACGAGGGCGGCCAGGTTGCGCCACATGGGGTCGATCTCGAACTCCGCAGTGTCGCCGATCCTGCCTTGCATCAGGCTTCGGAGTTCCTTGCGCTTGACGTCCAGCAGACGCGCAAGCTCGGTCTCCGAGAGGTTCAGTGCCGCCGTCACGCGCTGCATATACGGCGGCACTGTCATGCGTTTACACGCGGTCCATCAGGCGGCCGGTGAGCTTCTGCGGGAAGACCCCGGCGGCCACGAGAGCGTCGTGCTTGAATGAGCGCTGGAGCCCGCTGTTGAGGCGCAGCGCCGGGCGCGACGTGGCACAGAGCAGCGCGAGCCGCCCGGTGGCCTTGTTGACCGCCTCGGTGTTGAAGATCAGGCGCTCGATGCGCGCCCTCTCCGCATTGACGGCCGCGACGGTCTCCTCCGTCTTGGCGTGGTCCTTGAGCTTGGCGACGTGGCCGTGAAGCGTAGCCGTGTCCATCAGACCGCGCCCAACGCTGCGCGGGCCGACGCGAGGCCCTTAAGGTGCTCGTCGATCGCCTCGGCCAGGGCCTTGCGCTGCTCCGGCCCGAGGTCGCATGCGATCTTCTCCCGCACCATGTTGTTGATGGTGGAGCGCGAGAGCCCGAGCTTTTCGGCCAGATCGGTCTCGGTGATCCGGCCGTGCTCCTTGAGGCCCCGCAAGGCCGTGAGCGCGCCGGGGTTCGCGACCTCGACAGGCCCCTTCGCGGCTTCGAGCGCGTGAACCTGCACGAGACCGTCCTTGACCGTGGCGGCGACAGTCGCGGCTCCTTCGCTCGAAGCGTCAGTCTCGACGACGACATCTCCGATCAGCTCGGCCATCTCCCGCGCCTCGCGCTCCTCATCGGTCTCTGCGGCCGGTGCGGCGTCTTTTTTCTTGCGCGTGCGCTTGGGCTTCTCTGCGGGCTCAGGAGCCCCGCCAGCGCCCTCGGGGGCCTTGAGCGCCACGGACGGCACGCTGGCGGGCTGGAGCTGTTGGCGGGCCGCGGCGATGGCCTCGTCGCGCCATCCGTGGCTGTTGGCCTTCCACAGGCGCATGCAGCGGGCGATCTCCTCCTTGTTGGCGTAGTTCTTCGCCAGCGTTTCGAGGGGGCCTTGCGCCAGGATCGGCTCGTCATCGGCCGCGAGGTCCAGCAGATCGACCAGACCGTC
>Ga0181345_100002_pt1 | contig 36804 bp, 47 predicted proteins | sample Su13VDMM15SN_FD_130107 | JGI IMG/M metagenome (GOLD analysis project Ga0181345, IMG submission 130107) | Freshwater viral communities from Lake Michigan, USA - Su13.VD.MM15.S.N | ecosystem: Environmental > Aquatic > Freshwater > Lake | place: USA: Michigan | collected 2013-07-15 | reverse complement strand
CGCCTGCTAACTTGCCCGCTAACCCTTATTCTATAAGCCTCTAGCGTTTTTATCGCCCGCTAAGCCTTATTCTATAAGGGCATTAGGGTTTACCCACCCCCCCCTAGGGCCGGGCGACCGGGCGTTGTGGCTAGGGTGGTTTCACGAACAATTTTTATTTTTTTAGCAAATTTGCAAACAGCCTTAGTTTTGATACACTCACGCTTATGACATTCCTCAGCTTCCCTTACGCACCCCGTACGTTGCAAGCCACAGAATCAAGGCTTAAAGCAATCATGGATGCTGCACGGCTTGGACTTAAAGGCGACAGGCTTGCCATCGCCGCAGGCATGATGCCCACCGAGTACCGCCAGCTATGCCAGTTCGACCCCATCGTGGAATACGCCGAACTCAAAGCCAGAACAGAGTCCGAAATGCAGATGAGCCAAGTGCTGCACGACGCGGCAGCGCAAGGCGACATCAAAGCAGCTACCACCATCTTGCAGAACCAGCACGACTGGGTAGCCAAGCAGCAGATCAACGTCGAGATCGACCAGCGCATCTCCATCAGCCAAGCGCTCGAGATGGCGCAGCAGCGCACAGCCAAGGTCATCGAGATGGACGCCCAAGACGCTGAGTACACCGAAGTCAAGCAACCAATTAAAGAAAAGCAAAAAGCCGCCTAATGCAAGAGCCACGCTACTCCGCGCAAGACGAGATGGAACTCATGGCGCGGCTGTGGGCGCCAGCCATCAAAGACAACCCCTTGGCGTTCGTGATGTTTGCGTTCCCGTGGGGCGAAGCTGGCACACCGCTAGAACACTTTACTGGCCCACGCAAGTGGCAGCGCCAGGTCTTGCAAGACCTAGCCGAACACATCAAAAAGAACAACGGCAAGCTAAACTACGACGTATTGCGCCTAGCAATTGCGTCAGGCCGTGGTATTGGCAAGTCGGCCTTGGTTAGCTGGTTAGTTCTATGGATGATGACTACTCGCATCGGGTCAACGGTTATCGTATCTGCTAACTCTGAATCCCAGCTCAGAAGCGTAACCTGGGCTGAGATTACCAAGTGGTCGTCTATGTCGATCAACACCTACTGGTGGGAAATATCAGCCACAAGGGTCATGCCTGCTAAATGGCTGACTGAGCTGGTTGAGCGTGATCTCAAAAAAGGCACCCGCTACTGGAACTTAGAGGGACGACTGTGGTCGGCTGAGAACCCTGACGCGTTCGCGGGGGTTCACAACTACGACGGGGTAATGGTCGTGTTTGACGAAGCGTCAGGTATTGATGACTCCATCTGGGCGGTGACATCGGGCTTCTTTACGGAGAATACACCCAACCGCTTTTGGTGCTGCTTTAGCAACCCACGGCGTAATACGGGCTATTTCTACGAGGCGATCGAGGGTAGCAAGCGTGACTTTTGGCAATCAAGGCAAGTAGACGCTAGGGATGTAGAAGGCACGGACAAGAACGTCTACAACCAAATTATTGAAGAATATGGCGCGGATTCGTACCAGGCGCACGTGGAGGTCTACGGCTCGTTCCCCTCCGAAGGCGACGATCAGTTCATTCCGTCAACCTTGGTGGACGAAGCTATGAAGCGGGGCAAACATCAGGATGACTCCGCGCCCATCGTGATTGGTGTGGATCCAGCCCGGTTCGGCTCGGACTCAACAGTCATTGCGGTGCGGCAAGGGCGCGACATCGTGGAGATACGCAGGTTCAAGGGCGACGACACCATGACGGTGGTCGGCCACGTGATCGAAGCAATCGAGCAGTACCAGCCAGCGGTGGTTGCCATCGACGAAGGTGGGCTAGGCGCTGGCGTCGTGGATCGGCTCAAGGAGCAGCGGTACAAGATCCGCGGGGTAAACTTCGCAAACAAGAGTAAAAACCCCATGATGTACGGCAACCTGCGGGCGCAGATTTGGGGGACGATGAAGGACTGGCTCAAGACGGCGAGCATCCCGAACGAGAAAATGCTCAAGACCGACCTGATCTCACCCATGATGAAGCCCGACAGTAAGGGCGCGATCTACTTGGAAGGCAAAAAAGAGATGAAAGCGCGGGGCTTGGCATCGCCAGACAGTGCTGACGCTATCGCGCTGACGTTCGCGTTCCCGGTAGCGCATCGCGAATATGTTGACAAGCGTCCCGTTCGGTCTTATTCTCAGCATGGAATCGTAAACTCTTGGATGGGCGCGTAAATGGCTACGAAAAAATCACCGGATAAACCCATTCCCCGTACGACTACGGGCAAGAGCCGTAACTACAAATCAACTGCTGAAGGTGCAGGTATGACCGCAGCAGGTCGAAAGGCCTATAATGCAAAAAATAATGCAAATCTTAAAGCGCCTGCTCCAAATCCTAAGACTAAAGCGGACGCCGGACGCAAAAAATCCTTCTGTGCAAGAATGTCAGGAGTTGTCAAAAACGCCAAAGGCGACGCCCCGCGTGCGAAAGCCGCCCTCAAAAGCTGGAACTGTTAAAAGGAAAACTACCGTGGCTACTAAACCTGGACTTTACGCTAATATTCACGCAAAAAAGGCACGTATCGCCGCTGGATCAGGCGAAAAAATGCGTAAACCTGGCGCAAAAGGCGCGCCAACCGCTAAAGCGTTTAAGGAATCGGCTAAAACAGCCAAGCCCGTAAAAACCGCAGCTAAGAAAGCGAAGTAATTATGGCAAATAATAAGCCAATCGGCGTAGCGTACGAAGATCAAAACATTATTGGCGCAGATACACTTAGTGCTACTGACATCATTAGTACAGGAACATTAGGTTATTCTGCTTCTAAGTTTAGTACCGTAACCCAGCAAAACAACAAAACTACGGGTGTAACGATCAACACCCCTTGTGGTCAAATTACTACCGCTAACGCTCAAATGGCGCCTAATGCTAATGCCGTGTTTGTAGTAACGTGCAGCGCCGTAAGCGCTAGAGATGCAGTTGTAGCTAACGTAGCGTCTGGCGGTACTTTAGGTGCGTACAACGTGTTTGTTGCAGCAATAGCAAACGGATCGTTTACATTAGAGCTTAAAAATGTAACTAACAATGCGTATAGTGAAGCTATTAAGCTAAATTACATCATTATTCATACAGAAAGCTAATATGCCACTCAAAAAATCGACAAGCAAAGAAGCCTTCCGTTCTAACGTCAAGGCTGAGATTAAGGCAGGCAAGCCCGTCAAACAAGCTGTAGCAATTGCGTATGCGACCAAACGCGCGGCGGCTAAACCAATGAAACGCGCAAGTGGACGTGGCAGATAATGGCGACAATGAATCAAGACCCAACGGGCATCAATAAAGCAGGGCAAGTATCGGCGCGGGGCGGCCCACAGGGTGATCCAGCCGATCACAAGGACACCTTAGATGAGATGCGATCACGCTACACGATGGCGATTGCTGCGTTTAGCGACAGCCGTGAGGATGAGTTAGACGATTTGCGCTTTATGGCAGGTTCGCCAGACAACCAATGGCAATGGCCTGCGGACGTATTGGCTACGCGTGGCGCAGTGCAAGGTCAAACGATCAACGCGCGCCCATGCCTGACAATCAACAAGCTGCCACAGCACGTCCGTCAAGTAACGAACGAACAGCGGCAGAATCGCCCATCGGGTAAGGTCATCCCAGCGGATGACAAGGCCGATGTGGAAGTAGCAGCCATCTATGACGGCATGGTTCGCCACATTGAGTACATGAGCGACGCCGATGTAGCGTACGACACCGCCTGCGAAAACCAAGTCACCTACGGTGAAGGTTACATTCGCGTGTTAACTGAGTATTGCGACGAGGACAGTTTTGACCAAGACCTCCGCATCGGGCGGGTACGCAACAGCTTCAGCGTCTACATGGATCCAATGTCGCAAGACCCCACAGGCGCCGACGCCGAGTGGTGCTTCATTACGCAAGACATTACTAAGCAAGAGTATGAGCGTGAGTACCCCGACGCCGCGCCCCTCAGCTCCATATTGGCAAGCGGTGTAGGCGATCAGTACCTGAGCCAGTGGCTCACTGAGGACACCATCCGCATCGCTGAGTATTTCTACTACAAGCATGAGGACGCAACGCTCAACTTGTACCCAGGCAATCAATCGTTTTTTGACGGATCGCCTGAAGATAAAAACATGAAAGAGATGGGGCTAAAGCCCATCAAGTCACGCCGCGTTGATCGCAAAAAAGTCATGTGGATGAAAACCAACGGTTTTGAGTCCTTAGAGGAACGTGAGTGGGCAGGCAAGTGGATCCCTGTCGTGCGCGTGATTGGTAACGAATTTGAAGTAGAAGGTCAGATTTACATATCTGGCTTGGTACGTAACGCAAAAGATGCACAGCGGATGTACAACTACTGGACTAGCCAAGAGGCTGAGATGCTCGCCCTTGCGCCAAAAGCGCCGTTTATCGGCTATGGCGGTCAGTTTGAAGGTTACGAAATGCAGTGGAAAACAGCCAATACGACCAACTGGCCGTATTTGGAAGTAAACCCCGACGTGACGGATGGCATGGGCGCTGTATTGCCATTGCCCCAACGCGCCGCGCCCCCACTGCCCCAAACTGGTTTGATTCAAGCCAAGATGGGCGCGTCCGATGACATCAAGTCCACCACTGGACAGTACGACTCGAGCTTAGGAGCCACAAGTAACGAACGCTCAGGTCGGGCTATTCTGGCACGGGAAAAGCAAGGTGATACAGGTACGTATCACTACGTTGACAACCTTGCCCGTGCAATTCGCCACATCACACGTCAACTCGTTGACATGATCCCTAAGATTTACGACACCGAGCGCATTGCTCGTATCGTTGGCTTAGATGGCGAAGTCGATATGGTTAAGATTAACCCGCAGCAGCCTAATCCCGTCAACGAGATCCGCGACGTTAATACTGGCGTGTTGATTGAGAAGATTTATAACCCTGGCGTTGGCCGTTACGATGTCGTAGTCACCACAGGCCCAAGCTACATGACCAAGCGTCAAGAAGCAATGGACGCTATGAGTCAGATTCTGCAAGGAAACCCACAGTTGTGGTCAGTTGCAGGCGATTTATTTGTTAAAAACATGGATTGGCCTGGTTCAGAGGAGCTGGCGGCGCGTTTGGCTAAGACAATTGACCCTAAATTGCTAGAAGATGGCGATAAAGACCCTGCTTTGCAGGCTGCTGAACAGCAAATGCAAGCAATGGGCGCTGAATTAGACCAAATGGCTCAAATGATGCAGAATTTCCAAAAATCCGTTGAAGTTCAGGACTTGGAACGCAAGAATTTTGAGGCTGAAATCAAGGCATATCAGGCTGAAACACAGCGAATTAGCGCTGTTTCAGCAGGCATGACCGCCGAACAGATCCAAGACATTGTGATGGGTACGATTGCTGCCGCTTTAGATACCGGCGACCTTGTTGGTCAAGAATTGCAACGCGAGCCGATAGAAATACCGCCCGAAGCACTTGCGCCGATGCAACCTGAGATGGCTCCTGAGATGATGCCCCCAGAACAAATGCCACCTGAAGGGATGATGCCACAATGAGCTGCGAAAAATTTATAGGAATGTTGTTTTTAGCACGGGATGTGACCCATTCAGTGCATTTAAACACTCGTAGTTATTCCAAGCACAAGGCGTTGCAGAAATTCTACGAAAATATCATTGATTTGGCAGATTCATTCGCCGAAGCCTACCAAGGCCGTCATGGTTTGATTGGCCCGATCAGCTTAATGTCTGCCAAAAAGACCGAAAACGTCGTGGCTTTTTTAGAAGATCAGCTTGCCGAGCTAGAAGCCATGCGATATGAGGTTTGTAGCAAAGATGACGCTCCGTTACAGAATTTGATTGATGGCATCATTGAGCTATACCTTTCAACCCTTTACAAGCTTAAATTCTTAGCATAATGCCAATAACTGTCAACCATTCAACTCCCGCCGACGGCACTTTTAGTGCTACGGGCGCTGCGGCTTGGGATGCAAACCACACATTAAGCGGTTTGGGGACAATGGCAGAGCAAAACGCCAATAGCGTCAACATTACAGGCGGGTCAATTACAGGGGTTACGGGTGTAGGTACAGTTACTAGCGTAAGTGGTACGGGTACGGTGTCAGGCCTTACGCTATCAGGTACAGTAACGTCTAGTGGCAATTTAACTTTGGGCGGTACTTTACAAGTTGCAGGTGGTACTTTCTGATGGGTAATTTTTTTAACGGAAAATTCTTTGCAGGTGGCTTTTTTGGGTCTATCATAGAAGCTGCTGAACAACTTTACGTAAAACTTCGGTCATTCACCGAACGAGGGAGATTTTAATGGCTATTAATTTAAAAGCGATAACCACTTGCCTTGGCTATCAACAAATCACTAGTTTGACTGCTGCGGTAGGACTGACTGTACCGCAACGCGACTTACAAGGCCTTAACCAAAAACCTACGTTTGCGTTAATTACGCCTTTAACTGCCGCCGTTCGTTGGCGCGATGACGGCGTTGCACCTACCGCTTCGGTCGGTATGCCTTTGGCTGCGGGAGTTACCTTGCAGTATGACGGCGATTTGACTAGAATTCGATTTATTGAAAACGGCGGCACCGCCGAACTTAACATTAGCTATTACGCTTAAAGGTGACTTATGGACATTTCTAACGGCTCAGGTGGTATTGACTCAAGCAAATTAATGGATTATTTCACCAAGGATTTCTTAAAAGACCTCGGTAAAATGGCTGTTTTGCGTGATGAATTGGCTAAACGCCAGGGCGCAATGTCCGCTGTTGAAGATGCAGCCAAGTTACGTGCAGAGGCAGAAGCTTACGCTGCAAGCAAAAAGGCTGAGATTGATGGTGCTTTAGAAGAAGCTAAAGAAACCAACGCAAAGTCTAAAGCGCAAAAAGCAGACCTAGATACACGCGAAATTGCATTAGCTACTAAGGCTAAAGAGCTAGATGTTGCTAGTGCTAATTTTGAAAAATCGGCGGCGGCTAAAGAGCAAAGCCTTGCAAACAAAGAAGCCGCTTTACTTAAAGCGCAAAATGAATTAAAAATAGCACAAGATAAATTAGCAAGCGATCAAGCTACGTTAGACGCCCGTGTTAAGGCATTTCAAGCTAAAGTCGCTTCTATAGCAGTTTAAGAATTAAATCGTACTGGCGCGATACACCAGGGTTTCTTAGGGAAACATCGAAATGGACGAAAGTCAACAAGAAGTAGTCTTAGCGGACACAACTGCCGCGCCAGAACAGGTAGCAACGGCTGCACCTGAAACTGAAGTAACAACGCCGGAAGCAGTAGAGCCAGCAGCAGAAGCATCTAAGACCTTCACACAAGAAGAACTAGACGCCGCTATTGGTAAACGACTTGCTAGAGAACAACGTAAGTGGGAAAGAGAACAGGCCGCTAAAGCCGCTGAAAAGCAGCTTAAAGCCCCAGCGGAAATCCCGCCGATTGAGCAGTTTGCTTCACCTGATGAGTATGCCGAAGTTTTGGCTGAAAAGAAGGCAGAAGAATTGCTTGCTAGGCGTGAACAAGCTAGGTTGCAGTCTGAGATCATTGAGTCTTACCACGACAGAGAAGAAGAAGCGCGGAACAAGTACGACGACTTTGAACAAGTTGCCTACAACCCCAAGCTACCAATCACTGACGCGATGGCTCAAACGATTCAAGCTTCTGATGTTGGCCCCGACATGGCTTATTACCTAGGGTCTAATCCGAAAGAAGCAGAACGTATTTCTCGTTTATCGCCACTCATGCAGGCCAAAGAATTAGGGAAGATTGAGGCTAAATTAGCCGATAATCCTCCTGTAAAAAAGACTTCGAGCGCTCCAGCACCGATTGCTCCTGTCACGGCAAGATCCTCTGGATCTTCTAGTTACGATACAACTGATCCTCGTTCTGTAAAAAGCATGAGTACATCAGAGTGGATCGAAGCAGAACGCCAAAGACAGATCAAGAAGTGGGAAGCGCAGAGAAACCGCTAACTATTTTTTATTAGGACTTAACTATGTCAAATTCGATCTTAACCATCGACATGATTACAAGAAAAGCTCTCGAGATCCTCGAGAACAACCTTGTACTCACACGTAACGTAAACCGCGCGTACGATGACAGCTTTGCTGTTGAAGGCGCAAAAATCGGTTCTACTCTCCGTATTCGTCTACCAGACCGCGCTTTGGTAACTGACGGTGCCGCCCTGCAAGTTCAGGACGACAACGAGCAGTTCACCACTTTGACTGTATCTAATCAAAAGCACATTGGTGTTAACTTCACCACTGCTGAATTGACCATGCAGTTAGATGACTTTGCAGAGCGTGTTCTAAAGCCTCGTATTAGCCAGTTGGCATCGTCTATTGACGCTGACGTAGCTAACAGCTTCCGCAATATGTACCAGTCTGTAGGTACTCCAGGTCTTACACCTGCTACCTCTTTGGTTCTGTTGCAAGCTCAACAGAAGTTGAACGAAGCCGCCGCCGTAATGTCCCCACGTTACGCAACTGTTAACCCAGCCGCTAACGCTGGTTTAGTAGAAGGCATGAAAGGTCTTTTCAACCCAACCGACACTATCTCCAAGCAGTTTAAGAACGGCATGATGGGTATGGGTGTATTGGGTCTTGACGAGATCAACATGAGCCAGTCTATCAAGCAGTTCACAACTGGTACTCGTAACTCAACCGGCACAACTGGCGCCGCTGTTACTGCTCAAGGTTCTAACACCATCGTATTAGCCGGTGTTGGTAACGCATTGACCATTAAAGCTGGTGATGTGTTCACTGTTGCAGGTTGCTTCTCAGTTAACCCACAAACCCGTGAGTCTACTGGTTCGCTCCAGCAGTTCGTTGTTCTTGCTGACGTTACATCGTCTGCAGGCGGCGCAGCTACTGTAACTGTTAGCCCAGCAATGTATAGCGCAAGCCATGCACTCGCAACGGTTGACACTCTGCCAGGCAACGGCGCTGTAACTACGTTCATTGGCGCAGCAAACAGCCAGTACCCACAAAACTTGGTATATCACAAAGATGCGATCACTTTTGCGACCGCTGACTTGTTGATGCCACAGGGTGTAGACATGGCTTCACGTCAAGTGCATAACGGTATTTCGATGCGTATTGTTCGCCAATACGACATCAATAACGACCGTTTACCATGCCGTATCGACGTGTTGTATGGCTACTCCGTGATTCGTCCACAAATGGGCGTTCGCCTCTGGGGTTAAACCTAAATGCTCCCGCGCAAGCGGGGGCTTTTTAACTTATTTTTTAAGGAATTTATTATGTCACTTCCAAATGGCGCAAATGGTTATCAAGTCGGCGACGGCAATCTTAATGAAATCGTTATGGGTACTCAAGCAGCTCCTGCGGCTAAAACCGCAGCAGCAACTTTGACACCTGCTGAATTAGCTACAGGCATCATTACTTATGCTGGCGCGGCTGCTGCTTTGACAGTACCTTTGGGTACTTCATTGGACGCTGAGTTCGGTAGCATGAAAATAGATAGCTCATTCGACTTTTCGATTATCAATACAGACGCTGCTAACGCTGCTACTGTAACTGCTAACACAGGTTGTACTTTAGTTGGTGTTGCTGCTGTTGCAGCAGTTACATCTAGCACATGGCGTGTTCGCAAGACAGGCGTAGCTACATACGTGTTCTATCGTATTGCTTAATGTAATGTCCCGCCCTTCGGGGCGGGTTTTTAAAGGAAAAGTTATGTCAAATACTAAAGCCGTAGGTGTTGCTTTTGCTGATCCGTTAGTTGAAAACGTACAGTTTGAAGCTTTCACCGTAGCGCAGCTCCCTGCTGCGTCTGCTGCTCTACTTGGCACACGTTCAGTAGTTACTAATTCCAACGCAGCTTTAACCGCGGGAATTGGCGCTGTCGTTGCTGGTGGTGGTTCAAACGTAGTTCCAGTATTTTGTGATGGTACAAACTGGCGAATTGGCTAAAAAAATAGGGGCTTCGGCCCCTATCTAACAAGGAACAATAATGGCGGTTATTTATCTGATGCACCCTGTTCATGGCCATAAAGTCGCTTGTAGTAATTTTGAAGCAGATTATGATGAACAAAACGGCTGGGAACGCTATACTGTCGATACGCCAATTGTTCAAGAATTTGTGGTTGAAGAAGTAGAACCCGAAGTTGAGGCGGCTCCTGCTAATGCGCTGGAAGTAAAGACAAGACGACGTAAAACAACCGCATAAGGAGCTATGCCATGACTACTGCCAATGAGCAAATAAACGGCGCATTGCGCATATTAGGGGTGTTATCCGAAGGCGAAACGCCATCCGCAGCCACGTCGCAAGATGCTTTGACTGCCCTAAACCAGATGATCGACTCATGGAATACTGAGCGTTTAGCTGTGTTTTCTACCCAAGATCAAGTGGCTTTATGGCCTGCTGGCGCTAAAAACTTAACCTTTGGCCCAACAGGTAACTTGCCTTTAGCGTTAGGTGGCACACCTAAGCGCCCAGTATTGGTTGATGATGCAACCTATTTCAGAGATGCAGCAACCAATATTTCATACGGCATTAAGCTAATTAACCAACAGCAGTACAACGGTATTGCTGTTAAAACGGTGACTTCGACCTATCCTCAAGTCTTGTGGGTCAACATGACCTATCCTGATATTGAGATGTATGTCTACCCTGTACCCATCAAGCCGTTAGAGTTTCATATCGTTTCGGTAGAAAAGCTCATGGAAGTGCCAAGTCTATCGACTGACATCACCATGCCGCCAGGCTACCTACGGGCGTTTAAATACAACCTTGCCTGCGAGATCGCAACCGAGTTTGGTATTGAGCCACCCGCTAACGTTTTGCGCGTCGCTATGACCTCTAAACGCAATCTGAAGCGTATTAACAATCCTGACGACATCATGGCGTTGCCGTACAGCTTGGTAGGCACACGTCAGCGGTTTAACATTTATGCGGGTAACTACTAGGATTAATTATGGCAAACGTAACTATAAACCAATTACCAGCAGCTACATCTGCAACTTCAGGCAACCAAATACCCCTTCAACAAGGGTCAACTACGCGTAGCATAACGGTTGCTACGTTGTTTACTAACGCTACTTTAGTAACCCCTATTCTTGGAACGCCGCAATCAGGCACATTAACAAACTGTACTGGGCTACCAATTGTTGCTGGCACTACAGGTACTCTTAGTGTTGCAAGAGGCGGTACAGGAATTACTAGCTTTGGCACTGGCGTAGCTACTGCGTTAGGGCAAAACGTTACAGGTTCTGGCGGGATTGCGTTAGCCACTAGCCCTACGTTTGTTACGCCAACGCTAGGTGTTGCTACCGCAACAACCGTAATTACAGATGAATTGCGTGGAACTATACAAGCTTTGTCAGGCGCAGGCGCTGTAAACATAACCAACTTAACTACTGCGTTTACATCTACGGCTACAGGAAACGCATTGACTTTAGCTAACGGAAACGTAGGTGAGTTTAAAACAATTGTTTACGTAGCTGAAGCCGCAGGCGGCGATACGGGTGTTTTGACGCCCACCACACGCGTAGGTTATTCAACCATTACGTTTACTAATGTCGGCGATTCCGTGACTTTGCAGTATTTTACGCAAGGGTGGGCGGTTATTGGTAGCCGCGGCGTTACTATAGCTTAAAAATGAAAACACCAATTTTAGGCCAAGCGTATGTAGCGCGTAGCGTTAATGCGGCAGACAACCGCATGGTTAACCTATTTCCCGAAGTTATTCCCAACGAAGGTAAAGAAGCGGGGTTTTTAAACCGCGCCCCAGGCTTACGGTTAGCCGTTACAGTTGGTGATGGCCCAGTACGCGGTTTGTGGTCTTTTAACAACTATATGTATGTAGTATCAGGAAATGAGCTATATAAGTTAGATAACGACTACAACATCACATTGTTAGGTGCAATAGCTGGCACTACCCCTGTGTCTATGGTTGACAACGGTACGCAGTTGTTTATAGCGGCTGATGGCCCAAGCTACATCTACAACGATAGTACCAACGCGTTTCAGCAGATTAACGATACCGACTTCCCTGGCGCTGTAACCGTTAGTTATTTAGACGGGTATTTTATTTTTAACGAACCAAATAGCCAAAAAATATGGGTTACTAGCCTATTGGATGGCTTGTCCATTGACCCGCTTGACTTTGCAAGCGCTGAAGGCTCGCCAGACGGTTTAATAGCGGTTGAAGTAAATAACCGTGAAGCATGGCTATTTGGTACTAATTCCATTGAGGTTTGGTACGACGCAGGTACGCCTGACTTTCCCTTGGCGCGTATTCAAGGTGCGTCTAACGAGATCGGCTGCGTTGCCCCTTACTCGGTGGCTAAACTAGACAACTCGTTGTTTTGGCTAGGGCAAGACGCTAGAGGTCGGGGCATTGTGTACCGCAACAACGGCTACACGGGCGTACGCGCGTCTAACCACTCAATTGAGTGGCAAATCCAGCAGTATGGTGATATTAGCGATGCAATTGCCTACACTTACCAGCAAGACGGCCATAGCTTCTACGTATTGACTTTTCCAACTGTTCAAAAAACGTGGGTGTACGACGTGTCAACCCAGTCGTGGCATGAACGTGCAGGCTGGTTAAATGGCGATTTTGTACGTTACCGTCCCAACTGCCAAGTCACGTTTAATAACCAAATACTTCTTGGCGACTATGAAAACGGCAATTTGTACGCGTATGACTTAGATGTATACGCTGATAATGGTGCGCCGCAAAAATGGTTGCGGTCTTGGCGCCCAATCCCAAGTGGTCAAAATAACCTGCGCCGTACTGCCCAGCACAGCTTACAGCTAGATTGCGAAACGGGCGTAGGCATTAACGCAGGTTCAACTGAAGCAGACCCTACAGTTGCGTATTTTGTGTCGTCTAGCTCATTAAACGGTGTTCAAAACCCAATTGTTACAAGTTCGGGCGAGTATTTAACTTTTGACATGAACGTTATTCCCCAAACTACAGGCATTCAAGGTGACGATCCTGAAGCCATGCTGCGCTGGTCAGACGATGGCGGCCATACGTGGTCAAACGAACATTGGTCTAAGATGGGGCGTATTGGTCAATATGGGCGCCGTGTATTTTGGCGTCGGCTTGGCATGACCATGAAGCTGCGTGACCGTGTGTACGAGGTGTCAGGCACCGATCCAGTCAAGATTGCCATTGTTGGTGCTGAACTCTTATTAAGCCCAACCCGTGCCTAGCCCACTTAATGTAACTACTATACCAGCGCCGCGTACGCCGGTAACAGATCCAGCTACAGGCCTATTGTCCCGTGAGTGGTATAGGTTCTTTTTAAACCTGTTCGTTTTAACAGGTTCAGGCACTAATCCAACAACGCTAGACGATTTACAACTTGGGCCACCTAGCCTAACAATTGATGAGCTTTTAGTAATTATTAACCGTCAACGCAACGCTGATCTAGCGCCGCCTGTACAACTCGGTACAATATCTTCACAGAACGCGGACAATGTAACGATTACTGGTGGCACAATTGATAACACGCCAATTGGCAATACGACGACAAGTTCAGGCAAGTTCACAACGCTAAACGCTACAGGCGGTATTGGTGGAGGTACTTTTTAATGACATTTGTTTCAAAACATCATAGAATTAGGCTAAATTTAGGAGTCATTTATGGCCGTTAATCTTTCTCCCGTTGGTGGCGTAGCCGCCCAATTTTTTGACAACGCAGGAAATGTGTTGACTGGCGGTAAGCTGTATACCTACGCGGCAGGCACAACCACCCCCCAAACAACCTACACTACTAGCGCAGGCAACGTACCTTGGTCTAACCCTATCATTTTAGACGCCGCAGGGCGGGTGTCTGGATCGGGTGAGATTTGGCTGACCGACGGTATTCAATACAAGTTTATATTGCGGGACACCAATGACGTATTAATTGCTACTTATGACAACATTAATGGCATTAATTCCAACTTTGTTAACTTTACCAACGAACAAGAAATTCAAACGGCTACGGCTGGGCAAACCGTATTTAATTTAACAACAGTTACGTATTCACCAGGCACAAACAGCCTGACGGTGTTTGTGGACGGTGTAAATCAATATGGCCCAGGCGCGCAATACGCTTATCTTGAAACTGATGCGGACACCGTAACATTTGTAAACGGTTTGCACGTTGGCGCTTTAGTTAAATTTACAACATCACAATTAAATAGTAGCGCCGCCGTTGACGCTCAACAAGTGTCGTATAACCCGCCTTTTGTTGGCGCTGTTGCAACAAACGTTGAAGCAAAACTAGCCCAAACTATTAGCGCAAAAGATTTTGGTGCGGTAGGCGACGGCGTTACAGATGACACCGCCGCCCTTCAAGCTGCGATTGATGCTTGCTATAACAAAAGACTTTTTATACCCGCAGGTAACTACAAAATTACAGGGACGTTAAGCATTATTAGTAACGGCATTACAATTTTTGGTGAAAATTTAGGCTCGACTACGCTTATCCAACACGCAGACGACACCACTTTTATTGAAATTGGCGATGGAACTGTTGGGAATAAACCTAATCGCGTTGAAATTTCTAACATTGCTTTTATTCCGCGGTCAACTTCGGCAGATTGGACAACTGCTTATGTAATTGACTGTAATTACGCTGCCTATGTAATTATTGATAACATTGATATTTTTGGTCAAGCTGGCGGTTCTTCAAGAATATTTGGCGGTATAAAACTTGATAAAACTTTGTTTTCTCAGGTGTCTAACTCTGACATACGCTATTTAAAAGGCACTTGCATATTTGCAATTGGTGGCGCTGGCGTTGGCGAAAAAACGGTAGATATTCGATTAAACAGCAATTACTTCTTTAATTACGAATTGCATGGTATTTTTCTAGCCGACTACACCGAAGGTATTTTTATCAACGATCAAGAAGTTGTTGTTACAGATGCGCTTTCGGCAATTTACATTAATAGTAACGGCGTTAACTTCTTTATTACTAACCTTAACTGCGAGTTAAAAGGAACGACTAGCGGTATCGTGCTTGATAATGCTGGGTTGACGCAAGTGGTTGGTGGTTGGTGGGGCGCGGGTATAAGTGGGTACGCAGTAGATATTGCTGCGGCCACAAACAATGTTCAATTTAATGGTGTTTGGACTAGCGAAGGCCCTTGGCGCATTAGAGGAAACAATGTTAGTTTGACAGGTTGCTATTGTGGCTCTATAACGGGTCTTGCTGTTCCAGGCATAACGGTTGACGGCGCATTTTCTTCTAGCGTTGATATTAGAAATACGACTGTTGACCAATTTACTGGTGGCGGTATTGCGCTGTTATCGCAACCAAACGAAGTGTCCATTGTTGGCGTTCGACTCTATAACATTACAGGAACGCTTATATCAGGCACAGGGTATTCATACGGCCCTGTAATTGAAGGCGTTGCGAGTAAAGAACAACTACTTGCAAATTTATTTAAAACCGCCGCAGCAACAATGACTTTCCCCTATGGGCGTGAAGTTTTCCAAATTACAGGCGCTACGCCAATTCAAAACGTTACTTTGCAACATCCAGGGCGTCGTTTGTATTTACAGGCGGGCGCGGGTGGATTTTCATTTACAAGTGGCGGCAATATTGACTATAACTCTGCGTCTGTAGGTGCTTTTGATACTGTTGAATTAGTTTGCCTTGGTGATTCATGGTACGAAGTTGGTCGTTAATATGAAAAAAGTAGGTAAATAATGGCACAGACTGGGTTTACCTCGATACAACTGTATAGCACTAGCACGGCTGCTGCTGCGCCTGTTGCTGGAAACTTGACCAACAGTACGCTAGGGTCAGAACTTGCCATCAATATTACCGATGGCAAACTGTTCTACAAAGACAACGCTAATGCCGTACAAGTGATTGGTTGGAAAACCGTCCCAACTACGGCTGGCGGTACAGGCTTAACTACTTATACGGCTGGTGATCTAAGCTATTACGCTAGTGGAACGACGTTTACTAAATTAGCTATTGGCACAAACGGTCAAATCCTTACTTCTACTGGCGCCGCGCCTCAATGGACAACCCTAAGCGGCGTAGCGGTCACTACGTTTAGCGCTGGAACAACGGGTTTTACACCTAATTCTGCTACTAGCGGTGCTGTTACGCTTGCGGGGACATTAATTACTAGCAACGGTGGAACGGGGATAAGTTCGTACACCGCTGGTGATTTGTCCTACTATGCCAGTGGTACGGCGTTAACTAAGTTGGCTATAGGCGCAACAGGCCGTTTTCTATCTAGCACGGGCAGCGCCCCACAATGGTCAGCCCCCGCCGCGTTAACTGAAACAGATGACACTAACGTCACCATGACGCTAGGTGGCACTCCATCAACAGCACTATTAAGTTCTGTATCTATGACCCTTGGCTGGACAGGTCAATTAGCTGTTGGGCGAGGTGGTACAGGTACAGGAACAACGTTTACGCCTGGGTCAGTAATTTTTGCTGGAACGTCAGGTGTTTACAGCCAAGATAACGCAGGGTTATTTTTTGACTCTGCGAGTAATAAATTAGCTATTAATACCGCCACCGTAGGTAGTACTTTAACGGTTGCAGGTGATGGGTCATTTAATTTAAGCAATACGTCGGCTACTACACCATTGTTAATTGAAAACGACAATACAACAGGTGTTGTAACTGCAAAATTGGCTTGGCGCAATAACGGCGGCGTTAAATGTTCTATTAATGCTGCGGTATTTGGCAACGGATACATGGATTTTTCTGTAAACGCAGATACGTTTGCACAACGAATTCATGCGTCAACAGGTGTGTCCATCGGAAACACCACCGATCCTGGCGCTGGTAATTTACAAGTTAATGGCGGTATCAGAATTAACGGAAACTCCACGGCGTCTGGTCTTACCATAGCAAACTTATCTTCGCCAACGTCTAATAACACAGTAAATAGCACTACTTACAATGTCACACTTCCAACAAGCGCTAAAGTCTTTTGGGTTTCTGCTGGCAGTGGCGATGGCGTTTTAGTAGTAACTAACTACATAACTTCAACTATAAGCATAGTTGGTACATCATCAGTGATTGTTGCTAGTTCAACGCCAGCGTCAAATCAGTTAGGTATTTATAAGTCAGTAAACAGCCATGTGGTTTCTTTTGTAACTGGCTCCGCTGCTACTTCGACTTATGGCAGTTGGCAAATAATGTCGTTATCTTCTACCGTATCATAGGAAAAGCCATGTATAGATATAATGAAGGCACGGAGTACGTTGTAGACGTAACCAATGTTGAATTGGCTATTCCAACTGTAGACGAATTGACAGACGAACAAAAAGAAAATGAATTGCTTGTTCAATACCATAATCAGTTTAAAGAATGGATTGCTCAAGGTAATACTCCTTTAGAACAATTGGAAAGTTAATCATGGCACTTACAAAAGCTACCTATTCGATGATTAGTGGAGCAGAAGTCAATGTTTTTGACTTTATGACACAAACTCAAATTGCTGATGTTCAAGCAGGGACAGCCTCAGTTGATGTTACTAGCGCAATTAATGCTGCTATGGCTGAAGCCGCTTCTACCCAAAGAGAGTTATATTTCCCTGCTGGGACGTATTTAATTACTTCTACGCTAACTATCCCAGTTACAGCCACTTACGCTCGGTTTGCTATTCGTGGTGAGTTTTCAAACGACATTAGCAACAGCGCTAATATGCCTGGAACCGTTATTAAAACATCCGGTAACTTTACGGCACTACAAACGCCCGTACTTACAGCGCCTAATAACACCCTAACTTTTTGGACTAAATGCCTTGAAATTAGGGATCTTTACGTATCAGGCCCACAAAATTTAGCGTCTGCCTATTCAACTTCGATAGGTTTTAACTTAAGCGGCGTTCAATTTTTAAAAGCGCATAACCTTCATGCTGAAGGATTTGGTACTGGTCTTTTTATTGAAAATGGTTCTGAAATCTATTTGTCAGGCCGTCACATCTATCAAAATAACTACTACGGCGCATTTTTAAAACGCAGCGACGTTAATACCACAGACTTACAAGCATGGGCAGAAAACCTTGTTTGCGTAAATAATTACATTCCTCTGGTTCTTAGAACCGTGCGTAGTTTCTGGTGTAACAACGGAGAGTTTATTACTTACGGTAACTCGCCTCCTTTGACTGGTCGTACGCCAATGTCCCGTATTTACATTGAATCCTCCTACAATACGCAAATCCATTTTAGTAACTGCACTATTGAAAACGATGAGCAAATTACTATTGTTAGCGTAGATAGCACAGGGTTAGGCGTACTTACTTTTGACCAGTGTAACTTTGAAAGCTCTAAATTTCCTTTAATTACTTGCGAAGGTTATTTTGATACTATTTCTGTAACTAATTGCTTGTTTGGCCCAACGCCAGGCCTATTAACAACAAACCAACAGCCAATTATTTATCTAAATAACGCCGACGTAAAAGATGACGATTTACGGGCAAACGAAGTCAATATGAGTGGAAACAGCCCTTCTTGGGCAGATTTTGCTATATACGACAACACCGTTAACCGTAGTCCTTATGGCGATCGTGTATCTACCTATATGCAGCAGTTAAATACGCGCCGTGAAATGGATCAAGCAGCTGACAACCACATTACTGTAGTTGGTAACTACAACTACACCACTTCAAATGTATTAGTAGGAAACGCGCGGTTATATTGGAATGACAACGTAGTAGCTAATAATTTTGCAATTATTACCCCTTCAAGACCATTAAGAGGCGCAAGCGTACTATGGGTAACAGTTATAGCAGACACTAACAATAACGCAACGGTGCCAACCATATATCAAATTGGCGGGATTGGCACAAGCCCTGCTGATTGGCAGTTAGTCTATAGTTGCCAATTAGGTCAATTTACTGTAGGCGCAAAAACTTTTTATAAATGGGGTTACGCTGTTGAAATTTTAAACGCAACAACATCTTACAGCCCTGGCGTACAAACTATTGGTTTAGCAAATATTTATTCTACTGCTGGGGGTACAGGCAGCGGTCTTGAATACTTTGCTGTTTATGCTGACGAGCGCGATGTGGGGTATGTTGAAGCAACAGATAGATTTATGGCAGCCGCCCCCTCTACTGGTTTAGAAGGCTACGGCAAAGTTGGAGATAGAATTTACAACTCTGCGCCTTCTGCTGGAAACGTTGGTTGGGTATGCACCGTAGCTGGCATACCTGGAACTTGGGTAAATTTTGGTTAAAGGAATAATATGACCGTCGTCGTCAATGTACTGATCCCAGCCAAGCTCGCTGAGAATACCCAGCAGACGCAATACACGTCCAATGGCGTTAAAACCATCATTGATAAGTTCACGGCGACTAACTTTAGTGGCTCGGCGGCTACGATTAGCGTCAACTTAGTCACTTTGGCAAGCACAGCGGGTAACGAGAACATCATCACCAAGACCAAGACCTTGCAACCGTCTGAGGTGTATACCTTCCCTGAGATCGTGGGTCAAGTGCTAAATAATGGCGACTTTATCTCCACCATTGCTGGTACGGCTACGGCCATTAACATCCGCGCGTCTGGCAGACAGATTTCAAGTTAATGGACAAAAGCCTAGAAGCCTTACAAAAGAACCTAAGCGTTGGGTTGTTTTTGCCGCCTGACGCGGTAAAGTGGCTACTAGACTTGTTTCATGCGTTTCAGATATTTGACGATTTTGCCGATGGCGACCCTGTAGACCGCAAAGATTTAAACCTGCTGATATGGAATACGCTAGTTGGTATGCAACAAAACCCGTTTTATGCGGCTAATTCGTATTGCTTATCTTCTATAGTTGGATTAAATATACTAAAATGGCAAGCATCAGATACAGTAGAACGTGCGGGAAGCGCCGACGCTAAGTCGTATAACTGGCGCGCAGGGTATTACGATATTGTGTTAGCCGTGGTGCAGATTTACCACGGCCCCGAGTTTGCGGCGCAGAACGCCCATATTGTTTTAGGATTGTATGGTGAAACATACGATGATTATATGAAGGAGTTTAAAAATGCCTGATCCAGTCACAGGTACCATCGCCGCTGTTACCACTGTAGGTAGCTCGTTAATTGGCGCTAGAGCTTCCCGCGACGCTGCAAGCCAGCAACAACAAGCGGCAGCGCAAGCATCTGATGTTCAACGTGACATATTTGAACGTCAAGTTGAGTTGCAAGCCCCGTTTAGAGAAGCGGGTCTTAAAGGTCAAAATCGGCTATTAGAGCTACTTGGGCTTGGCGGTGACGTAAACGCGCCTGGCTATGGCAAGTACGCTACGGCTGAGTTTGGCGCTGACAAGTTTAAGGCCGACCCAGGCTACGCTTTCCGTATGTCTGAAGGCATGAAGGCTTTAGAGCGTTCGGCTGCGGCGCGGGGCGGTTTATTGTCAGGCGCAACCCTAAAGGGTACACAACGCTTTGGGCAAGATTTAGCATCACAAGAGTATCAAAACGCGTTTAATCGTTTCCAAGCCGAACGTGCAGGGACGCTAAACCCATTCCAAGCCCTTGCTGGCACAGCGCAATCAAGTGCTAACGTATTAGGACAACAAGCAGGCGCGTTGGGTCAACAACTTGGCTCTAACATCATCGGCGCAGGCAACGCACAAGCAGCAGGGACAATTGGCTCTGCTAACGCAATTGTTGGCGGTTTAGGTCAAGGAATGAATTTCTATCAAAATCAACAGCTTTTGAACAGATTGCCTACGTACGGTACATCAACATTAGGCGGGGGTTTCTAATATGGCGCAAATTGATCCAAACATTGCGTTAGGCTTTCGGATGCCTCAAATTCAAGATCCCGTTGCGGCGACTGCACGGGTTCAAGAAATTGGCGTTAATGCGCTTAAAATGCAAGAGTTACAACGTGGGATGCAAGAAGAACAAGAAGTACGTAATTTTTTACGCGGTGCTGATTTGTCTAAACCTGAAACCCGTGCAAAGCTGTCACAGTTTGGTAAGACTGGTTTGGCGTACGGCAAGTTACTTAGCGACCAAGAAAAAGCAGCTTTAGAAACTAAAAAACTTGGTGGTGAAATTAGTAAACAAGATTTAGAACGCAGCCGTGAACGCACGTCTGATCTAGCGTTTAACCCGTCTTACAACAACATTAAAGCGTATTTAGAAGATAGCATTTTAAGAAAAGAAATGACGCCTGAGCAAGCACAAGGCTTGTTTGCTCAAGTAGCTAATATGCCCATAGATCAACGTCGTCAAACGTTTTTACAGTTAGGTGCTAGTGCAGCAAAACGCCTAGAGCAAATGACAGTTAGCGCAGCGCAAAAAGAGCAAATGGGCGTTACTATGCGTGGTCAAGACCTTACAAATCAAAGAGCGCTTGAAGCTCAAAGATTACAGTACGGCGCTGACGTGGTAGCCAACACGGTTACGGACGCAGCAGGCAACGTGACGCAATTCAACCGTTTTGGTCAAGTTATTGGCAAACCTGGCGCTATTGGTAAACCAAGCGCTACGTTTGAAAAGACTGCTGCACTGCAAAAACAAACGGGCAGAGATCTTGACTTAGCAATTAAAGAACTTACTGAAGCCACTAAAGACAAAGGTCTAATTGACCAATCCACAGGTAGCGGCGCAGGTCGCCTTATAGACGTTGCGGCTGGTTTTGCTGGTCAAGCTACGCCTGGCGCTATTGCAATCGCTAAGTTAAAGCCAATTGCTGACATGGCGCTTAAAATGGTTCCGCGATTTGAAGGCCCACAGTCTGACAAAGATACGGCGTCTTACAAAGAAGCTGCTGGTCAATTGGCTGATCCATCATTACCTACTGAAATACGTAAACAAGCAGGTAAAGAAGTATTGCGTTTGATGAAAGCGCGTAAAGGTCAGTTTGTTAACGAAGCAATGGCAAACGAAGGTATCGGCGCTGGCGGGGTAGATACAAGCAATCCGTTGTTAAAATAATAAAGGTTAGCTATGGCTTCTTTGTCACAAATTCTTGCTGATCCAAATTACGTAAACGCCAACGCCGCTACTAAAGCGGCTATTTTTGATAAATACGCGCCTTTAGATCCTAATTTTGCTAACGCTAATGCTGCAACGCAAACTGCTATTCGGACTAAATTTGGTATCGGCGTTGCAGAAACGCCTGTTGAACCTGAAGCACGATCTAACGTCGGTGCTGAACCCTCGCGGTTTGCCAAAGAAAACCCTAATTTATACGCTGGTTTAGTAAAAGCGCGTCAGTTAGCTGGCCCTACTGTTGAGATGCTTGGTGGTGTGGGTGGGGGTGTGCTTGGCGCTCCTGGTGGCCCAGTTGGTGTGGTTGGTGGCTCTGCCCTTGGCTATGCCACCGCTAAAGAACTGCTTAATAAGGCTGACGTAGCGCTTGGGTTAGCCCCGCAAGAAACGGGTATGCAAGCCATGAAACGTTCGGCAGGCAACATCGCTGAAGGCGCTGCGTATGAGGTAGCAGGTGGTGTGGCTGGCAAAGTAATCAATAAACTAGCCGATGCTGGTGCGGCGGTCATGGGCAAGGTAGCGGACATTAACCAGTTGCCTAAGCAATTGGCGGCTAAGATCGCCCGCAAATCGTTTGAAACACCTGCTAACGTCGCTGCTGGACGTAACGCGTTGCAAGAGGCAATCAAGGCAGGCGACGACGTAACGGCGCAGCAAGCCCTTGCACAAGGCAAAGTAGTCGCCCCCGGCGCTCAGGCCGTAATCCAAAAGACCATCTCTAAGACATCCCCTGGAGCGCAACAAGCAAAAGAATTGGCTGATGAAGCTGCGCGGATGTCTACCATTAAAGAAATAACGCCAGACCTAGACGCAGCGGTTAAACTTCGCAAAGTTGCGTCTAAACCTCTATACGAGGCTGCTGACAAAGCAATCGTGCCAATTGACAATGATGTAGCTGCGGTGTTGGCGCGTATGCCTGAAGGTACTTTGGCTTCTGCGGCTAACATCGCTAAGATGGAAGGCCGCCCATTCATTATGGGTAAGACCACAGCGCCCACAATGCAGCCTACTGGTGTACTTGACGCGGCAGGTAATCCTGTCATGCGTGAAATTCCCGGCGATACCGCCGAGCTAACTGGTGAGTCTATGCATTACATTCGCCGCGCTTTGTCAGATATAGCGTATGGATCGCCTGCAACTGGCGTTGGCCGTGACGCTCAGATGGCAGCACGCAGTTTGTTAGACGATTACCTCAAAGTATTTGAGTCTAAAGTGCCAGAATACGGGCAAGCACGGGCGATATTCTCTGATTTATCCGTGCCAGTTAATCAAGCGCAGGTGCTTAAAGAGATGGCGTCTGTACTAGAGAAACCCGGTGGTGGTGAACGTGTTGGCCCATTCTTGAACGTATTAGGCCGCGGTGAAACCGCTATGCTTAAACGTGCAGGCGGTAAAGGCGCGCCGCGGTATGAGGCTTTGTCTGAAGTATTGACGCCTGACCAGTTAAAAACAGTGCGCGCTGTAGCGGATGAATTGGCTGCCGAAGCGTCGATTGGTAAACAAATCTCTGCTGGTCAAGAGTTGGCTACTAAGCTCCTTAAAGACGAGTTGCCAAACTACCGCTTACCTAACATTTTTAACGTAATCGCCACCACAGCCAATAAAGTATTAGATACGTTAGGCGTAAAAGTCGGTGAGAAAACAATTAAAGAGCTTGCCAAAGCAGGCGAAACAGCTAAATCGTTTGATGAGCTGCTTGCATTATTGCCTGGCGAAGATCGGGTAAAAGTCTTGAAAGCCATTAGCGATCCTGACACATGGGCCAAAATTAATAAAGTAGCAAAAAGCCCTGCGGTTGCCAAAGGTTTGATGGGCGTAACCGCTGATGTACCTGAAATGCCAGCTAATGCCTTAGCTCCCGGACAACCAAATCAAAATGCGCTTGCGAGATAACAATGGAACAGGATATTTTCAACTGGGCGGTTGCCCTAACTGGAGCTTTAGGTGGCTGGATATTGAAGGTTATTTGGGATATGTTGCGTGAGATGCGTACTGAAATCCACGACCGTGACACCCGCCTTCAGGACGATCTAAAGAAATTAGACACTAAGATGCACGACGATTTTGTGCGCCGCGATGATTTTAAAGATGCGGTCAAAGAGATTAAAGACGACATGAGGGTGGGGTTTGCTAACGTCGACTCTACCTTGCGCCTAATTTTTAAAAAATTAGATAGCAAAGACTAGCCATGATATTAGAAACCATCATCGGGGCTTTGGTGCCTGTTGGCGTAGACGGCATCAAACAACTCATTACCCGCTTTGCAGGGGGTGTAAAGCCTACTACCATCGCCGAACAGATCCAGCTTGACCAGTCCGAAATTAGCCGCATAGAAGCTATTGCCAAGCTAGATAACCCATACGGCTCCCCTAGCCAGTGGGTCGTTGATCTGAGGGCGTCTAGCCGCTATATTGGCGCGTTAGTCGTCATCGCTGTAGGGTTGTCTACCTTGTACCTGCCTGTCGACCCGTTCGTGCAGCGCATCGGGCTAGAAGCGGCAAATATTGCGTTTGGCTTCCTGTTTGGCTCACGGATCATGGCTAATCTGAAGAAATGAAAGAAAATTTTGATAAGTGCCTTGAGCTAATGCTCAAGCATGAGGGCGGTTACGTTAACCACCCACAAGATCCAGGTGGTATGACCAACCTTGGCGTAACTAAAAGCGTGTGGGAAGAATGGCTAGGCAGACCCGTATCGGAAAAAGAGATGCGCGCCTTAACCCCAACGATGGTTGCGCCTCTTTATAAAAGGAAATACTGGGATGCTGTCAGAGCTGATGATCTTGTATCTGGCGTTGACTATGCTGTTTTCGACGTCGCTGTTAATTCCGGCCCAGGGCGCGCTATTAAATTTTTGCAGAGTTGCGTTGGGGTTACTGCTGACGGGGGCTTCGGGCCTCGTACTCTTGCTGCCGTTAAAGTAGCTGAAAAAGACCCTGCAAGGCTGATCGAGCAATACTCTGCTCGGCGTCTTGAGTTCCTGCAAGCCCTACGCACCTTCCCGACGTTTGGTCGTGGCTGGAGTCGTAGGGTAGCAGAAGTTAAGGTTGTTGCTCTTGAGATGGCTCAAGGTACTTTTCAAGCCTAGCGATCCGCTGGGTTTCAAACGAGCATAGCGTAGCGTAATACTCAGCGTGGGTTTTGTTCTCAAGGTAGCTACGCTTGGCGTTCTCTAGCTCCTTGGCGGCAAGTTCCCGTGCCTTGGGTGGGTGGGTAAAAAACTGCCATAAGGTTCTGATCTTGTTCATAATTTACCGTCCAAATACCGAATCAAACATCGGCGTTAGTGACTGTTGCGGTGCAATAATTACAGGCGCCACAGGAGTATTACTAAATGTTTGGCCTTGATATTGACCGTTAGCGCCGTACAGTGACGTGGTGTTGCCACTCCTAAACGCTTGGCCTTGATACTGCCCTGTAGGGCCGTAGAAGGACGTGACGTTACCGTTTTGGAATGTCTGCCCCACATACTGTCCATTCGGGCCATAGATCGCCGTGGTTTGCGCGTAGGCGTCGGTTGCGGCTGTGAAATAGCCAAGGGTAAAGCTAATTAACGCTACTATCAGTTCTTTCATGTTCATTTTCCTTTGTGTTTAAGTGACGGTATGCTGCAATTGCCGCTTTTAAATCGGCTCTCAACTCTAAAATTTCTTCATAGCTCTGCTCGGCAAACGCAACCAAGTTGGCATGGCTCCAGGTACTAAAGTCGGTCATGGCTTAACGGCCTCTTTGAGTAGTTCGATGCGCTCCCTAGCGCACCGCAGCATGGTGTAGCGCTGGTGCAGGCGTTGCAAGACCGACACGCGGCGGCTGCCTGTACGCTCCTCGTTTAGCATGGTTAGTATCTGTTCTTCGCTCAACTGGCTAAGAATGTCATTCAGCTTGCGCCAGCTTAGATCGCTCATATTGCTCTACCTTGGTTTGTAAGTTAATTACTTCTTTAGTCACCCGCGCTAACGCGCGCATGGCTTGGTTGTACTCTTTGACGCGGATCGTTTCCTCTGCCTGCGCCGCTTTGAGCTTGGCTTTAAAGTGGGTCAACCTGTCCATTAGCAGCGCCCGTCCATGTCAAACTTATCCTCGTCGTTTAGTCGGTCAATCTCAGCTACCAAACAACGAATCATTAGCTCGATGTTGGTGTCGGGCGCGTATTCGGCGATGTCCTCTGCTAGTTTTAATGCTTCTTCACGTAATGTCATCTCTCACTCGCTTTCTTTAGTATTGCTCTAGCAAACTGCTTCATGTCAATAAATTCTTCATCGCATTGTTCTGACATTTCAGCCCAAATAGACTCTATTTCCTCATCTGTTAGTTCTTTTACTGGGTGTAATTGGGTGTTAAATTGGGTGATTTCAGGCTTGATGCGATATTCATACCAGTCATGGAATACGCATTGAGTTAAGTCTTTCCATAACGACCAAGAGCCATCGTCTTTTGGATACCGATATTCAACTTCTGCTTGACCATCAGCCCATGCCTTGATTAGTTCTGCGTGTTTATGTGGTTTCATTTCTCTTGTGCCTTTCTTAGTTGCAATTCTGTTACTGGAAAAGACCCTTTTGTTTTTTCGTCAAATGCGTAAAACATCATACTGTAGTCGCTCCAGTTTGATGCTGGAACCCATCTTGCAAATCTATTTTTAATGCCACAAATACTCATGGCATCTCTACCCCAATGTTCTTTATATGCTTTTGTTGCCTGCTCAATCGTGACATGACCTTTTACATACTCAACATCGGACTCAAAATCCTCCCACATGATTTCGATAAGTTCACCATTTTTATATTTCATTTCTCTTGTGCCTTTCTTAGTATTGCTCTAGCAAATTCAATCCAGCCTTCATTGGAATCAATAAGATTTGTAACTGCATTGCCTATTTCTATTATTTCCTCATCTGTTAGTGTCTTTGCTTTCACACTCTTATCAAAGTGCGGATGAGTGTAGAGTGGAATAACCTCTCCTTCAATTTGTGGGTTTTCTTTTAATATCCACGCTACCGGTTCATTGTTCATTTCAGTTCCTCCAATGCTATGTCGCTAATTGCCCGTTTGTCCTTCAGGGCACCCCAAATCCTCAAATCAATCGTTTTATTGGTCAATAAAAGGTAAACCCATACATCGTGCTTCTGACCGCTGCGGTGTAGGCGCCCTACTGTTTGCTCGTACAGCTCAAGGCTCCACGGCAGCGATACAAAGACCATTTTATTACCGCCATGCTGAAGGTTCAAACCATGCCCGGCTGACTTGGGGTGGATCAAGAGTAGCTCGATCTTGCCCTCGTTCCAACGCTCAATGGCCTTGGGGTCGTTGATCGTCTGAGCATGAGGGTAGCGGCGCTTAAGTTCAGCTAGCTCCTCAACGTAGTTGTAGACAATGATGGTGTTGTCGTGCTGGTTTTCCTCAATTAGCTCGTCCAGCATATCGAACTTGTGGGTGCTAAACCAAATGGGCGTCTTGCTCACGTTCATGCGCCCAGGCGTGTTGGATGCGGTTGTAACCGTTTCGTAGACCCAGCCCCCTGCCATCTGCTGCAACTTGCCTGTGACCACGCCTGCGTTGACGGCGGTGATCTCCACGTCCTTGAACTCAATAACAAAGTCCTTCTTCATCTTCTCGTATGGGGCGCGGTCTTGTAAGTCGCACTTCATCTCGACCGTGTGGCAGGGTGGCAGTTTGTCAGCGTACGCGCCAGCGTCAAGCAAAAAGGTCGCAGGCTTGATCCGAGCCATGACCTGCGCCAGCGATCCTACCCGTGGCTCCCACTCGCCAAAGTCCTTGTTGACCAGGACAAAGTATTGCTGCATGAACGCGCCCTTAGCCCGTCCAAGCAGGTCTTGGTTGACGATCTTGCACTGCCCAAACACGTCCTCAAGGCCGTTGCTAGTGAACGAACCTGTCAAGCCCCAGCGGATGTCGATTTTATCGACGATCTTAGCCAAGGCTTTGTAGCGCTTGCCAGACGGGTTCTTGAGCTTGGTCAGCTCATCAAACACGATGCCGTCAAAATCTAGCTCTTGCTCGGCAAGCCATTGGATGTTGTCGTAGTTGGTTACTACTACGGGGAAACCCGAATGTAGGGCTTGGCTGCGCTGGGCTGGTGTACCCACCGCTACTGCTATGGGCGTATCAGTAGCCCACTTAGGCTGCTCAACAGGCCATACGTCGGTACAGACGCGCTTCGGCGCCAGCACAAGCCACCGTTTGACAAAATCATAACGCAGCATATCTTGCATGGCTGTCAGCGTCAGCGCTGTCTTTCCCGCGCCCACAGGCGCAAGAATCATCGCTCTGTTGTTTTCATACAAAAAGTCAGCGGCTTTCTCTTGGTAGTCGCGCAGCTTCATTGGTTGTCCTTCATCCATGTGTCAACGTGTTCGATTGACCACAGGCAGGCGTAGTTCTGATTGAGCTGTTTGAGGTTGCGCGCATGGACTTGTTGCAAGGCTGACAGCGTACCGCCCTCGGTCTTGAGTTCCACGAACCACGTCACACCGCCCGGCAAGCAGGCGATGCGGTCGGTTACGCCGCGCTGGGTGGGGGACTTGAACTTGTACGCTACACCGCCAAGGTTTTGGACAGCCCATACAAAGTACTTTTCAATTTCTTTTTCGGATATTTTTGAGTTCATGTAAAAAAGTTTATCACAAGTTTAAAAGTTGTGGTAAAGTTTAATCTCAGTCAACTAAAGTAAAGGAAACAAAATGAACGAAGTAGTCCAGCACTCCCGTGTTGTCGGCGGTTCTACCGCCAAGCGGGTCATCAGTTGCCCTGGCTCTGTAGCCTTGTGCGCCAAGATGCCCCCTAAACCTTCAAGCAAATACGCTGACGAAGGCACCCTCTTACACAACGTCATGGATCTGATCCTGACTACCAACCAAACGCCTGAGTCATTCGCTGGCATGGAATACGAAGGTATCAAGTTAACCCAAGAGCTAATTGACGAAAAGGTTTACCCCGCCTTACGCGCGTTAGATGAGATTGATCCCAATAAGGAGATGGAATATGCAACAGAAACAAGGGTGGGTTTCGGAGATTTCCTTCCTGGCGTGTTCGGTTCTACTGATCTTCTTGGTCGTATTGGCAGGCGCGCTTTTATTTTGGATTGGAAATTTGGTAGCGGCGTTGCTGTGGATGCTACCGATAATCCTCAGCTAATGTTCTACGCAGCCGCCGCCATGCGTACACCCGAGGTGCAGTGGGTGTTTGAGGAGTGCGACGAGGTCGAGTGCATCATCGTTCAGCCCCCAAGTGTAAAGCGTTGGGTTACAACCACTAAGCGCATCAAGCAGTTTGAGCAAGAGCTAGCGATGGCGGTCAAGATCAGCCAATCGCCTGACGCGCCTCTAAACACAGGCGACCATTGCCGTTGGTGCGCTGCCAAGCCTACCTGCCCCAAGATGACAGGCATGGTCGAGCGCAGCCTACACGCCCAGCTAGACATCCTTGACGTAGCGCAGATCGCTGACTATCTCAAGAAGGCCGATATGCTTGAGCAGTGGATCACAGACGTCCGCGCCCTAGCGCATCAAGTGTTAGAGGCAGGCAAACCCGTGCCAGGCTTTAAGTTAGTTGCCAAGCGCGCTACGCGCCAATGGGCTGACGACGATCAAGCCTTGGTTGCGATGCTAAATGAGGGTATTCCTGAGAGTGAGCTACTCACAAGTACGGTAATATCACCAGCCCAAGCTGAAAAAGTATTGAAAAAGCATGGCAAGCAATTGCCTGCCAATCAAGTAGTAGCAGTAAGCAGTGGCAGTACGCTGGTTGAGGAATCAGATCCAAGACTTGCGGTATTACAAATCGGGCAGCAACTCACCGCCGCCCTTTCTAAAATTCAATAAGGAATCAAATAATGTCAAATATCACAACTTTCTCAGGTGCAAACCTTCCTTCTGTTAAGTCATTGGCTACAGCCTTGCGTACCATCGAAGCCGATGTTGGCGGCGCTGGCACCGTCATTATCAAGATGGACAAGACAGGTCACTGGGTATTCGGTGCAGATCAGACCGAGATCGAGGACGACTCGACTTGGGCTGTTAACCCTTTCTCGTTTGTTCACGGCTACATTGCGTGGGGCGACGGTGAAGTGTTAGCCGAGAAGATGGTCAACGTCAGCCAGCCATTGCCTGAACTCGAAGCAGCGCCCCCAGGTGCCAAAAAGGGTTGGGAAACGCAGGTTGGTATGTCGATCAAGTGCCTATCTGGTGAAGATAAAGGCATGGAAGCGCGCTATACCACCACGTCTGTGGGCGGTAAGAAGGCGGTTCAAGCCTTGGCAGTAGCGATTGCTACGCAGGTAGACAAAGACCAAGAGAAGCCAGTACCCGTCGTCGAATTGGGCAAAGAGCATTACACCCACAAGTCCTATGGCCGTATCTACACCCCAGTATTCAAAGTAGTTGAGTGGGTTGGTATGGACGGCGACGCCGCACAAGCCGAACCAAACTTTGAAGTTAATCCGGCGCTTACAGAGGATGATGCTGTTCAAGCCGAAGCAGCGCCAGCACGTCGCCGTCGTTCGGGAGCCTAAGATGATTAAGTTAGAACTAACCATTGAAGAAGTGAACGGTGTCCTGATGGGACTGTCGAAGTTGCCGTATGAGTTTTCAGCTCCGCTGATCGAAAAGCTCAAACAGCAGGCAGACCCACAGGTCAATCCTGTAGTTGAAACCGAAGAAAAGTAATGAATAGGGGCGAAAGCGATCACGTTGACCAGTTAGCTGAAATGCAAAGGCAGCGCCGTTAGTAGCCCCACCTACACTACAGTAAAGGACAATAAAGTGAATAAACCACATAAACACGCAGAATTAATCAAAGCATGGGCTGATGGTGCTGAGATTGAATGTAGAGATTGTAGAGTTTGGTACCTTACTAAAGACCCAAGATGGCAAGAAGATATGGAGTACCGCATTAAATCTAAAACAAAGCCTGATATTGTTAAGGCATTTATGTTAGAAAGCCATCCTCTTGGCGGCCTTCGTTTTTACGACGCTACCGGGTTTTCAAGAGAAAAAGATGAACAACGGATTCAGGTAACTTTTGATGGTGAAACAGGCGAACTTAAATCAGCAGAGGTGGTGAAATGACCGAGCTAAACTTCGTTGGGCTACTATGTAGCGCTTGCTATCTTATAGGAATGGCGGTTGGGTATTTGCTGAGAAAGGTTACGAGAGAATGACTACGACTCAGTTTTATATTCATACGCCGCCGCCAGACTCAGGATGTTGGGTTATTAATCATTCATTTCGTATCTATGTTCAAAAGAAGCCTAATTGGTTTCATAAAAATATGGTAAAGCTAATGTTTGGATGGGATTGGGAGGCTTGTAAGTGATCCTTTGGCTTGATTACGAAACGCGTAGCCGCTGCGACTTACCCAGTCGTGGCGGTTACAACTACGCGCAAGACCCTAGCACCGAGATCCTGTGCATGGCGTATGCCATAGACGATGAGGAGGTGTCCTTGTGGACACCCGATCAGCCGTTTCCAGCGCAAGTAGCGGATCTGATCGCAGCAGGCGGTCAGCTCAGGGCGCATAACGCAGGCTTTGATCGCCTGATTACCGAGTTCGTCCTTTGCCCTGACTTCGGCGTTCCAATGCCTAAGCTTGAGCAGTGGTACTGCACAGCCGCGCAAGCCCGTGCCAACTGCGCGCCAGGCTCACTTGAGGACGTTGGACGCTTTGCAAGCAGTAGTATGAAGAAAGACCACCGGGGCAAGCAACTGATCCGTTTGTTGTGCATCCCCAAGGCAGATGGTACATTTAATACAGACCCCACCTTGATGGCAGAAATGGGTAACTACGCCCTGCAAGACGTGCGGACGATGCGTGCCATCTCACAGGCTATGCGCCAGTTATCCCCCGATGAGTTGCTTGATTACCACGTCAATGAGCGTATCAATGACCGCGGCGTGATGTTAGACAAGCCCTTGGCGCAGGCGGCGATCCGCTACGCAGGGGAAGAATTAGACGAAATACAGACGCTCGTTACTGAGATTACCGAAGGCGAAATCACTTCTGTCCGCAGCCCCCGCATGAGAGAATGGGTCTTGGCTCGGGTCGGTGACGAAGCTAAAAAGTTAATGGAAATGTACAAAGATGGCGATAAAAAATATTCGATCGACAAAACAGTTCGAGCTAACTTACTTATTCTTGCTGAAGAAAACCCCGATGAAATACCAGCGGAAGTTGCTGATGTTATCCAATGTGCGGACGACCTATGGGCGTCTAGTGTTGCAAAATTCAAGAGATTGACGGAGTTAGCCGATGAAGAAGATCACCGAGTTCGTGGGGCGTTTGTGTTCGCAGGCGGGTCTGCCACAGGCAGAGCAAGCAGTTACGGCGCCCAAGTCCACAACTTCACCCGCAAATGCGCTAAGGATCCTGATGCCACTCGACAAGCTATGGTTAGAGGCCACGCAATTGTCCCTGCCTTTGGACGCCGAGTCACCGACGTCCTCAAAGGAATGCTTAGGCCAGCTTTGGTACCCGCTGTGGGAAAGTCCCTCGTCGTTGCCGACTGGTCAGGAATCGAAGCAAGGGTCAACCCCTGGCTATCCAATTCCGACGCCGGTGTTCAGAAACTATCGCTTTTTGAACGCGGAGAGGACGTCTATAGGGTTAACGCTTCCGCAACCTTCCACGTCCCCATTGCTGACGTTGACGGTGAACAGCGGCAAATTGGAAAAGTCCAAGAGTTAGCCTGCGGCTTTGCAGGCGGTGTGGGCGCGTTTGCGTCGATGGGTAGAGCCTACGGCATCTTGTTACCTGAACCCCAAGCCAAGCGCATGGTGGCAGGGTGGCGCTTAGCGAACCCATGGGCTGTACCATATTGGCAGAACCTTGAGTCAGCATACACAAGGGCTATGCGGAACAAAAACCATGAGTTTTCAGCAGGTAGAGTTACCTATATGTACGATGGGCAACATCTTTGGTATGCTTTACCTTCTGGGCGCGTTCTCTGTTATCCGTTTGCCAAGTTAGACGCCGATGGCGTCACCTACGCCAAGGCAGCATGGAAACCCGCAGCCGATGCGAAAGAGTGGCCTAGAGCAAGACTATGGAAAGGATTAGCCTGTGAAAACATCACCCAAGCGGTTGCCAATGATCTACTTAGACATTCTTTGCGTGAATTGGATGGTGTGGTATTACACGTCCATGATGAAATTGTGGTCGAAACAGATAGACCTGAAGCAGTAGCCCTTGAGATGGAGCGCATAATGTGTACCCCACCTGAGTGGGCAAAAGGCATCCCTTTGGGAGTAGAAATAGCAACCATGCAAAGGTACGGCAAATGAAACATATTGTTGCTTTTGGTGGGGGTGTAGACAGCACGGCGATGATCTTAGGCTTGATAGAGAACAAAAGACCGATAGACCTGATCTTGTTTGCTGATACAGGCGCAGAGCGCCCAGAAACATACGCCCACATTGAGAATTTTAGTAGTTGGCTGACAAACCAAGGTTATCCCGCAATCACAATTGTTAAGCGTGTGCGGCGTGACGGCAGTTTGGAAAGCTTAGAACAAGAGTGCCACCGCAGGCGCAACTTGCCTTCGATTGCCTACGGTTTTAAGTCTTGCTCACAAAAGCATAAGATTGCGCCACAAGATAAGTATTTAAACCATTGGGCGCCTGCCAAAGAAGTGTGGAAAACAGGGCAAAAATGCGTTAAATACGTTGGTTATGACGCAAACGAGAGCCACCGAGCCGAGAACGCAGCCAAGCGTGATGACCCTAAATACACCTACGAATACCCATTGATTGAATGGGGTTGGGATAGAGAAGATTGTTTAGCTGTCATGGAACGTTATGGATTTAAAAACATTGGTAAGTCTGCGTGTTTCTTTTGCCCATCATCTAAAAAGACAGAAGTCATCGAGCTATACAATAAGCACCCTGACTTATTTAACCGCGCAGTAGCCGTTGAAGAACAAGCAGAGCTAACTACAATTAAGGGTTTAGGTAGAAATTATGCGTGGAAAAACCTAGTTGAGTTGCACCTACAGAACCAACCATTGCCAAACGTAGGGTTTGAATCGCCCTGCGAATGTACTGAATAAAAAAACCCCCTAGTGTTGAGCTAGGGGGATATCCCTCACGAAAGGAATTTAATGAACTTTTTAGAATATATCACGAACTTAGCCCCCGAGGGCGAAACAGCCCTGATTGTGCGTCAAAAGCCACAGTTAGACGGCAACGGGCTAATGCAGACCCATGCCGATGGCACGATCAAGTGTACTTGGCCTGCCTTCTTGCCTACCGCCAAGCTCAAGAAAGACTGGGCAATCTACGGCAATACAGGCTCGTTTATCCTTGACCGCTTTGCTGATGGCAAGGTGTCCGCGTCTGCCGCCAACTGCGAATACGTCCTAGTGATGATGTTAGACGACATCGGCACCAAGTCAGCCGAGCCACCCCTTGCGCCTACATGGATCATGGAAACCTCCGAAGGTTCCTACCAATGGGGTTACGCCTTTAGTGAGCAGCCAAGCAAGGGTGACTTTACCGCAGCGATTAAGGCAATTGCCAAAGCAGGCTACACCGACCCTGGCGCTACCAACGCCGTGCGTAACTTCCGTCTGCCCGGCTCAGTCAATCTCAAACCGGGGCGCGGTAACTTTGCCTCGGTGTTAACCGAGTTCCACCCCGAGCGTGAGTACACCTTGGCTGAGATATGCACTGCCCTTAACGTGGTGCCTGACCCAACCGATACCGCACAAAACAACCCCATTCGCCTTGCTGACACGGGCAAAGACTCGGTGATGACATGGCTCAACGAGCAAGGTTTGGTGTTGTCCGCGCCCAATGGCGAGGGCTGGATGGGTGTAGTTTGCCCCAACAACGGCGAGCATACCGATGGCAACATTGAAGGGCGCTACAAGCCCCTTGATCGTAGCTACTGCTGCCTGCACGGGCATTGCGTGGACTTTAGCTCGCAGATGTTCCTTGACTGGGTAGCCGACAATGGTGGCCCCGAGGTCGATCATGGTTTGCGTGATGAGCTGATTGCAGAAAAGATGTCCTCTGCCCTGTCAAAATTAACCCCAAATGAGATCTACCGCGACACCGCAGCCGAGCTGATCGCTGAGGTCGAGCGCAAAGAAGCAGGGCGTATTGAGAAGTCGCATTGGTACGAGCGCTTTGCTTACATCCAAGCCGATGATTCTTACTTTGACCTGCAAGACCGTACCGAGTTTAGCCGTGGCACATTTAACGCGATCTTTCGCCATGTATCGTGCAAGTCGATCCACACCGGCCGCAAGGTTGAAGCGTCTGTTTGCTTTGATGAAAACAGGCAAGCCAACAACGGCAAGGTTTTAGAAAAGCTAACCTACGCTGCTGGCGATAGCGTGATGGTTACGCGTGACGGTAAGGTTTACGGCAATCGCTGGGTTGACGCTCGGCCGCCCATCCCTGCTGGTGTCGGCACAAACATTGATCTATGGCTTGACCATGCCAAGACGCTGGTGCCTGATCCTGATGAGTTAAACCATGTGCTAGATGTAATGGCGTTCAAGGTGCAAAATCCACGCCTAAAAGTCAATCACGCTATCTTGCATGGCGGCGATGAGGGCAGCGGCAAGGATACCTTTTGGGCGCCTTTCCTATGGTCTATCTGCGGCGAGAACATGAAAAACCGTGGCCTGATGGATAACGATTCGGTTAATAGCCAATGGGGTTATCAGCTTGAGTCTGAGGTGTTGCTTATCAACGAACTCAAAGAGCCTGACGCTGCTGCACGTCGGCAACTGGCTAACCGTCTGAAGCCCATCATCGCTGCGCCGCCTGATACGCTGTCGATCAACCGCAAGGGCTTACACCCCTATGACATGGTGAATCGTCTGTTCGTCCTGGCGTTTAGTAACGATCCCGTGCCTATTAGCTTGCCTAGCCAAGATCGCCGTTGGTTCTGTATTTGGTCAACCGCGCCCCGCATGGACACCAACAAGGCCAAAAAGATATGGGACTGGTACCGCGCTGGTGGTTTTGCTGCCATTGCCAACTGGTTCTATGCCCGCGACGTGTCCAAGTTCAACCCATCCGCGCCGCCGATGTTTACTGAGTTCAAGGCCAACTTGGTTGAGCATGGCATGAGCATGGCTGAGTCATTCTTGGTCGAGATGATGCGTGAGCGCAAGGGCGAGTTCACAAAAGGCGTTGTTGGCTCACCGTTTCATTCGCTGTGCGATCGCCTTGCGGGTGTTGCGCCTAGCGGTGTCAAAATACCGCAAGCCGCCTTGCTTCACGCTTTCAAAGAAGCAGGTTGGACTGATTGTGGGCGCCTAGCGTCCCATGACTACCCAAGCAAAAAGCATATCTTTGCTGCGCCCGATGTGTTTACCACGCTCAATAAATCAGAGCTTCGCCGTGCAGTAGAGGAAAATCCACAGCCCAAAATGGTTCTAGTGAAATAAGAGAGCGTTTGCCTGCAAAAAACGAGAGCGTTTGCCTGCCAAAAAAATCAGAGCGTCCCCCTGCAAAAAACGGGAGGGTTTGCCTGCAAGAATTAAAACAAAATGGTAATGACCAGGCTATACGCGCGGGCGCGCGTACGCGGGCGTGTGCGGGCGCATGGGCGCGCGCGTAGGCCAGCAGGCGTGGCGGGCGCGGCCGTCAAATAGGGCGGCCAGAATGGCCGTTATGGCGCGATCATACCCCCGGCAATATGTAGGCCACGGCCTAAGCGATCGCGCCGCCATTGGCCGATTATGGCCGCCAAATTGTAGGCAATAAAAAACCCGGCTCATGGCCGGGCGGGGTGAGTGTTGCGGGTTATAGATCAAGTAAATGGGCAATCCACAAGGCCACTAGCAGGCCACACAAAACAGCAATCATTGCTCACCCCCGGCACGCTGCCAGTCCGCTAAATCGTCGGCGGCTTGGTGCGCCGCGTCGCTGCTTACTTGTTCCACGT
>Ga0181345_100001_pt1 | contig 55902 bp, 99 predicted proteins | sample Su13VDMM15SN_FD_130107 | JGI IMG/M metagenome (GOLD analysis project Ga0181345, IMG submission 130107) | Freshwater viral communities from Lake Michigan, USA - Su13.VD.MM15.S.N | ecosystem: Environmental > Aquatic > Freshwater > Lake | place: USA: Michigan | collected 2013-07-15 | reverse complement strand
TGCTGCGCAAATTGGATCATCACGTCAGACAGACCAGAGAAGGTGTAGGTCAGCGCCGTGAATTCGTCCTTGGCATCGATGACCGTCATGCCCTCGTTGTTCTGCATGGCACGGATCATCTCGAGGTTCTTGGTGATACCCTCGATTGCCTTACCGGACTGCGAGATTGCCTCGCGCAGACCTTCGACCTTCATGACACGAAGGTGAGCCTTGTAGACCAGCTGCGCAACACCCTGCGTGGTGCTGTCGAAGCCGAGCAGGCGGTCATAGATCCGCTCAATCACGGACATGCCCCAACCCATCGTGGCCTGACGCTCCCAGTAGGGGAGCTCAACACCGTCCATGCGAACGATGCGGCTGTAATGGATCAACTGACCGCTGAGCATCGCGCCGGTGACGACGCGGTAATACATCGGCATGCCCAGGCAGGGACCTGGCTCTGTGACCAGAATGTCCAAGGTGGGCTCAACCATCCAGCGGTCAAAGACTGCCAGACCGCGGAAGCTGTGCTTCATCACCCGGCTCGGATCGAGCGGTGTGGAAAGCTGCTGGCCTTTGACCAGCATCACAGCAATGCAGCCCCCGTATAGGCGGGCCCAACGAGCTGTGTTGGCGAGTTGGTTCCACACACCCAAGGCATTGAGCCTCGTCTGCATGGTCTTGATGTTCTCGGGCGACATGTCGGCCTTGATCGAAATACCAGCCTTGACCATGTCGTCAGCTGGTGCATCGACTGCCGCGCCCACAATCCACGAACCACGATACGCTCGATCCAGCAAGGACCGATTGTTCGTCATCGGATTGTAGCCGTAAGTGCCGTGCGCCGCTAGGTTAGCGGTGCCGTAGCCCAGACGAGCGGCAAAGTTCTGAAAGCTGTCCTGAGTGTGGGCGCTTCCAGCTTTGACTCTGATCCTGGGCTTCTCTTCGGTCACTCTGGATCTCCTGTGGCGAGGCGAGTCACCTCAGCCTCTGTTGCATCAGCCAAAGCTTCGTTGTATTCGACTTCGGTGAAGATACCCTTCTCGATGAGAAGGGCCGCAAGGGCTCGAGTCTCAACCCGAGCTCGAGTGAACCGAGTCAAGAGCTGATGCGGAGACGCGGCTGAGCGATCAGCATTGAGAATGTCGATCATCCGCTCAGGAAGCTTTGCCAACGAGTCGTTGACGCGCTTCTTGCCAGCAGCGACCTTGACCTTCTCAGCATTGGTGAGCGGCGCTCGAGCCATGTCAGATCCTGCCCATCAGCATCAGCACAAGCAGGATGACCAAGACCAGACCGATACCGCCGAAAGGCCCGTAGCCCCAGTTGGCACTGTATCCCCAGCTGGGGAGCGCGCCAACTAGCATCAGCACAATGAGCACAATCAGAAGAGTCGTCAGCATGTCATCACCCTGCAAGTTTCGCCCAAAGATCGGCGCCGGACGCGTCGAGCATCAGCTCGGACAAAGCCCACACAGCCGCATCGAGACGGTTGGGTGAACCACGACCAAGGTATCCGGTATTGGTCATCAAGCAGAGTTCGTCTTCGAGCAAAGTAAATGACCCCACATGTGAGATCTTACCTTGCTCATACAGAGCCGCTATTGGCTCAGCGCGAACTGCTTTACCTCTCGAGGCCGAGACCTCTTTGTAGGGAACTGTCGAGTCAGCAGATTGTATGACGTATTGCACCATCGATCCGCCGAAATTCCTCTCAGCGATGAGGAGATTGGCTTCATACCGATGATAAGCATCAACAGCACGGCGAGCCCATACACCGGGGGACTCGTTGCAAGTATAGTCGCCCAAGATGTAGCCACGACCATCATAGCCACGCGCAGCGATGACAATGCCGATGTCGTCCGCTCTGTCGTCTTCACCATCTGCCCCCGACGGATCCACAGCCACAACAATGCGAGAATAGAAGGCGTTCCACTCAGGTGTACCTGGCACTTTGGGAACGCGCTCAGTCGAGCCGGAGTTAACCGCCTCGTCGATCATCTTACGAGTCCAGAGAGCTCCTGGCGCGTCGTCAAGGATCTCGCCGCTCAGCTCCTGTCGGCCAAGCCTCGTACCTTCATACCTAGCTGTGACCTGCTTAAGGAATGATCCAGCCAAGTTGTCGGAGTTGTCTGCAGTGCGTCCTCGAGTAATGTGGACCACGGGATTGGCGATGAGTTCCTTGAGTAGTGGTATCGGTCTCGGGGTAGTGGTGACGATTTGTCGTGGTAGTTTGCCAAGACGAAGGCCGAACTGGAGGTTGTCCCACGTCTCTTGATAATATCGCCATTTGGCGAGCTCATCGGACCAGGCCCAGTCATGCTGCGGGCCGCGCAACTGATCTGGCTCAGTGGCGTTGTATGTTGTGGCAATCGCTCCATTGGGCCATTCCAAGCTGCGGATTGAGGGCTTGTAGATCGGCCTGAAGTCCGGGGGCGATGAGGCCATGATGCCTGAGTCGCCCTCTACAATGACGTCGCGGCAGTCAGCTGCAGTTTCAGCCACCAGAGCGACGCGCTTGGCCTTGCCTGACCGCACCATGGCGATCGTTGCTTCGGCCCCAGTCTTCGTCTTGCCCCAGCCACGTCCGGACAAGATCATCCAGATCAGCCATGGCTCTCCATTCTCCTGGAGAGCCGTTGGCATCAGTTGATCGTCACGAGCCCAGAAGTTCCAATCATAAAGAAGCGCTGTCGCCTCTTCATCATTCAGGTTTTGGATCGTCTCCAGCAGATGCTTGATCTGCGATTTCTTCAGGCTGTTCTTCGTCGTCTTGTAGGAGCGCGCCAAGGACTGGAGCAAGCTTCTCGAGAAGCGTGTCCCGAGCGCCTGTGAGATTGAGCTGGCCGGTGAGATTGACGTCTGAGCGTTCACGATATGTCCCGGGGTCGCGGCCCTTCATGACGAACATGAGCAGGCTGTCGGAATACTTCTGCTCAGTCAGTGGCTCTCCAGTTGCAGGATCAAGCACGACCTTGCCACCGGATACCACGTAGGTCCTGACGCCATCAACCGAACGGCGCCTTGCCTCACGCTCAAAGAGCGCGAAGCCATCCTCATAGGCGGCGCTGACCAGCGCGTTGAACGTCTTGAAGTTCTTGCGGTATGAACTGATCGTGCCTGTCGAAACCTGAATTCTCAGTGCCGCTTCCTGGAGCGACTCGCCGTTCATCAGGTAGGCGATGTATGACTTGATCTTCATGCCCCAGTTGACCTGTTGTGCGGTCATCTTGGCATAGTCCGAGATGGGGATGCTGCGCTTGTCGAGCTCCTCGAGGAAGTCGGCAATCATGCCGGAATACCGGTCTTCGACCTGTTCCAACAGAGCATCGAATTCGGGGCTTTGCTCACGAAGAGCCATCAGCTCAGTTCCAAACTATCTCAGACATGTGGGTGATTTTATCTACCTTAGTATGGTTTCCAAGGTAAGTAAATAGATCTTAAAGATCATTTTGATATTTATTTGTGCCAGGCTATACTATGACCTATGTACATGAGATTAGATCAAGTATTACCATGTATAGATGATAAGGCAATGGTGGACTGATCACTCGAAGACTATCGTGGGACTTGCCGCGGGGCCTGTGATCATTATGAGCTCATATCCGCTTGATGATAGGTTCTGGGATATCGGCTGCATTATTGGCGGCTCGTTGATCGCCATCGGTCTCCATGGTTTGTGGGACATATTCTTCCGTGAAGTGGCCAAGCCTGAAGAATAATGTGCCTTGTGGCAAACGAATTGTGTATCACATTTCTAGCATGTTGTAGAATGATCCTGTTATCACAGCAACAGGAGTTTTGCTATGTCTGGTCGTTTCTTTCGTCTCATGCACTGGGATTTTCGACTTGCCCATGTCACTCTCGTTGGTGACCTTTCAAATCGAGAAGAATACTCGGGAAATCCCGATTTCAAGTCTCTTGGAATGCGTTGGGGATTTGATCTTCAGATGTATCATCCTGAGACCATCCTACGCGCCCACTATGAAACTGAGGCGGAGGCTGTAGCTGTCCGTCAGAAGCTGATGGAAGCCCTCAACGAGTCCACAGACTGACGTCTCTTTATAGATCCGGGCGTGCGCCCGCGCGCGTACCCCGGATTGAATGCCATGTACACTGAAATGATTTTGGCTTGGCATCATTTTGTAGTGTACATGATCTGAGATCCGCCGTAGGATCTTTATATCAACTACGGAGATTGATCATGACCATTCACATGAACCATGCTGCTCGTACTGGGATCTCGAACGAAGAGATCATGAAGCGTGCGAAGAAGCTGCGTAAATCAGCTCCGTTTCAGATGTCTCTTCAGGAAGCCGTTGATCATGTGATCGACGCCGCCATCGAAGCAAATCAGGGAAAGTGATCATGACCATCCAGCTCACCATACCGCGCTCCAAGTACATGCCTGGCATCGTCAAGGATTTCGCCAGCCTTGCTGAAGCCAGCAAGTTCTATCTCGAGATGAGCGACATGTCCGGCGAAGGTGCATCCACCTTCCGCGATGGCAAGATCGTCGACGGTCGCAAGAAGCTCCGCGTCTCGTACAATGGACGAGTCTGGGATGGTGAGGATATCGTCTTCGATCCTTACGCCTGAACCAAAATAATTGCACAAAAATGCGCAGCCTGGGTGTACACGCCTGGGCTGTTGCACTATGATCTATCTATCGAATGAATGGAGATTGATCATGACCACCTACATGACCCAGCCCGAACTTCAAGCTCACGCCAAGTCTCGCTCGACCAAAGTCCAGCTCGAGACTCTCGAGAAGATGTTGAAGATTGGCTGGACTGTCACTAAGGTGACATCCGACAGCAACAAAGCCATGATTGGTATGTGCATGAAGGGCACCGCCGCATGGCTCCTGGACACTGGCAAGATTGAGCGTGCAGCGGTTGGCAAGAAGTCTGTGTCAGTGCACTTTCACTCTGGCAAGCGCGCCTAATCTGCCAAAAATAATTGCACAATTTTAGCGCAGCAGGGTGTACAAGCCTTGCTGCGTGGGCTATAGTATCTGTATCAACTACGGAGATACATCATGGCCAAGCTTCACCTGCGTCGCAACAAGATCACCGAGACCACCGAGTCTATGGTCGCCATCTGCGCCACCAAGTCCATCGGCAACGGCATGTTCCGCAAGAACGACCGCGCCACCTACCGCTTCATGTCCTCTGAGATCGTTGGGCCTGAAGAATTCCGCGCCGCCGCTTTTGAAGTTCGTTGCATGCACTGCAATGACATGGGTCTTGCCCTTCGGAACCTGCAGCGCAAGAACAAAGGTCTCCCTCCGGTCGCCTCATTTTGAGGCGGCTAAAACTCATTAGCGTGAAGCTCCGGTGTCCGCACCGGAGTTACCACTCCTTTTCGCTGTACCTCAATCACGAGATGCACAACAATCTCGTCGCTGATCTGACGACAGACTGCCCAGCTGTACCCAAAGCGCTCACTGAGCTTCTTCCAAGTCTCCTTGGTACGAGCTCGGTGCAGCGCTATTTTCTTATGTAGTGATGGGTATTCCAGCTGAGAGAAGATATCGACAACGAGCTGAGCCTCTGTCACCTGCTTGGCATTGAAGGTCGGGCGATGCCTGTCGGCCGTCATACCTACCTTGTCATAGAGTGAGAACAGGATCTCTGGCCACGCTGTGCTCATCTTAGCCGGTGATCGGCTGTTCTTTAACCTCTCTGACTCAGCCACCTGAAATGCCGAGGCGACGAGTTTCTCGCCGGCTGCGACCACGGATCCTGTATCTCGAAAACTCCCTTGACTGGTTCCAGGTTGACGAAACGGTCGGCTCGACAACCGTTGACGATTTTGCCATCCTTGCTGACGTCAAGATACGCTTGGCCCGTGCTGTCGATATCTACCGAGATGACGTGATAGTTTTCGCCAATGACGAGAGCATCTGCGTATCCTGCGCCGTTGTCAGCGCACTTCACGACCGCGCTGTTGGCGCCGGGGATCCTGAGCATTGGTGGCTCCTTTGGGACTCGAAGACCATGGTGGTCTAAGAGATTTACTGTACATTATTGATATTCAGATGTACAATTCTTTTTGAAAAGTGAGCCATTTTTCGGTCTCTTCGGGTGGTGATCCCTAATGGACTAGAATTTATTATACACTCCTATTATACTCTAAGTACTTATAATATAATAACTATTTTAATAGTATAATAGATTATATAGGATAATGACACAAAGTCTATAGTCCATGAGTGTTTGAATAAAGTAATCCAAGTATGTCACTATAGAATATCCCTATAGGGAATATTTGTCAAATTCTTGAAACTACAATATACTGCTTGGTTTCCCAATTAAATAGCATAATAAAATCAAATACATGGTCTAGTAAATTTATTGAATTCTATACAGTATACTTTTTCAAAAGATCAATAATATCAAACACAGCAAAAGTGATCCTGTATATTATACGTTTCGAGTCATTTTAGATGTCATTCAATATTGTTACATTTCAACAATAACATGGCACATATTAACAGTTTACATCTGCTCATGATAGGTTTAGAGTGTAAAAAGGATTAAAATTCTGATCAAAGTAAATATAGGTGACTTTTGTTACAAAATAACAAAATAAAACTCATGGAACCGAAGCATCTCTTCGATGAAGAGTTCATGGACCTGCCAAATCTGATGATCTTCCACAAGGAAGACCGCATCACTCGAGTGCCCGAATACCTCAAGGTAAGCCAGGCTCAGCACATGATCCTGGGCAAAATCTACAAGTATGAGAAGTGGCACAACCAAGGACCCTACATCGCGGAACTTGATACCCATACCAAGTCGATCAAGGCTCTAGAAGCCAAACGACTCGTCAAGATGCATGAACGAAGAGTCACACTCGATACTAACGGCTACGCCGCTCTCTGCTTCCAGATCCTACATGCAAAATACAAGCGCGATAAAGTAACAGCCGTATTCGAAGCAAAAAGGATCGCGGCTGGGCAGTTAAAGCCCGAAGAAGCAACTTCAACGCTTCGCCTCAAAAACGTCGAGCTGCGCTCTCCAATCGAACAGGACGCCGCGAACAAAGAGCAGTTGCTCATCTCATGCTTGAAGCTGCTCTTCACGCACACAACCCCATCTGAACTGGCCCACAGAACCCGGGACACCAGATCCACAGCCGTGCGCCTGGCCGTGACAATCGTGAAGCCTCACATCGAGAAGCTGGTCAGACGCATCAAGATCACTCAGATCTCGACTGTATACGACGAAAAGAACCGAGTCCGCATCTCGATCTCCTGGCTCCTCATGCCCTACCGCCGGCAGCAAGTCACCTTCTATGACGTAACCTCGGGAATGTAACCATGGCCAACTACTCTCAAGCCACCATCAACGCCTCACAGCGGCGCCTTGGTCGTCTCTTGGAAATGATACTCAACGGCAAGGTCATCAACAGTGCGGATGAAGTCAAAGCGCTTCTATACCCACTGTCCCGAGATCCAAGCGAATTCATCCAAGACATGTTCTTCACGGACGTCACTGTCTACCACATGTCCAACGACGTGTGGACCCTTCGCACAGTGATCACGTGGAAGCTTGGCATAAAGCGCCAGGAATTCGTCACCACCATCGACTACAACATCAAGACCATGAGCGTCAAGCTGGTTGAAGAAGTCGGCGCCTTGGTTGGATCTCACGACGAAGAAGTCCCCGACAGCCTCGAGGATGATGATCCCGAGTTCGACCTGATAGGAAAATCCTCATGAAAGCTTTTGAAGAACGTCTACTCAAGGAACGCGATGAGCTGGGTGAGAAGATCTTAAAACTTAAAGAGTTCATCATACATCTTCCTGTGCCCTTATCAGCCTTACAAGGGACATTGTTAGTGCAGCAACTGTCTCATATGGAGGCGTATATGAGCACTTTACAAATGAGGATATTGGACCTAATCAGTAATCCTAGATGATTACCTGTGTCAATTCTAGGCATCGTCCTTAATTCTACCGGTAATTTCCCTTAGGCCATATAACGCCGGTTTATCCGTAATGTATCTCGTCAGAGACACAAAGTTGAGAGTGATTTACGAGACAGGTAATCCTAGCTATGCTGTTAAAGTTCTTCACTCTTATGTCAAAACCCAGAAGAAAGCCTTCGTATATCTTGGTAAAAAGAAACGGCTAGACATTAACGTAGCATACCACACCAATCACTTCGGCGACCCGATGGTGATCATCAATACGCCGATCTATAACCACTTCATTGCCGCCTTGATCGGCATGACCAAAGAAGAGTATATCAGGTATTCACCCCTTGAAGCCGAGAAACGCAGGCTTCAACAACTAGTGGAGAAATTCAATGACAAATTCAGTGACTGATCGCCCTGTCAAGAAGAAGATCATCTACAAGTATCAGATCAATATCTTCAGTCACGAGGCCTCGACCAAGATTGCCATGGATGCTGAAGCCAAGATCCTGACTGCAAAATTCCAGGATGGAGGTAGAAATCTCGTGGTTTGGGCAGAAATCGATCCCAACAACATCAAGCTTCGCTATCACGAATTCGTGACTTACTTCACGGGCGTTCCGTTCGACTCGCCTGATACTGCCACTGGTATGAAATACCTGTCCACAGACACTGACATCAACGGCTTGGTCTATCACGTCTACTACAAGCGGTTGCCCGGCTACGTCGGCTAATAACTCGGCACATTCTCACGTGTACGAGGCGCCAAATTAAGGCTACTATAATCAAGCGGCATACCAGAGAGAAAGACTGAGAATGAAGACCATTTACAAGGTGACAGTTGAGTTCCCAACGGATCTGATGGTCCAGTGCAAGAGCTTCTTGTTCGAGACCCAGGCCGACTGCACCGCCTTCGCTCAAACCTGCTCTGTCGCCGGTGTCAAGGTCGTCGCTCAGTCGATGGACCACATCATGACGCCGTCGGAAGTTGCAGCGGATATTCGGCGCGAACGTCAGATTGCGTCGGATCTTGCCGGCACGGCGTTGGTCAACGCCCTGTCGGGTCGTCAAAAGCAGCTGACGTAAACTGCTGTCCACGGGCTCGCCGAACCGGAAGGAATTCCGCCCATGACATGGATCTGTAGACAGGCGTAGTTGGAGCAAAGCCCCAACTGGGATTGGGATCAATCCATTGAACACACAATCCAGAACTCGAGCCTGAAAGGAACAGGTGCATGACATGGAAGTCCGAATAGGTCGGACTATAGAGGACTCAGTGATCCGACCTTCAGAGCATCACTCGCCTCATCGCCCCGACGTTAAATCCTGGATAACCAGGCCGTTGTGATGGCTTCATAGCTGTAGACAGCATTTAATGGTATGTTCCTACATACCCTGCCCAATCCCAAGATCCATCCCAGGAGGTGGCGCGATTTGGGCAGTCATGTGGGAAACTAGGAGACTTATTATGTCTGATGTAATGAAAATCAACGAGCCTTATGAAGAACTTGACAAAGGTGGTATTCTACCAAGTGATGGCTCAAGTGGAGCTGATTTTTGTCGTCAGAATGGGATTATTTATTGCTGGTCTGAGTCTAATCTTAGGTATGAATGTGCTTGGTGGCTTAACCCGCATCTAGAGATTACACCGTTGGTAGCAAATCTTCGTGCTACAAGGACTCCAAATGCCAAGTAAACCCCCAGAGGGCGGGGGTCCGCCACCAAAGCCCGTGGCAGAGATAGTGATCAAGGCCAAGGCGTGGGAAACCACACCTTGGTATCTTCGTTTCTTCTACCGACGCACTCGATATCGCCGATGGGTCGTCATCGTCGCCAATGACCAAGTCAATGGCATGTGGGTCTATTCCGAACCGGAGAACAAACTGTGAGCCATGCACAATTTATCCAAGATGGTTTCGAGAAGAGACTGTCTCACACCATTGAAGAGGCGGGTGAATTCCTGGCAGCTGCAGGCAAGACCCAGAGGTTTGGCCTAGATAGCGTCAACCCGCTAATCCCACTGGAACAGCGTGAAACCAATCGCGCTTGGCTTCTGCGTGAGACAGAGGATTTGCTTAGCGCTATTCACCGGATGTTGGAGTCCATGCAATGAAAACCTCGATTGCCCTGAAGATCGCCCGCCTCCGAGCGGCTTTGAAAATTGTTGTCAATGAGAGCGAGAATGAACCAATTCAGGAACTAGATCGCATTGCAGATATAGCAGAAGAAATCGAAAACTGGATTGAAGAAATTACCGATACAGACACAGAGATGAAGGTCCTACCAATCGACCTTAATCTTGAAGAGGTGGGTTGGATAACCGACACCTTAACCGAGGCTTGGAAGGTCGATCTTTCAAAGATGCTTCAGTCTGAGCATCACAAAGATCCTGTCGTTGTGCGCAAATTTGACATGATGTTGCGTCTTGGCATGATGAACCTGCTTTTCCAAGGTTTGTACAATCCGCTCGAAGGTTATCCCGCCAACTCGACCCAAGGTCGGGAAACAAAGGAGAACACCGATGCCAGCGGGTCGTAATGAGTCATCCATCAACCAGGCTTGGAATGATAGCATCGCCAAGATCCGAGCCTCCTGGGCCGACCTGCAACGAGAAAAACGCAGGCTCAAGGCTGTCCGCAAACTGCGCCAGATCCAAGATCTGCTGTGGGATGAGCATCCCTCGATCCATGTCCACATCGAAATACTGAACGCGTCTATGGACAGGCATCTCAAATGACCTTCGAACAGCACATAGGGCGAATTGTCCAAAGCTACATGGGCATGGAGTGCAACAACTTTACGCTGAATTCCATGGCCGATGATGTTCGGCAACTGGTCATCGCAGCCGGCAAATCGAAAATGCTGGTGGCAGTTCGCGGTCCAACGCAGGAGGCCATCAGGAAAGCTAAGCGAAAGGGCAAGCCATCACCACCTTTGGACATGTACATCGGCCTAATCGACGAGCACTGTCCTGACTGGGTAAAAGAACCCGACACCATCATCCGAGGCAATTCTTAACCCCACTGAGAGCGGAGAGCCGAACCATGACCACTCTTGCACAGAAGTTCATCGAATTCGATGCCAACAAGCTCGCCTATCAAGGAGCTCGGCATTATCACCAAGACGTGATCGACCGTCTGACGTTGAGCATCACCTCTGCCAAGGAATACGATCGCCATGCCGATCGTGTAGTGTTCGAGGAACCGCTCAACGAGATTATGTTGGAGATGATCCGAGAAAAGCAGATCGACTTGAACATGATCTACAAGCATGTCCGTCTGCCATGTGAGAACATCTGGATGGAGTGGCGTGACGTCCACAAAGGTAATCATCGCGAAAGCTTTGATAAGATGGGCGTTCTGCTCTGTCCAAGCTCTGACACCGATCTTCCATTGCGGATGAGTATCGTGGTAACTTCCCACGATAAGCTGCTCAACATCGACGCAACCTCAATCCTTGCCGTGTATGACATGGCTCTGCCTCCATATGCGAATGGTGATATTCAAGCCAAGATACAATGGTCGATTGATGGCCGGGAGATGACGAAGGTCAATGTCGACACATGGACCATGACGCTCAACCTTGTCATGAAGTCCGTGTTGTTCGGGCTGTTCCTACTTCAACAACCGAAAGTGATCGAGCACTGTGATGTCAAGCATCCTCCCAAACTTCAGCAGAAGAGGCGCAAGCACGGTAAGCTCGACCTGCTCGAGTACCGACGCGTCAAGATGCGGTTTGGAGTTCTCGGATCCCGAGTGGGCGTCATTACTGGGCAATCTGGCGGCGGAAACGGAAACCATTACCATGGAGGAGGTAAGAAGCGCTATCATCTCGTCCTGGGACACTTCCGGTGTTACCATCGAGACACTTCGTCGGAGCATGTTATCTGGATCGAGCCTCATTACCGTGGCGACCCGACTAAAGGCATGCTGATCCGTGAACGCGTTCTTACCATGCAGAAGGTGGCAACATGATTGTCTTTGTCCGAAGCACGAACGGAAACTACTGCATCAGTTATGCTGTGCCAGGAAAACCAAATCGTCTTCTATTGGACGGTGTCACCGGAAATCCTGTGCTGTGGAGCCATAAGGACGTGATGGAAGCTCCCTATTCGACGAACAATGAGGCCTCTCGAGCCTTCAATGCTATGGTGAAATTCGACTCTCTCAAGGTTGTGGAGTCCCGGACATGATGAGATCGTATAAATATAAGCCAGGCGAAGTTGGAATAGATCCTCATGAATATCAACCCGGCGAGGTCCGAGATGATGGCTACATTCAACTGGCCAATGGTCTTCATCTCACCTGTGGAACAGTCACAATCAAGGATACTCCTAAGAACATAGCCAAAGCTTGTGAGGCTGGATGGACTGTAGAATATAAGAAATCTGGTCCTGGTACAACAGCCTCACGTAGTTATGAAAAACATCGTGCTTACAACCGCAAGAAGGAATATCCCATCATGACCGAAACACCACCGGAAGCGTGCATCAGACCAATGCACGTGGTCCCCGAAGTCAAGACAGAAGTGACGACGAAATACTTCGATGCTTATGGCGGGGAGCATTCTTCTTATGAGGCTGCAGACCGAGAGAACAAAGCCAGGACCATCGAGACGATTATCACGAACAGCTTCAATGGCGGAGATGTCATTGTGATGAAGACCGTCATCCGAGAACTTCTGAAGAAGGAGTCCGAACTTGTCCAGATCCTCGGAGCCCGATACTAAGCCTTATGATAAGGCTGTTATGGTCCAATGGACCCAAGAAGAACTCGACAAGAGGGCTACAGCCTTGCTCAAGAAATCCATGGAACGTGTAGCTGACGGCTCTCTTCCGGAACCAATACCTGTACGCCTCATGAAGTATGAGAGGCGTTACGGTCTTCTGTGGTCTGACGCCACTATCCAAGTGGGAGCAGGTGGACCTTATCTAAAGACGTGTGACTCTGGTCCATTACAGGTGGTTACCATGAAGGAGTTTGAGGATTGGCTATATGACCAGCCCTTGGTTGTTGCCACCCCAGGCAAGAAGGGACGACCAAAACATCTAAGACGTAAGGATGGCTCGGTCATAGGGATGGGCTCAAAATAGTTGCACAAGCCTGTGTACATGCCACCCGTTTTGCCGTAAGATCTTAACATCAACCACGGAGAACGACCATGTCCAACCTTGCTGTTAATTATCAGATCCTGGCTTACAGCTATTATAAGTCTGCGGTTCATAGCTTGGAAATGATGGAACTTGTCCGTGACGGACGGAGCAAGGCTAAGTATCGCCGCGCGGCTGTTCGCTACCAAACTAAGGCGGCCGAAACTTACTATCATGCCCAGCATCTTATGTCTAAGTGATTTTGACATTTACACACTGGGCTCTAGAGCCCAGCAGTAAGTGCCATGGAGAGCGATCATGACTGACAATTCCAAGCTGCTGGACCGGATCCAGAAGCTTCTCAATCTGTCCACCTCGAGCAATGCCAATGAGGCAGCTGCTGCGCTTGCCAAGGCAAGTGAAATCATGGCTGAGCATAATCTGACTCAGTCCAGTCTGCTGCGCCACCAGATTGGCGAGATCAAGGTCAAGTCGACGCAGTCTGTCTCGAAGGTCAAGGACTGGGAAAACAGTCTCTTTCACATCGTGGGAAAGGCTTTTGGCTGCAAAGTCATGTTTTACCCGGGTCGCAGCAAGGATATTGACTACTGGGGACGATTTGCCTTTGTCGGTCCAAAAATGAACCTGCCCTTGGCTGAGTACACGGTTACCTTTCTTCTTCGACAGCTTGTCAAGGAACGCAATGCGTTCTCTGTTCAACTGTCACAGGCCGGTTTCTCTCGAGGCAAGTCCATGAGTGCTGAACTCGACGGCTTCTGCAAGGGATGGCTCCGCACCATTGCTCCCAAGGTCCATGCCTTTGCTCTGGACATCGATCTCCAGAAGGCCATCGATGACTTCGTCAAGGAAACCACCAAAGGTCGTAAAGCCGAGTCACATGACCGGGGTCATGGTCGCATCGGTGATTTTCATGGCACTGTCGCCGCCAAGAATGTTGACATCAACCGACCCATGAATGCGGAAGAAACCAAGAGGCTGACATGAGACCATGCCTCCACTTTGTCGGCTTCAAGGACGACCGACTGTGGAACGCAGTCCGCGTCTTTGGCCGACCTGATTTTTACCATCGCGCCTGGGATCTCCGCGCCAAGCGTGAGATGGCCGATGGTGATGTCGTCGTTTTCGCTACTGGTGATGAGCACCAAGAACCACGTCCGAATGCCTCGGACATAGAGGAAAAAGAACAATGAACCGTGTAACCTTGATTGGCCGTCTCGGCACCGATCCCGTGATCACCACGCCGTCTGGTATGACCATCGCGAAATTCCGCATGGTCACATCCGAGACGTGGACCGACAAGTCATCTGGTGAGAAGAAGGAGAAAGTGCAATGGCATCAGATCGTGTGCATGAATGCCAACCTCTCCAAGATCATGGAGAAGTATCTCAAGAAGGGCATGGAGGTTCTGATTGAAGGTCAGATCCAGTACCGCTCTTGGGAGCAGGATGGCGTCACCAAATACATGACCGAGATCATCCTTCAAGGCTATAACTGCCAGATGAAGATGTTCGGTGGTGGGTCAAAAAGCAATGATCACGACGACGATCGCGGCTCGAGAAATAGTGGCCAAGACCGTAGCGATGGCTACTCTTCCGGGTATCAATCCCCAAATAGTCGTGATACGCTTGATGACGACATTCCCTTCTAAGGAAGACATCCATGTTCGAAGTTCGCGCCTATGTTGGTCCGTATCGCAAGGGCGGATTTCTCAGTCTCGAGGAAGCCGTAAGGCATGCCGACAAGTTGACTCTTGAAGAAGGTCAGCCTCATCTTGTCTACGAATTGACCATGAGGCACATGGCAACGGTTTCTCCCAAGCAGAAGGTGAGGGTGTCATGATCCAGATATATCTGCGCAATTACCTTGTCACGGCTTTGGCGCTATCTGCAGCCATGTCGATACTTGCTGCAATCGTTGCCATATCAGCTTGGTTAGCAGCTATCTGTGGCTTCAATTTCCTTGGGGAGCTGTTGTTTCAAGTTCTCCTGTTCTCGGCATTTGCTGCCTATCTCAAGACCATGGAGGATCTCAGAGATGCCGGTTGATCAGGAGCTGTTTCCGCGTAAGGCCACCAAAGTGAAGATGGTCACCGTCACGCGCTACGAGGATTTCAAAGGCGGTCTTCATGATCATCTGGCTATAGCGCGGCGCATCAATATAGAGCATGACATTCGGCAGATCATCGGTCGAGGCCCCAATGACGGAGACGTTGTTGAGCGGATCGCCGAGAATGCCGAAGCCATCCTCAAAGTCATGTTGGCACAATATGAGTAAAGATTACATAGTCTTGTGCAAAGGCAAAATGATCTATGAGTTTGCCGAATACTACGAGAAGCAAGTCGCTGAGGATGTTGCTTCCTCGATGGCTAAGATCTGGCCTCATCTGACTTTCCATGTCGTTCAAAAAATCTCAATGTGGGAGTCGACTGTCTTAACGGATGATCACGTAGACTACAAGGTTTGGAATGGCAAGGGCAAATTTCCATGGGACAGGTGATCACATTTCCAGGCCACAAATGGGCCCACTGTAATAGGATCGGATGCAATGGCTGTTTCCTCTGTGAAGGTGGCCTTGCCCTCTGTGTGATTTGCGGAGGTGGTGAAGGATCCCTGACGTCTGACTGCCCAGGCGAGATGGTCTGCATCGAAGTGGCAGACAAGGTCTACAAAGGCGATATCGATTACCGAGCAGGTGTAGGCTGGGTCTCAGAACCCAGCGAAACCTGGAAACCCTGGCGCACCAAGAGGTACAGCAAATGATCCGCAATCTGTCACTCGAAATCCAACTGTGGTGGCTTCATGTCCACGGAGCTTGGGTATTCTACAGAACCAAGCGCGAGCTGTGGAAACTGACCAAGACTCGAACCATGCTGAAGATCCTGATCAACAGCGATCAGATCAAGCCACAGCCAGACTCGGAGATCTACCATTGAACGATCATCAAATCAGGACAAACCAGAGGTTCTGGGATCGTTACAAAACGGGATATCCGTTTCGTGTGGAACGAACCAAGGATCCAATTGTCAGACCAAACCATGTCGAGGAGATGGTTTCAGACCATATTCTCTATGTTCCTATCGGTGATGTCGCTTACTGGGGCTTCAAGAACGCTGCAGATCAGAAAAAATTCATGGATAAGCACGGAGGCAAGGTGACCGTATAGGCGCATTTTGTTGTGTACACTCCGCCATTCTCGACATAGGATGCTTGTATCAAGAGCGGAGACTGTGTCATGGACTTAGGTTTCATTAGCATCAGAAATGAAGACGGTACCCAATGGTATGGCACAAGCCAGCAGTGGGGTCCCCGTTCTGGTCGCCGTGCATGGCTTGGGTATGTCTTCAAGCAGCTCGAAGAACAGGTCTCAGGTTCCATAAAGAACAACAGCCCTGACAACGGCTATTTCGGTCTCATGAATTTGACTTGGCATCCTTGCACAGATGAGGAAGCCGCTGAGGCTACGAAAAAAGCCGATGCCTATGACGCTGAATGCGCGGCCGAGGACGAGCTTTTCGATATTCAGTTGGAAGCTCTCAATCCTAAATTGGAAGGAGAGTAACCATGCCAATGGTCAGTTACAGCCATCCCAGTCTTGGGATCCTCAAGACCAACGGGATGCCGACACCTCGCAAGATGATGAAGCTAGAGGCCTGGCTCAAGGCGGCTGGCAAGGTATATCCGACCGCGCCGATGAAGTGGCCCAAGACCAATGTCATCATGACACCCGAAACCATCTGCGTCGAGTATACCTCCGCAGAAGGTGACAAGTTCGCTATCATCATCAACCGCAAGCCGGAGTAATCATGGGTGTTTTTAGGGCCCTTATGGCCACTTCTCTGGTGTACATATACCTTCTTGTGGGCATCGCCACGTTACACCCGGTAAACCGGATGGTGGTCGATGCCTGTCAGAAACCTGCCGGGGTCACAGCCCATATCTTGCTGTGGCCAATTTCTATCCTTGGAACCTGGGGCATGAAGTCCCGCTGTTAGGAGAGCTGAGATGAAGTCCATCGCTGTCGTTTTCAAAATTCCGGGCAAGAGCGCGGAATATCACTATCTCGTGCCGGAGGACGATATCCCGGAAATCGGTGACCTTGTGGTCACGTCCATCAGCTGGGATACCTGTGGTCCGTCCTATCCGGGTCACTATTCTCAGACGGCTTTCGATGACCGTGTCAAGATCGCTCGTGTGGTCGAAATCCATGAGTCTGCTTCGTCGAAGGCCACGAAGTTCTATCTTCGTCTCCTTTCCAAGGAGCAGATCAAGGTCCAGCAGAAGGTCAACCAGGATCTTCTGCAGAAGAAGAAGGAAAAGGAGCAGATCAAGGCCAAGCTCGAGCTCATGCTCAAGGAGCAGTCAGCTCGAGATCGGTACAGTCAGCTGGCCTCTCAAAACCCCGAGGCAGCGGAACTGCTGAAGAAACTCGAGGAGTGATCTCATGAAACTCGCACTCTGTTTTGTCCCGCTCTTGCTCGCAGCTGTGTGGCTTTACAGAGTGCGCGAAGATCTCGATGACTATCCAATCGACGTTCCGAACCTCAAGATTGACTTGGTAGTGATGGTCACTAGCTTTGTGATCTTGTTTGGGCTACTGTTCCTGGAGATGTTCTTCAATGCCAGATATCGTTGAGATTTCCAGGGAACCAGCTTGGAAGACACTGGTGAAGGGCGATCCATGGATCTTCATCCGTGAAGAACCCGTCTACATCTGGCCTGACAATGCTCATGCACAGGTGGGTGAATTCATCACCCAATGGTATGGTGGCCAGCAGTACATTTTCAAGATCATCAAGATCCATGAACCGTGGGTCTATGAAACCGTTTTCGCAGGAGAGATCGTATGAGCGTCGAATTGACTGCCAAGAAACCAGCCGAGCCCAATTTCATTGACGGCAAGACCGGCGAAGCGGTCTACGTTATCCATGGCACGTATGGCAACAGGTCTATCCGGGTGCCCAAGGATGTGCCTGTGGTGATTGAAGACACCCGTGCCAACTACGGAGTGTATTCCTCCGGAAGCACCAATCCAAGAGACAGCTTCCCGAACATAGAAGTGCGCGACAATGCGCTGGTGATCCCAATCGTCGACATGCTCGACGAGATACTCATGCGAGCTGACCCTGCCGCTTTGGCCGAGTCTCTGTGGTACAACGAAGAAGTGCGAGAGCGGTTCGTGGAATGCATGGTGCGACGCTACGCCAGCGATGATTTCAAGATCCAAGATCGCATCAAATTCCTCCACGCTGTGAAGGAACAGGTCCACGATCAGCATTTGTGGAACCTGCAAGGTTCGTTGGTAACTCTCGAAGGCGAAGCGTCTCGAGTTGCTTACAGCCAGTATCTTCAGAGCACATACAAGCGGTACCATGCTGCTGTCATGGAGACTTTAAAGTCCCTTGATCCAGATATACACTACAAGATTATTCGTCTACATGGTGATAATCCCTTCCAGGGGATGGAGAAAGAGGAAGGCCACTTCTCGACGACTGGAAGTCATTGGACGGAAGCCCGCGAATACTGGCGAAAGGCTACTGAGAAAGCCTTTGGGTTTCCATCTGAACCTGAAGACAAGGATCCACTTGAGTGAAGTGCGTTCACTGTGATGAAGAGACTCGGGTGCTTGACTCACGTCAGGCACCCGACAATGTATTTAGACGCCGCCGTGAGTGCATGGTCTGTAATAAGCGCTTCACCACATACGAGAGTGTGGTGTCGCCGCAGATTGTCATCAACTATCGCAAGAGCAAAGCGAAGAGGATGAACAAGTATTACCATGCCATGGGGCCCAAGAGAAAAGCCTCATACAACAAGCGCAATAGGCTTCGCGCCACAGCCCGAGAACAAGCGAAGAAGACTGGCGAAAACCTTCAAGCTCTATACAAGCAATGGGGCGTGGACTAGTCAGGCACATCATCTTGTGTACAATATAACCAAATCACTATACATTGGATCCAAGAGAGGAGACTTCACATGGCTCGATTTATTATGGCCTTCATAATCTACTACATGTGCGGTGTTGCCGCCGTTGAAGGTGTGCATGTCATCATAGCTGAAAAATGCAGGTCTTCACAGACCATCAATGACGACAGAAACCGCGTTACCTTGGCCGTTGCTTGGCCAGCCGTTCTTGCAACCGCCATCGCCATGAAGGACAGGTGCAAGTGACCTTAAGGAGATCCTCGTGACACTCGTCTACATTCTGGATACCGAAACCACGGGCGTTGGCCCGACTGACAAAGTAGTCGAGTATGCACATGTCGTTCTTGATGGGGATCGTATCGTCGACACCTATCAGACTCTTGTGAACCCAGGCATTCCCATTCCGCCTGGAGCCTCAGCTGTCCATCACCTTGTCGATGCGGATGTGGCTGAAGCCATGCCCCACGACGAGTTCATGAAAGAAGCTCATGGCTGGGTTACTGGTGCCGATTACGTCGGAGCCCACAACGCTCCATTCGATCGACGGTTCGTCCCCAAGTTCGACAAGGCGTGGTTGTGCACCTTGAGGGCTTCTCGTCACCTGATCAAGGATGCGCCGGGTCACGCCAATCAGGTGTTGCGCTACCATCTCAAGCTTGACTGTGAGGTTCCCAAGGACCTTGCCCCACATCGTGCTCTGTATGATGCCATCGTCACGGCTTCGCTCTTCAACTACCTTGTCAAGGTGGCTGGTGATGTTGAGCGCCTGATCGAGTTGACCCAGACCCCTGTGATCCATGAGAAGATCTCTTTTGGCAAACACGCAGGGCAACGTTTTGACTCTCTCCCGACAGCCTATCTTCAGTGGCTTGCCAACATCGATGGCAAGGACGAAGACTTCTACGCCACCGTCAAGCATCATCTCGCTCGTAAATCAGGAGGAATTCAAAGATGAGACACCCAGAACATCAATATCTTGATCTTTTACGTCGGTTACGATATGGAACGGATGTCGCCGAGAGAGGGGACCGCACCGGCACAGGGACGCGAGGCATCTTCGGAGCTCAAATGCGTTTCGACCTCCAGCAGGGGTTTCCGCTCCTGACCACCAAGAAGGTGTTCTGGAAGGGCGTCGTTGCTGAGTTGCTCTGGATGCTGCGGGGCGAAACCAACGTGAAATCACTACAAGAACAGGGAGTCCACATCTGGGATGAATGGGCCGATAAGCAAGGCAATCTAGGTCCAGTCTATGGTGCGCAGTGGCGGAGCTGGTTCCATCGCGACCAGTGGGGCGAACGCAACCACATCGACCAAATCGCGCAGGCCCAGCACCTGATCCGCAACGATCCGAACTCGCGCCGTATCGTCGTCTCGGCTTGGAACCCAGTGGACCTGCCGGCTATGGCTCTTAGTCCGTGCCACTGCCTGTTTCAGTTCTTCGTCGCGGACGGCAAGCTGTCCTGCCAACTCTATCAACGCAGTGCCGATATCTTCCTCGGTGTGCCATTCAACATTGCAAGTTATGCCTTGTTGACACATCTCATGGCAGCAGTTTGCGATTTAGAGGTTGGGGACTTCGTCCACACCTTCGGTGATCTGCATCTTTACAACAACCACCTAGATGCTGCTGCTGAACAACTTGAGCGTACTCCACTGCCATTTCCAAGTCTTCATCTTCATTCCGGCGCCGACACTGTCAAGGATGTTTGGGATGTGAAAGCTGAATACATCAGCTTGAGCAACTACGTCTCTCATCCAGCTATCAAAGCTCAAGTATCAGTTTAGTATAATTCAGGTGCCCGACATCACACTGATACAAAGGTATGATGTCGGGCACTACTAGAATGGAACGTCATCATCAAGTAGTGTGGTCTTGGTCTCCTTGAACTTCGGCAGTTCAGGAGTATCCTCACCCTCAGCAGGCCAGTCCACTTCACCACAGACGTCTGAGAAGACCTTCCTGTGGACAGACAGATGATCAAGCTTGTATGCCCAAACCATCTGATCACTGAGCGTCCCGTAGCGATCCATTCGCTTGATCGAGACATGTTTCTTATTCAGCACGACACCGGGCCAGATCTTCTTGAGCTCTTTGCCGAATGTCGGAATGTCAACTCGACGACGTTCGCCCCAAGCTTCTGACCGCTTCAGATAAGCGTCATAGAGATCCTCAATGGCCACGAAGTCAGGCCACATGTCCTTGTCAAGGTGAGGCAGTGCCTGACCTTGCCACAGACGTTCAAACCAGAAGCGCATGACTCCATCAAGGCTGTATAGCTTCTGCTCCTGAAGAGCTGCAGTTGATGGGATAACGCCGATGTCTACACTGGACAGATCAAAGGTCTGCAGATAGTGAAGCAGACCACCAAACCCACCATTCTGTAGCTGCTTCCACAGAGCCTTGAAGTATGGCTTGTCTTGGATGCGTCCTTCGCCAGCATCGAGAACCGCGAAACGTCTTTCCTCGAATGCTGCCGGCATGATGAAGTCATTGTTCGACGTCACCAAGAGCCGCATGTAGTTGTTGACTTCGAAAGAGTCCTTGCCCTTCATCTCGATCCGATGAGTATCAGATGTCACCATACCTCTGAGACGCCCGACATGTCGTGGATCACCCGCGAAGAATGCTTCGTCAGCATGCAGAAGCAGAGTCGAGGCCATATGGCTGTTGAAGTTGCCGAGCACATATCTCGAGTCTTCCACAAGCACGTAGTGAGGCCGATAGAGTTGACCCATGGCCTTTCCAATAATCGTCTTGCCTGTTCCCTGACGACCACGAAAGGCCAATGATGTTCCGACCTTGTGATCAGGATACTGGATGATATGGGCAAACCACCCGAGGATCCAGTGAGCCAGAGACAAGTCTCCCTTGGCAAGATTTTGCTCGATGTGATCCTGAAGTAAAGACCAATCACCAGTTGGATCAGCTTCTACTGAAAATCCTCTCCACAGATTGTAAGCGGTCTTGGATGGATTGTTCGGCTCGAATATAACGGAGGTGTATGACCTGCGTTCCTCGTGCTTGATCCAGTATGTGCTTTCCGGTATTTGTTGCTTGCCCTGTATTACCTGTCGATTTCCGTAAAACTCCTTGAAGGCTGTAATGGACAGGTATTTGAGATCCACGCGTCCTTCAGCTGTATTGCGCTCTTCCTGTAGAACTACAGCTTGACCACCAATCATTACCAGCGCAAATTCACGGTTGAACTTCTCGATGACCGAGTCGCCTTGCGGCTTGTATTCAGGCGCTGTGCGAATAATGGTGAGGGGGTCAAAGTTGAAGCCTGCTGGCATCTCGTCAGCCAGGTCCCATCCTTCAGGCAGACCTTCCGGCAGCATCACACGCCTGACGGATCTTGCACCTTCCTCGATGAGGATCTCGGCGAGCCAACGCGCTGCCATGTCGCCAGGTTCATCGGCGTCAGGCCAGATGATGATGTCGCGGTTCTTGAGCTGCTTCCAGTTGGCGCGTTTGACTGCTTTACTACCGCCCGGCCATGTCATGCACAGATAGGCATCACCCACGATCTTCTGGGCAGCGTCGCAGGCCTTCTCACCTTCAGTGAGAATGATGGGCTTGTGTTCCTCGAGTCGGTGCTCGTTATAGAGACACCGAGGTTCCGGCATCTGTTTCCACCACCAACGGTGCTCGCCCTCTTCGGACATGCACCACGTCATCGGCAAAATCTCCTTGCGGAGTTTGCCATCATCGAGGTAATCAAAACGGCAGATGACGCCCGCTATCAGGCCTTGGCGATTTCGATAAACCCAGCTGTTCTTAGCCTTGCCATACTTGGGGTGCTCCATATTCGAGGGTGGAGTAGATCCCTTTGGAGCATGCGGCTTGGCGGTCCATGTCTTGGTGATTTTGGGCCAAAGTCCGCGATCACGCAAGGCGTTGATTACAGCTTCTTGTGTACAGCCGGCATGGCAGCGAACGAGGATCTTCCCGTTCTTCTCGCTTACCGAAAGCGATGGGCCATCATCGTTATGGGCCGGACACCGGGTATTCCATGAACCATCACCATTGCGTTTCTCCTTACCGCCGCCCAATTGGGCAGCGATCTCTTCGCAGGTTATCTTTGACATCATAGACCCTCGAGCCGTGCAGCTCAGATATTTTCTTCGTGGTCTTCTAGTTTGTGGCGCTTCCCCGGATAATAGAGCAGGCCAGCATCCCCGAACATGGGGGCGTAGTAAGCGAAGATCCGCCATGGATCCTGCTTGGTTTTCATGATGCGGTTGGCAACGAGTCCAGACACCAGCTTCTGAAGTTCAGACTCTGGCATGATCGACTTGGCATTTGCGATCAACGCCTCGATAATCTGTCGAGCCTGCTTGGGAAACTTGCCCCAAGTCTCGCGACCCTCTGGCGTCGTCATCCGATCGATGCGGATCTTGAAATGGTCGTCGTCATCAACACCGACTGAAGGTCCAGTGCACTTGTCGCCGATCAGTTGGCAGATACGCCACAGCTCATCGGCGACTTTAGCACGCTCACTTGAGTGGATTTCGGCGACACTCAGCTCGGCGTCACCGATCTCACACTTGCGGTATCGGTTACGAGCGTCGGAAAATTGGTCACCAATGTCGGTGAGGAACTTATGTAGAACTGGGCCCCCGTGGCGGTGGACGAGTTCTCCAGGACTTGAGTAAACATGGAGGGTTCGGGTTGCCTTGGCATACCGATTAACCGCCGCGTCCAGCGATGGATAAAGCCGAACATCCGAATAGTCCTTGGATTTGGTCTGGGGAAATAGCACGACAACCCATTGACCAGGGGGCCGTTCTTCGTAAGAGTGCATCACATTCTCCGCTCTGAAATGCAACCGGACATTTGTCCGAATTATGACATTATATCGCTTAACGGGTAATGTACAATTCAATTTGCAGGCTTGGTGTTCTTTGTGAAATCGCCGCTCTCTATATACCCTCCATGGGCGGCCAAAAATAGTTCGAAAAATGCCAAAATAGCTGTTTACATACCCGGTAGCGCGGCATATAAATAATCATCGCGTCGAACAAAACGTGCGGCGCAAGAGCGGAGAGACGATCATGACCACGAAGACCGATCTGCTGGCCAAGGCCAAGCTCTACAACATCACCGGTCGCCACGAGATGACCAAGGACCAGCTCGAGAGCGCCATCGGCGTCTACGAGATGCAGGTCAAGGCCGAGACCCCCACCATCGACAAGAACGCCATCAAAAATGTCGTTCGTCGGTATCCCTCCCTGCGCGCCAGGGACGCTGAGGGCAAGATCATCCGGCATGGCAACAACCTGTCCGGCAATCAGCCCTTCAAGCACAAGTTCTACTATCTGAACAAGGCGGTTGCCAACCCCGCCCTCTGGACGGACGGATACAAGGAGGCGTTCAACGCCGCCCCGAAGCAGGTTCGTGGCCTTCTCGAGTATCTCGCTTCGGCTCAGATCATCTCGCCGCGCGACGCCATGATCGGCTCCGATATCGCCGGCTATGCGAAGGCCCTCAAGTTCGTCACCTCCAAGATCGAGGATGACCAGCTCTTCGCCTACTATCGGCGTGCTCTGGAAGTTCTCGGCCTGATCCATGCCGTCGGCAAGTCCGACGATGAGGATGCCGAAGTCGAGGACGAGTCCGAGGACGAAGACTCCGACGACGAAGAGTGAGAATAGAGACTCCGGCCCTTCGGGGCCGGAGATCCTCCATGAGCCGAGCCCGTAGCCAACTGTAGGCCGGGCCTTGCGCCGACGACACGGGTGTCTGTCGGACAACGAAGGAGGCTGAGAATGGGCCGCCACTAATGGGCCTACGATAAGCCAGCTTCATCTGAGGCATAGCCGCTGGCGACTGAATGCTATGCCTCACCCTCACAGAGGATCTAACCATGCCTATAGTTATCACTCCAGGCCACACCTATTCACTGGATCAGCTCGATGGTGAAGGTCGTCATCACCTGCAGTTTGTTCAGCGTCATCCACAGCCACCTAAGCAGGGCACCACAAACCAAGAAGTCTGTCGTGCACTGATCGATCGCGTAAAGTTTCTCAATGCCGAAGTGCCTTGGGAAGGCAATGCGCAGATCATCTATCATCTTCGTATGGTGATAGCGCTTCACGAAGCCAGAGCCATGTTTCGCCACATTGAGAAACATGACTACGAGATCGAGCACGCCAAGCTCGGCCACGATGGCCACCTTGATCTTGGAGTGACTCATAAATAAACTCAAGCTTGGCACACTTTATGGGTGTACAAGTTTTTGGTTCGAGACTACTATCAACCCAGGTCAACGAGCACTGACGCTCACAACCTCAACCAGGAGATTTCTACCATGAAGACCGTCACCCTTCTCAAGGTTCCCGGCGACGAAGTCAAGACCCCGCAGATCCAGGCGATGCTCGGCGTTCTGAACGACCAGGCTGGCATCGGCACCGCCACCTCGCTGTCGGACCTGTTCGAGAAGATCGACGCGGACGAGCGGTTCAAGTCGCGCCAGGGCGCCGCTCGCGTGTTCAAGTTCTACACCAAGCGCATGGTCGAGGATGGCCTCATCACGATCGAGGGCGCGGACGAGAAGCCGGCCAAGGAAGTCGCCGAGGGCGCCGAGAAGCCCAAGCGCGGCAAGAAGGCCAAGGAAGCTGCCGCGGAGCCCGCGGCTGAGGAGTCGGCGGCGGCCTGAGCCCCGGAGCGGATGGTCAACCCATTCGTCTCCGCGGTGGGTTGACCGCCCGCGAGGGAGCAGTCATCAGCACGAGCTGAGCGGCTGGAGGGAGGGTCCAAGGCAGAAATGCTTTGGGCCCTCTTTTTATTTGCAGATTGCGCATTTTGTTGTTTACCTAGCTGTCGTTTCGTCATATAAATAATCATCAACCACGGAGACACACCATGACCATCCAGATCGACAGCAACTACCGCAACATCAACACCAGCAAGCTGGTCAAGGTGACCTCGGTTCTCGCTAAGGGTGCCGTTAACTACCACGCCATGAAGGAGGATGGCAGCAAGAAGGGCGCGGTTCTTCAGAGCAAGATCGAGAAGTTCACCTCCACCTACGTGGAGGCCTGAACACCACTAAGTGTAGTCGTGAATGAAGGGCGCTTCGGCGTCCTTTTTCTTTATCTATAGCCCGGCTACTATTTGAGTTTACTTTAGCTCGACAATCCTCTATTATGGGAATTGTAACGAATTCCCATCACAATTTGAGGATCTGAGTATGGCCAATGTTCGAGGCAAGAGCATCGACAACACACACCTGTCGATTGATACGGCAGAAGAACGGATAATGATCCATCGCGACTATATCGCGCATGTTTTCCGTTGGACCCACGTGGCCCGCAAATTGGGCACAAGTGGTCGATATCAGACTGCACGTGTCCTCGACATCGGCTGCGGCGTCGACATGCCACTTGCCAAGATGCTCTACTCGAACCGCTTCATAGTCGCCGACTACATCGGCCTGGACTACAACAAGTCGGCCAAGTTCAAGACGGACATGTTCAGCAAGGGCAAGTTCCCACTGTCCGCCTATGGCTCTGTGGACTTCGCCTCCAAGCAGGTGCTTGTCCGTAAGCCCGAGATCATCGATGACACCGTGAAGCCTGTGCTCTACGTCGACGGTGACGTCGAGGAAGGCGAACACGATCTTCCCAACATCATCACCTGTTTTGAAGTCCTTGAGCATGTAGAACCGAGCCATGCTCGCCACATGTTGACCAAGATGCGATCCATTATGCTTGCTACAAACCGCGAGCACAATGAAGATCCTATCGCCTACATCTCGACGCCTTGCTATGACTCGTCCGTTGGCGCCGCCGACAACCATGTCAACGAGATGAAGCGTGAAGCATTGGGCGCTTTGATCGAGGACTTGGGATATGAGATTGCCGAGAATTACGGCACGTTCGCTTCCATTCGGGATTACCGGGATGTCATGTTCAAGGAGATCCCGGGCAGCAAGGAGGTGTATGAGCGCCTCTATAAGTACTACGATACGAACATCCTCGCGACCATCTTCGCGCCTCTGATGCCGGCTTACGCTCGGAACAACATCTGGATCTTGAAGATTGCTCGATCCAATTACATTCGAAAATTCAAGCCCTTATCTGAGGTTTCTAAGCCTTGGACAAGTTCCGAGAAGTGGGAGGAATTGGACTCCTACAAGGGTTACAATAACGGCATCATCTAACCAGGAGATTACCATGAGCGAAGACTTTGATCCCGTCCGCGACATTGCGGAATTCCACGAGAAGTTCGGGCTTGCCTATGACGGCAAGCCGCGAGGCCTAGACCGAGAGATGAGCATCTTCCGCCGTGACTTCATGAAGGAGGAGTTGCGCGAATACGAAGACAATGCCGTCGGTCTCCAGTTCGAACTGGGCCTCGAGAAACTGAACCACGAGAAGGTGAACAAGCATCTCGAGGAGATGCTCGACGCCTTTGTCGACCTGGTTTACGTCGCCCTCGGCACGTCCTATCTCCATGGCTTCGACTTCAAGGAGGCGTGGCGCCGTGTTCACAAGGCCAATATGGCCAAGGTGCGAGCTGAACGGGCTTCTGACAGCAAGCGCGGATCGGCTTACGATGTGGTCAAGCCAGAAGGATGGACTGCTCCCGATCACAGCGACCTGGTGAATGACAATGTCTACAGCAATCAAAGCTGAGAACTCTATCTTTGTCTGTCACTGTTCATCGGTCAACACCCAGACATATGAACAGGTAATTCAAGAATGTGTTGGGGACATAACCAACAATCTGGGTAAACTTGCTGGATCCTTTATGTTGTGCGACACGGCGGCATTGGTCATACTTGCCCGAGCGACAGCCAAGGTCATGCAGATGGCAGATCCATCAATTCGAGACAAACTGGAAGAGCAATATACTCTTCTTCTTGAGGTTGAATACGGGATCAAACGATGAGCAATTTTCCTATCTTCGTCATCGAAGGTCCTGATGGATCAGGCAAAACGACGCTCTGCAACAAGTTGGCCGAGTATCTCGGCGACTCGAAATACATCCATCTGACGTATCGGTTCAAGGACCGTATGTTCGACTATCACACGGCTGCGATCGAGCTGTGTCTGAAATATGCCAGGCACAAGCCTGTCATTCTTGATCGCTGGTGGCCTTCGGAGAAGATCTATGCCGATGTATTTCGTGGTGGGAGTAAGTGGCCCTTGGGTGGGCGTCTGTTGGATCGCGTCGCTCTCAAGCATGGGGTCACATATGTATTCTGTGTGCCGAGTGATCAGAAAGCCTATTACGAACGCTTCGACAAATTGAAGGAGTCTCGTGATGAAATGTTCTCCACCATGCAGGGAGTATATGAGGCCTACGCCGATCTATACCGCACCATGGGACCCCGCTTCGATGCCGTTCACTACGACATCGACAGCCATGGACGTCACCTGGACGAATATTGCAAGTGGGTTATTGATCACGCATGGTCTGTCAAGGATATTGTTGCACCTGAATGGCTCGATCCAGAAAATCGGCTAGTGGCTGGTAACAGCTATCGCCCGAAAATCCTTCTGGTTGGTGATCAAAGCAATCCGAAGACTCGCCGAGATGTCTGGCCGTTTTTCGAACATGGCAACAGTTCGCTGTGGATCACTGAAGCCTTGCAGAAGTTGGGCATCAACGAGGACAAGCTGGCCTGGGTCAATTCCCGTGAAGCTGATGGCGTTGTCGCTGATCTCAATGACTACGTCGAAGAAACAGCACCAACTCATATTGTCGCGCTTGGCCATAGTGCTTCAAATGCGCTGTGTCGTTGTTCAATCGAACATGCTATGATAAAGCATCCGCAGTGGTATCGTCGGTTCGCCCCGAACGATCTCACTGATCTCGAATTCATGAAGGGACTTATCAGTGTTTAAGCCAGCATACACCGCAAACCAAGCCTGGCTGTCTGTTGCCAGTGATATCGTCAAATATGGAAACAGGACTTCCCCTCGTGGACTGCCCTGTCTCGAGATGATGGGCTATCAGTCCAAGGTCAATATGGCCTATCCGATCCTGACCCTGCCATTCCGCAAGGTCGGCTACAAGTTCATGGCAGCAGAAGCCGCCTGGATCCTTTCGGGCAGCAATCGCGTGGATGACATCGCGCCGTTCAGCAAGGACATTTCCAAGTTCAGCGACGATGGAGTCAGGTTCTTCGGATCCTATGGGCCCAAGATCGTCGATCAGATTGCCGGCGTTGCCAGAGCTTTGATTGACGATCCAAGTAGTCGTCAAGCTGTCATCAATATCTGGCGTGAAAATCCGCCCAAGACCAAAGATGTGCCATGCACTATCTCCGTTCAGTGGCTCATCCGAGATGGTGTTCTGTACTGCTTCGACACCATGCGTTCTTCCGATGCATATCTCGGCTGGCCCTATGACATCTTCAATTTTTCCATGCTGTCTGGGTATTTGGCCCTTTACCTGCGTAGGCTTGGTCTGACTGTCAGGCTGGGCAATATCACGCTGACTGCAGGTTCTCAGCACCTGTATGAGTCGAACCTCGAGAAGGTCAAGGTCATTCTGTCCGATGACGTGTTTCCCGAGGTGTATCGCCCATTTGATCCGCTGGACTGGTTCGTGGGACCCGAAGATCTAGTTGAGTGGTTGTGGGGCAACGCCAAAGGTGGCGGCATTCTGGAGGGTTTTCGTCTTGCAACGCATGTTTAACGACGAGATCTTCATGTGCCAGGCCATTCTCGCTGGAGCAGGGTCAACCTGCTTCAGGCGAATGGTTGGTTGCGTCCTCACAAATCGTCTCAACCACGTCATAGGCGTTGGTCGTAATGGCGTGCCAAGAGGCATCCAACACTGCATCGATCACAAATGCCCTGGGGCCGATCTTCCGTCGGGGACAGGATTAGACGCATGCTTGGCTTCTCATGCCGAGATGAACGCGCTGATCCAATGTCGCAATGTCGAGGAAATCGACACCTGCTACACAACGTCTTCGCCTTGTATGCAGTGCGTCAAATCACTGCTCAATACTGGATGCACGCGTATTGTGTTTCTCGAAGAATATCCGCATCCCGAAGTAAAAGACCTGTGGATCAATTCTGAAGGAGGACCCAAAGGCTGGGCAAGGTTTGAGTCTCCATTGGCCTCAAGTCTTATGCAACATCTCAGGGACAACAGGCCAAATCTTGCTCAGGGAGCGCGGTTGCATATCAATGGCTAGAAAACCGGTAAGACGTGGCTCCAAGACTATTCATGATGTGAACCAGTTGCCTATGTTCACTCCTGATAAGACTTGGAGTGTGCCTGTAGACTCAACCAAATGGCCAGACTTCTCTAAGTCGGAATACATTGGCCTTGACGTCGAGACGAATGACCCAAACCTTCAAGAACAGGGCCCGGGCTTTATTCGTGGAGACGCCGAGGTCATTGGCATTTCACTTGCAGACGAGAATGGTCGCAAGATCTATTTGCCATTCGGCCATGTCGAGGGAAACCTTGACAAGACACAGGTGATATCATATGTCAAGCATCAGCTGAAAGATGCCCGACAACCCAAGTGTGGCGCAAATCTAACCTATGAATTGGAGGCTCTCAACTCCATTGATATTAAGATCTTTGGCGACCTTTGCGATATTCAGGTCGCTGAACCTCTTCTGAATGAAGAAAAGATCGACGGTTACAGCCTTGAGGTGCTCTCCAAAGACTACCTCGGTTATGGTAAGAATGAAGCAAAGCTTAGAGAAGCTGCTGCCTGTTATGGGGCAGATCCCAAGAAGCATATGAAGTTCCTGCCGTCAGAATATGTCGGCGAGTATGCTGAAGATGACGCTGAGAACCCGGTGCTCATCTTCCTTGAACAAGAACAAGCCTTAAAGGCTGATGAAGTCTGGGACATCTTTTTGTTGGAGCAACAGCTTCAACCTATTCTATTCAAGATGCGTCTTAATGGTGTTAGAGTAGATCTCGACAAAGCAGAGATCCTCAGCAAAGAGATGCGTAAAGCCGAAGACGACATCTACGATGTTCTTGCTGACATGGCAGGGTATCGGATCAATCTCGGCTCAAGCAAGCACCTGATCGCCGTTCTACAAGCGCGAGGACTCGAGCTACCCACAACTGGAACAATCAATAAGAAGACAGGTGAATTGAACTTGTCTGTTAACGGCGATTGGCTTGAAACCCAAGACGACCAATTCTGCAAACAACTCAATGAGTGGCGCACACTTCATAAGATACGTGCAGACTTCATCGAGGGCATGATCCTCGAGAAGCACGTCAATGGACGGCTTCATCCGAATTGGCATCAGTTGCGTGCTATGGATGAAGAAGAGGACGGTGGCAAGAGCAAGGGCACGAGATCAGGTCGCATTGCTTCATCAAAGCCCAACCTCACGAACATTCCTACCAGATCTCCTCTGTGGGGCAAAAAGGTCCGCGGCGTGTTCGTCCCGGACCATGGCGGTAAGTGGGGCAAATGGGACTACAGCCAACAAGAGCCCAGGATCCTGCTTCATTACGCCTTCCTCCTCGGTCTTCAAGGAGCAGCCGAGGCACGTCAGGTCTATCTTGACAACCCCAAAGCCGACTACCACCAGCTGACTGCTGATCTTGTCAAAGAGAAGTCAGGCAAGGACATTGGTCGTCGTAACGCCAAGGACATCAACCTTGGATCTGCATATGGTATGGGCAAGGCCAAACTGGCCAAGAAGCTGAACCTGCCACGTAAGGTCGCAGACGAGATCTTTCGAGCCTATCACGAGGGTGTGCCCTACGTCAAGAAGCTTGAAGAGAAGTGCATGGAAATGGTCAACAAGCGAGGATGGATCCAAACCATTCTCGGGCGTAAACGACGCTTCAATATGTGGGAGAAGGCGTATTCTCCCGACAAACACGATAATGCCTTCATTTGGAATAAACCCGTTCCTTCGTATGAAGAGGCCTGTGATAAGTGGGGTGCTGAGAATGTGGCGCGAGCCATGGTCCATAAAGCATTGAATGCTCTGGTTCAAGGATCCGCAGCAGATCAGATCAAGAAGTGCATCATCATTCTTGACGGAGAGAACCTCACACCTCAGATACAGGTCTACGATGAGCTAGGGCGCACAGTCAATAGTGACCGAGAACTCATCAGGACGCAAGAGATCATGGAACATGCTATCGAGACGACTATTCCGTTTGACGCATCACCAGATGTCGGAGACAGTTGGGGAGAGGTGAAAGAATATGTCGCAGGTCTATTCTGATGCTCAAATAGTCAAGGCCAACGGAGCTGAATTCTACTACATATATTACGCAGACGGTAGAATAGGCCAAGGCGGGTATGACACGCTTCTTGCATTCAAGGAAGGCAAGGTAAAAGAACATCTACAAAAATGCGAGTCTGAAAGAGCAAGACTTGGCATAGGTCTTCATCGAGAAGTCAAAGCCAAACCTCCGGCAAAAGTGAAACATCAACGACCTGTTCAACTGAGTCTCTTCTGATGAACGAAACCGAATTCTACCGCAATCATGTCAAGAAGAAGCTTCTTCTCTGGGGTGATCATTCTCGTGTTGAGAATACAACCGAGTCAGGCACCCCCGATATCTCTTATGCTATCAAAGGCATTCAGGGATGGATCGAGACCAAGATCATCCGCAAGGGTGAGATGAAGTTTGAGACCTTTCAGCTTGCCTGGCGTCGCAAAAGAGCTCGACATTCAGACTACAAGAACCTATGGACTCTGGCTCTTGATGGCAATACTGTGTTGCTTTACAACACCCGGACTTTGTTGGACAGCCAGAGAACTATGTACAAAGATTGGATAGTAGTTGATGTGTATAGTCTCAAAGAGTCTGCAAGTAGCCCACTGATGAGAGATGAATGGCGTGATATCTATGATGCAATACTTAGGGGACAATAAGATCTAGCATTGGCAATATCTGAAATGTACTTTATTGATCTACGAGTCTATATTAACTATCAGAGAGGAGACCTTATAAGTGCCTATAGTCTATGTAGTTCAAGAACAGCCAAACCATGATTTGGCCCCGGCCCTTGAATATGGCCGAGTCAAGACTATCCTCCCTCCGGGAGATGCCAATTTCTCGTATGAGTTTACTGTTTCAAAACTCCGAGAAGTTCTGATCAATTTTCAGGTGGATGATTATCTCCTTTTGACCGGAGATCCTGTGGCCATTGGACTTGCCACAACTATCGTCTTTAACAATTGCTATCCTGAGCCTGTCAATATGCTCAAATGGATGCGCCGTGAGCGTAAGTATCTTCCCATCAAAATCTCCATAGACTGAGAGGAATATCATGGACGACGTTCTTAGCGCCGCGCTGAAAGACTCAGCAGAAATCAAGGCCCCCGATGCTTCTTTGATGACTATCTCGACACTGGCCATGCGTCAATTGTCGCTGGCAGGTCAGATCGAAGAAGTCGAAGAGAGGCTCAAGGAACTGAACGCTCAGTTCAAGCAGATCTCTGAAATGGACCTGCCCAATGCCATGCTCGAACTTGGCATGCGAAGCTTCAAGCTTGAGGATGGTGCATCCATCTCTGTCGAGAAGTTCTACGGCGCCTCAATCAAGGTCGAGAACCGCCCGCTGGCTTATGCCTGGCTCGAAGAGAATGGCCACGGACCACTCATCAAGACCGACGTCGTGATCCCCTTCGGCAAGGGCACTGAGGCTCGAGCCGATGCAAAGGAACTCATGGAAGACCTGAAGAGCGAAGGTTTCGACGTTGCTCTCGATGAGTCTGTCCACCACTCTACACTCAAGGCGTTTGCGAAAGAACAGATCGAAGCCGGCACTCCGCTTCCTGATCTATTCACGGTATTTGTCGGCGAAAAGGCCAAGATCACACTTCCCAAAGTGAAGAAGAAGGTCTAATCTCCAACGAAGGTGGTATGCCTCTGGCCACGAACAACAAGGGGCTAATCAATGGAGAACTTCAATGGCTGCTGCTACCAAGGCTTCGACAGAAGTCGCCAAGGCTGAGAATACCGGGATCGTGCTTCCTGAGGGCATGAACCTTGCCGACCTCCAGCGTGACGCTGGTGCTGGTGTATCTGACATGGATGCTGGAGACGTTGCTCTCCCGTATATCGCCATCCTTCAGGGTCTGTCTCCTCAGGTCAATCCGGGCGCTCCTCAGTTCATCGAAGGTGCTCAGGCTTCCATGTTCCTCAACAACGTCTCTCTCGACGTCTACGAGGGTCGCAAGGAAGGCCTCATCTTCGTCAACTGCGCTTATGAGCGCAAGCTCGTCGAGTGGGTGGACCGGGACAAGGGTGGTGGATGGGTCGCAGAATATCCGGTCGCCTCGGATATTCGTCAAGAAGCCAAGCCCAACGATCGAAAGCAGCCCATTCTCCCGAATGGCAATCTGCTGATCGAGACGGCCTACCACTACGGCCTGTACAAGGATCCCGAGACCGGAGTCTGGGGACAGTGCGTCACGACCCTCAAGTCGACCGGTCTGAAGGTCAATCGTCGATGGAACAATGAGTTGCTGACGACCCGCATTCCTGGGACAGAGATCATCGCTCCTCGGTGGCTCTATGCCTACCAGCTCAGGACGGTTCTCGAACAGAAGGCCAACAATTCCTGGTGGCAGCTCAGCATCGAGAAGAGAGACATCGTGTCCAAGGCGGTCTATGACCAGGCCAAGATGTTCTACCAGCTGATCGAAGCTGGTGACGTCAAGCGCTCGGCGGAACCTGTGGTTGGCGACACGGCCATGTCTGGTGCTGGTGGCGGTGATGGTGGTGGCGCCATCGACCAGGATAAGGACATCCCCTTCTAGTCTATAGAAGAGGCAAATAAGAACATGTCAGGCCGGTGGATGCATAAAGTGTCCTCCGGCCTTCTTCATATGAAGATATGTGGAATTAACGGATAATCCAGACATATCGAACCCCATTGGATACACCGGTAGAAGTCCACTGATTACACAGGATCCACGAAATGACCTTCCAGTATGAATTCAAGACTCAACCCTTCTATGAAAACCAGCTCAAAGTCTTTGAAGAAACCAAGGACAAGAAAGCTTGGGCCTTCTTTATTGAGATGGGTCTTGGTAAGTCATGGATCGCCATCAATACTTTCGGATATCTATTTGAGACAAACCAGATCGATGCTGTGGTGATTACAGCAAAGAAAGGTGAATACGCCAACTGGACTCGCTACGAGATCCCAGCTCACTTGCCTGACAGGATCAAGCGTGAGACTGTGCTGTTCTCTTCGCTGAAAGCTAGTAGCGTAGCATTCAAGAATTCGATGAAGTCGTTGTGCCGTACAGGCCGTGATCGACTGCCAATTCTGGTCGTTAATATCGAGTCGTTGGCTTTTGGTGGAAGCAAGGTCCTCGAACAATTCTACAAAGCTCACAAGCGTGTGATGCTTGTAGTTGACGAGTCGACCTGCGTGAAACACTATGACTCCAAGCGTAGTAAAGAAACCTACGTGTGGGCCTTCAGAAGTGCCTACAAGAGGATCATGACAGGTACAGCCGTGACCCAGTCGCCCATGGATCTATGGGGACAGTCAATGGTGCTTGGCAAGGGATTGCTTGGTTTCACCAGTTATTTTGCCTTCCGCAACAATTACTGCGTTATTGAGATCGAATACTTAGGAGCTAGAACCTTTCAGAGAGTTGTGGGCTACAGAAACCTAGAGAGATTGGCCGAGACAGTCAAGTCCTTCTCGCATCAACTTCTCAAAGAGCAGTGTCTGGATCTACCACCAAAGATCTATACACAACGCGTGGTTCCGTTAACCCCTAAACAGGAGCAGATGTACACGCAACTCAAGAATGAAGCTATACTTGAGTTGGAAGGCACAGAGATTGAGGTGATCAATGTGCTGTCCCAGATCACTAAACTACATCAGATTGTTTGTGGCCAGTTGAAGATTGGCGACAACGAATATGCGTCCATTGAAAACGAACGCATCTCTACTCTCTTGGATATTGTCGAAGATTACGAGGGGAAGGTGATTATTTGGGCGACGTATCGTCAGACTCTGGTCGACGTCGCGAGAGCCTTGCGTGATAAATTCGGCAAGGGATCTGTCTCTGAATATCATGGGTCCATCACCGGGACCGAGAGAGACGACGGAGTATTCCGGTTCAAAGGTTGGAGGCCAACCTTAGACGCAAATCATCAGGTGGTTGGCAAAGAAACCTGTGTACAAGAAAACCAATCGCGGTTTATGGTGGCTAATCCTCAGTCAGGGGGATTTGGAAATACGTGGACAGAGGCAAATCTGGTTATCTACTACTCTAACGGCTACAATCTGGAACACAGGTTGCAGTCTGAAGATCGTAACCATCGTATTGGACAGACCAAGCCTGTGACCTATATAGATCTAGTGACACCTGACACTGTGGATGAGCGCATTATGGAAGTGCTCAGGAACAAAAAGAACATGTCGGATCTGATCATGAGTCGACCTGTTCGAAGCTGGTTCTAACAACGGAGAATTAAGATGATCAAGAATGTCGCTTTGGCCTATCTCGGGCTTGCAGTCGCGGCTGGGGCAACTGTCATGACAGTCATTGCCTTGCCTGTCATTGCCGTCGTGGTCTGCACGCCGTCGTTCTGGGAGAAGAGGGTCGAACTCAATGACTGAGCTCGAACCCTTCATTGTTGAGTGCGAGTGGACCGACGATTTCGGCGAACACTACGAAGTGCGAGCGCGTGGTCTTGGCGGGCGCATTTTCAGTCAGGTGGTCACTCGTCAAGGTGACGGGTGGCCTCTTGAACGTGAGGCTGCCTACGCAACTGTTAGAGCAGCTGCCCTCGCCTCCCAGGAGCCCACCCGATGAGCAAGGACAGCCTGCGCCTGCCGATCGGGCCGATGTTGGCGCAAGCCGCCGCAGCGGCGCTGATTACGCTCAGCCCGCCGTCTAACCCGCGCTTCATCGAAATGCCTTTCCGCGACCACAAGCCCATGGCGTGGCGCGGGCGGGCGCGGAAGACCAACCCCAACGCCGGCAAGCAAGCCGCTGCGAAGCGCGCCCGCAAGATCACGAGGAAGAGGCCATGACCGAGCACAAGACAGAGGCCGTAGAGGTCGAGGCGCTGCGGGCGATCGGGTTCACTGAGCATGCACTATTTCACCCGCGCGACGATCTGGCGTTTCTTATGATCTGCGCGTTCTGTAATTATGAGCCCGATAAAGCCCCATGGGGGATGCGTTTCTTTCCGAACGCATCTGTCAAAGCCGCTTGGGATCGTGTCGCTGCTGTCGCCCTCGCCGCCGCGCCTGCCCCGGCTGTCCCGCAAGGTCACGTCGAGATCGCACATGACGGCTTCGCTGGCGACATCATCGGCAGCTATATCACCCGCGAGGGCAAGCGCGGCGTCGTCGTGCAGCAGGACGGAACCCGCGTCGTGCATGTTTACGGCGCGAAGTGGATCGAGGGGCAAGTCACGGCGCCCGCCCACCCCGACGACGAACTCACCAAGCTGCGGGCGAGGGTCGAGGAGTTGGAGGGGGCTGCGCTCCACCACGAGACAGGCGAGCGCATCACTCGGAAAGACCTCAACAACGCGTTTCGGCAAGGACAGGAGAACGGCCGGGCTTTCGCCGTGCTGTTTGACGGCGGGCCGGACTTTCTGACTGGCGCCCGCTCAACCCTCGGAGGCGAGACATGACTGACATCGTGGAGAGGGATTGGGCACGTGATGACTATCTTGAAATCATCCGCGCGCTCAATGGCGTTATTAAGCGCCAACGGCTGTCTTTGAAGGAACTACATAAGTCAAACAACCTATCCATTAAGGTCTGCGCTGGTTTTGCTCATGACATGCAACTGCTCCGGGCGGAACATCGCGAAGCCGCCATCAAACTAGCCACCCTCACCGCCAAGGCAGAGGGGCTGGTGAAGGCGCTGGATGACGCAATCAGGGAGATCGTGTCGCACAATAGCGACTATCACCATGTCACGGAAGCGCCGACACTGATCCGTCTGCGCACCGCCCTCGCCGCCTACCGCGCCGATCAGCCTGCAGTAAAGGATACTTCTCTAAGACCAGGAACTTATTTCGCTAATCTTCTTGGTCATGAATGGATTGGACCTGATGGGATCAGGTATGAAACGACAAAAACGGAGGATCCAAAGGATCCCCCGTTCTAAACTCATTCAATTTTATCCAAAGATCTTTTACGACGTGGTCTTGGCTGAGAAGTATCAGGTCGAGCTCCTTCGACGACATCTCGAAGATGGCTCATCTCTGCATGATGCGAGGAGTGAAGTTGCTCGAGTCGAGAATTTGTCTCCGAGATTTCCACTCGAATGCTGTTGAGTGTGTCTCTGACATTACGCAGTAGCTCGTTCATCGAGGCCAGAGATCCGATGATACCGTTGAAGAATACAGTCAGCCCAAGTGGGTCGTGCCCAGCTGGGGCGATGTGTCCATTCTTCTTGTTGTCGCCAGCCGCCCGGATCGTTAGATACACTCCAACGATAACTGCCAGTGCGCCGGCAGAGAGCTGGAGAACAGGATAGTTCTCCAGCAGCTCAGCGTTTACGATACCCGCCATCTTTTACAGCCCGATATACTGAGAGAAATTCTCCCAGTGTCAGCATCCCAAAGACTGGGACGACCAATGAGACGTTCCCTGACACGAGCCTCCCCACTGCAAGTGGAAGGCCAAGGTTGAGCCAGCAAAGCGCCCCTACGAACGAGCCGATGTATCTCATCAGCGGACCATAGACCGGGAGACGGCCGTTGGCATAAAGTGCCACGCAACGCATTGCTCCCACGGTGCCGAAGAGAAAGGCAAAAAACTCCTCTCCCATCCAGGCGATAATGCGGTAATCTCCCCGACCCAAGGTGTCTCCAGGGAGAGCGAATGTGAACGACAGCAGGAGCATCGCTCCCGCCATCATCCACTCGAACAGCCGGTTCGAGCTGTACGGACCAGCTGACACAGAGACTAGCTGGTTCACCTGTGGCTCGAGTCTTGAGCTCGAACTTCCACCAGAAGTTTCTCTGGTGTGGTCACGGTCGGAATGCCAGGGATCTTGGCATCCAGCTCAGGAGTCACCGCGACACCAACCACCCCGTCGAGGTTGTTGGTTGTCTTGATGAGGTTGACCTTGGTGGCACGCCAGGCAGCCCAGGCACCATAGGCTGCCGGAATGCCGAAGGCCAGGCCGTCCATGATCCATTGGGTGAGCTGAGAGGCATCTGTCGGGGTGAGATACCCCTGACCGATCCAGCGAGCGAAGTAGGCCAGAAGCTGCACTCGAATGAAGGGCGAGGCGACTCGGATGAAATCTTCTGCCTTCATGTCAGACACCTCCTGTTGGTGCGGTGCGCTGAACTGCCATCGCGGCTTCGTATGCTTTGACGGCTGTCGTCAATGCGGCTTGGACCGCGTTCAGATCGCCGGTCGGCGGGCTATCACAAACACCGCTGATTGCAGCTGAGGCAATCTCAGCTGCCTTGCGCTGCTTCTCCGGAGCGAACACCGTTCCGAGAGCTGCGACCGTTCTCAGCGTGCCGCAGTACTGGTAGATCGTGTCGACGACCTTCTGGATCTTGGGGTCGGCCTTGGTCTGACCGACCGTAGCCCCGACACCCATAGCGACTTCGCCCCAAAACGGGTCGTTGTTCTTGGTTGTGGTCTGGATACACCCGGACAAGACGACGGCAAGGCCGACGACAAAGGCCAAACTCAATTTCTTCAACATTGTGCTATTCCTGTCGTCACAAAAGAGCAGCGACCTGCTGCCGTAGGAGGTTGCCACAGGCAGTAGCGCCGACGACAGACCTGTCGAATGCCAGCCGCGAAATATCCCACTTCTGGCGCTGCTTTATTCCAAGAGTGCCTTGGACTTCAGCATGGGAAAGAACAGTTTCGCGCGTCACAGGAATTCCGTAACGAACACAGAGTTGCGCAACACCCTTAACCATGGCGTCCCACTGGGCCTTGGTCATTGGGGCATTACCTGCATTGAAAGGTTGCTCCACAGCATTCGCCATGCAGCACATGGAAACACCGATAGATCCGGTGTTGCAATTCAAGGTGTGAGCGGCGTAACCAGCCTTGGCTCCACTCGCGACATTCTTGTCGATCGTAGGAATTCCTCGAACCGCAGTTCCGTCGGCTTCCCAGAGAATGTGATAATGCTCCCGATCACTGGAAGAAGCTTTATGATGACCAGCTGTCCAGTGGACAATGATCCGATCCATGTCACACTTCGGCATCCATGACGCCGGAATGTTTCCTCCAGAAGGCGTGACAGGTGGTTCTTCAGTCAGGGACTGAAGTGCTGCCTGGGTGAGTTTTCCTGGCTTGCCGTCGACATAGAGGCCGACCGAGTGCTGGAACGCTCGCACTGCAGCCTCGGTGTCATCACCCATCTTCCCATCCAGTAGACCAGGCGAGAAGCCGCGAGCGAGAAGCGCCTTCTGGATCTCGAGCGTGTTCATGCAGTTCCTCCCGCGTTGCAGGTCAGCTGAGGCTGACCCCTGAGAACCAGGTGTGGGCAGGATGCCCGTCGACGGTCAGAGTCTGTCTCGTTGTGTCGGGGTTGAGTATCCCTGACGCATAGAGACGGACGTCATATTCATCGTCACCGTTGGCAAGGTCGACCAGACTGAACGGGATGGGGGCGGTCCCAGGAACACTGCCGATGGGTCCGATGCCTGCGTCGAGATCATTGCCGTTCTTGTGGATCTTGGCCACGAAGGACGGGTTGTACAGACCGGACGCCCCGGCCTGTATCCAGATCTGACCCATCATCATGAAGAGTCCAGCAGGCGGCTTCACACGTCCCGTAGAGTGATTGAAGATGCTGCCCTGATTGAACCGAGCGTCGGAGAAGGTGATCAGTGTGTATTGCTCGTGAGGGATGCCAGTTTGGCTGACCCCACCCTTGTGCACGTTAAACCCATACATCAGGCGAACTCCTCGTTGATCTGGGCGATCGTGGTGATGTCGCCGCTCTCGATCTTGGCGACGACCTCGGCCCGCTTCACGAAGGTCGCCTGCACGTGATTGAAGATGGCGTCCGAGAGGGCGATGATCTGGGCGGCTCCAAGCTCGACCATGCTCCCGTCAGGAAGGAACCAGGGCGTTGTGAAATTCGAGTCGCTGGTCGCACGGATCCGAGCGCCCATGACCTTGGTCTGGCTATTCTCGTCGGTGGCCACCTGCGAGCCACCGAAGTCCATGCCGCCGATCTCCGCACGCCAGCGCCGCTGTGCCGCGTAGGAGAGCAGAGCCTCCTTGGTCAGCACGAACTCCTCGGGGGCCGAGAACTCCGATCCGCTGCGGATCCAGCCTGGCTTCACGCTGGAGGAGACCTCCACCATAGTGGTCAGAAGATCAGGATGGAAGAGATCCTCCAGACTGTCCCCGGACTTCACCTTCACGATCTCAGCGACCGTGTCGTCCGTCATGCGAGCATAATACTTCATGTCTGCGTGCCTCTCAGGCTCTGGCGGTTGTCAGAAGAAGACGATGACGGCGCCAGGAGCCCCGGCTTCGGCCTGCGGTCCAGTGCTGGTCGCGGCACCACCGGAGCCGATTGGTGCGCCGCTCGAGTTCAGGATGCCATTGCCCATGAACGGAGCTGCACCACCGACAGCCCAATCCTGGGCTGCACTCATGATGTCGCAGCCACCAGACCCACCCAGATTGATGGTGCCACCGATGCCACCGCCGCCACCACCAGGCCCGGAGCCACCACCTGCGCCACCAGTTGCCGAGCAGTGCGCTCCAAAGCTGCTGGTGCCACCCGTGACGCCGTTGCCGCCGACGTTGTTGCCGGCGCCACCCGCCCCGGTGGTCACTGTCACAGGACTGGCCGGGCAGTTCATGCTGAGAATGGAGAGACCACCAGCCGCTCCGGAGGCCCCGTTGGATCCAGTGATCGAGGCACCACCACCACCTGCACCCCAGCAGAAGATCAAGATGCGATCGAGAGTGCTCAGACCGTAGGTGGCCGGATCAAAGCCATAGGAGCCGGTACCAGAGACGCCCGGATACAGGACACCGCCGCGCAAGGAGACGCCACTGCGGACACGAGAGCCAACGTCAATGAGCAGAAAGCGAGTGCCGTCCGACATGACAGTCCGAATGGAGTTCGGCGTCAGCTCATTGGCCAGCAGTGCGGAGTTGTCGCCGGGATATGCGACCTGGACCGCACCCATCGCGTTGAGATTGAGAGTTGTCGCTCCGGAGTTGTTGCTGGCAATCTTGATCCGCAGCGGCACACCAGTGAGAGCTGCAAAGTTCACGGGCGCCGGATCAAGCGATGCTGTGATGGCGTTGCCCGTACCACCAACGGTGGCGATGTAGTTCAGGTCCTGCCGACGAAGAGCCACCTCAAGGCGGTCCTGAAGAACGGCAAGATCGCCATCATCCAGAGCATCCAGGACAGCATGATCGGAGATGAACTGACCAAGAGTGGAGGACATGACGGCCGACTGCCGCCAGACCTTGTTCAGCTGCTCCGAGAGTGCCACACCTGCGGTAAAACCGCCCAGTCGCGCGGTCAGCGCGGCGTAGTCCGTCTGAGAAAGAACGTTGGCCCCGCCAGCAGCGCCAAAGGGCAGAAAGTTGTTGACCATTGGTGGCTAGTCCTCAGCTGGTGAAGTAATCGGGATGGGCGCCCCAGGCTCCAGTGTCGAAGCCTGCGATGTATTCGTTATCGACGTCGAACCCAAAAAGAGGCCCTGCAACCGTCGTGATGACGTAGTTGGCTCGAACACCCTCAGGCTTGAGAGGCACATATCCCTCAGAGAGAAGCGCGATAAAAAGCGCCGAGGGAATGGCTCCTGAGACACCGAAGGTCATCGACATGTCCTGGTTGTCGATGATGATGATCTGCGTTGCACCGCCTGGGAATAGGATCTCCAGCGCCTCCTTGGCAGCCGGAAGCGTCCCGTCCCAATGGTTGGAGGCGATCTTAGCCCTCAGGAGAGTCCGATAGGTCTCGTCATCCAAGCGAGTGATCGTGTCGCCAGGATTATATGGACCTTTCCAGACACCCTCGTCGAAGCCTCTCAGCTCCGTGTCGAAGCTGAAGAAGACACCTGCGATGGGGATCTTGACGAACCGAGTGCGACCTACCCATTCCCCGACCTGATCAAGTTGGACACCAATGGCGACATCCAGATCAAAGTCCAGTGGCAGGTGCTCCAAGAAGTCCTGCTGACCAACCACTGGCTCAACGATTTTCTTGATCATCTCACGGAATTTTGGACGCCCTCGGTGGTAAGCCCCGATAAGATCCAGATAACTGTCCGTGGTCTTGCTCATGGAGCCACCGTGATCACGATATTTGCGCTATCTGTCTCAGCTGCCTCATTGAAAGCTATGACCAGATCCGTCGTGCCGAAGGAGCCTGCATTCTTGGCGATAGTCATCGCGGAGATCTTGTAGGTCTTGACCCCCGCCGCTCCATAAAGATTGGCAGGCAAGAACACCTCGGACCACTCAACATCTTCACCAATCTCAAGACCAGCCACCCAAGCAATGATGGTGTCCTTGATTTCCTGCTCAATCTGTGCAGTGTAACCGGTGAGCGCGGTGAGTGTGATTGCCACCTTGATCAGAGCTGCAGTGGGTCTGTAGAAACGGATGGTCCGAACCACACCATACTCGTCGATGACATCGACATCGGTGGTGCCATAGGTTCCAGTGCCAGGTGTCTTCTTGGCCGCGATCGCCTCGCCAATTTCTTGAGCGTCACCACCTTCAACTACGATCGAGATGCTGTGAGCTGGTAGACCATCTGCGTCCGTCGAGTTGGTGTCGTTCTCGTAGCCACGATAACGAACGACGCCAGACAGCGAAGCAACAGCCCCGACCGTACCCTCGAAAACAGTACGAGAAGGCAGGGCAGTCGACACCGTCTGACGCCGACGAAGTTCTGCGTCGGTTTCAACTGCAGCTCCAGGAGTCGCTGCAGAGAGGTTTGTCACTTCCTGCCAACCACGCGTCGGAGTTCCAATCGTCTCGATGTCCCCTGGCAGCGCCAACGTTGCGCCGAGATCTTTGGCCGTCGCGGTGACCGTGATGTCCCCATCCGGAGGGATCACGACAGAGGCCGGAAGCAACCACTGCGTGCCATCAGCACTTTGGGCGATCCCGTTCACTATGGTCGTTCCAGCCTGACCTGTGATCAGGAGATCCACCGTAGAATATGAGGCGACTCGGCGAGCGATACCGTTGATCTTGACGACCGAGGACAGACCGACACCCCGCGCCGTGGACGGAGAGAAAGCCTGATAGGTCTGCATGGTCAAGGCATTTGCATCATCTACGGCGGCAGCAAAAATCGCCAGCATCTGACCATCTTGACTGTCCGGGTCGATATAGACATCAGTACCGTAGATCCCACGAAACTGCTCCTTGAAGTATTCAAGGACAGTCGTGTAATCCGGCTTGAAAATACCGGTGTCGCTGATAGTGCAGACAGGAAGCGCCATCAGAAATTGACTCCAGGAAGAGTTATCGGACCGTAAATCGTATCCAAGGTCATCTGAACCGAGTACTTACGAGTATTACGATCCACTTGGCTGTTGTATTCCAGGATCTTTTTAATTCCACGGGTTTTTAACACATGGCGACGTATAGCCGGATCACGGGTTGATGCCGTACGATTACCGAGAACCTGCGTCTTCCACGTCATTCCTTCACGACGATCAAGAAACCACTCGCCCTGAAAGAGAAACAACCTCGTGAGAACGGCTTGAGCAGGGGCTTCAGGCACATCTTTGTAGAAATCTGCCGCCCCCTGGCCAAAAGTATAGTCGCCATTCTCGTCGAGTTTCCGGTACCTCATGCGATCGGACCTCCGCTAGTGCCGCCGCCCGGCTGGACGTTCGTGTGCTTGTGCGTCGAGAGCGGAATGCCATTCAGGATGATGTCGCCGATCACGGTCAGCGTCCCGGTGATCGACATATTGCCGTTCATCGTGGTGCCGCCCTCCGCAGCAATGGCGACCGACTTGTCGGTGGTGACCGACACGCCCCCGGCTCCCGACATGCTCATCTTGGTCAGGCCGTCCTCAGACCGCATTTCTGCGCCTGTGGTATTCACACCTCCTGTGACTTTAGCGGCACTTGGATTTGAGCGATAACCAAGCTGAGCGAAGCCATTCGACAGACTGTGCATGGACGCATCCGGAGGGACACCTTCCTTGCCAGACTGCTGCCAGGCGTCAGGAGAACGACTGGAGAAGTTCACTAGAACCTCATCGCCCTCCTTGACCGGGAAGGTCATCACCATGCCGCCGCCGCCGGGAAATTGAACCGGCACATCCTGAAGCACAGGGATGTCCACAGACTTCTGGCTTCCATCCTCTTGCTTGATGAAGGATTTTACCTGAAGCTGAATAGAGGCAGTTTGTTTGGCAGGATCAAACGAAACTATCTTACCAGGAGCCGACGTCCACATCTTGGATTGGCCCGCCTCGACAGCAGTCCTGATGATCTCTTCAGGATCCGCAAATCTTTCTCTTGGATCGATAGCCATCATTGTCCTCCCGGATCAAGATCAATACCGCGACTTGCCATGCTTACTGGGAGCGGACCCTGGCCGTCTGCTCTGATGCAAATCACGTCAGTATAGAAAGGAGTTCCTCTGGTATCTCCAGAGTGTTCCGCAACAAGCACCTTGTATATGCCGTCTTCAGCCACGGACGGGATCATCGCATTCTGAGCTTCAGCTGCGTAATTGGGTGAGAATGCTTGCTCCTGAATAGAAGCTTGATCTATCTTGATCCTCGAACCCGGAGTGATCTTGGGGTTCAAGAGCATCTTGCAGGTGATGCCATCGAAAGTCTGCTCAGGCAACCCAATCATGCCTGTGCGAGAATTAACGACATGCACATCACCTGGAAGGAATTCGCGGTTCTTGATGATCTGCAGTTTCTGGTTCTGAATGCTCCAGCTTGTGTTGGTGGCCGTGCAAATCTCTCGAAGAATGTCCCGACCCATGCCGAATAGAGTTCTGGCACGAGGCATCTTGGCTGACCCAAGATCCGCAATAAACCCAGGCTCGACACCTTTCGCCTTAAAGGCCTCTATGACCACATCGACCTGATCACGAAAAGTGCTGCCAGCTGCTAAGGTCTTGCTGACAGTGGCGTAGTTGTAAGCCTTATCACCTGAAGTCGCCAGGAGAGCAAGGTAAGTCTCTACGGGATTATCACGACCCGAGCGCTTCTGGATCAAGTCTCCCTTGAAGATGAGACCCTTAGTTCCGCCTCGCTCTTCATCGTAACCAGCCTCAAGCGTTACGGACTGACCTTCCTTCTTGATGGTTTGGATCGTGTTGGTAGAAGGATTGGTGATCAAGATCTCAGCGACATTCGGTTTCTGAGCATCTTCCTGACGCACACGAAAACGAATGCGCAGAGCTGACACATCAATCGACTTGCCACCTGCAGTAACGGACAGACTGACGCTTCTGATCCACTGCCTGCTCATGTGAGATATAGAACCCTGCCATTGATGCCTAGATTGGTGAAGGTAGGCTCGACCAGAGGATCATCATCAGTTGCGACAATGATCTCTCCAGGTGAAGTTCCACCAATACCAAGATAGGCGAATTGCATAAGGATATCTTGACCTGCCGTGAGTGGCAGACCTTCGGCTAGCACGACACTATCTACGTCCATAATGTCGAAGAACCATCCGCCATCATCCGAGTCACACCAAGCAAATCTGATGGTGTATTCTTTCGAACCCAGAGTGATTTGCATCCTCTGAGGGGCGGGTGAAAGCGGGAAATCAAAGGCTTCAGCCATTATGCTCTCGCTCCTGGTGACGCGAAACCAGTCGTTCCAGAGCTCTTCAGCTGTTTTGCGCCAACATCAGTTGTGGGTTGCGTCTTGCTTGGAGACGCCTGAGCTGAGGCAGGTGCTGAAGTAGTCTCCGTTTCAACAATGATGATCTCTCGAAACCTACCTGAGACCATGAGAACGTTTTCGGTCTTGTCGTCTGTCTGCACGCTGATGTCAGCGAGCAACATATTCTGATAGTTACGTTTCCCTGTGGTCACATCGAACGGTTCACGTTCTTGCTGAAGAGCAACCAGCTCCTCGTAGATCTCTCTGCAATAACCTGAACCACCGATCGAGTCTGACCAACCCATGATCATGTCAACTTCAAGCGGTTGCAAGAAGGCATGATCAGAGATCGCAGCGCCCCGCTCCACGGGATGGCTTGTAATAGCCAAGACGTCACGACCGACTTCGCGCATGACCACATCGGGGATCAGGGTTGCGAATTCCCGAGTAGATGTCGAGATTAACGCAAAGAGATCATCGATAAGGGCCACGGTTTACATTCCCATTTTAACGTGTTATTCTAAGCCTAGAAAGGATACCAACCATGCGCTACGCAGCAATCATCGGCCTCGCTCTCGTCGGTCTTTCAAGCCCGGCCCTCAGTCGCCAATGTCTCATCGTCGTCGACGACAAGACCCGTCTCAACGGTCCTTGCAAGGTCGGCAAGTATGACGACACAGTCGTTGTCGGGCAAGGTTCCCCATACTTTGCCATCGTTCCACTTAACGGTGGCGAGGCCATGTGGAACGAAGAGAGGGGAGCGAACCACGCTCACACCCCTCTCGGTAACGTCGTCCGCAGCGGAGCTTGTTGGATTGGCCGTCAGACACGCGTTTGCGTATTTGGCGGTTAACGAACACCTTCCTTAAGCTGACGCAAGAGCATTGCGTTAACTTCACGCTGCCGGTCAGCCACAGCATTGCCCGTTCCGGTTGGATCACTTCCTCCGGTGACGTTAATTGCTGTGTTCTGGGTCATTCCAACAGTCGTGCTGGTCGTGTTCGTAGCCCCAGGAGTTAGAGGCGCAGGACCTGTGGCTCCTGTCGCGCCGCCAATCCTATTCGCCGCATCCTGAGCCGCTTGCATACGAGCCAGAGGCGGAAGTTCCTTACCCCCAGCTGCCTGAGGAGCATCCTCACTGCCCGTCCTCCTCAGACCGTTGGGGATACCCTCAGTCTGACGAGATCCGGTCGGACCGTTAGGATCACCAGGTGTTGCAGCTGCCGGAGACTTGACCTCAGGATTTGCCGCCGTTGCTTCTGATTTCTCATAAGCATTGAGCGCCCTGTTGGCGTAACGATCTCTGGAAGCATAGTGCTTGATACCCGCACCCTCGTAGCTTCTTTCGAAGGCACGAGTCTTATCCTCCAGAGAACCTTCAGCCTTAAGAGCTTTCAACGAACTCTTGTGAGTCGTCCTCAGCTCGTGCTTCATGAAACCATAGTTGGCTTCATCGGACGAAGGATCAAGACCCTTTTCAGCAGCCCAGGCTTCAAAGGCACGTCGACGAGGACCAGTCCACTGAGCCCAACCATAACCGCCCCTTGACCCAGGGACAGTGGGATTTTGCTCTTGTAGCTTGGTAAGACCCCCACTCTCATGGCCAAGGTTACCCATGACCGCGGCGGCTTCTTCCTTCGTGAGATTGAAGTCGGCCATCAGTCGCTTCATGATCCCCGGGGATTTCTCCCTGAAGGTCGCTCCGCGGATTTCAGCTTTACTGTCGCTGTCGTTCGAGCTCTTGCGGATCAGACCACGACGACCGCCAGAAGCCGGAGCTTCTTTACCACCGGCCCATTTGGGAGCGTTACGCTGCCACCAATTCCTGGTATCCGGAGCAGGAGCAGCGGGAGCAGCAGATCGGGCAGATCCGCCCCCGCCGCTTGGCGTCGGAGTATTGCCCCAGGTTCCGTTGGCTCGACGACGAGCAATCTCGGCATCCTCACCGGCATTCGCAGAACTTGTACTGCCGATAAGAAGACCTGCAGCAAGAGCCGCCGGAGTAAGACCAAGAGAAGTGAGCATGCCAGCAAAACCAAGACTGACTTTGCTGAATGCTCCCAATACTCTGACCAGCCACGTTCCTACGAGGAACGTCGCAAACACCGTAAGAGCAGTCGTCAGAGTGTCAAGAGACTTACCGATCTTATCGAACATCTCGACGATCGGACCCTCACCCTTTTCGACAAGGGTAACGAAAGCCTTGACAACTTCTCCAAGGATCTCAACAAGCTTCTGGAAGAAACGCTCGATAGCTGGAGCATTCTTCACAAGAAATTCGTCAAACCTTTTGACGAGTTCCGTCAGTCCTGGTCCAACAGACTGAAGTAACTTCTCACCGAGAGTTGCTAGTGTCAGACTCATCTGACGCCAAGCAACAGTCAAATCTTTGCCTATCTCGGCGGTTCTCTTCTGATCAACGCCGAGTTGGACCTGCTTCTTGCGGTATTCTTCAGTATACTTGACGAGATCCCCCGACTTGAGGGCATCATAGGTGCGTTCATCGATACCGAGAGCTTCGAGATACGCAATGGCTACATGTCGGGGTTTTCTGTCTAGCACCTTGGCTAGTTCGGTCATCACGACAGCAGTGTCGCGGATCTTTCCGTTCTGCTCCGTGGCCACTCCCAGGCTTCGCACCAGCGAACTGTAGCCTGGGTTATTGCGCAGTTTAGCGCCAAAAGCTTCAAACGACTGAAGAGCTCCGCCATAGGAACCGCCCAACTGAGAGACGGCGTAGCTGAGACTCTTGAGATTATCGACAGAAGCTTTGGTGCGCTGACTGGCGTAGTAGATATCATCAAAACCTTGCGCGATTTTCACCGCACCTTTGACGATAGCTTCAGCAGCTTCTGCGATGGCCCTACCAAGAAGTTCCGCGCGCAGTGTCGCCTTCTTGAGGCTGTCCTCAAACCGACGCTCACTGCTACCATCGACCTTATAGCCGATAGAGACGAGAAACTCCTTGATAGTTTCAGCCACGTCATTTTTCCTTGCTGGCTTCTTGTGCTCTATACGTATTCTCGTCCAACGCGTCGATCGCGTCGTTCATATCCGCAATATCGCACAGATCCAGAGTGCCATCTAACAGGCTCTCATATCGGCATAGACCCCGAAGCACTGGCCTCATCAGGTAATCTAGGCCATCTGGCAAGGCAACGGCATTGTATCTCAGACTCGGCTGAGTCCTCCCATATTCGAGACGAGCTCGACCATAAAAGGGCCGAGCTCTGCTTTGAGAACCTCCGCCATGATCAGGAGAACTGTCGAGCCCTCAATGTCGTCAAACTGAGGCTGGTTGGCTCGTTCGTTCCAGATTTTGTTCCAGCCTGTGTCGCCCGATCTTTGGCGCTCGATTACGGCCATACAGGACTGTTGAACGTAGTTGAACTGCTCGTCCGGCATGTCAGCCAAGAACTGAGCTGTTGATTGAAGACCCGGAAGAAGGCTCTTGATATCAAGATCCAACAAGTTCAAAGGTGGAAGTTCTCCACCCCCTCCTGTTGCTTCAGCGACAGCCTTTCGACGGTCGTTGATTATCTTGATCTGAACAATCATGGGCTCGATCAGACTTGTGATGAGTGGTGTCAGTCTCCGAGCGATATTCAGTTGGACTTTCACCGCAAGACGGGAGGCGCGATAATTCACGCCTCCGATCTCGAATTCAACCGGCGGACGCATCAGAGAACGATGCTCGGCGTGCCGGTACCAAGGATATAATCGATGGTAGCAGCATCCCACGTCCATTCGTAGACGTTGCCATCCTTACCGAATGATACGTCAGGGACCTTCTTGAAGGCACAACCTGCGCAGGTGATCTCATCACCACGTGCCGCATCGCGAATGAGGATCGTATTCTGACCCCACAGCGAAGCCGACGAAGAGTCGGAGTTGTACATGTCCATGAGAAGGGCATTCGTCGGCGACGTCTTCAGCAGACGAACCGTGACAGCCCCACCCTTGCTCATGTGAAGCGAGTGCATGGCGAAACCGTCAGCACCGATCATCATGGTGTTCTTGTCATCGACCTGGGAGATCGAAATGCCTTCCTCGGCGGGGGCTGCACCCGCGCCGAGGTTGAAGCTTCCGTTCGGACCTTTGATGGCCACGAGGACGTCAGCAAAGGAATAAGCGTTCGAGGCCATCGTATGGTCCTTCTAGAGAGGGCGATCAGCGGTTGACGTTGATGGTCACGTCGACGAAGTGGATGGCACCCGCCAGCTTGACCGCAATCTGGATCGGCACAGCCTTACGGGCCTCACGGTCTGCCTGACTCTGAGAAGCGACAGGCGGAGCGTAGCAGTAAAAGCCCTTGGACAGGAAATCTCCCTGCTTGAGCTGACCGAACCCGCCCGCATTCCATTTGCCAGGAGCCACAAGACCATTGGCCACCGCCTGAGACAGACGATCTTCGATCGTCGTGATGATCAGGTGAGTGCCAGGATCCGTCTGCGGGATCTTGGAGAGGGAAGTATAGAGCAGATTGTAGACGGCCGTCTGAACGTCGTTCTCGAGCCAGTCGAGACCCTGAACCTCATCGAAGAAGGATCCGTTGGCAACGACACCTTCCTGGATGATTGAAGTCTCATTGTCATACGCGACGAAGACATTGCAGTTCTTGTCGCGAAGAGTCTGAGCCTGGTTCTGAGTCAGAACTTCCGCCGCAACACCAGGTTCCTGCTTGAACTTCATGGTGATCGTGGTGTTCGATCCCTGGAAGTTCACCGTGGATGCGCGCCCGAAGAACGACGCAATGGCCTGAGCGCTGGACGCCGAGTACTGCGAGAACGTGCGCCGCAGCTCCAAATCCTTGAGCTGGGACGCCAGATCATTGGTGATCGTCGAGTCCAGAACAGTCGTGTCCTGGATCGTGACACCGAAGACCCGCTTCTTGTCCTGAGCCTCGATGAGCTGAGCCGCCGCGATGATCGAGGCGTTATCCACTCCTGCATCTGCCAGCACACCGGCGTACCAGTCGCCGGATTTGTTGATCAGAGCCGCAATGGCCTGCACCAGCGTCTCGGGATCGACACCGGCAACCGGAGCCGAAGCCTGGGTGCTGAGACCCTTGAGAAGCGACGCCACGGACGTGCCGGTGCCACCAGCAAGGGTAGCGCCAGAAACCGCGATGTTGGTGCCCACCTTCGCCAGGGTATAGGCGTTGCCGCCCGTCCCCGTGATCTTCGAGATCATGTAGACGACCGAGCCAACCGCGCGATAGTTGGCGACCGCGATACCCGCGACCACGGAGGCGTTGGCGAAGGCCGCAAGCGCAGTGGCCTGCGCGGCAGCCGAACCAGCGATGTTGACCTGGTTGCCGGTGGCACCCGAGGCGACGAAAGTGACCACAACGCCGTTGAGTGTGACCGTATCGGACGGAGCCGGCACACCAGAGAAGGTGATGCTACCGAACGCGGTCGGATCCTTCAGATAACTGAGCGAAGCACCGACACCAGTCAGAGTCGTCTCGAAGATGAACCTGCTGGAGATTGCATCCCAGACCACCGAACCAGCCGCCAAGGCCGTGTCGATAATCGTGGCCACACCGTTGAGGTTGGTGATGGCCGAGAAGTTCAGGCCGGAGAGAGTGACCGGGATGTTGTTGACATCCAGATACACCGCTCCAGAAGTCACCGGCGTGAAGTTGCCGATGGCTCGTTCCGCAGGCGTGAGCACGCCACCGCTGAGACGAGCCTGCGTGGCTGTACGAGCCCAGCGCCCGATATACAGCAGCGAGGGCTGCGGAACCTGAGCGAAATGCTTCACTGCCGCCAGATACTCGACATCCGTTGTCGAGAATTCCTGAGCGACACCGTCGATGTTGGAATACTCACGAATGCGTTCGGTGACGTCGATGACATCAGAAGAACCGATTGCCAGTGCCGCGCCGAAGTTCCTCGTCGGAGCCGCGATCGGAGAGATGTTGATGTTGACGTCGACGATATTGCTAACTGCAAGGCCCTGAGCCATATCTCAGTTCTCCGATACGGTGAAATTCTGGGTGTAGCCCTCGGTCTGAAGGGCAATCTGAGCCTGCAAAAGGTTCAGGATGGGATACGAACGGGCGACAACCCGACGTAGAGTCACTGGAAGATCGGCTCTTCGAATGTATTCTTGGTTGACGAGCTCTCCGAGAACAGTGACTCGGCCAACGTCAAGGAGGGCCATGCCGTTGGCACGCAACGCTTCACGGTTTTGCGGGACCCACAATCCGTCCCGGAAAAGAGCGGCCATTCCGCTGCTCGCCGGACCATAGAATGTAGTAAGGAGCTCGAGAGTCTCGTATGTCTCCGTATCATCTCGACCATCTCCTGCGGAAATGTGTCGGTTATACCCGCCATAGTCTTGGCTGAAGCCGGTAATACCGACGGCACACCAGTCTACTGTTCTAGCAGGTTGATCAGGAGGATCAGGCTGCCATCGAGGACGAACCAAATCCCCGGCAATCCCGGTGATACCTGACACAACCCTTTGCATCTGGATGTCCAGAAGGACATCATAGGCCGGGTTAGGACCTGCTATAGGTACCAGAAATCCACCAGTTGCACTAGTATTGGGCATTGATCAACTCGCTGGTGGAGTAAGATTGCGCAGATCACAGATCGCGTGCTTGAAACCTCTGCCGTAAGTCGACCAATCCATTACTGTCGCAACAGTGTATTCTCTGTTTTGCCAGGTGATGATATCGGCAGCCTTGCCTTGTTCACCAGAGATGAGATCGGTCATCGTATAGATGCTGATGCTATCCTCGTGACGTGTTCCATCTTCAAGGCGCTTCAGACGATCGCCACTGTTCTGAACGACGACACCTGCAAAACCGAATGTGGATCCGGCCACAACCGCTATACCGTCCGTGGTCACTGTCTTGGTTTGTCTCCGAGCCACAAGAGTTGTGTCTTGGAACACCGGGTCAAGAAGAACCTCAGAAACGTCAAGAAGAGGCATCGTCTGTGTCCCTGATCACGTAGGTGACTGACCGGCGAAGTTGGCCTGTGTCAAGCAGCGGTTTGATACCAGTTCTTGGCGGCTTGCGACTCCGACGTTTTTGAATAGTCTTCGGCGAAAGAGGAGTGAACGGACCACCAGTGATTTTAGCTCTCACTGAGTTTTGAGCTATCAGCCCTGCCGCATTTAACTGGGCGTCCACGACCTCTTGCTTGGTATCTACTGCAGCTACGGCCGCTCGACTCAGACGATTGACGATTTGATCTACGGCGTCCCGAACGCCAGGGATCAAAAAAGGTCTGTCAGGTATATTCTCGGCAGGAGATCCGAATTCATGAATATAGCCAAGAGTTGCGTTATCTGGTGGGGGTTCTTTTTCACCAGGTTCAGGCTCTCTATTGGCTGTTGCCATGGGAATTCCGACCAGGATCTCCTTTTGTGTAAGAGACCGAACAGAATTCACAATATCATCTACGCGGTCCTTGACGACAACCTTATTGACGTCTGAACCGCGTCGAGTCACCATAGCTGAAATCCACCCGTTCCCACAAGCAAGGCCAGCTGATAGAACTGAATACCGTAAGAAGTCAGGTTCCAATACCCAGCATTCGAAAGAACGGCCGAACTTGTATCGTAACTGATCGATACTCCACCGACAGATTTGCTCGACACAGCGCCTTGGACAGTGCCTGGAGCTCCACCGGCTGCGGCCACTTGAGCATCTCGCAGGGCCAACGTCAATTGATGAGCGACGACGAGCTGGATGCCGTCTTCTCTCATGTCTGACCAGCGACAGACGTCATAGAGAAGCTTGTCTGCATACTTGATCCAGAATTCAACCTGGGCCTGTGTGACTCCAGACTGAAATGCAGGAAAGTTCTGCAGGAAAGTTTCAACCGTGACGTCCGTCGCCATGAGTCATCTCACTTCTTGGTGGAGGAAACGCCCTGGGTGGAAGTTCCCTTGGAAGCTTCCTTGTTGGCTTCGGCAGTCTTTGCCGCAGCTTCCTGAGCAGTGCCCTTCTGAACGGCGGTGTCGTTGACGATGGTCTTGCCTTCGTCGGCAAGCTTCTTGTCAGCTTCAGCCTTGGCCGCGCCGTCCATAGCCGTATTGGCGTTCTCTTCCGAGCCAGCCGCGATCTTCTCGGCTTCAGCCGGACTCAGGGCCGACTTGGCGTCCTGATCCTTCTGTTCGGCATCAGCCTCTTCGGCTTCGGACATGAGCTTTTTCATGCGATCTTCCTCGTCCTTGATGGTTTCCTTGAAGGCGGCGTCGAGTTTCTTGGTGTCGACCCCCATCTCCTTCTCGAGAGCCTCGAGATCCTTGCGCGAACTCTGCGCATTGATCGCGGCCAGCATGGCACCACGCTGGGCCTGCTCCCATTCGGCTCGACGAGCCGCGACAGTCTGCTTCATCTCCGGGGCGTTCTTGTGAGCATCTTCGATCTTGTCGAAGTATTCACCGCCAGCAGCCTTGACGTACCAGTGATCGGCTTCTTCCCGGGTAACATCCTTGTTGGTACCCGCCGAAAACGTGCGTCGCGAACCATCACCGTAAGTCACGGTTACCGGCTGCTTCAGGACAAGATAACCACCCATTTATATTTCTCCTCGGTTTGTGTCTTCCCAGTCGACAATGCCCCTGCTTGCGCAGGGGCATAAGCTTCTGGGCCGATCAGATACCGTCGCGGTAGCCGAGGGTCTCGGGATACACGAACTCCATGACGCCGAGACGTCCGAAGTAGGTCGTGATCTGCCACAGCGACCGATACTCGATCGGGGTGCGCTGCAGAGGAGTCATCGGGTAGCGAACGCGGCTGGCATCCTTCGTATAGGCGATCATACGATCGACCGTATTCAGGACACCAGGGGTACCACCGACACCACGGCCGATCAGCCACTTGAGGGGCTGAATGCGCAGCTTCTGACCGTTGGCACCCGCGAGGTTGTTCTCCTCGAGATACTTCAGGATCGAGATGTTGCCAGCAGACGACACCTTCTGAGCGACGAGGTTGCTGTACTGCAGCGGGGGCAGACGCAGCTCGCTCGGGATGACAGCCCAACCAGAGGCTTCCCAGACCGAGGAAAGCAGCTCGTTGACGTCAGCCAGGATCTCGTCCGGATCCTTCGTCGACCACTGGGGAGTGCCCGCAGCACCATTGGCCACCGCGGCGATGTTGGTGACAGCCGACGAATTGACCAGGCCGGTTTTGCCGACGGTCGTATCGCCAACATACACCATCTCGTCGGTGTCCATGTTGTGCTTGAGCTTGA